>JAABUT010000902.1_pt1 | contig 39531 bp, 34 predicted proteins | sample 5559281 | NCBI WGS metagenome assembly JAABUT01 (sample SAMN10711880, study PRJNA513359) | rock metagenome | isolation source: Antarctica rocks | place: Antarctica: Victoria Land, Ricker Hills nord | collected 2016-01-04 | reverse complement strand
GCATCAGGTCCTCCCCGCAAGAGGGACCTCTACCAAACCACACGACACCCAAGCCAACGAACTCACGAACACATCAACACCTCAGCTCACCGGTATCAGAGGCGCCCGCCCCGCGGTTAACCGTTCCTAAGCTCGCCTGCCGTAAGGCTGTTCCTCCCGCCCGCGAGGCAGGGTCGGGGACGGAGCAGGGCATGGACCTCAGGGAAGACGGCCTGCTCGGCGCCGGCGTGGCCGACCACTGGTACTACCGCGCCAAGTCCGCGGCCGTGGCCACCCTGCTGGGCGGGACGCGGCCTGCCTGCGTGCTGGACGTCGGCGCGGGCACCGGCTTCTTCTCGCGCCAGCTCCTGCGACGCGACCACGTGACCAGCGCGACCTGCGTGGACCCCGGCTACGGCTGCGACCGCGATGAGGTGGTGGAGGGCAAGCCGCTGCTGTTCCGGCGCAGCGTGGCCCGGACGAGCGCCGACCTCGTGCTCCTGATGGACGTGCTGGAGCACGTGGAGCAGGACGGCGCGCTGCTGCGCTCCTACGTCCGCCAGGTCGGGTGCGGCACGCGGTTCATCGTCACCGTGCCGGCGTTCTCCTGGCTGTGGAGCGGCCACGACGTGTTCCTCGGGCACCACCGCCGCTACACGCTCGGCCAGATCCGCGGCGTGGTGGAGGCCTCCGGCCTGGTCGTCGAGGGCACCTGCTACCTGTACGGCGCACTGTTCCCGCTCGCGGCGGCGTCGCGCCTGCTCGGGCGGCTGCGGGCCGCCGTCACCGGGCAGGACAGCGTGCGCAGCCAGATGCGCCGGTGCGGCCGGCTGTCGAACGGCGCGCTGTGGGCGGCCTGCCGGGCGGAGCTGTGGATGTTCCGCCACAACAGGCTGTTCGGCCTGACGGCGATGGTGATCGCGAGAAAGGCGGCTTGAGGCCGGGCCTCGCCCTCGCCCCGCCGCGGCCCGGTCTGTCGCGCGCCGCGTCCGGCCTCGCCGGGCAGGCGGGCGACGCGCTCGCCGCCCCGCGCGGCCTGGCCACGCTGCTGCTCCTGAGCGCGGCGATCTCCCTGGCCTGCTGCCTGCTGCTGTTCGACGCGGACTTCCTCGACGGGTCCTCGCCGTTCTGGCGCGACCCGCACGGGGTCGTCGAGGGCAGCTGGGCCGACATGGCGACGGCGCTCAGCGGCTACGACTACTTCGTGCGCGACGACTGGCGGCTGCCGCTGTTCCAGGTCAGCCGGCTGGGCGCGCCCAGCGGCAGCAACATCCTCTACACGGACAGCACCCCGGTGGTGGCGCTGGCCGGGCGGCTGCTGTTCCGGCTGAGCGGGCGCGTGCCCAACCCGTTCGGCCTGTGGACCGCGCTGTGCCTCGTGGCCAGCGCGGTGTCGATGACCCTGCTTGTGGCGCTGCTGGGCGCCAGGAGCCTGGCCGCGACGGCCGCCGCCACCGCGTTCGGGCTGTGCGCGCCGGCGCTGCTGGCACGCTGGGGGCAGACCACGCTGATGGCGCAGTTCGAGGTGACGCTCTCGCTGGCGTTCTACTTCGGCGCGGCAAGGGCGGCTCCCGCGCTGCCGCGCCTGTTCTGGGCGGCGCCGCTCTGCGTGCTGGCGCTGTGGACCCACGCCTACCTGTTCGCGATGGTGGCGGCGGTCGTGGGCGCCGCCATCGCCCAGGCCCTGCTGGACCGCAGGCTCGGGCCGGCGCCCGGGCTCGGGCTCGTGACGGCGCTCTGCGTGCTGCTGGGCGGGCAGATGGTGCTGTCGGGATATCTCGCGGCGGCCGGCCCGCTGAGCGCCCCCGGGTTCGGTATCGACTCCGCCAACCTGCTGTCGCCGGTGTTTCCCGACCGGGGTCTCGTGGGCACCCTGGTCGGCCTCGGGCACCTCGACGCGACCGGCGGCCAGGACGGGGGGTACTGCTACCTGGGGGCCGGCGCGCTGCTGCTGCTCTGGTCGGCCCGGCGCGCGCTGGCCGGCCAGGCGCGCGGCGGCGTCGGGCGTCATCCCTGCCTGGCCGCGGCCCTGCTGGCGTGCGCCCTGTTCGCCGTGTCGAACGACGTCTTCCTCGGCAGGGTGCATGTCCTGCACGTGGCGCTGCCGCAGGCCGCCCTGACCCTGGCCGGCGTGCTCCGGGCCAGCGGCCGCTTCGCTTGGCCGGCGATGTACCTGGCGATGGCGCTCGGCATCGCCGGGTGCGCCGCTTCGGGGCACGGGCGGCGCGCGACGCTGATCCTGCTCGCGGCGGTGCTGTTGCAGTGCGCCGACGCCGCGCCGCTCTGGGCGGAGGTTGAGCGTAGCCTGCACTCTTCCGTGGACAGCCCCGTGGACGCGGGGGCCTGGGAGGCCGCGATCTCGCGCCACGGCTTCGTCCGGGTGACGCCGGTGCTCGGCTGCTTCCGGAACTTCCCGCCCTCGCTGGGCAGGGTGCTGACGCAGATCCAGTTGATCGCCGGCCGCCTCAACGTCGCGACCAACGATGTGTACAGCGCGCGGCCCGGGGGCGACTGCCCCTCCGGCGACAGGGTGCCTGAGCCGGGCGAGATCTGGCTGCGCTGGCTCGGCGATCCCGCGCAGCCGCAGCCGGAGGCAGGGTCGCCGTGCACCACGGCCTACCAGGTCGCGGTGTGCAGCATGACGCTGGACGCCGCCGGCCGCGCGGCCCTGCTGCCGCGTGGCGTCCTGAGGTGAGGGCCGCGGCCGAAGGGAAGCAAGCAAGGTTGAGGCTCTGCCTCAAACTCCGCCAAAGGCTCGCCTTTGGAATCCAATTGTCTCAGTAAAGCCGGTCCAGGGGGGCTTCCCCCCTGGCGGGTCTGGGCAGAGCCCAGCCTTGCTTTCTTCCTGACAGGCCGTCGGCATCCCGGGACCCGGCGCAACGCAGCGCTGCCGCGTGCGGGGGTGGTTGTTCCGGGCTCGCATCCCCAGTGTGATGCGGTGCAGCATCAGCCGGGCGGGACGTCCTGTCGCCCGGCGCCCACGGAGTGCGATCCATGAGCCAGGTCCTGCCCCGGCCCGTCACCGCGGAGGCGCTCGCCCCGCCCGAGTCGTACGCGCCGCGTGCCGCCGGCGTCGCTGGCCGCACCGTGTTCCCGGTGATCCTGGCGCTCGCGGCGTCGCACCTGCTCAACGACATGATCCAGGCGGTGCTGCCCGCGCTCTACCCGATGCTCAAGGGCCGCTACGGGCTGAGCTTCGCGCAGATCGGCGTGCTCACCCTGGCGTTCCAGATGACAGCCTCGCTGCTGCAGCCGGCGATCGGCCTGTACACCGACCGGCGTCCCATGCCGTACTCGCTGCCGCTTGGCATGGGCTTCACCCTGCTGGGCCTTGTGCTGCTGGCCCACGCCGGCTCGTTCGCGATGCTGCTGGCCGCCGCGGCGCTGGTCGGCGTCGGCTCCTCGGTGTTCCACCCCGAGGCCTCGCGCATGGCACGGCTCGCCTCGGGCGGGCGGCACGGCCTGGCGCAGTCGATCTTTCAGGTCGGCGGCAACGCCGGGCAGGCGATCGGGCCGCTGGCCGCCGCCTTCGTGGTGATCCCGCACGGCCAGGGCTCCGTCGCCTGGTTCGTGGCCGGGCCGCTGCTGGCGATGGGGCTGCTCGGCGCCTGCGGGGCCTGGTACAGCCGCCAGGCGCCGCGCGGGCCGGCGCGCGCCGTGGTGGCGCGTGGCGCGCTGCCGCCGCGCCGGGTGGCGCTGGCGGTGGGCGTGCTGGTGATGCTGGTGTTCTCCAAGTACTTCTACCTGGCCAGCCTCACCAGCTACTACACGTTCTACCTGATCGCGCGCTTCCACCTTTCCGTGCAGGCGGCGCAGGTGCACCTGTTCGTGTTCCTCGCCGCCGTCGCGGCCGGCACGCTGGCGGGCGGGCCGATCGGCGACCGCATCGGGCGCAGGCGGGTGATCTGGAGCTCGATCCTGGGCGTGCTGCCGTTCACCCTGATGCTGCCGCACGCCTCGCTGGCCTGGACCTCGGCGCTGAGCGTCGTGATCGGGCTGATCCTGGCCTCGGCGTTCTCCGCGATCCTGCTCTACGCGCAGGACCTGCTGCCCGGGAAGGTCGGGCTGGTCGGCGGGCTGTTCTTCGGGCTGGCGTTCGGGCTGGGCGGCATCGGCGCGGCGGTGCTGGGGCTGCTGGCCGACGCCACCAGCATCGGCTTCGTCTACGCGCTGTGCGCCTGGCTGCCGGCGATCGGCCTGCTCGCGGTGTTGCTGCCGGACCTCGACGCGGAGGCTGCCGCGAAGGAAGGCAGCCAGCGAGGGTGAAGCCCCGCCTTCAGGCATGGGCCTCGAACTCCGCCAAAGGCAGGCCTTTGGAATCCACTCCTTAAGTAGAGCCGGTCCAGGGGCGGCTCGCCCCTGGCGGGTCTGGGCGGAGCCCAGCGCTTCCTACAGCGCGCAGTCGACGCTGCACGCCCGCTCCGCAAGCGGCTGGGGCGCAGACCGCTTCTCCGCAGGCGCCCCCCGTCTGCCGGACGATCGCCGCCTCCAGCGTGATCCGGAAGTCCTCCGCCGCCTGGTCCCAGGCGGCGGCGTCGGTCTCGCGGGCGAGGATCGCGGCGTGGAAGTGCTTGTGGGCCACGCCGTACGGCGTCTCATGCTCGCCGATCCGGTCGAGATAGCGGCCGATCGTGCAGGCGTGCGGGTCGTGGATCGAGGCCGGCAAGGTGAGGCTCATCGTCTGGTTCGCCACCACCCGGAACGCGTCGGCGATCATCAGGTGCGCCGCATAAACCCCCAGCAGCGAGGTGGGCGTCCTCGTGCTCTTGACGACGGTGTGGCCCGCGAGCCAGTCCCGCAGCGCCGCGACCGGCATCGGCCGGGCGATCGCATAGCCCTGCGCGGCGTCCACGCCGAGCACCTGCAGGGCGTCGACGATCTCCGCCGTCTCGGCGCCCTCCACCACCAGCTTCTTGCGCAGGCCGTTGGCCAGGGAGATCATGCTGGCCACGAACTGCAGGTCGTCGGGCTGCTGCAGCATGTTGCGTACGAAGGCCTGGTCGAGCTTGATCACATCCACCGGCAGCTCGCGCAGCCGCATCAGCGACGAATACGCCGAGCCGACGTCGTCGAGGGCGATCTGCACCCCGTGGCCGCGCAGCACGCGCAGTTCCGCCGCCGCCCGTTCGATGTTGAGGAACTGGTCGCCTTCCAGGATCTCGATCGTCATCCGGCCCGGGTCGATGCCGCCCTCATGCAGCACGTCCATGAACCGGCGCGAGAACCGGTCGCGGGTCAGCACCGACGGGGTCACGTTCATCGCCAGGCGCAGCTTCGGGTGCGTGGCGCCGCAGGCGGCGAGCATGGCGAGGCCGAGGCGCAAGGAGCGGAACAGCAGGTTGTCAAGGTCGGGCACGGTGAAGCTGTCCAGGAACGTCGCGGGCGCCAGCACCCGGCCGTCCTGCTCCAGCCGGCCCAGCGCCTCCACCCCGATCACCTCGCCGGAGCGCAGGTTGACGATCGGCTGGTAATGGTTGAGCACGCAGCCGCGGGCCAGCAGCACCCGGTGCGTGCGCCGCTCCACCACGCCGGGAACGCGCTTCAGGGCGGCGGTCATGCCCGGGCCAGGAAGCGGGACGCGCCTGGCGTGGAGAAGCGCGACGGGACGGGGCACGGCGTGGGCGGGCGTGCCGTGCCCGCGAGGGGCAGGGCTGTCGTGGGTCGCAAGGCGCGTGCCGCCACGGTGGCGGGGCGCGGGAAGGGCAGGGGCTCGGCAAACGGCACAACTGCGTCCTTCGAGCGGGGTGATCTGCGGGCGTTTCGACAGGGAGCGGGCAACCATCCTAGCAGCCAAGTCTTACCAGACCGTGTTTGCCATGACGGGCAACCGGCACCTTTGATCCTCGCCGTCCGGACACGAAACCAGCCACGTCCGCAGCCCGAAGCAGGTCGTCGGGACCGGACAGCACCTCCTCGTGACGGGAGCGCGGTTGTCCATGCGATCCTACATGCGATTGTATGTCCAGGGCCAGTTCTCATGCGCTGTGGTAATGGGTGGCGTCAGACCCGCCCACGGCTGTCAGGCAGCAGGCAAGGCTGGGCTCTCCCTCCGCTGCCCGTTCCAACGGCCCAAGGAGGCCGCCGGAACCTTTGGGCAGCTACGCCCAGACCCGCCAGGGGCGAGCCGCCCCTGGACCGGCTTTACTGAAGCAAGGAGAGTCCAAAGGCTCGCCCTTTGGCGGAGCTTGAGGCCCATGCTTGAAGGCGGGGCCTCGACCTCGCTCCCCGTCTCGCCCCGCCTGCGGCGCCACCGGGCCAGCCGACCCGCTGCCTGCGTCGTCGCCCGGTCGTGATCCTCCCGGGGCCGACGCCGCCGAGCCCGTGCGTTGCCGTTCCATCCCGACCCAGGAGTTCGCCCGCCATGTCCGCCTACGATCGCCTCGCCGCCCGTTTCGCCCGTATCGCCACGCTCGGCGAGGCGTCCTCCGTGCTCGGCTGGGACGCGTCGGCGATGATGCCGCCCGGCGGTGCCGCGGCGCGCGGCGACCAGCTCGCGGTCCTCGCCGGGCTGGGCCACGAGATGCTGGTGGCGCCGGAGATGGCCGCGGCGCTGGACGAGGCGGAGGCCCGCGCCGCCGACCCGGACCAGGGCGGGAGCGACACGGGCAGGATCGGGCGCGGCGGGACGGGCCTGCGCGAGGCGGGCGGGTCCGACGCCGGCTGGCGCGGCGCCAACCTCGCGCTGATGCGCCGCGCCCACACCCGCGCCACCGCGCTGCCGCTCGACCTGGTGGAGGCGCACAGCCGGGCCTGCTCCGCGTGCGAGACGGTCTGGCGCACGGCGCGGCCGGCCTCGGACTTCGCGGCGGTGGCGCCGGCGCTCGCCGAGGTGGTGCGGCTCACCCGCGAGACCGCCAGCGCGCTCGCCCCGGCGCTGGGTCTGTCGCCGCACGACGCGATGATGGACGGCTACCAGCCGGGGATCGGCGCGGCCGACGTGGCGCCGGTGTTCGCCCGCTACGAGCGCTTCCTCGCCGACGCCCTGCCGCGCGCCCTGGAGCGCCAGGCGCGCGCCGATCGCGACGGCACGCCCGGCCTGCCGCGCGGGCCGTTCGCCGAGGACGCGCAGGAGGCGCTGTGCCGCAGGCTGTCGCGCGGCGCCGGGCTGGAGGCAGAGCACACGCGGCTCGACCGCTCCGCGCACCCGTTCTGCGGCGGCACGCCCACCGACGTGCGCATCACCACGCGCTACGACGTGGCGAACCCGGTGCAGGCGCTGATGGGGGTGATGCACGAGACCGGGCACGCTCTGTACGAGCGCGGCCTGCCCGCCGCCTGGGCGCGCCAGCCGGTGGGCGAGGCGGCCGGCATGGCGGCGCACGAGAGCCAGTCGTTGATCCTGGAGATGCAGGCGTGTCTGTCGGACCCCTACCTTGGCTGGCTCGCCGGCGAGCTGAACGCGGCGCTGCCGGGCGGGGCAGGTGGGGAAGTGGCGTGGACCGGCCCGGCGCTGGCGCGGTCGTGGCGGCGGGTGGAGCGCAGCCTGATCCGGGTCGAGGCGGACGAGATGACCTATCCGGCGCACGTCATCCTGCGCTTCCGTCTGGAGCAGGCGATGGTCGCGGGCGACTTGGCCGTGCCGGACCTGCCGGGCGCGTGGTCGGACGGGCTGCACGCGCTGCTCGGCATCCGCCCGCCGGACGACCGGCTCGGGTGCCTGCAGGACATCCACTGGTACGACGGTCTGTTCGGCTACTTCCCCAGCTACACGCTGGGGGCGATGGCGGCGGCGCAGCTCATGGCGGCGGCGCGGCGCGACGTCCCCAGGCTCGACGAGGCGCTCGGGCGGGGCGACCTCGCGCCGCTGCTGGGGTGGCTGCGCAGCCGCGTCCACGGTCAGGGGGCGCGGCTCGGGTTCAACGACCTGCTGCGGGCGGCGACCGGGCGGGAGCTCGACCCGGCGGACTTCGAGGGGCACCTGGCGGCGCGTTACCTGTAGGAAGCAAGCAAGGTTGAGGCTCTGCCTCAAACTCCGCCAAAGGCTCGCCTTTGGAATCCAATACTTAAGGAAAGCCGGTCCAGGGCGGCTCGCCCTGGCGGGTCCAGGGCAGAGCCCTGGCCTTGCCCGCCCTCACTCCGACGGCAGCCAGACGCTGAACCGTGCCCCGTGTCCTTCCTCGCTCTCGATCAGCAGCCGCCCGCGGTGCCGGTTGACGATGTGCTTGACGATGGCGAGCCCGAGCCCGGTGCCGCCGACCGCGCGTGAGCGTCCCTTGTCCGCTCGGTAGAATCGCTCCGTCAGCCGCGGCAGGTCCTCGCGCGAGATCCCCGGCCCGTCGTCGGCGATGCTGAGCACGACGCCCGGCCGCGGCGGCCAGGGCGGGCCGGCGGGGGCGGGGTGGAGTGCCACGCGGATGGTGCCTCCGGGGCGGCCGTACTTCATCGCGTTCTCCAGCAGGTTCTGCACGATTTGGCTGAGCTGGTCGGCGTCGCCGGGGATCGGGGCCAGGCCGGGGGTGACGGAGGGCTCCAGGTGGGCCGGGCGGGCGGCGAGGCGCGGCTCGAAGGCGGCGAACTGGCGCACCACCACGCCCCACAGCGCCACCCTGCCGTCGGGCGGCAGGTGCTCGACCAGCTCGACGCGCGACAGGCTGAGCAGGTCGTCGATCAGGCGGTTCATGCGCGCGGCCTGCTCCGCCATGATGGCGAGGAAGCGCTGCTGCGCCGGGCGGTCGTCGGCGGCGGGGCCGATCAGGGTGTCGATGAAGCCGATCAGGCTGGCGAGCGGGGTGCGCAGCTCGTGGCTGGCGTTGGCCACGAAGTCGGCGCGCATCCGCTCCACGGCGCGCTCGCGCGAGCGGTCCGACAGCACCACGACCGCCTCGCCGCCGCCGGCCAGCGGCGGGTCGAGCACGATCACGGTCGCCAGCACCTCGCGCGGCACCGGCACCGGCAGCGACAGCTCCGCCGTGACGGTGCCGCGGGGCGTGAACGCGGCGGCGTGTGCCGCCGCGCCGCCGTCCGTGCCGCGCGGCGCCGCGCCGGGCGGCGCAACCTGCGCCGTGACGTGCGGCGTGCCGGGCGACGTGTCCCCGTGCCCGCCAGGCGTCGCGTCCTGCTGCGCGGCGTGCGGCGCGAGGGCGCGGGCCACGGCCTGGCGCAGCACGGGGTGGCGCATCACCGCGGCGAGGTCGGCGCCATAGGCGGTGCGCGCGGCGACGTTGGCGCGGCGGATCGCGTGATCACGGCCCAGCACCACCAGCGGGTCGGGCAGGCGCTCGACCATCGCCGCCTCGCCGCGCAGCATCCGCTCCACCCGCAGCGCCTGCTCGGCGCCGGCGCGAGCCAGCAGGGCGGCCTCGCGCACCACCGCCTCGTGCACGGCGAGCCGGGGGGTGGCCGGCGCCGCCTCGCCCCGGGCCGCGAGGCGCAGGGCGTGCGACAGCATCGCGAGGTCCGACGCCCAGAGCAGCGCCAGCCCGAGCGCCGCCAGTCCCGCCACCGCCAGGCCCGCCAGCCCGGGGATCGCGGCCAGCGCGCCCGACAGCACCAGTACCGCAAGCACCGCCGCCGGCGCCGCCGCGATCGCCACGGTGGCGGAGGCGACCGTGCCTCGCGACAGCGGTGCGGCGGGCGGCGCGGGAGGGCGCGCGGCCACGCTCAGGCGCCGGGCGGGCTCGCCCCGGCAGGAGCGACGACAGCGGGGGCGACGATGTGCGACCCGCCGCTGGCGTCGATCTGGAACACCGCGAGGTCGCGGCGCACCGCGCCGCCCGGCAGCAGCGCGAACACCCCGTCGGTGCCGGCGAAGCCTTCGGGACGCTGCAGCGCCGCCGGGCCGTAGCCCTGCGCCGCCAGCACGCGGGCGATGGCGGCAGCGTCGTAGGCGATGTCGGCCAACGCCGGGGGCGGAGCCGAGGCCGCCGGTCGCGGACCCGGAATTGCGGCGGCCTGTGCGTCCGCGGGGGCTGCGCCCAGGTCTGGGGTCACGCCGGCCGGCGTGACCCCCTGAGCGCCGGCCTGGGCCGACGCGGCATAGGCCTGCACGAAGTGGGCGCGCAGCGCGGGGTCGGGCGCCACGTACCAGGCGCCGGCCAGCCCGCCGAGCCGCGAGGCGTCCTGCGCCCACAGCGCGGGGCCGAGCAGGCGCACCGAGGGCAGCTTCAGGTCGTAGAGCGCCAGCACCGTAGGCAGGTCGCGCAGCGTGGTGCCGCCGGTGCCGAGCAGCAGCGCGTCCAGCGGCGGCGGCGTGGGCTCGGCTGCCGGCTCCGGTGCCGGCGCAGGGTCCGTCGCCTGGTCCGCGCCCGCGCGCGTGGCGTCGCCGGCCGCCTGCGCGTCCCTGCGCTGCGACTCCGCAGCGCTGTGCTGCGCCTGGGCGGCGCCGCGTCGCGCCGTGTAGCCGCTGACCTGTTTCAGCGCGGCGCTGGTCGCGGAGAAGCCGGTGGCGCGGCGGATCTGCCCGGACGTGCCGCCATTCAGGCCGCCCTCGGCGGTGTCGCGAGTGAACGCGTCGCCCAGCGCCTGCCCGAACGCGCCGTCCGGCAGCACCGCGGCGAAGCGCGACCGGCCCTCCGCGCGCGCCGCCGCCACCAGCCGGTCCACCTGCTGCTGCGCGGTGATGCCCAGCACCCACACGCCCGGCCGCGCCTGCGCCGCGTCCGAGGTGAAGGCCAGCATCGCCACGCCGGCCGCGGCCGCGAGCGGCGCCACCGCGGCGGTCTCCGTGTTGGTCAGCGGGCCGAGGATCAGCGCGTCGCCCGACGAGAGCGACTCGCGCGCCGCGTCGGCCGCGCCGTCCGCGGTGCCGCGCGTGTCGCGCACGTCGAGCGCGGGCGAGCCGGGCGAGGCCAGCGCCAGGCGCGCGGCGCGCAGCATCGTCTGCCCCAGCGCCGCGTTGCTCCCGCTCAGCGGCAGCAGGATCGCCACCCGCAGCCCGGGCGGCGCCGCCCCGCCGGACAGCATGGCCGGCCCCCCGGAAGGCGGGTATGGCTGCCCCGCGGTGCAGCCGGCGGCGAGCAGCACGGCAAGGAGGCCCGATGCACGAGGACGCATCCACGAATCCCTTCCAAGATCGCGCGGCCGGGAATGGCCGCGGTGACGTCACGCCGGCCGCGCAAGGCGAAGCCGCGCCCGGCCCGACGCCCGCAGCCGGCACGCCCGGCCTCGACGCGCCCGGCATGGACGCGCCCGGCGCCCCGACACCCGCGGGCACCGGCGACGACGGGCCCGCCGTCGCACGCGAGGCGGACGACGATGCGGAGACCGTTGCGGTCCCCTCCGCCGGGCGCGCAGGGCTTGTGCTGGTTTCCACGCCGATCGGCAATCTCGGCGACATCTCCGCGCGCGCCGTGGCCGCCCTGGCGGAGGCCGACCTGGTGCTGTGCGAGGACACCCGCACCACCGCGCGGCTGCTGGAGCACTGCGGCCTGTCGGTGCGCACCGCCGCCCTGCACGAGCACAACGAGGAGGCGCGCATCCCCGCGCTGCTGGCGCAGATGCGGCGGGGACGGCGCATCGCCCTGGTGTCGGACGCCGGCACGCCGCTGGTCTCGGACCCCGGCTACCGGCTGGTGCGCGCGGCGATCGCCGAAGGCATCGCGGTGGACGCGGTGCCGGGCGCCAACGCGGCGCTCACCGCGCTGGTGCTGTCGGGGCTGCCGCCGCACCCGTTCCTGTTCGCGGGCTTCCTGCCGCCGCGACAGGCCGCGCGCCGCGCCGCGCTGGGGCGGCTCCGCGCCGCCGAGCTGGCCGGGCTGCACGCCACGCTGATCTGGCACGAGGCGCCGCACCGCCTCGCCGAGACGCTGGCCGACCTCGCGGAGATGCTCGGCGCGCGCCCCGCCGCCGTCGCCCGCGAGCTGACCAAGCGCTTCCAGGAGGTGCGGCGCGACACCCTGCCGGCCCTGGCCGCGCACTACGCGGAGCACGCGGCACGCGGCGAGATCACCGTGCTCGTCGGCCCCGCGCCCGACCAGGGCCCCGCGGAGGGCGCGCTCGACGACCGGCTGCGCGCGGCGCTGGCCGGCCACAGCGTCAAGGACGCCGCCGCCCTGGTCGCCGCCGCCACCGGGCTGCCGCGGCGCGTGGTGTACGCCCGCGCCCTCGAACTCTCCGCGCCGGGGTAGTTATCCACAGAATTCTGGGTAAGTCTGTGGATGGACCCGTGGGTGTTCCCCCCTGGTTCCGCCCCGGGCCTCGGCAAACCTCGGGAAGCCGTCCGGGCGGCCAGGCCGGAACGGCGCGTCGGGCGGGCAGGCGAGCAAGGTTGAGGCTCTGCCTCATCCGCCAAAGGCAAGCCTTTGGAGTCCTCTTGTTCAAGGAAGACGTCTCCGAAAGCTCCATGCCTGGAAGAGGCGGGGCTTGGCGTGGGGGGGGGGGAGCTGCCCGTCTCGACGGTCCACCCGGGCCGCAGGGGGCGGGCGGCGGAGGCAGGGCCCGGTCCTGCGTGCCGTGCCGCCTCGCTGGGCAGGGCGGCACGGACAGGCAAGAGTCGGCACGCAGGGCATTTCTCCGAAGCGTCACAGACATCGTTGCGACCGACCCTGTATCCCTCCAGCATGTCGAACGACATCATCGCCAAATGCGGGCGAGAGTCGCCCGTGCGACTTTCGATTGCGCCAGCACAGGTCCGGTGTCATTGTGCCTCCAGTTCCGGTGCTGGTGCAGCAGGCTGGAACAATGAAACTGCACCATGTGGAGCGGGTCGCCCACCCCGTCATCACTTGCGCCGTCGCGGGTCCGGCAACGTCGTGCGAGGCGCCGTGCGTTGGGCCTGTCGGCCTCCGCCCGCAGCGTCAGGGCCGGGGCATCACGGGCCGCCACGGCAGGACAAGAGGTGGCCGGCCTGATCGAACCGTCCGGATGTCGCGCAGGCCCTGGCACGGCAGGCTCCGGGTGCAACAGCCATCTTGCAAGGATTGCAGCATCATGAAGATCAGACCCGGCGCGCTTGCCGTGCTGGCGGCCCTCTGGGCACCCTCCGGCCTCGCGCGAGGCGAGACCGCCGCCCCAAGCCCCACGGCGCTCGGGGCAGAGGCCCTGCCCGCCGCCGCCACGGCCAAGAGCGCCAAGCGCGGGGCCGCCTACGACCTCGCCTCGCCGGCCGACCTGCAGGCGCTCGCCCCGGGCGTGTCGTGGTGGTACGACTGGGGCGCCACCCCCAACCCCGCGGTGCCGTCCGGCTACCGCACCACCTACCAGATGGACTACTACCCGATGCTGTGGAACGGCAATTTCAACGCCGCCAGCGTCGAGTCATTCCTACAGGCCAACCCGACGATCCACTACCTGCTGGTGCTGAACGAGCCCAACGTCGGCGGTCAGTCCTATCTCACGCCGCAGCAGGCGGCGGCGCTGTGGCCGCAATACGAGGCGGTCGCGGCGCAGGCCGGCGTCAAGATCGTGGGGCCGCAGATCACCTGGGGCAACATGCCGAACTACGGCGACCCGGTGGTCTGGCTCGATGCGTTCTACGCCGCCTACGAGGCGGCCCACGGCGGCCGCCAGCCCACCATCGACTATCTGGGCTTCCACTGGTACGACTACGGACTGTCCGGCCAGCTCGACCGCCTAAGCAAGTACAATAAGCCGATCTGGGTGACGGAATTCGCCAACTGGCACAGCCAGAACGACGGCGCGCAGATCGTCACCCCGGGCGAGCAGGCCACGCAGATGACCTCGATGGTCGCCACGCTGGAAAGCCGCAGCGACGTGTTCCGCTACGCCTGGTTCACCGGGCGGGTCAGCCCGGACCCGCACTACAGCAGCCTGCTCGGCGCGCCGGGGCAGCTCACGTCGCTGGGGCAGCTCTACCTCTCCCTGCCGCACTGACGGCGTCGCGAAGCAAGGTTGAGGCCCCGCTTCCAAGCATTGGGCCTCAAACTTCGCCAAAGGCTCGCCTTTGGAATCCAACACTTAAGTGAAGCTGGTCCAGGGGGGCTTCCCCCCTTGGCGGGTCTGGGCAGAGCCCAGCCTTGCCTGCCTGCTGCCTTGCCCACGTTGCGCCCTTGCCGATCCTCGCGCACCGTGCGGCGCAACATTCGGATCGGGATTGCCCATGCGGCGGAGCAAGGCGAGTGCGCGGCAGGCGCCGCCCACGGAGCCGGACGAGGACGCGCCCGTGGGCGCGGCCCTGCTCACCCCGGAGGCGCACGCCATCGGCCGCCTGGCGGACGGCCCGGCGGCGATCCCGTGGCGCGGCTGGAAGCAGGTGTTGCACCGCACCCTGGCGGAGATGATCTCGGACCGCATGTCGCTGGCCGCCGCGGGGTGCGCGTTCTGGGCCACGCTGGCGCTGTTCCCGGCGATCAGCACGCTGATCTCGGTCTACGGCCTGGCGTTCGACCCGGCCACGGTGGAGCCGCAGCTCCAGGTGCTGTCGCGCCTGCTGCCGCCGGCGGCGTTCAGCCTGATCGACGCGCGGGTGCAGCAGGTGGTGTCGCAGCCGCGGGGCACGCTGACCTTCAGCTTGGTGCTGAGCTTCCTGGTGGCGCTGTACAGCGCCACCACCAGCACCAAGGCGATTCTGGCGGCGCTCAACCTCGCCTACGAGGAGAGCGAGGCCAGGAGCATCGTGCGCTACCAGCTCACCGCCCTGGGCATGACGCTGTGCGCGGTCGTCGCCGCTGTGGTGGGGATCACGGTGCTGGTGCTGCTGCCTCTGGCGCTGCACTTCCTCGACCTGCCGGGCAACCAGAAGGCGCTGGCGCAGGTGGCGAGCCTGGCGGTGCTGCTGGTGTTCGTGGTGCTCGCGCTGTCGCTGCTGTACCGGTTCGGGCCAAGCAGGCGCCGGGCTGCGTGGCGCTGGGTGACGCCGGGCTCGCTGGTGGCGACGCTGATGTGGCTGGTGGCGTCGGCGGCGTTCTCGTACTACGTCGGCACCTGGGCCAGCTACGACGCGACCTACGGCCCGCTGGGGGCGGTCGCCGGCGTGATGATGTGGTTCTGGGTCACAGTGTATGCCGTGCTGCTCGGCGCCGAGCTGAACTCCGAACTGGAGCTTCAAACCGCACGCGATAGTACGGACGGTCCGCCGAGGCCCCCTGGCCGGCGCGGAGCGTATGTCGCCGACCACGTGGCGCCGGACTGACGCCGAGGGCCGGGTCGTCCAGCAGGTCGGCGGCCTCGGCGACCTCGACCGGGGCGGCGCGGCCGGCGGGCTCGATCGTGACCTCGCCGACGCCGCGCGAGGCGAGTCCGATCCGCTCGGCCGCCCCGCGCGACAGGTCGATGATGCGCCGGCCGTGGTCGGGCTGGCGGTCGGTCACGGTGACCACCACGGAGTCGCCGGTGTCACGCAGCGTGACCAGCACGCGCGAACCCAGCGGCAGGCTGGGGTGGGCCGCGGTCATCTCCGCAGGGTTGAACACCGCGCCGCTGCTGGTGCGCAGGCCGGCGTGGCGCGCCCCGTACCAGGAGGCCTGGCCGTTCTGCCGCCAGCCGCCCTCGCCGTCCCGGGCCGCCGCCTGCCCCGCCACCAGCAGGGCCGAGGCGAGCAGGCCGGAGCCCACCCCGGCGCGAAGCCCGCCGCGAATCCGAAGCGCCGGTGCGCCCATGGGTGACCCTTTCTGGATAGCCTGGTCCGACATCGTGGCACGAGGTTGGCCTGAGACGAACAGCAATAGCAAGCGTCATCGGCCAGGCCGATCATCATCAACATGGCTTGCCCGGACTTCGGCCAGAGTTCCCGCATCCTGCGCGTGCATAAGCGCAGCATAAAGACGGCGTTACAGGCGGCCGCACCGAATGTTCACTGGCGGCGATGACCGATCGTTCAGCCGCATCTTTGCGGGGCCGAGCCACTCCGGTCGGCGGCGCTGGCTTGTCTGCTGCACTGCACCGGAACCGCGCGCGTGGTCCTTTCGGTCGTTCCGGAGGAAGATCGGACCTGCGCTGTCGGGACGCGATGGCGCGCCGCGGAGCGGGGGTCCGGGCCGGGACTGCGATCCCCGAGGTTCGTGGTCGGGTCAGAAGTCCCTGAGACCCATGGGCCTCGTGCGCCGGCCTGGAAGGAAGCAAGGCTGGGCTCTGCCCAGACCCGCCAGGGGGGAAGCCCCCCCTGGACCGGCTTCTCTTAAGAAAAAGCTTCCAAAGGCCTGCCTTTGGCGAAGTTTGAGGCAGAGCCTCAACCTTGCTTGCTTGCTAGGTCGCTCCAGGGGTGGCCGATATTAGTCGCGCGCCCAGCCGTGGTCGTGCACGAGGCCATCGTCGTGGTCGTGCCCGCGCGCGAGAGGGCGGTGCGCGTGGTGCGGCGCGGTGCCGACCGGGTCGCTCGACGACCAGGCGTGGCTGTGCACCAGGCCGTCGTCGCGCTCGTGCTCGGCGGCGTGGTGCAGGGTGGTGGGAGCCATGGCGCAGTCTCCTCCGGGGCGTGTTCGTTGGGTGGAGACTACGCGCGGCGCGGCGCCTGGCTCGTTCGATCCGGCGGTGGAACGCGCAAGAGCGTGGCCAACTTCACGGACAGATCGGTAAATCGGTCAAGTCTGCACTGGCTGACCGAGCTGGAGAGTCGCCGCGACCGGCAAGGTAAGCAAGGTTGAGGCTCTGCCTCAAACTCCGCCAAAGGCAGGCCTTTGGAATCCATTACTTAAAAGAAGCCGATCCAGGGGCGGGTCTGGGCAGAGCCCAGCCTTGCTTGCTGCCGGCGCCTAGCGGATCACCCCCGCGAGCGGGCTCGACGGGTCCGCCGCCATCCGCCTCGGCATCCGCCCGGCGAGGAACGCGTGCCGCCCCGCCTCCACGCCCGCGCGCATCGCCCGCGCCATGCGCACCGGGTCGCGCGCGTGCGCAATCGCGGAGTTCAGCAGCACCGCGTCGCAGCCCAGTTCCATCGCCAGCGCCGCGTCCGACGCCGTGCCGACGCCCGCGTCCACCAGCACCGGCACCCGCGCCTGCTCGATCAGCAGCGACAGCATCGCCGGGTTCTGCAGGCCCAGCCCGGAGCCGATCGGCGCGCCCAGCGGCATGATCGCCACGCAGCCCATCTCCTCCAGGCGCTTGGCCGCGACAGGGTCGTCGGCGCAGTACACCATGACCTCGAAGCCGTCGCGGATCAGGGCGTCGGCCGCCTCGAAGGTCGCGGCCATGTCGGGGTAGAGGTGCGGCGGCGGGCCGAGCACCTCCAGCTTGACGAGGTTCCACCCGCCCGCCTCGCGCGCCAGGCGCAGGGTGCGCACCGCGTCGCTCGCGGTGAAGCAGCCGGCGGTGTTGGGCAGGTAGGTGTAGCGCCTCGGGTCGACGTGGTCCTGCAGCATCGGCGCGCCGGGGTCGGACAGGTTCACCCGGCGCACCGCGACCGTGACCATCTCCGCGCCGGACGCCTCGATGGCGGCTGCGGTCTCCTCCAGGGATTTGTACTTGCCGGTTCCGACCACCAGGCGCGAGCGGAAATGGCGGCCGGCGACGGTCCAGCCGTCGTCGCCCGCCTCCATGATGCCCGCCTCCATGATGCCCGCCTCCACGAGGCCCGCCTGCCGCACGCCCGCCTGCTGTATGCCGTCCATGCCCTTAGCCTCCGCCGATGAAGTGCACGATCTCGAGCCGGTCGCCCTGGTCCAGCGCGGTCGCGTCGTAGCGCCCGCGCGGCACGATCTCCTGGTTGCGCTCGACCGCGATCTTGCGGCCGTCGAGCGCCAGCGCGCGCACCAGGCCGGCCACGGTGAGCGGGGCCGCCATGGCGCGCGGCTCCCCGTTCAGGGTGATGGTGATCTGCATCGGTCCAGTCCCTCCGCCGGCACGACCCGGATCAGGTCAAGGGTCACCACGATCTGGTTTCTCAGCCCACGTCGCCCGGACCCGTCACGCTGCGGGCCGCCGGCGCCGGGGCTCCCCTCGGACGCGCACAAGATCGAACCCGACGGGCGGGGTGTCAAATCACGGGAGCGGATGGCGGCGGGTCGGTCCCGAACCGGCCCATGCCTGCCAGGCAGCAGGCAAGGCTGTGCTCCCCCTCCGCTGCCCTTTCCAACGGTCCAGGAGGGCCGTCGGAACCTTCGGCCAGCTCCGCCCGGACCCCCCAGGGCAAGCCGCCCTGGACTGGCTTTCCTCAAGTAATAGATTCCAAAGGCGAGCCTTTGGCGGAGTTTAAGGCCCATGCTTGAAGGCGGGGCCTCACCCTTGCTTGCTTTGCCCCTTTGCGAACTGGAAAGCACACCGAAGGGCGGACGGGACACACGGTGCCCGGGGTTGCTTGACCCTCGCGCGAGTTCCCGTAACGGTGGTTGGCCAAGAAACGATCCGGGATGCCCTCGCCGAACCCCGCTGCAACGCGGTGGAGTCTGCGTCGGTAAACCCTGTTCGGACCGAAAATGGGAAGGATCATGTCAATGGCACGCAAGGTGTCGAGGCGGTTGCGCCTGGCCGGCGTCTTGTCGGTGGGGACCGGGCTTCTGCTCGGCGCGGCGCCGGCCCATGCTGACGACTACACCGATCTGCTCTCGCTGCTGCGCGCCAAGGGCAGCCTGACGCAGGGCGAGTACGCCGGCCTGCTGAGCAAGCATGTCGGCAACAGCGCGCGCGGCACGGAGGCCCGTCGCGGCGGCCGCAGCACCGAGGCGCGCCGCGGACGCGGCACCGGCTCGCTGGCCACCGACGACGCGGTTGCCCAGGCGCGGGCCGCCGCCGCCGCCGCGTCCGCCTCGGCCGCCGCGGCGCAGGAGGCGGCGCAGTCCGCCAAGGTGGAGCTGGCCAGCCCCAGCCTGGTGCGCACCTCGCCCTACGTTGCCGGCAAGGGCGTCGACATCCGGATCGGCAACATCGACCTGAACTTCTCGGGCTTCGTCAACGGCTTCTACACCTTCAGCAGCGCCGCGCACTCCGCCAACACCGTAGCCGGCGGGCTGGCCGACAACTCCGGCTTCGACTCGTCCTCGATCCGCAACGGCCTGCTGCCGGCGGGCCTGATCTTCAAGGCGAGCACCACGCAGAACGGCATCGACCTGGCCGCGGAGTTCGGCGTCTACCCGGGCATCAACAGCTCCAACCAGGGCACCCCGTTCAACGCCAACGGCGGCGGCAGCCCGGTGGGCCTGGGCACCGCGGGCGTCGACTTCCGCCAGGTGTTCGTCACCGCCGGCACCGCGGCGTTCGGCACGGTCAAGGTCGGCCGCGACATCGGCATCTTCGGCTCGGACGCCATCCTGTCCGACGCCACCCTGCTCAGCGTGGGCGCCACGGGGGGCAACTCCGCGCCCGGCAACACCTCGCTGGGGCGCATCGGCATCGGCTACATCTACGCCGACTTCATGCCGCAGATCACCTATTCCTCGCCGATCGTCGCCGGGTTCCAGGCCACGGTGGGCGCGTTCCAGCCGCTCGACGAGGTCAACTTCGCCGGCGGCGGGCTGTCGGCCACCTCTGCGGCGCACGACACGCCGATGTTCCAGGGCAAGCTCACCTACGACTACAAGGCGGGTATAACGGCGGCGCGCGTGTGGCTCGGCGGGCTGATCCAGCCGCAGCAGGGCTTCGCGGCGGCCACGGCGGTCAGCCTCAACCAGACGAGCGCGCACGCGATCGGCGACAAGACGACGGGCGCGGGCGAGATCGGCGCCAAGATCGACTCCGGGCCGTTCGGCGGCGTCGTCTACTACTACCGCGCGCGCGGCGTGGGCACGACCGGGCTGATGTTCGACGGGGTGAGCGCCGGCGGCGCGCTGCGCGACTCCGAGGGGTTCTACGCGCAGGGCAGCTTCAAGCCCGCCCCGAAGCTCAAGCTGGTCGCCAGCTACGGCGAGAGCAGCCTGTTTCAGGCGACGGGCGAGGTCGACCCGCTGCTGGTGCGGCGCAACGCGGCCACCATCGGCGCGGGCTACTACAGCCTGACCGACTGGATGACGCTGGTGGGCGAGTACGCCCACGTGCAGGCGCACAACAACGCTGGCGCCGGCATCGACCAGAACGTGTTCACCGCGGGCACGATCCTGTTCTTCTGACGCAGGGCCGCTTGCGGGCCGAGAGTGACCGGTCAGGCAAGCAAGGTTGAGGCTCTGCCTCAAACTCCGCCAAAGGCAGGCCTTTGGAATCCAATACTTAAGTAAGGCCGGTCCAGGGGGGGCTTAACCCCTGGCGGGTCTGGGCAGAGCCTTGCCTTGCTTTCTGACAGGCCGTCGGCGCGAGGCGAGGCCGGTGGCAGAGCCTCCGGCCTCGCCTGTGCTGCAGGCCGTCAGCGCGAGCCGGGCGCCTGGTTGCCGATCGCGTTCGGCATGCTGGTCTGGGCGCCGGCGGGGTCGGACGAGGTGGTGCCGGTGCCGGCGCTGCCGCTCATGTCGGAGCGGCCCGACATGGCGCCCTGGCCGGCGTGCATGTGGCGGTGGTGGTGACGGTGGCGGTGGCGGCGCGCGTGGTGCGCGTGGGTCGGCGTCGCCGAGGCGGCGGTGTCCTCGGTCTGCGCCTGGGCGGCCGGGGCGGCCAGCAGCGGCAGGCCCAGCGCGAGGCTGGCTAGGGTGGCAATCAGGATGCGTCGCATGGTGTATCCTCGGGTCTCGTGGGGGTGACGGGGCCGGTGCGGCGCGGGCCGGTGGTCCGGCGCCGCGGCGGCACGGCTTTGGCGCGGCGCCGTGCAGGCGGCACGCGGCGAGGACCTTCCACGTCGGGCGGGGCGTCGCAAGGTGGTGGCGTGCGTTTTGTGCCACACCATGGCACCCAGGCCACGCTGGACTGGGCTTGGGCGCAGCAGGCGAGGTTGAGGCTCTGCCTCAAACTCCGCCAAAGGCTCGCTTTTGGAGTCCTTTTCCTAAGTAAAGTTCGGCGTCCAGAGGCCTTGGCCTTTGGCGGGTCTGGGCAGAGCCCAGCCTTTCTGTCTGCCTTGCCTTGCGGCCGGGCCGCCGTTGGACGCGGCCGGGTACGCGTGCTACGCGCCGGTATCATGGCCCTGCCGCTGATCGCCGTGCTGAACGGCCCGAACCTCAACATGCTCGGATTGCGGCAGCCCGAGGTCTACGGCGCGGCGACGCTCGACGACGTGGAGGCGCTGTGCGCGGAGACGGCCGAGGCGCTCGACCTCGCGATCGACTTCCGCCAGACCAACTCCGAGGGCGAGCTGGTCACCTGGGTGCAGGACTGCCGCCCGGCTCCGGGCCGTCCGGGGGCGGCGGCCATCCTGATCAACCCGGCGGCACTGTCGCACACCTCGGTGGCGCTACTCGACGCGCTGCTGGCCGCGGAGCGCCCGGTGGTCGAGGTGCATCTGAGCAACATCCACCGACGCGAGGAATTCCGCCATCACTCCTATGTCTCGCGCGCCGCGGTGGGCGTGATCTGCGGCCTGGGCATCCGGGTCTACGCGCTGGGGCTGACCGCGCTCGCCGAGATCCTGCTCGATACGCCAGGGGGCGGGATGGCGGGAGGCGGGATGGCGGATGGCGGGGCAGCAGAGGGCGGGCGGGCGCGATGAGCGCGCTTCGCGTCGACGAGGAGGCGATCCGCACGCTGGCGCGCATCCTCGCCGAGACCGGGCTGACCGAGATTGAGGTCGCCTCGGGCGACAGCCGGGTGCGCGTGGCGCGGATGCCCGCCCCGGTGGCGGCGATGGCAGCCGCGCCGGCCGCCGTCGCTAGCCCGGTCGTCGTGTCGGCGCTGCCGAGCGCGGAGGAGGACGCGGCGCACCCCGGCGCCGTCACCAGCCCGATGGTGGGGATCGCGTTCCTCTCGCCGGAGCCGGGCTCCGCGCCCTACGTCACGCAGGGGCAGCAGGTCGCGGCGGGCCAGACGCTGCTGCTGATCGAGGCGATGAAGACCTTCAACCAGATCAAGGCGCCGCGCGCCGGCACCGTGGCGCGCATCCTGGTCGGCTCGGGCAGCCCGGTCGAGTACGGCGAGGCCCTGATGATCGTCGAGGGCTGAGCTTGGCCGACGCGGTGCCCGACACGCCAGGGCCGCGCGAGGCCGTGCCGTCGCCGTCGGGCGCGGTCCCGCCCGCCGTGGCCGGGGCCGTCCTCCCGCCGGATGCGACGTCGCCAGCATTGGGCGCGTCCCCGCCCGCGGCGCACGGTGCGGGGCAAGCCGCGAGTGCCAGGGCCAGGGCCGTGGCGCCCGGGGCGAGGCCGCTGTTCGGCAAGGTGCTGATCGCCAACCGGGGCGAGATCGCGCTGCGCATCCAGCGCGCCTGCCGCGAGCTGGGCATCCCCACCGTCGCCGTGCACTCCACCGCCGACGCCGAGGCGATGCACGTGCGCCTCGCCGACGAGAGCGTGTGCATCGGGCCGCCGGCGGCGCGCGACAGCTACCTCAATCAGGTGGCGCTGCTCTCGGCCGCCGCGGTGACGGGGGCGGACGCGATCCACCCGGGCTACGGATTCCTATCGGAGAACGCGGACTTCGCCGAGATGGTGGAGGCGCACGGGCTGACGTTCATCGGGCCGACGGCCGCGCATATCCGCATGATGGGCGACAAGATCACCGCGAAGGACGCCATGCGCCGCCTCGGCGTGCCGCTGGTGCCGGGGTCGGACGGCGCGCTCGCCGACCTGGACGAGGCGCGCGCGGTGGCCGGGCGCATCGGCTACCCAGTGCTGATCAAGGCGGCGGCGGGCGGCGGCGGGCGCGGCATGAAGGTTGCGGCCGACGCCTCGGAGATCGAGGACGCCTGGCGCATCGCCCGCACCGAGGCGCGCACCGCGTTCGGCAACGACGAGGTCTACCTGGAGAAGTACCTGGACCGCCCCCGCCACATCGAGCTGCAGATCCTGGCCGACTCGCACGGCCACGTGGTGCACCTGGGCGAGCGCGACTGCTCGCTGCAGCGGCGCCACCAGAAGCTCGTGGAGGAGGCGGGCTCGCCGGCGCTCGACGCGGCGCAGCGCGACGCGATCGGGGCGGTGGCGACGGACGCCCTGCGCCAGCTCGGGTATCGCAACGCGGGGACGCTGGAGTTCCTCTACCAGGACGGGCAGTTCGCGTTCATCGAGATGAACACGCGGCTCCAGGTCGAGCACCCGGTCACGGAGATGGTCACCGGCATCGACCTGGTGCGCGAGCAGATCCGCATCGCGGCCGGCCACCCGCTCGGCTTCACCCAGGCGCAGGTGCGCTTCGAGGGCCACGCCATCGAGTGCCGGATCAACGCCGAGGACCCGGAGACATTCATGCCGACGCCGGGGCGGGTCAGCGTCTACCATCCGCCGGGCGGGCTCGGGGTCAGGGTGGACTCGGCGCTGTACGCCGGCTGCGTGGTGCCGCCGTACTACGACAGCATGGTCGCCAAGCTGATCGTGCACGCGGCCAACCGCCCCGAGGCGATCGCGCGCATGAGCCGCGCGCTGCGCGAGTTCGCGGTCGTCGGCATCCGCACCACGGTGTCCCTGCACCAGCGCATCATGGCGGACCCGGAGTTCGCGGCGGGAGACTACACGATCCACTGGCTGGAAGGCTTCGTGGCGCGGCAGTGAGGCAGGCAAGGTTGAGGCTCTGCCTCAAACTCCGCCAAAGGCAGGCCTTTGGAATCCATTACTTAAGTAAAGCCGGTCCAGGGTCGGCTCGCCCCTGGCGGGTCTGGGCGGAGCCCGGCCTTGCTTGCCTCGCGGCGTGAACCAGGGGCCGTGTGACGATGCCGGGGCTCGATCCCATCACCCTCTGCGCCTACGGCCTGGTCGCGGTCGTGGCGGGCTTCGTCGACACCCTGGCCGGGGGCGGCGGCCTGATCACCATCCCCGCCCTGCTGCTCGGCGGCGTCCCGCCGCTCCAGGCGCTGGGCACCAACAAGCTGCAGGGCACCTTCGGCGTGCTGACCGCCTCCCTCAGCCTCGCGGGCGAGAGCCGGCTGGGCGCCAGGTCGCTCGTGCTGCCGTTCGCCCTCGTGCTCGTGGGCGCGGCCCTCGGCGCCGCCCTCGTCCAGACGATCGACCCCCGCGACCTCGACGTCCTCGTCCCCGTCGTCTTGTCCGCGATCGCGCTGTACTTCATCGCCGCTCCTCGCGCCGGCGAGGTCGAGCGGCAGCCCCGCCTGGGCGAGCGGCCCTACACCGCCCTGGTCCTGCCCGCGATCGGCTTCTACGACGGCTTCTTCGGGCCCGGCGCCGGCTCGTTCTTCGCGCTCTCCGGGGTCTGCCTGCGCGGCTGGGACCTCGTGCGCGCCACCGCGAGCGCCAAGATCTTCAACCTCGCCTCCAATCTCGCGGCGCTGGGGATCTTTGTCTGGCACGGCAGGGTCGTGTGGCCGATCGGCGTGGCGATGGCGCTCGGCCAGCTCGCCGGCGCCCGCCTCGGCGCGTCCGTGGTCACACGCCGGGGCGCGCGCATCATCCGGCCGATGATCGTGGTGGTCAGCGTCACCATGCTGTGCCGCTACGCCTGGCAGAAAGGCCTCCACGACTAACCGCCGGCACCGGGCGCCCCCCTCCATGGCCCTGGGACGCTGCCGTGACGAGGCGAGGCAGCAAGCAAGGCTGGGCTCTCCCTCCGCTGCCATTCCAACGATCCAAGCGGATCGTCGGAATCTTTGGCAGCTCCGCCCACACCCGCCAAAGGCCAAGTCCTCTGGACGCCGATTTACTTAAGCAAAGGATTTTAAAGACGAGCCTCTGGCGGGGTTTGAGGTCCATGCTTGAAGGCGGGGCCTCAACCTTCCCTGCTTTACCGCTCACGCCTGCCTTCCCACGCCAGGGTGGTCGCCGGCCTCGCTTGTCCGAACGTCCCGGCCCGCCCATTCTTCCTGGCGGGATGGAAACACACGGGAGGGAACACCCATGGACGACATCGTCATCGTTTCGGCCGCGCGCACCCCGGTCGGCAGCTTCAACGGAGCGCTGGGCTCGGTGCCGGCGCACACGCTGGGCGAGGTCGCGATCCGTGCGGCGCTGGAGCGCGCGGGCGTGGCGGCCGAGGAGGTGGACGAGGTGATCCTCGGCCAGGTGCTCACCGCCGGCCAGGGGCAGAACCCGGCGCGCCAGGCGGCGATCGCGGCAGGCATCCCGCAGGAGCGCACGGCGTTCGGCATCAACCAGGTGTGCGGCTCCGGCCTGCGCGCGGTCAGCCTCGCGGCGCAGCAGATCATGAGCGGGCAGAGCACCGTGGTGCTCGCCGGCGGGCAGGAGAGCATGAGCCAGTCGACGCATTGCGCCTACCTGCGCCAGGGCACCAAGATGGGCGACATGCAGCTCGTCGATACGATGATCAAGGACGGCCTGTGGGACGCCTTCAACGGATACCACATGGGCACCACCGCGGAGAACGTCGCGACGCAGTTCCAGATCACCCGCCAGCAACAGGACGAGTTCGCGGTGGCCTCGCAGAACAAGGCCTCCGCCGCGTCGAAGGGCGGGCGGTTCCGCGACGAGATCGCCCCGGTGACGATCAAGGGGCGCAAGGGCGACGTCGTGGTGTCCGAGGACGAGTACATCCGCCACGATTCCACGATCGAGGCGATGGCCAAGCTGCGGCCGGCGTTCAGCAAGGACGGCACGGTGACGGCGGCCAACGCCAGCGGGCTGAACGATGGTGCCGCGGTGCTGGTCGTGATGTCGGCGGCGGAGGCGCAGAGGCGGGGGATCACGCCGCTCGCGCGGATCGCGTCGTTCGCGACGGCGGGCGTGGACCCGAAGGTGATGGGGACAGGGCCGATCCCGTCGAGCCGCCGCGCGCTGGAGCGGGCGGGGTGGAAGGCGCAGGACCTCGACCTGGTGGAGGCGAACGAGGCGTTCGCGGCGCAGGCCTGCGCGGTGAACCGCGACATGGGCTGGGACACAGAGCGCGTGAACGTCAACGGCGGGGCGATCGCCATCGGGCACCCGATCGGGGCGTCGGGCGCGCGGGTGCTGACCACTCTGCTGCACGAGATGGCGCGGCGCGACGCGCACAAGGGCCTGGCGACGCTGTGCATCGGCGGCGGCATGGGCGTGGCCATGTGCGTCGAGCGCTAGGTTCGGGCGTGTCGGCGCTTGGTGTACCGTCGCGGCGGGAACGGCGCAGCAAGCAAGGTTGAGGCTCTGCCTCAAACTCCGCCAAGGGCAGGCCCTTGGGACCCATTTCTTAAGTAAAGCCGGCCCAGGGGCGGCTCGCCCCTGGCGGGTCTGGGCGGAGCCCAGCCTTGCTTCCTCTAGAACGGCCGCGCGCGCGACCAGATCCGCATCCTGCGGCGCGGCGCGGCGGCGGCCAGGGCGGCCTCGACGCTGGCGAACAGCGCCGGCGTCTGCGAGCCCTGCCGCATCACCACGCCGGCCCGGTCGCGCCACAGCGACAGGTGCCACAGCGCGCGCCCCGGCGGCGCCAGGGTGAGCACCTCCTCCAGGTCCTGCCCGCGCTCGACGTGGTCGAGGCGGATGCGCAGCGCCAGGCCCTTGCGCTCCGCCCACTGGCGCGCGCGCACCAGGTCGTCGATCTCGAACGCCATGCCGCGGCTGGGGGAACGTGTGGTGACCGACATCGCCGTGTCCCTTTCTGGGAGGGGTGAGGATCGGGCGAGCATGGGACGTCGGGGTTAACGCAACGTTTCCACAACACCGGATCGCAGGCATGGCGAGGCGTGGGGCACCCGTCGTGGAGGCTTGCCGCAGCGGATGCGGCGCCCCTACGATCGGGCAACGACAAAACGGCGGGGAGTAAGTCCAATGGCACGCATTGCTCTGGTGACGGGCGGCACGCGCGGGATCGGCGCGGAGATCAGCCGCGCGGTGCAGGCGGCGGGGCGCACGGTGATCGCGACCTACGCGGGCAACGACGAGGCGGCGCGCTCGTTCACGGCCGAGACCGGGATCGCCGCGATGCGCTTCGACGTCGGCGACTACGCGCAGTGCGAGGCGGCGGTCGCCGAGGTGAGCGCGAAGCACGGGCCGGTGGAGATCCTGGTCAACAACGCCGGCATCACCCGCGACGGCACCATGGCGAGGATGAGCCGCGACATGTGGGACGCGGTGATCGACACCAACCTCGGGTCCTGCTTCAACCTGTGCAAGCTGACCTTCGACGGGATGCGGAGCGCGAAGTTCGGCCGCGTGGTCAACATCGGCAGCATCAACGGGCAGGCCGGGCAGTACGGCCAGGTGAACTACGCCGCCGCGAAGTCGGGCATCCACGGATTCACCAAGGCGCTTGCCCAGGAAGGTGCCCGCTTCGGCATCACAGTGAACGCGATCGCGCCGGGTTATGTCGATACCGAGATGGTGCGCGCGGTGCCGGAGGACGTGCTGGCCAAGATCGTGGCGCGAATCCCGGTGGGGCGGCTGGGGCACGCGGAGGACATCGCGCGCGGCGTGGTGTTCCTCACCGCCGACGACGCGGACTTCGTCACGGGATCGACGCTGTCGATTAACGGCGGGCAGCACATGTACTGAGGCGAGGAGCCGGGCCGCAAGCAAGCAAGGCCGGGCTCTGCCCAGACCCGCCAAAGGCCAAGGCCTTGGAAACCGATTTACTTGGGAAAGGCCGGTCCAGGGGCGGCTCGCCCCTGGCGGGTCCAGGGCAGAGCCCTGGCCTTGCTTCCTCGCCGCCCGGGACGCCATGCCCGGCATCATGCCGTCCAGCCGGGCGACAGCCTTGTCATGCAGCGCCTGGAACAAGGCTCTAAGCACGGCGCGAACGTCCCGGCATCGCCTTGCGCGGGCTTGCCCTGTGCCAGTCCCGGGTGCTGTGTCGTGGAATGCCACACCGCAAGCCCTTCTGCTCCGCGTGTCCGGGCGGCGTCGTGGGTCGCCGGCGGCCCTTGACCCGCGGCAGGTTGCAGGCCGGCCGTGCGTGACCTTGTCCCGCGGGCCGGGAGGGGTGGCGTTCGCGGCGCGCTGCGCCTGGCGGCGCTCGCGTCGGCGCTGATGCCGCATCCCGCCGCGTCGCGGCCCGACACGGCGGGGTGGATCGAGGCGCGTCAGCTCGTGGAGCTGTTCGGCGGGTCGTGCCTGCGCTTCGCCACGCCGGCGGCGCTGCGCGGCTGGCTGGAGGGGCAGGGCTATCGCAGGATGGCGGAGGCGCAGGAGCAGGCGCTGCTGCGCGGCCCGGGGCGCGCTTACGACGCCAGCACCCGCACCGGGCACCTCGCCCTGCTGTCGCGCGACGACGGCCGGTGCATCGCGATGGCCGACAACGTGGACGCGGCGCGGCTGTCGAGCCTGCTGGAGCAGCGGATGCGCATGGCCGGGGTGGCATTCCAGACCGTGGGCGAGCCGGGCGGCGACGCCGACACGCCCGACCGCCGCTACAGCGTCGAGCACGGCCGCCGCCAATCGTTGCTCGTGATCGAGGTCGCCAGGCTTGACGACCGGCTGCAGGCCTCCCTCCTTCTGGCGCCTGTGGAGTGAGGCTCGGCCGGGGCGCCGTGCGCGGGGCCCGCCTGCGCCACCGCGCAGGCTCCGATGAGATGAGGATGTTGATGACCCGAAACCGATCCGCGTGCGCCGCCCTGGCCGCCCTGCTGCTGCTGCCCGGGCTGGCGCTGGCCCAGGCGCCATCCGGCAGGCCCGGCGTCGCGCCGGGTGCCCCGGCCGGCGGCGATGGGGCCTTCGATGCGCCGCCCGACGATGCCCAGTCGGGGGCTCAGCCCGGAGCGCCCGGGGGCACCCCGGGCGACGTGCCCGGCGATGCCGCGAGCCGGCAGCAGGCGATGCAGGTCGGCAGCGAGCAGGTGGTCGGGCTGTTCGTGGCGACCTGCCTGCGCTACCCGGGCGACGTGGCGGGGCTGCGCGGCTGGGTCACGGGGCAGGGCGCGCCGGCGATGCCGCACCAAGCCGCCGACGCGTTCCTCGCCAGGCGGCCCGGGCAGGTGTTCGACGTCAGCTACCAGACCTCTCGCCTCGCGCTGATCTCGCTCGACGATGGCGGCTGCGAGGCGGTGTCCGAGTTCGCCGACCCGCAGCTCGTGGTATCCTATGTCGGCGAGGCGTTGAGCCAGGGCGGCACGGACGCCACGCGCAAAGGCGACTTCAGCGACCCTCGGCATCCCGGCGTGAGCCAGCGCGTGTGGCAGGCCACGCTCGCCGGGCGGCAGTGGGTGCTGAACGCGGTGACGGCGCCGCAGCCGCCGCAGGCCTCGATCGGGCTGCACCTGTTCGTGACGGCGCCGGCGGGCGGAGCGCAGGGCGCGCCCGCGACGCGCTGAGGGCCCGAGTGGAAGACAGCAAGCAAGGCTGGGCCCCGCCCAGACCCGCCAAAGGCCAAGGCCTTTGGAAACCGATTTACTTAAGCAAAGCCGGTCCAGGGGCGGCTCGCCCCTGGCGGAGTTTGAGGCAGAGCCTCAACCTTGCTTCCTTCCCTGGCCTGCCGCGGTGACGGCCGTGCTGCCGCGGCTGGACTGCGCCGACCTGGCGCGTTCGCTGCGGTTCCACACCGACGTGCTCGGCTTCGCGCTGCTCGACGGCGGCGTGGCCCAGGGCTGGGCGGGCCTCGCGCAGGGCGGGGCGGAGTTGGTGCTGGAGCAGGGCGGCGCGGGGGCGACGGGCCCGCTGGAGTATCCGCACGGGCGCGGCCTGACGCTGCAGGTCGCGGTCAACGACGCGGAGGCGCTGTATGCCGCGGTGCTGGCCTACGGCGGGCGCATCCACCGGCCGCTCCAGGCGCGCGGCGAGGGCGGGGCCGCGGCGGAGTTCGAGGTGATGGACCCGGACGGCTACCTGTTCCGCTTCGTCGACACGCCGGACAAGTTCGAGGCGAGCGGTCCCGCGCAGGACGCGGGGCCTGCGGCGCGCACGGGCCTTGGGGCGCGGCTGCGCCTGGTGCCAAGGGGCTGGACGGGCAGCGCGCCAGGCGACGGCAACCCGGGCGCCGGGCGGGCGGGCTGATGGCGCGGGCGGCGCTGCGCTTCGTCTGCCAGGCCTGCGGCGCGGTCACGCCGAAATGGGCGGGGCGCTGCGAGTCGTGCGGCGAGTGGAACACCGTCGTCGAGGAACCGGTGGAGGCGCGCGCCCCCGGGCCGGGGCTGGGCGCCGCGCCGGCGGCCGGGTCCGCCTCGGGCAAGCGGCGGCGCATCGAGTTCGTGGGCCTGGCGGGCGAGGCGGAGCCGCCGGCGCGGCTGTGCACCGGCATCGCGGAGCTGGACCGCGTGCTGGGCGGCGGGCTGGTCGCGGCCTCCGCCATCCTGGTCGGCGGCGATCCGGGCATCGGCAAGTCGACGCTGCTGCTGCAGGCGGCGGCCGCGCTGTCGCGAGGCGGGCCGCGGGTGCTCTACATCACCGGCGAGGAATCGGTGGACCAGGTGCGGATGCGCGCGGCGCGGCTCGGTCTCGCGGACGCGCCGATGCAGCTCGCGGCAGCGACCTCGGTGCGCGAGATCGCGGCCAGCCTGGAGGCGGAGCGCGACCTTGCCCTGGTGGTGATCGACTCGATCCAGACGATGTGGGTCGACAGCATCGAGAGCGCGCCGGGCACGGTCACGCAGGTCCGCTCGGCCGGCTTCGAGCTGATCCGGCTGGCCAAGACGCGCGGCTTCTCGCTCGTGCTGGTGGGCCACGTCACCAAGGACGGCTCGCTCGCGGGGCCGCGGGTGCTGGAGCACATGGTCGACGCGGTGCTGCACTTCGAGGGCGACCGCGGCCACCAGTTCCGCATCCTGCGCGGCGCCAAGAACCGCTTCGGGGCGACGGACGAGATCGGCGTGTTCGCCATGACCGAGCACGGGCTGAGCGAGGTCGCCAACCCCTCGGCGCTGTTCCTCGCGGAGCGTCGCGGCAACATCGCGGGCTCGGCGGTGTTCGCGGGGCTGGAGGGCACGCGGCCGATCCTGGTGGAGATCCAGGCGTTGCTGGCGCCGGCCAACGGCGGCAGCCCGCGGCGCAGCGTGGTGGGCTGGGACCAGAACCGGCTGGCGATGCTGATCGCGGTGCTCGACACGCGCTGCGGGCTCAAGGTCGGCGCGGGCGACGTCTACCTCAACATCGCCGGCGGCCTGCGCGTGGCCGAGCCGGGGGCGGACCTCGCGGTGGCGGCGGCGCTGGCCTCGGCGGCGACGGAGACGCCGACGCGGGCGGACGCGGTGTATTTCGGCGAGGTCGGGCTGTCGGGCGAGGTGCGCCAGGTCGCGCAGGCGGAGGCGCGGCTCAAGGAGGCGGCCAAGCTCGGCTTCGCGGCGGCGGTGATGCCGCGCAGGCCGGCGCGGGGGCGGGGACTCGCGGCGCCGGAGGGGCTGCGGCTGGACGAGGTCGGGCACCTGTCGGACCTGGTCGCGAAGTTCACGGGGAAGGGCGGGGGGTGAAGCAAGCAAGGCTGGGCTCTGCCCAGACCCGCCAGGGGCGAGCCGCCCCTGGACCGGCCTTACTTAAGTATCGGATTCCAAAGGCGAACCTTTGGCGGAGTTTGAGGCAGAGCCTCAACCTTTCTTGCTCCTGCGATCGTTGCACGCCCGCACTGCACGCCGCGCACAACTCCTGCTAGACAGGCAGACCACTGCACGCTTTCGAGGGCGAATGGACCAGAACCTGACGGCCGACGACACCCTGCCCAGCGCCGCCGAGCCGGCGCGCGACCTGCGCCGCGTGGCCTCGCACCCCGACCACTGGTATCCGGTGGCGTGGTCGCGGGAGCTGAAGGCCGGCGCCGTGCTGGCGACCCGCTTCGGGGCGGAGCCGATCGTGCTGGCGCGGCCCAGGGACGGCGGGCCGGTGTTCGCGCTGGAGGACCGCTGCGCGCACCGCCAGGTGCCGCTGAGCCAGGGGCTGCTGGAGGGCGACACGATCCGCTGCGGCTATCACGGCTGGGCGTACGGCTGCCACGGGCGCTGCGTGGACGTGCCTTACCTGGGCAAGGACAAGCTGCCGAACGGGGTGCGCTCCTACCCGGTGCACGAGGCGGACGGGCTGATCCTGGTGTTCCCGGGCGATCCCGCGAAGGTCGCGACTGTTCCCCCGCCGCAACTCGGGCGAGCGTCGGACCCGAAGTATAAGACGCGGCGCTTCGGCCGTCCGGTGGCGTGCCACTACAGCTTCATGCACGAGAACCTGATGGACATGAACCACCAGTTCCTGCACCGCAAGCAGATGGGCCAGATGGTGCCGCGCTTCCGCGGACGGCGGCAGGGCGAGGACTGGGTGGAGGCGAAGTACACGTTCTCGCGCACCGGCGGCAAGCAGCCGCTGGGCGAGGCGGCGATCTTCGGGCAGCGGCGCGGCCTGGCGCACGACTCCGCGGATCGGGACGTGATGACCATCCGCACCGAGTACCCGTACCAGACGCTGCGCATCGTCACCAACGACGCGGACAACCCGGTGATGGATTTGTGGATCGCCTACACGCCGCAGGACGCGCAGCAGAGGACGAACCGGGTGTTCGGGCTGCTCTCGGTCCAGCGGCCGAAGATCCCGGGGCTGCTGGACGCCGCTTGGCCGCTGCTGGTGGTGTTCACCGAGCGCATCTTCCGCGAGGACCGCGAGATCGTGGAGCAGGAGCAGGCGGCGCACGACGCGCAGGGCGGCGACTGGAACCAGGAGGTGTTCCCGGTGATTTGCGACCTGCGCCGCCTGCTGGCGGAGCAGGGGGCGGAGACGATCGGGGCCTGAACTAAGGCGCAGGCTCAGAAAGGAAGGCCAGGGGCTCTGCCCCCATGCTTGAAGACGGTGACCCCGCCAAAGGCTCGCCTTTGGAATCCAATACTTTAAGTAGCGCCGGGTCCAGGGGCGGCTCGTCCCTGGCGGGTCCAGGGCAGAGCCCTGGCCTTTCAGACCGAGGCATCACCTGCCTCCGGGATGCCTTGCCCTGAGACGGCAGGTCCAGGGCCGCTGCCCCTGGTCGAGGCCGGAAGCAAAGCCTCCGTCCCTGCCTCCGCGCGACGCTGGTCTGTCACACAAGGCCTTGGCTTCGCAGGTGCGGTGGCCGATATAGCGGCCTTCCCTGCACCAAGGCCGTGTCGCCGATGAACCTGGTGGACGTCGTCGTCCTCGCCATCCTGGCGCTGTCCGCGCTGGCCGGCCTGTCGCGCGGGCTGGTGCGCGAGGTGCTGGGCCTGGCCGCGTGGGCGGGCGCCGGGTTCGTGGCGTTCCGCTACGGGCCGGACCTGCTGCCGGTCGCGCACGGCTACATCGCCGACTCCTCGTTCGCGCAGGCGGCGACCTACATCGTCGCCTTTGTCGCCGCGCTGACGGTGTTCTCGATCGCGGCCAGCGTGCTCGGGCGGCTGGCGCAGGCGCCGAGGTTCGGCGCGCTGGACCGCTCGCTGGGCCTGGTGTTCGGGCTGGCGCAGGGCGCGCTGATCGTGGTGGCGGCCTATATCGTGGGCGGCTGGCTGCTGCCGGCGGAGTCCTGGCCGGCGAAGGTGCGCGAGGCGCGCAGCCTGCCGTTCGTCTACGAGGCCGCGGCCTGGGCGGTGGACCGGCTGCCGGCGGCCGAGCGCCCGGCTCTGGCCGCGCCGCCCGCCCCGCGCCAGGCGACGGCCGCCGAGCTGATGCGCGCGCCGGCATCGGGGCGGGCCACCGGGCCGGCGGCGGTGCGGGAGTGAGCGACACGCCGGACGGCTTGCGCGCCCGGATCTCGCGCGGCCCGGGCTCGCGCGGCTCCCGCCCGCGTGGCCGGACCTCGCACGTGCCCGCCGCGTGCGACCCAACGCCGCAGGCTCCGCGTCCCCATGTCCCATGCGGCCTGGCCGTGCCGATGCCGCGTTCCTGTCGGTCAGGCGCGTGCGACGCCACGGCCCGGGCTTGCCTGCCGTGGGCTCGCCCGCGCCGTGCCGGTCCGGTTCGTGTCCGTCCGCTCCGTGCCCGTCCGCTCCGTGCCCGCGTGCCTCGTGCCCACCTGCTTTGTGCCCACTTGCTCCGCCCCCGTCGCCTCCGTGCCTGGCTGCCCCGCGACTGAGCCTGTGCGCGCCTGCCCCCGCGCTCGACCTCGGAGTTCCGCCCCATGACCCTTTCCGTCCCCGCGCCGCACGGACCCGCTGCCCCGACCGGCACAGCAGGAGGCAGGCCAGCGGACCAGCCGGGGCGCGCGGCCCGGCTGTCCGCGGCGGCGGCGCGGCTCGACCGCGACGCGCAGGCGCCCGGCGGGGACGACGACAGCCTGCACGAGGAGTGCGGCGTGTTCGGGGTGTGGGGCGCCACCGACGCCTCGGCGCTGACCGCGCTCGGGCTGCACGCGCTGCAGCACCGCGGCCAGGAGGCGACCGGCATCGTCAGCTTCGACGGGAGCCGGTTCCACAACCACCGCGGTCTCGGCCTGGTGGGCGACAACTTCTCCGACGCGCGGGTGATCGCCTCGCTGCCGGGGCGCAGCGCGGTCGGGCACAACCGCTACGCCACGACCGGCGACACCATCCTGCGCAACGTGCAGCCGCTGTACGCCGACTTCGAGTTCGGCGGCTTCGCGGTGAGCCACAACGGCAACCTCACCAACGCCGGCATCCTGCGCAAGGCCTTGGTGCGGCGCGGCTGCCTGTTCCAGTCCACCACCGACAGCGAGGTGTTCGTCCACCTGATCGCCATCAGCCTGTACTCAACGGTGGTGGATCGGCTGATCGACGCGCTCAAGCAGGTGGTCGGCGCTTACTCGCTGGTGGCGCTGTCCAACGAGGCGCTGATCGGGGTGCGCGACCCGCTCGGCGTGCGGCCGTTGATCCTGGGCCGGCTGCCGGCGGACGGCGCGGGCGGGCGGGCGGGCTGGGTGCTGGCGAGCGAGACCTGCGCGCTCGACATCGTGGGCGCGGAGTTCGTGCGCGACGTCGAGCCGGGCGAGATCGTGGTGATCGATGACGCCGGGCTGCGCTCGCTCAAGCCGCTGGGCGCCGCGCCCAGCCGGTTCTGCATCTTCGAGTACGTGTATTTCGCCCGCCCCGACTCGGTGATGGAGGGCACGCCGGTGTATGACGCGCGCAAGCTGATCGGCGCCGAGCTGGCGCGCGAGGGCGGGGTGGAGGCGGACGTCGTGGTGCCGGTGCCGGACTCGGGCGTGCCGGCCGCGATGGGCTACGCCACGCAGAGCGGCATCCCGTTCGAGCTGGGCATCATCCGCAACCACTACGTCGGGCGCACCTTCATCGAGCCGACCGACCAGATCCGCAACCTCGGCGTCAAGCTCAAGCATTCCGCGAACCGCGCGGTGCTGGCGGGCAAGCGGGTGATCCTGGTCGACGACAGCATCGTGCGCGGCACCACCAGCCGCAAGATCGTCGAGATGGTGCGCGCCGCCGGCGCCTCGGAGGTGCATATGCGCATCTCCTCGCCGCCCACCACGCACTCCTGCTTCTACGGCATCGACACGCCGGAGCGCAGCAAGCTGCTCGCCGCCCACCACGACATCGCCGAGATGGCGGAGCTGATCGACGCGGACAGCCTCGCGTTCATCTCGATCGACGGGCTGTACCGCGCGCTGGGGCGCAACGGGCGCACCGACGCGAGCCCGCAATACTGCGACGCCTGCTTTACCGGGGAGTACCCGGTGGCGCTGCCGGACATGGAGTCGCACCCGGGGCAGCAGTCCTCGTCGTACACCGACTGCCGGTGAGAGGGTGGCGAAGCAAGCAAGGTTGAAGCTCTGCCTCAAACTCCGCCAAAGGCTCGCCTTTGGAATCCATTACTTAAAAGAAGCCGGTCCAGGGGGGGCTTCCCCCCTGGCGGGTCTGGGCAAAGCCCAGCCTTGCTTGCTTCGGGCATGGTGATGCTCGCCGGCCGCGTGGCGCTGGTGACGGGCGCCAGTCGCGGCATCGGCGCCGCGGTGGCGCTGGAGCTGGCGCGGCAGGGCGCGCACGTGGTGGCCAGCGGGCGCACCCAGGGCGCGCTGGAGGAGCTGGACGACCGCATCCGGGCCGTCTCCGGTGAGGGCGCCACGCTGCTGCCGCTCGACCTCGCCGACCCAGCCTCGGTCGACCCGCTCGGGCCGAGCCTGCTGGCGCGGTTCGGGCGCCTCGACATCCTGGTGCACGCGGCGGGCGTGCTCGGGCAGCTCACGCCGGTCGGGCACATCCAGCCGTCCGACCTCGACCGAGCGCTGGCGGTCAACGTGCACGGCACCTGGCGGCTGATCCGCACCTGCGGGCCGGTGCTGGCGGCGGGCGAGGCGGGGCGCTGCGTGGTGCTGACCAGCCACCGGGCTCGCGAGCCGCGCGCGTACTGGGCGGTGTACGGGGCGAGCAAGGCGGCGATGGAGCAGGTCGTGCTCGCCTGGGCGGACGAGCAGGCCACACTGTCGCCGCTGCGGATCAACCTGTTCGACCCGGGGGCGGTCGCGAGCCGCACGCGCTCGGCCGCGTTCCCGGGCGAGGACCCGCGCACCCTGCGCCAGCCGGCGGAGGTGGCGCCGGCGATCGTGGCGCTGTGCGGGGCGGAGGAGACGCGGACGGGGGCAATCGTCGAGGGGTAAAGCAAGGCTGGGCTCTGCTCAGACCCGCCAGGGGCGAGCCGCCCCTGGACCGGCTTTACTTAAGTATTGGATTCCAAAGGCGAGCCTTTGGCGGAGTTTGAGGCAGAGCCTCAATCTTGCTTACTTCTTCAGCGCCGCCACCAGCTCCGCCTTCTTCATCTTCGAGCGCCCGGCGATGCCCGTCTTGCGCGCCTCCTCCAGCAGGGCGGCGCGCGTCATCGCCTCGTGCTCCGAGGCGTGGCGCACCGCGCCGGTCTTCTTCGCCACGTCGGCGGGCTGCGCGGAGTGCTGCCTCCCCTTTGCGGTGTCCGCCTGCTTCTTGCGCGTGGTGCGCTTGTACTCGTCGTCCGAGAGCGCCTCGCGGGCCGCCTCCGGGAGGTAGCGCTCGCCGGTCTTGCCGGACTCCTCGCCCGACTTCGTGCCCCACTCCTCCTTGGTCCACTGCGCCAGGTGGTTGTCGGCGGTCTTGGCGCCCTCGTAGCCGCCGCCCTCGGCCTTGTAGTCGTGCACCGCGAGTTGCGCCTTGCGCGCCGACCACTGCCCGGGCTTGCCGCCCTTGTCGCCCTCGGTGACTTCCTCCTTGACCTTCTCCCACAGCTTGGGGTCGGTCTTCTTCGCGGTCTTCGCCATGCGCCTGCTCCCTGCCTTGCCCGCCGGGCTGTCGGCACCGGCCACCCCTCAAGCTGAGCGTGAATCGCAGGCCCGCAAGCCGCTCCTGCGCCAGGCACTGGCCCTTGCCTCACGCTGCATAAACGCCCGATCATTGCTTCGAACCTGCGCCGCCGTTCGGTAATTGTTCAAACATTCCTGTGACACTTCGTCGCGCGGGACGATCCGGGCTGTGTCCGGAAAGGCCCGGCGTTCGTACCATGCGGGGGCGGAACCGGCCGTCGGCCGAGGGGAGGGGTGCGTCGATGGCGCTGGCGTTGCTGAACGAGCTTGAGGTCCGCGCGGGCGGGTCGGGACTGCCTGCGCTCGGCGTCGGCTGGTCGCATCCGGAGCCGGACTACGTCTGGGCGGTCGACAATTTCAGCACGCTGACGCTCGACGTCGCCGAGGAGCACCCGGCCTACGTCGTGGTGCTGAAGATCGACCCGGTGGCGCAGCTGCAGCAGGTCACGGTGTGGAGCGACGGGCACCTGCTCGCCAGCCATCGGGTGCACCGCCCGACGGAGATCTCGCTCAGCGTGCCGCGGCGGCTGGTGACGGGCGGGCGGCTCGCGCTGACGATCGCGCACTACGACCGCGTCAGGGCGTCGGAGCTGAACGGCGGCAGCGACGCGCGCCTGCTCTCGGTGCTGCTGCGCAGCGTGCGGCTGTACGGCTCGGACCGGGTGGCGCCGCCGCACACGCCGGCGGAGCGCGACCCGCTGCCGGCGGAGGCGCTGATGGGGCGGTTCCAGAGCCTGGGCGACAACTGCGAGTTCGGCATCGTGCAACGCCGCTTCGGGGCGGAGCCGCTCAACCTGCTGCGGTTCTCGGCCACCCACCTGACCCACCTGCTGCGCGGCCTGGACACCGAGTTCGAGGGGCTGACGCTCGCGGAGAACCTCGCCTGCGCGTTCGGCGCCGAGCCGGAAGGCCAGCGCGAGTACATCATCGAGCAGACCAGCTACGACCTGCGCTACCACACCTTCCAGCACGAGGGCGAGGTGGAGGCCGACATGGTCCTGCCGCGTGCCCACCAAAGGCTGCGCTTCCAGCTCCGCCTGTTCCTGCAGGACCTCGCGGCGGCGGAGAAGGTGTTCGTGCTCAAGCGCAACACCCCGCTCGCGATGGCGGAGGTGGTGCCGGTGTGGCGCGCGCTGCGCTCCTACGCCGCGGACAACACGCTGCTCTACGTGGTCGCCGCCGCCGACGCGCACCTGCCGGGCACGGTGGAGTGGAAGGCGCCCGGCCTGATGTGCGGCCACATCGACCGGCTCGCGCCGTACGACGACGCGCAGGGGGTGTCGACGCAGTGCTGGCTCGCGATCTGCCGCACCGCGCACGCGATGTGGCAGGACAGCCGGGTGGGGCTGGGGGCGCTGGCGCGGGCGGGGTAGCCGGAACAGGCCGCGCTTGCCCAAACGCCCCCGCGCCCTCCAGAAATCCCCTCCCAGCCGGGAGGCCAGCCCATGCACGCCAACACCCTCAAGGCTCGCGCCAACCGCGCGCGCATCCTCTCCACGGCCACCCGCAACATCGCCGAGGTCGGCTTCGCCCACGCCACCCGCGCGCGCATCATGGAGGGCACCGGCCTGGCCAGCGGCTCGCTCGAGCCCCACTTCGCCACCACCCACCGCCTGCTCGCCGTCATCTGCAACGCCCACGCCCACGCGCTTCTGGACGCCACCGGCTGCCACGAACCGGACGACCCCACCCCGCCGCGCGCTGGTCTGGTCGCCACCGCCGCGCGCATCCTGGCCTGCATCGACGCCAACCGCTACGCCCACACCGTCCTGATGCGCGACCTCGCGTGCCTGCCGCCAGCCGAGCGCGCCGAGGTGGACTACCTCGGCGAGGTCGCGGCCTTCCAGCTCGACTGCGCCTGGAGCGCGCTCCGCCCCGACCTCGCCAGCCCCGAACGCTACGCCGGCCTCACCCGGGCGCTCCGGTCCCTGCTGCTCCGCTGGCCCGACTGGCGCGAGCCCGGGCCGGCCGGCCACCCCAACGCCGCCGCCGACCGCTGCGTCGCCATGGTCGAGGCCACCATCGACCGCGCCCCGCCCGCCTCGGCCCACGCCCCTTGGCCGCCCCGCCCCGGTCCCGGCGCCCCACCCCGTCTCGCCGCGCCGGACATCGACCCTGAAAACCCCCCGATCCGTCCCGCGCCGCAGGACGCCCCGGGTCCCGCCCCACAGGACACCCGCCCGGCGCCCCCGCCGGCCCCCGCCCACCCCGGCCTCACCCTGCGCGAGGCCCTCGACCAGCACCACCTGCCCCCCGGCCTCGCCGCCACCCGCCTCGGCGTCACCCGCCAGCGCCTGCACGAGCTGACCCGCGGCACCCGCGCCATCACCCCCAACACCGCGCTCCGCCTCGAAGCCCTCCTCGGCGAGCACGCCGAGACCTGGATGGCCCGCCAGGCGCGGCACGACATCCACGCCGAACGAGGGCGCATGGGGTTGTAGTTGAGAGAGCAAGGCCGGGCTCTGCCCAGACCCGCCAGGGGCGAGCCGCCCCTGGACCGGCATGACTTGGGGTTCGAAATCGATCAGCTGGACCGCCGGGCAGGGTGGACAGCAGACGCGGGTCCTTCAAGCTGTTGCACGACCGGTACGTCTTAAAACGGTGTCGTCAGCAGGCTTTCGCCTTCCCTGGGCTAAGTTCGAGAACTCAATCGCTCCCTCCTTGTTAAGTCGCGCGGCAATATCCTTCAGTTCCGTTAATCGAATAGTATGACGCTCTAATACACGTGGCCAAAGGTTGCGCCATATTATA
>JAABUT010000901.1_pt1 | contig 39541 bp, 29 predicted proteins | sample 5559281 | NCBI WGS metagenome assembly JAABUT01 (sample SAMN10711880, study PRJNA513359) | rock metagenome | isolation source: Antarctica rocks | place: Antarctica: Victoria Land, Ricker Hills nord | collected 2016-01-04 | reverse complement strand
TTGCTTTTGACTTTTGACTTGTTACTTTCCGCTCTCACTCAGTCCTTTCCCTCGTCCATCGCTGAAAGTCCTCCTCGATATTCGCTGTCCATTCGGGCACGTCGATCTCGCCGGGGGTGTAGACGCCCGCCGTCAGTCGCGCGCGGCTGAAGGCGTCGCGCTGCATGATCTCCTCCGCGCGCTCGACGACCGCCTGCGCGAGGTGTGCCGGGATAAAGACGATGCCCGTCGGCGTGCCGAGGACGACATCACCGGGGAGCACCGTCACATTCTCGATGCGCATGGGCAGGTTAATCCCGCCGAGCGTCACATCCATGATGAATGAGGGGTGCAGGCCACGGCAGAAGATGTTGATGTCCGGCATCGCGGCGATGCCGCGATGGTCGCGGACGGTCCCCTCGATCACCGCCCCCGTGCCGGTGCGGTTGCGGATGGATGTCGTCAGGTTGTCGCCCACGAACGGCCCACCCTCGACCTTGCCGAACATATCCACGACCATCACGTCGCGCAGTTCGAGCGTGTTAATTACCCAGGAGTTCTGGCCGCCCCGGTTGCCGCGCCCTTCGGCCGCGCCCGTCTCCTGGACAAGATCGTGGAGATCGGGCCGGTGGGGGAGGAAGATCGCCGTGACCGCGCGCCCGACGAGGACGCGGCCCGGATGCGTCTCGAACCAGCCACCGACGAACTGCCGCACGTAGCCGAGGTTGCGGAGCGTTCCCCACGCCTCCTCGGACGAGACGGTGCGCATACGGTCGAGAATGTCGTCCGGCACCTTTGGCCGACCGTCTGGGAACCGCTCGCCGGTATACAGGCGCGTCATCTCAACGATCATTTCGCGGGGCCAGACGATGTGCACGGCGATCCCTCCTCCAAATTCGTTGCGACACTGGATGACGCGGATTACTCCGGCAATACGGAGATGTCGAGCGTCATCATTCGTGCCGGAAGTTCGTGCGATACCAATCTTCCGCGTCCGCGCCATTCAGATCAGGGTCGCCCGCGATGCCAACGGAGCGCGGCATCGGGCGGCTTCCATGCACCCGCGTCAGGGCATCGCGCGCGGCGCGGACGGTCTGGAGGGCATCGGCGGTCGTCGCTCCTGTCGCGGTGAGATGACCCATCTTGCGACCGGGGCGCGGCGTCTCCTTGCCGTACAAGTGCAGTTTGACCGCCGGGAAGGCGCACGCAGCGGCCCAATCCGGCTCGCCGCCCTCCCAGAGATCACCGAGCAGGTTCGCCATCGCGGCGGGGCGCAATTGCTCGGTCGCGCCGAGCGGCAGGCCGCAGACGGCACGGACTTGCTGCGAGAACTGACTCGTCACGCAGGCATCGATTGTCCAGTGCCCGGAGTTGTGCGGGCGCGGCGCGATCTCGTTGACGAGCAGTGCACCCGCACCGGTGACGAAGAACTCGACGCACGCCACCCCGACGACGTCCAGCGCGTCCAGCACGCCGCGCGCGATCGCCACCGCCTCCTGCGCGGTCGCCGGGGGCACGGTCGCTGAGGCGACGGTTGTGTCGAGGATATGGTGTGCGTGGGTGTTCTCGACGATGCCGTAGTGCGCGAACGCCCCGTCCACGCCCCGCGCGGCGACGACCGACACCTCCCGCTCGAACGGCACCCACGCCTCAAGGATCGCCGCGCGGCCCGCGAAGGCGGCGTACGTCGCCTCGACTTCCTCCGGTGTCGTGATTTTCGCCTGGCCCTTGCCGTCGTAGCCGAAATCGGCGGTCTTGAGCACGGCGGGATAGCCGAGCGCTGCCAGGCCAGCGCGGAGTTCCGCGAGCGTCGTCACTGCCCGGAACGAGGTGACGGGGAAGCCCGCACCCCGCAGGAAGGTTTTCTCACGCAGGCGGTGCTGCGTTGTGTGCAGCGCCGCGCCGCCCGGCCGTACCGGCACGGCGGCGGCAATCGCCTCGACGGTCGCCGTGGGGATGTTCTCGAACTCCAGCGTGACGACACCTACCCCCGCCGCGAACCGGCACGCGGCATCGAGGTCGTTGTACGGAGCGATGATCTCGCGGTCCGCGACCTGCCCGGTCGGCGTGTGCGCGTCCGGCGAGAAGGTGTGGATACGGTAGCCCATCTGCCGGGCGGCGATAGCGAACATGCGCCCTAACTGCCCACTGCCGAGGACGCCGAGCGTCGCGCCGGGGAGGATCGGCGTCCTCATGGGAGCGTCGCCTCCCGCACGCGGGCGGACTGCGCCGCGCGGAACGCCCGCAGTTGCTCCCGGAGTTCCGGCTGTGTCGTCGCAAGGATGGCGATGGCGAGGAGGGCAGCGTTGGTCGCACCCGCCTTACCGATGGCGAGCGTCCCGACCGGCACACCGGCGGGCATCTGGACGATCGAGAGCAGCGAGTCCATCCCCTTGAGCGCGTGGCTCTCCACCGGCACGCCGAGCACGGGCACGAGCGTCTGCGCGGCGATCATCCCCGGCAGGTGCGCCGCGCCGCCCGCCCCCGCGATGATGACCGCGACGCCCCGGTCCGCCGCTCCCGCCGCGTACTCCGCCATCAACGTCGGCGTCCGGTGCGCCGAGACGACGCGGCACTCGTGCGGCACGCCAAACTGGGTCAAGGTCTCATCCGCGTGGCGCATCGTCTCCCAGTCGGACGTGCTGCCCATGACGACGGAGACGAGGACTGCGTGTACGTCTCCCCCTTCCCCCGTGGGGAAGCGGGTGCCCTCTAGGCAGCATGGGGGGTTAGGAAGATCCATCATCGCTTATTCCTCCCCACGATGCGCGGCACGGCGCAGGCGATCCCGGACAGCGAGCCATTCGTCGCCGTCCGGCACATCTTCCACGAGGATGCGCGCACAGTCGTGGGCGTCGATGTCGCGCAAGGTCGCGTAGAGCATCCGGGCATAGGTCGCCGCGTCAGATGGCGCACGATACCACAGAACATCGGCGTGCATGGAGGGCGATTCGCGACGCGCCAGCACGGCGATGCACTTTCCCTCTTTCGCCTGCTGGGATGCGCGTTCCGTCAAGGTTTGTGCATCGACGATTTCCAGTGGTGTCATCGGTGCGTAATGGCTCGGTAGGGTGCCGGAGGCGCGGGGCGAGGCGGCATGGGGTGCACTTGGCGGCGCACCGAGGACCGCCGCGAGTTGCGCCGGGGAAATGCCGCCGGGCCGCAGCAGCACGGGACGGTCGCCGCTCATATCCACAATCGTTGATTCGACGCCAACATCGGTCGGGCCGCCATCCAGAATACAATCGACTGCAGCCCCGAGTTCCGCGCGGACGTGCGCGGCGCGCGTCGGGCTGAGGCAACCAAAACGGTTCGCGGAGGGCGCGACGATGCCGTCGCCGAATGCTTCCAACAGTTCATGCGCGACGGAATGGCTCGGCACGCGGATCGCAACAGTTTCCTGCCCCCCGGTGACGAGATCGAGCACATGGGCGGCGCGTGGGAGCACCATCGTCAGCGGGCCGGGCCAGAAGGCCGCCGCGAGGCGTGCGGCGTCGGGCGGAGTGTGACGCACCCACGCGCCCATCGCACCCGCGTCCATGAGGTGGACGATCACCGGATGGTCCGCCGGGCGACCCTTCGCGGCGAAGAGGCGGCGGATCGCCTCCGGGTTGCGCGCGTCCGCGCCGAGGCCGTACACCGTCTCCGTTGGGAACGCGACGAGGCCACCCGACCGGAGGATCGCGACCGCTTTCACAATGTCGTTGGCAGAGACCAACCTACCCCCCGACCCCCTCCCTCGGAGGGAAGGAGTGACTTTATCCAGGCATCGTGCCGTATCCATCAACATCGAACCCATCCCCGCCGCAGTATACAATGCCCTATCAGACGAACGCGCGGGCAGCGGGCAGCAGAAAGGAATCGCGATGACGGACCAACAGGTCTCTCAGTCCTCAGTCCTCAGTCCTCAGTCCTCAGTCCTTCCTCAGGCCTCCGGGCAGCGGTACATCCTCGCGCTCGATCAAGGGACGACGAGTTCGCGCGCGATGCTCTTCGACCACGCCGGGCAGGTTGTCGGGGTGCGGCAGCGGGAGTTCCCGCAGATTTACCCGAAGCCCGGCTGGGTGGAGCACGACCCGGAGACAATCTGGGAGACGCAGCGCGGCGTCACGACCGACGTGCTCGCGGCGGCGGGGGTGACGGCGGCGAATATCGCGGCAATCGGCATCACGAACCAGCGCGAGACGACCGTCGTCTGGGATCGAAAAACGGGCCAGCCGATTGCCAACGCCATCGTCTGGCAGGACCGGCGCACGGCGGGCTACTGCGACGCCCTGAAGGCCGCCGGGTGGGAGGATCGCGTCCGCGCCAAAACGGGACTCGTGATCGACGCCTACTTCTCCGGCACGAAGGTCCGCTGGCTCCTCGAAAACATCCCCGGCGCGCGGGCAAAGGCGGAGCGCGGCGACCTCGCCTTCGGCACGATCGACACCTTCCTCATCTGGCGGCTGACAGGTGGGTCGCGGCACGTCACGGACGTCACGAACGCCTCGCGCACCCTGCTGTTCAACATCCACACCGGCGAGTGGGACGACGACCTGCTCGCGGAACTCGCCATCCCCCGCGCGATGCTCCCGGAGGTGCTGCCATCCAGTGGCCCGTTCGGCGAGACCGACGCCAGCCTCTTCGGTCGGCCGATTCCCATCACGGGGGTCGCGGGGGATCAGCAGGCCGCCACCTTCGGGCAGGCGTGCTACATCCCCGGCATGGTGAAGAACACCTACGGCACCGGCTGCTTCATGCTAATGAACACCGGCGCCGAGGCGAAGGAGTCGAAGAACGGCCTCCTCACCACCGCCGCGTGGGGGATGGGGAGGACTAAGGACTCAGGACTCAGGACTAAGTCCGACGATCCCCCCTTAGTCCTGAGTCCTGAGTCCTTAGTCCTTACCTATGCTTTGGAAGGTGCCATCTTCGTGACGGGCGCGGCGGTGCAGTGGTTACGGGACGGGCTGCGGATTATCGAGCGAGCGGCGGAGACGGACGCGCTCGCGGCGTCCGTACCGGACACGGGCGGCGTCTACCTCGTGCCGGCGTTCGCGGGGCTGGGCGCGCCGTACTGGGACCCGTACGCGCGCGGCACGATCGTCGGCCTGACGCGCGGCAGCGGGCGACCGGAGATCGTCCGGGCGACGCTGGAGGCGGTCGCGTACCAAACGCGGGACGTGCTCGACCTGATGCGGCGGGAGAGCGGCATCGCGGTGAAGCAACTGCGGGTGGACGGCGGGATGGTGCAGAACACCTTTCTCATGCAATTCCAGGCGGACATCCTCGGCGTGCCGGTGCAGCGCCCGCAGGTGACGGAGACGACCGCGCTCGGCGCGGCGTACCTCGCGGGGCTGGCGGTCGGCTACTGGCGGGATCAGGACGAGATCGCCGCGAACTGGGCGGTGGACCGGACGTTCGCGCCGCGCATGGGCGACGACGAACGCGAATCGCTGTACGCGGGCTGGCGGCGCGCCGTGGAGCGTGCGCGCCATTGGGTGGAAAAATAAGCGCATGTGACGCGGCTATGAGAGCAGCGCGAGCAACTCCGCACCGTACGCCTCGGCGGTCTTGTCGCCGATGCCCTTGATGCGCCGGAGTGCGTCGGCGGAATGGGGCCGTGTGACGGCGAGCGCCTCGATGGTCGCGTTGGGGAGGATGCAGTACGCGGGCAGGCTCGCTTCGCGCGCCTTCTCGGTGCGCCACGCCTTCAGTTCCGCGAGCAGATCGGGGTCCGCTTCCTCCGCGTCATCGGGCGCGAACTGCGTGTGGGCCCAATCGGGTAGCAGCGAGGGATCATCAATCGCCTGTCGCCCGCGCGCTGTGAGCGACAGCAGGCGGAAATCGGTACTCGTATCTCGGACGACGTATCCCTCTTCGATTAGCCGTTCTACCAGTGCGCGTAACGGTTCATTACTGAGATGTTGGAGGTTTCCGTATTCAGTACAACGATCCGGTTCGACGGGACTGTTGGCTGCACCTTTCAGTACGCGAACAAGTCCACTGCGGCCCATCGGGTAAGGCAACGCGGCGAGGCCCATCAGGATCCGCAGTGCATCCGGGCGGTCGTCGGCTTCGCGAACGGGGATCGGGCGTCGCACGCGCGTCGGCAGGGTGGTGTGTTGCCGATCTCCGGGGGCGCAGACATCGCAAGCGGTGCCACAGCGGGCCATCCGCTGGCCGAAGTGGGCGGCGAGCGCGCGGTGGCGACAGACCGCGCCCTTGGCGTACGCCGCCATCGCCTCGATGCGCTGATCCTGCCGCGCCTGATAGTCCGTCAGCAGCGTGTCGATCCGCTCGCCCACATCGGCGGGCGCGGCGACAAACTCGATCAGCGGGTCGCGCCCGCTGCCCGCGTAGCGGATCAGGTCGGCGTCCGCCCACTGGAGCAGGTCTGCTTCGAGCGCGGAGGGCGGCGTGTCGCAGGTGCGCGCGAGGTCGAGCAGGCTCAGGTCCGCCGTCTGACCGACCGCCATGCCGCTCCCCTGCGCGAACCGGCGGATGTCCGGGTCGGTGTCGCTCCGCAGCGTGATCGTCGCGCTCCGGGGTAGGTCGAAGTGGCGGCGAATCAGCCCCACGCGCTCCAACATGCTGACGCCGACGCGCACGAAGGTCTCGTCGTTGCGGCCCGCCTCGCGTTGGAGCGTTTCGAGCGAGATGATGCCGTACCGGCCGGAGACGAAGCCGCGCAGCGTGCGATACAACTGCCGCAGATCGGCCTTCGTGATCGCCTCCTGCTTCAGCCAAGTGCTCAGTTGCGCCTTGTCTGCGGCGGCGTAGAGGAGGATGCAGCGGGCGGGCTGGCCGTCGCGCCCGGCGCGGCCCGCCTCCTGGTAGTACGCCTCGACGCTCTGCGGCAGGTTGTAGTGGATGATCGCGCGCACGTCCGCCTTATCGACGCCCATGCCGAAGGCGACCGTCGCGACGAGCACCCGTGTCTCACCGCGCATGAACCGCTCCTGCACGGCAGCGCGGTCGGCAACCTGCGCGTGGTAATGCTCCGCCTGCACACCGCCACGCCGGAGCCGCATCGCCAACTCCTCGCAGGCGTCGCGGGAGCGGGCGTAGACGATCACCGGCCCGACGATCTCCCGGCACAACTGGACGACGGCGGTGATCTTCTCCGTGCGGTTGCCTGCGCGGTGTACCTCGAAGTGCAGGTTCGGGCGGAAGACGGAGGCCGTGACCTGCGCCATCGGGCCGAGCCGCTCCTGAATCTCCCCCTGCGTCTCGACGGTCGCCGTTGCCGTGAGCGCGAGCACGGGCGGGGTGCCGAGGTCATCCAGGGCGGCGCGGATGAAGAGGTAATCGGGCCGGAAACTCAACCCCCACATGCTGACGCAGTGCGCCTCGTCCACGACAAAGAGCGACACACCGGCGCGCTTGAGGGCGTGGAGGAAGGGCCGCTGCCGGAGCCGTTCGGGCGCGATGTAGACGAGTTTGTAGTCACCCGCCGCGATGCCGCGCATCCGCTCGCGCACCTCACCCGCCGTCATGCTGCTGTTGATTGCGGTCGCGCGCGGTCGCAGGCCGTCCGGCAGGCCGTCGATCTGGTCCTTCATCAGCGCGATCAGCGGGCTGACGACGAGCGTCGCCTGCGGCAGGAGCATCGCGGGCAACTGGTACGTGAGCGACTTGCCCGCGCCCGTCGGCATGATCGCGAGCGTGCTCTGGCCGGACAGCACATTGCCGATCACCTGCGCCTGATTCGGGCGGAAATCCCGCAGGCCGAATTGCTCCTCCAGGAGCGTGTACGCCTCCGGCGGGAGTTGGTGCTCGGTGGCGGGCGGGGGAGCCTCACCCCCCGTGCTGCCCAGAGAGGGAGGGGCAATGTCGTCAGTATCGTCGGTTTGATCGCCGAATTCGGCTTCAAGGGCGGTGCGTTCTTCGGTTTCGCGGCGGGCGATCTGGTCGTCGAGGGAGCGCACCGCCGCGCCGTCCTCCAGGTTGCGGCAGGCATTGCGCAAGAGGCGCAACTCCTCGACGGTCGGGCGGCGATCAGCGTTGCGGACGAGCAGCGTCTCGATGTGCCCGCGCGCGGCGGCGGCATCGCCCGTGTCGAGCGCGAGTTCCGCGAGTCGGTGGAGTGGGGCCGCGTCGGGCGCGATCTGCGCAAGCTGTTGGTACGCCTCGGCCGCCTCATCGAACCGACCGGCAGCGCGGCGGACGTCGCCGTACCGCAGCCACGCATACGCCTCCGTCGCATCGTCGCTCTCGGGTTGCTCCGCGAGCGCGAGCAGGTCGTCGATGCGATCCGCCGCTTTGAGCGCCTTTAACCGGAGTGCCCATCGTGTCTGTGTCTGTTTGCGTTCGGCGTCCAATGCGTCGAGGATTGCCAGCGCCTCGTCCGCACGCCCGACGGCGACGAGCGCCCGCGCCTGCCACTCGCGCAGCGTCACGCGGTCCGGTTCGAGCGCGAGCCACTGCTCCGTGTAGCGCAGCATCGTCCAGTGGTGCCCCCACCGTTCAAGGTAGGTGACGAGGTGCGTGCGCCGATCTCCCCGGAGCAGGTCGAGGCTGGCGGCAGGCAGATTCAGGATGATGGAATCAGACACCAATTTCCCCACAGTGGCAACGGTGAACGTCTCGTTGCGCGCGGGGAGATTATACCATTGAACCGAGACCCCTGACCTCCCCTCTCTATCGCCAAACGGGACGAACATAAGCCGTGCTCTCGCGGCGATGGAGAGGGGGTGCGGGCGCCCTCTGGGCAGCATGGGCAGTTGGGGTGAGGAACCTTCACGCCTCCGACGCATCCAATCATCCCGCAGGTGCGTAGTCTCTTGGCAGAAGGGCAGAGATCGCATATTGTTTCTCTGCTCTGCGACGATGATCGTACCGAATCTGGCGAAAGGGTCTGCCCATGCTCCGTGCACCCATGGCCGCACTCTCGCGTCGTCGTTTCCTCGCGTCCGCTGCCGCCATCACGGCGGGCGCGGTACTCGCCGCCTGTGGCGGTGGCGCGACGGCGACCGATACGCCGAAACCCGCTGCGACCGCTGGCACAACGAGCGCTGCAACAACCGGCGCCGCGACGAGCGTACCCGCCGCTACGCAAGCTCCCGCCGCCACGACCGCATCGAGCGCACCGGCGACGACCGCGACCAGTGGGACCACCGCGAGCGGAACGAGCGGCTCGGGCGCGGTGACGCTTGGCAGCGGCACGATCAATGGCATGACGTGGGATCAGATCGTCTCCAAGGCGAAGGGCGGCACGGCGAACTGGTTCCTCTACGGCGGCAGCCAGATGACGAATGATTACCTCGATAAGTACATCATCCCGACGATGAAGCAGCAGTACGACGTGACCGTGAAGCGGACGCCGGTGACGGATACCGTCGAGGCGGTCAACAAGGTGCTCGCCGAGAAACAGGCGGGCAAGACGACCGATGGCAGCGTTGACCTGATCTGGATCAATGGCGAGAATTTCCGCACGATGGCCGAGGCGAACATCCTGCTCGGCGGCTGGGCGCGGAACCTGCCCAACGCGAAACTGATCGCGTGGGACGAGCCGAACATCAAGAATGACTTCGGCATCGCCGTCAATGACCGCGAGGCGCCGTGGGCGCGGGCGCAGTTCGTCTTCGTCTACGACAGCGCGAAGGTGCCGACCCCGCCGAAGTCCTTCAAGACGCTGGAGGAGTACCTGAAGGCGAACCCTGGCACGTTCACCTATGCCGCGCCGCCGGATTTCACGGGCAGCGTGGTCGTCCGGCATGTCCTCTATGAGACGACGGGCGGGTGGCAGCAATACGGGACGAGCTTCAACGAGCAGGTCTACAAGGAGAAGTCGCCCGCCGCGTGGGACTATCTCAACCGGATCAAGCCGAACCTCTGGCAGAAAGGCGCGACCTATCCCGAGGCGGCGACGAAGGTCGATCAACTCTTCGCGGACGGCGAGGTGCACTTCACGATGAGTTACAGCCCGACGGCCGGCTCGGTCGGCATCGCCACCGGGAAATACCCGAAGACGACGCGCACGTTCTACCTGGACGCGGGGACAATCGCGAACACAAGCTACGTGACGATCCCGTTCAACGCGAAGAACAAAGAGGCGGCGCTCGTGCTCGCTAACTTCCTCGAATCGCCGGAGGCGCAGATCGAGAAGGCGAAGCAGACCCGCTCCGGGGACTCGACCGCGCTCGATGTGAGCAAACTCTCGGAGGCGGATCGCAACGCGATCAAAGCGATTCCGCTCGACCCGGCGACGATCCCGAATGCCGAACTCTCAATGCACGCGCTCCCCGAACTGCCCGCCGCCTATGTCGATCGCATCGAGAAGGACTGGCAGGCGAACGTCCTGAGGAAGTAGCCGCCGCTGGCGCGATGGGGTGATCGCTTGTTTCCGACGCAGAGCCGTGCACCGGCGACGACACCAATGTATCGGCCGCTCCGCGCCGCCGTCTGGCGCGCGCGGCTGACGCCGTACCTGCTGCTGCTGCCCGGTGTCGCGGTCATTCTGCTGTTCCTCATCGGCGGCGTTGGCTTCGCTATCGCGCAGAGCCTGGGCCTGTTCGCGCTGCTCGGCGAATCGGAAGTGACCTTTCGGCATTATGGCGACGTGCTGCGGGACGTGGAGGTGCGCGATGCGCTGCTCGTCTCGCTGCGCATCTCTGGCGCCAGCACCGCCATCGCACTCTGCGTCAGCCTCGCATTGACGATGCTCCTGCGGCGGCGATGGCGTGGCGATGGCGTGCTGCGGGTGCTGTTCCAGTTGCCGCTGCCGATCCCACACCTCGTCGGGGCCGTGGGCATCACGTTCCTCGTCGCGCAGAGTGGCTCCGTCGCGCGTGTCCTCAACGCGGTCGGCCTGCTGCACGACCGGAGCGACTTTCCGCTCCTCGTCGGCGACCAGTTCGGCGTCGGCATCTGCCTCGTCTATGTCTGGAAGGAAGCGCCGTTCATCACGCTCCTCCTGCTCGCCGCGCTCTCTGGCATCGGGGATCAGTATGAGGAGGCCGCCCGCACGCTCGGCGCGTCCGCATGGCAGCGATTCCGGCACGTCCTCCTGCCGCTGCTGCTCCCGGCGATGCTCTCTGCCTCCCTGATCGTCTTCGCGTTCACCTTCGGCGCGTTCGAGGTGCCGTACGTGATGGGGCGGACGTATCCGAAGGCGCTCCCCGTCTGGGCGTATCAGCGGTTCAGCGATGTCGATCTCAACCAGCGGCCGGAGGCGCTCGCCGTCAGCGTGCTGATCGCGCTCCTCGCTGCCACCGTGATCGTCGCGTATGCGTCGCTCTCCCGCCGCATCCTCGGAGGTGGCCGATGACCGCCGTGTCGGAGCGCGCGGTGATGCGCGAGCGGGCGATTGTCGTTGCGACGATGCCGCGCGACCGCAGCCGCTGGTGGCCGTCGCTCATTGTCGCGGCGTGGTGCGCGCTGATCGTGCTGCCGGTCGTCCCGCTGGTGATCTGGTCGGCGGCGTTCTCATGGCGCTGGCCGGACCTCCTGCCCGGTGAGTGGAGCGGGCGGGCGTGGCGCTACGTCTTCTCCCCGACGACGCAGGTGCGGCCCGGTTTGATCGGGAGCGTCACGGTCGGCGTGCTGACGATGCTCCTCTCCGTGGTGATCGGCACGCCCGCCGGCATCGCGCTGGGGCGGATGGCGTTCCGGGGGAAGCGGGCACTGGAGATGCTGCTGCTCGCACCGTTCATCGTGCCGGGGCTGGTGGTGACGATGGGAATTCAAATTGTCTTCATCCGCTGGCGGCTGACGGACACCGTGCAGGGCGTCGTTCTCGCCCATGTCATGCCCGCGCTGCCATACGTGATCGTCTCCGTGGCGGGCGTCGCGGCGAACCTCGGCGTGCAGGTAGAGGAGCAGGCACGCTCGCTCGGCGCGACTTCGTGGCAGGCGTTCCGCCACGTCACGCTGCCGTTGCTGCGGCCCGGCCTCGCGGTCGGCGGGCTGTTCGCGTTCCTCGTCTCGTGGGGGCAGTACACATCAACGCTGCTGATCGGCGGCGGCAAGGTGCAGACGCTGCCGCTGCTTGTCTACACCTTCACGCGGAGCGGCGACAACCCGATTGCCGCCGCGCTCGCGCTCCTCTTCGTCGCGCCCGCCGTGCTCGCGCTCGTCCTCGCGTCGCGGGCGTTGCGCGGCAACCGGGGCACCGTCGGGGCGCGGCGCATATGACGAGCGCCGCGCATCCGACCATCGCCGCCCCGCCAGCTAATGCGCGCAGGGAGAACGCCGTCGCGCTCGACCTCGACGCGCTTGGGAAGGTCTACGCGGGCAAGTGGGCGGTCGCGGACGTGACATTGCACGTCCCGCCCGGCGCGCTCGTCGCCCTCCTTGGGCCGTCCGGCTGCGGCAAGACGACGACGCTGCGGATGATCGCCGGTCTGATCGAGCCGGACAGCGGCGACATTCGCTTCGATGGCGTCTCCGTCCGCCTGGTGCCGCCCGAGCGGCGCGGCGCGGTGATGGTCTTCCAGCAGCCGACGCTGTTCACGCACCTCGATGTGGCAGCGAACGTCGGCTTCGGCTTGCGGATGCGAGGGGAGGGACGCTCGATTATTGCTGCCCGCGTCGAGGCCGCGCTCGGTCAGGTGCAACTCGCGGGCTACGGTCGGCGGCGCGTCGGCCAACTCTCCGGTGGGCAGCAGCAGCGCGTCGCGCTCGCCCGCGCCCTCGTGACGGATCCCCGCGTGCTGCTGCTCGATGAGCCATTGTCGAACCTCGACCCGTCGTTGCGGGATGAGATGCGCGACCTGATCGCGCACCTCCACGCCGCGCAGGGCATCACGACCGTGCTAGTGACGCACGACCGGCAGGAGGCGATGACGCTCGCAGAGACCATCGCGTTTCTCTCGGATGGCGTGCTCCAGCAGTACGCCACCGCGCCGGAACTCTACGAGCGGCCCGCGACACCGGCGGTGGCGCGCTTCTTCGGGATGGAGAACCTCTTCGCGGCGACCATCGCGGGGGGCGTGGCGCAGACCGCGCTCGGGCCGCTCGCGGTCACGCCGCGCGATGCATCGCCCGCTATCGTGACGCTCGGCATCCGGCCTGAGCACATCGCCCTGCACGGCGACGAGAACGTCATTCATGGCCACGTCACGCACCGAACATATCTGGGGCAGCACCAACTCGTCACAATCCGTACCGGGGACGGCTGCACCGACCTGAAGGTGTTGCTGCCAGCCGAAAGTCCTGTTGTGCTGGGGGATGCGCTCCGCGTATCGCTCCCCGCCGCGCATCTTCACCGCATCGCACCCGACGACCGCGAGCACGATGCATAGTGGTCGATGATCGCGCCGCACTTGTCAACCCACGCATCGTGGCACGGCTCTTGCCTTATTTAGCACATACGAAACAGCGGGGCCATGGGGCGCCGCAGTACATTGACAACCAATGTCCGGGACGGGAAACACAGTTCACGCGGCTGCACGTGATGGGATGATGAGAACCACGGCAGACTGGGGAGCAAGAGGAAGAACCACCGGAGATTCATACGCGCGCAATGACGCGCGGCCAGCGGCCACGGAAGACTTCTTCCGTGGCCGCTGGCTTTTCCCCGTACCATTCTCTAGGCGAACAACGCGCCGAACAACCCAACCGGGTATGAGAGAAACCGGGGATGAACCGCAGAGGTGCAGAGGAAAGGGGATTGAACCACGAAGGCGCGAAGAGCGCGAAGGAAAGAGAAGGAAAAAAGAGACGCTCTTTCCCATCTTCGTGTCCTTCCGGGTGCCCTCTGGGCAGTATTCGTGGTTCAATTCCCTCTCTGTGTTTCTCTGCGTTCTCTGCCGGGTGCCCTCTGGGCAGATGCGGTTCATCCCCGGTTTCTCCCGGTTTCTCTCATCCCACGACCTGAAGTTCACGCCCAAGATCACCGAGGCCCTCCGTGCCGTGCGAGGTGATTGCGACGGTGTCCTCGATTTTGACGTGGCCAACTTCCGGGTGGTGGAACTCGGTCTCGATTGAGAGGACGTGGCCGACCGCCAATGTGCGGCCCGCCTGCGCCGGGTTGTTGATCATCGGCTGCTCGTGCGACACCATGCCGATGCCGTGCGCGACGATCCCGCCGATTGTCGCGTGGCCGCTCGTGCTGAGCGCGTCGTGCGCCGTCGCGCGGAGATCGCCGTAGGTCATCCCGGCGCGCACCTTGCCCCGCACACTTCCTTGCACTGCCAGACATGCCTCGGTCAGTTCGCGACCGAGCGCGGACGGCTCGCCGCGCGCGCCCATGCGGCAGATGTCCGCGAGGTAGTCGTTCTGCTCGCCGCCGCAATCGAGATGGAGCATCCGGCCCCGTTCCCAGCGCGTCGGCGAGGGGTCGCGCAGGTAGTCCGGCCCGGCGTTCGTGAACGACCAGAGGAAGGTCACGCCGTGCGCCCCCATCTCCCGCGCGATGGCGACGGCGAGCTCCTGGGTCGTCACCCCGTCGTAGCCGGACCGGAAGCCGACCTGAATTGCCGCCGCGACCTGCGCGGAGACCGCGCGTAGGGTGGCGATCTCCGCGTCCGTCTTGATCGCGCGCAACTCGTGCAGCAGGTCGGTCGCGTCCACGAACGTCGCGTATGGTAACGCGGCCTGCAACGCCACGAAGGTGCTCGCGGGGAGGAACGGCATCTCCACGCCGATGGTGCCGGTCGCGACGCCCAAGCCGTGCGCCATCGACGCGGCGTCGGTCGCGGACGAGTGCGCGGAGCCGGTTTCGAGGCTCCGGCGCTCGATCCACATCGGCAGCCCATCCAGCCCGCGCATCTGGCTGGGAGCGCCGATGTAAAACGCATCCTCGATGCGCGCGCGGGGCACGCCGACGAACGCGAGGTACTGGCTGGAGGCGACGCGCGGGCTGCGCTCGTGGAAATGGTAGACGTACCCCCCGGTGAGGTAGCGCACATTGTGGCGCGTGCTGGCGAGCACGAGGTCCACGCCCGTCTCCTCCATAAGCTGCTGCAACTTCGCACCATCGAACGGAATCATTGCTGTACCCTCCGCGAATTGCTATGGCCACCGCATGATCGGTAGTATCGCACGTGGGGGAAGAAGCCAGAGGGGAAGAAGCCGGAAACTAGAAGCCAGAGGCCAGAGAGGGCACCGAATAGCCGCAACGAGCACCCCATGGTTCGGCACCTGGCATCCGCCATCCGGTTTCTGGGTTCTGGGTTCTGGGTTCTGGGTTCTGGCTTCTTCCCCATCTTCCCCGCCGATTTGTTCCCCGCCATGCCGTCGTGTACACTGCACGGGCGGTGGGAAGGCTGCGGTCGCGGGGTAACGGGGGCACATGCGAGTACTGGTCACGGGGGGCGCGGGATTTATCGGCAGCCATGTTGTGGAGGCGTTGCTCGCGCGCGGTGATGAGGTGATCGCGGTCGATTCCTTCAGCGACTTTCTGTACTCCACCGCCCGCAAGCGGCGCAATATCGCCCGCGCCGCTGAGCACCCACACTTCACTCTCCACACTGCCGATATCACGGACGCGGCCGCGCTGCGGCAGGCGTTCGCGGAGACGCGCCCCGAATCGGTCATCCACCTCGCGGGGATGGCGGCGGTCGGCCCCTCGGTGGGTCGCGCGGAGGCGTACACGCGGGTGAACGTGCTTGGGACGATCAACGTGCTCGACGCCGCGCGCGATCACGGCGTCGGGCATGTGGCGCTCGCGTCGTCATCCACAGTGTACGGCGACACCGGGGGCACGGCGTTCCGCGAGGACCAGCCCCTCCGGCCAATGTCGCCGTACGGCGCGTCCAAAGCGGCGGCGGAGGCGATGGGGCAGAGCTATTCGTACCTCTACGATCTCCCCGTGACGGCGTTGCGGTTCTTCAATGCATACGGGCCGCGTGTGCGCCCCGATCTCGCGACGTATCGGTTCGTGGACGCCATTCATCGCGGCGTGCCGATCCAGTTGCGCGGTGACGGCTCGGTGCAGCGCGATTACACGTACGTCGCGGACACCGTCTCCGGCATCCTCGCCGCGCACGACTCGCCGGCGGGCTACCGGGTCTTCAACCTCGGCAATGAGCGCCCGGTGGCAATCCGCGACCTGATCCAGATTATCGAAAGAATCGTCGAGAAGCCGGCGATCATCGACTGGCAGCCCGGCCTGCGCGCCGACCTCCCCATCACCTTTGCGGACAATAGCCGCGCCCGTGCTGCGCTCGGCTATCACCCGATGACGGACATCAAAAGCGGCATCGCGCGGCTCTACGACTGGTACCGCACCGAGGAAACCGCCGGTGATTGACCCCGCCGCGAAAACGCCGACCCATCCGCACCCCGCACCGCCGGATGGGGATGGCAAGGCGACAGCGGCTGTTGATGCGATCACGCTCGATGCCGTGCTCGATGACCCAACGCCGGACGTAATCGACCCCGCGCGGAGCACGCACGGCGATGTCTCCGAGGCGGTCGCGGAGGAGGGCATCTCGTTCGCGCAGCGGCTGCGGCAGCCGCGCACAATCATCTCGTTCCTCGTTGCCGTCGCGATCATCGTGCTGGTCGTCCTGCGGCTCAATATCAACGTCGGCGAGGTCTGGCGCAATGTCCGCAACGCGAACCCCTGGTTGCTCCTCTGCGCCTTCCTGATCTACTACATCTCCTTCCCGGTGCGTGCCGTGCGGTGGCACATCATCCTCGGCAACGCGGGGTACGACCGCGCGCACGGCATCGACACGCCGAATGTCTACGGGCTGATGGAGATCATCATCCTGTCCTGGTTCGCGAACACGCTGCTGCCCGCCAAACTCGGTGACGTATACCGGGGGTATCTGTTCAAGAAGGCGACGGGCGTCTCGTTCACGCGCTCGGTCGGGACGATCCTCGCCGAGCGGCTAATGGACATCCTCGTCCTCTTCGCCTTCCTCGTTGTCAGCGGCCTGCTCGTCTTCGGCAACACCTTGCCGCGCGTCGCCGTGACGCTCTTCATCTTCGGCGGCGCGCTCGCGGTCTTCGGCCTCGCGGGGTTGCTCGTCCTGCGGCGGGCGGAGGGGTTGCTGGAGCGCATCGTCCCGCAAAAAATCTCCATGCAGTACCGCCGGTTGGAGGAGGGAATTTTCGGCTCCTTCGGTCGCTGGCCGGCGTTGACCGGGCTGACAACGCTGATCTGGACGCAGGAAGGGATGCGCGTCTTCTTCATCACCCGCGCGCTCGGCATCCACGTCTCGCTCGCCGTGACGATCTTCGTCGCCCTCGCCGCGTCGCTGCTGACGACGATCCCGCTCACGCCCGCCGGGTTGGGCGCGGTGGAGACGGGGATCGTCGGCGTGCTCCAGTGGGTAGGGGTGGACCGCAACGCCGCCGCCTCCGTCGCCGTGATCGACCGCGTGATCGGCTACTGGAGCGTGCTCATCGTTGGCCTCGTCATCTACGTCATCAGCAAACGCAAATAAGTGCTGAGTGCTGAGTGCTGAGTGCTGAGTGGGAGATTGCTCACTTTCTGAAGCGCCGGTGCAATCATCTGTTCGCGATATTGGGGGCCGCATCGTGAGCCAAAGAACCTCAGCGTTCGGCACTCGTGCCGCCCGGAGGGCACCCGCAGCGCTTCTCCGCATCGCGGTCGATGTGACGCCCGCGATGACGCAGGGCGCGGGGATCGGGCGGGTGGCGCGGCATCTGGCGCGGGCATTGCCGCTGCTGGATCGCGAGACACAGTACACCTATCTCTACGCGACCGAGGGGCGGGACGGCGTGATCCCGGCGGGGTTCCTGCCCGTGCCACATCCGCCGCAGACTCCCGTCCGGTTGCCCGCGACCGCGCCGACGTATGGGCCGGGCGGCAATGTCACGCTGCGCCGCCTACCGCTGCCCGCCACGTGGGTGACGCGCCTCTGGCACCGCGCGCGCGTGCCGGTGCCGGTGGAGCAGTTCACCGGACCAATCGACTGCTATCACGCGCTCGATTACGTCGCCCCCCGTGTGCGCCATGCGCGGTTGCTCGTCACGGTGCACGACCTGAGTTTTCTCGCCGTCCCGCGCTACGCGGAGCCGTCGCTCGCGGCGTACCTCGTGGGGGTCGTGCCGGGGGTCGTGCGGCGGGCGGATCGGGTCATCACGGTCTCCGCCTTCACCGCGCGGGAGGTCGTCGAGCGGCTCCATATCCCGCCGGAGCGGATTTCCGTCGTGCCGAACGGCGTGGAGGGCCGGTTCCGTCCGTACCCGCCGGGGGAACGCGCGGCGGCACGGGCGGCGGTAGCGGTGATCGTCGGGAGCGCGGATCGCCCGTACATCCTTGCGGTCGGCACCCTCGAACCACGGAAGAATTACTCGACGCTCCTGCGCGCATACGCCCGCCTGCGGGAGGCCGGATTGCCGCACGCGCTTGTGATCGCGGGGCGGCAGGGGTGGCGGTTCGCGCCGATCTTCGACATCGCGCAGGAACTCCACCTCGCGGGGCACGTCCGCTTCGGCTCCCCGCCCGACGATCTGCTCCCCGCGCTCTACAACGCCGCCGCTGTCGTTGTCGCGCCCGCGTGGTACGAGGGGTTCGGCCTCTCGGTGCTGGAGGGGCTGGCGTGCGGCGTCCCGGTCGTCGCGTCGGACATCCCGCCGCATCGCGAGGTGGCGGGTGACGCCGCGCACTACGCCGAAGTGGGCGATCTGGCCTCCCTGGCAGACGCGATCACCGTCGCGCTGAACGAGGACGCGATTACGGCCACCAAACGCCGCGCGGCGGGCCTTGCCCGCGCGGCGACGATGGGCTGGGGTGATTCCGCCCATGCGCTCCTCCGTGTGTATCGGGGCGAAAACACATGAACCACAGAGACATGGAGACCACAGAGAAGAGCAGGAGAAAATACCCCATTCTTGTTTGCCTTCTGCTCCTCTCTGTGTCCTCTGTGTCTCTGTGGTTCAATATTCCCGTTCTCCTGCGATGAAGGTTTTGTTGGCCGGGATTGTGGTCGGGTTGTTCGCGATGGCGTTCGTCGGGGCGCTGGTCTTCTGGTCGCGCTGGAGCAGGGGGCGAGACGCGAACGCGGTGCAACTGGTGGCGAAGAACAGCGGCTTCCTCCTCCTGTCGCAGTTCACGAACAAGGGGCTGGACTTCCTCTTCGCCCTCTACATGCTCCGCGCGCTCGGTCCGACCGGCAGCGGGCAGTACCAGTACGCGATCCTCGTCTGGCTCTACCTGAAGACGGTGACGGACTTCGGCATGGGGACGCTGGCGACGCAGCGGATCGCCCAGGGGCCGGATCGTGCCGGGCGGCTCCTCGGCGAGACGACGCTGCTGCGCCTTGCGCTGCTCGCGCTGTCGCTACCGCCGCTCGCGCTCTTCCTCGGAGCGAACGTGGCGTGGGGTGGCATCGGGGCGGTGCAGGTCGGCGCGGTGGCGCTGCTCGCCCTCTCGGTCGTGCCGACCGCGTACACGGACGCCGCGACAAGCGTCTTCAACGGGCGCGAGCGGTTCGAAATTCCGGCGGCGGTGACGATCCTCGGCAGCCTCGTCGGTCTGCTGCTGCGAACGGGGACGCTCCTCGTAGGGTGGGGGCCGGTCGGGCTGGCGCTGGCGGCGGTCGTCGCGAATCTGCTGACGCTCGGGCCGATCCTGCTGCTCATCCGCCGGCTCGGCGTGCGGGTGGAGTGGTCGCTGCCGTGGGGCGCGGCGCGACGCCTCCTGCGCGACGGCGGGCCGCTGCTCGTTAACGGCCTGCTGCAATCGCTCTTCTTCACGCTCGATGTCTTCATCCTCCAGCCGCTCAAGGGGGACGCGGCGGTCGGCCTCTACGGGGTGAGCGTCAAACTGATCAACACCTTCCTGATTATCTCCTCAACCTTCACGCTCGTCTTGTTCCCGCAACTGGCGCGGCAGGCGGCGCGGGACCGCGCGACGCTGGCGCGTACGTACCACCTCGCGGTGCGGCTGCTGCTCGTGATCGCCCTGCCGCTGTCGGTCGGCGCGACAGTGCTCGCGCCGGAACTGGTGCGGATCATCGGCGGCAAGGCGTATCTGCCCGGCGCGGCGACCGCGCTCCGCCTCATCATCTGGCTGCTGCCCTTCTCATTCGTCAACGGCGTGACGCAGTACGTGCTGATTGTGCTCGGTCAGCAGCGGCGGATGACGTGGGCCTTCGCGGTGACGGTCGTGTTCAACATCGTGGCGAACCTGCTCTTCATCCCCGCCTTCTCGTATGGGGCGGCGGCGGTGATTTCCGTGCTCTCGGAGGTGGTGCTCATCGTGCCGTTCGTCTTCTGGGTGGGGCGGTCACTCGGGCCGCTTCCGGCGGTGCGGCTCGGCTGGCAGCCGGTGGTGGCGGCGTCGCTCTTCGCGCTCGTCGCATGGGTGGCGGGGTGGCGGGGTGGCTGGGGGCCGTGGGCCGGCGCGACGCTCGGCGGCGCGGGGTATTGCGTCGCGTTGCTCGCACTTGGCACCTTCGGCACGGAGGAGCGCGCACTGGTGCGACGACTCGCGGGGCGGGGCGACCCGAATCCCCCACCTGGTCAGGGGACACCCGGCTTCCCCACGGGGGAAGGGGGGGCGGCTACGGGGTAACGTCTTTTCGCAAGTGCAATGCAGGTGGGGTGGGTGATCCCTGCCGTGGCGCTTTCGCGATTCAAATCCCCGTCATCTACGTGAACTGCGGCATGACCTTATTGACGAAGGTTTCCAGCGCGGCCCAGTCGATAGACGGGCGGATGGCGATGTTGATCTCTTTGACACCCATCGCCTCGTATTGCTTCAGTCGCTCGACCACCTGCGCCGGGCTGCCGATCAGTTGACCCGCCGGGTCCTGGTGCGGCACCTTGCGACGCATCTCCGTCTCTGTCGCCTCCATCACCTTCGGATCATCCGAGGCGGACATGAAGAAGCCCAATTGCGTCGCAATTCTGACCTGATCCGGGTCGCGCCCCTCGACCTGGCACCAGTGATGCAGCACCTCCGTTTTGTGCGCGAGGTCCTCCGGCGAGACATAAGCGATGTTCCAGCCGTCGGCGTACTTCGCGGCCATGCGTGCCGTCCGCTTCTCGCCGCGTCCGCCGATCCAGAGCGGCAATGCGCCGACCGGGCGCGGGTTCATGTAGGCGTTCGTGAAGTCGAAGAATTGGCCGTGGTACTCTGTCACCTCGTTGTCGATGAAACTGCGCATCACCTGCATCCCCTCATCGAGCATGTCCATGCGCTCCTTGATCGGCGGGAAAGGGTAGTTGAAGGCGCGGAACTCCGGTTCGTGCCAGCCCGCGCCCATCCCCGGCTCGAACCGCCCGCCGGAGAGGTGGTTGATCGTGATGAGGGACTTCGCGAGCAGGCCGAGATTGCGGTACGGCGTGGCGAAGACCATGCAGCCGAAGTGAAGGTTTGCTGTGTCGCACGCGAGGGCGGCGAGGCAGGCGACCGCCTCGTAGTGCGGGTCCGCGTCGTTCGTCGCGCAGTAGAGATGATCCCAGACGGAGAGCCAGCCGAAGCCGTGCGTGTCCGCATACGTCCAGAGGCGGCGCAACTCCTCCATCGCGATATTCTGTTGCCCGATGTGGATACCCCAGGTGATGCCCATCGCGGTTCCCTCCCGATTCTCTCGCGCTACGTGTCAGTACAGGATGCCATTGTATACGTCCCGTCCCCTTCCCGCGACGCGACCGACCACAAAGAGAATCGCCAAAGCACCGGGAGACCAAACCGGATCGACGCAGAGAACGCAAAGACGCAAAGGGCGCAAAGAGAAAAAGAGTCCGGGCTTCCTTTGCGATCTCTCCATACCCCTACTCCCAATTGAGCGAGGAGGCGGACTGGTACTCGGTGACGCGGGTCTCGAAGAAGTTCTTTTCCTTGCCGAGGTCCATCGTCTCGCTCATCCACGGGAAGGGATTCGACGCACCGAACTGCCCCTGCAGGCCGATCCGCTCCAACCGGCGATCCGCGATGTGCTGGACGTACTGCCGGAAGAGCGCGCCGTTGAGACCGAGGATGCCATTCGGCAAACAGTCCTCCGCGTAGGCGATTTCCAGCTCCACCGCCTGATTGACGAGGCCGTAGATGTGCCGCTGGAACTCTGGCGTCCACAATGCTGGGTTCTCCTCCTTAATGCCGTTGATGAGGTCGATGCCGAAGTTGAGGTGCGTTGTCTCGTCCCGCAGGATGTACTGGAACTGCTCGCCGATGCCCGTCATCATGTTGCGGCGGTGGAAGGAGAGGATCATCACGAAGCCGGTGTAGAAGAAGATGCCCTCCATGATGAGGTAGTAGCCGATCAGGTTCTCCAGCAGTTTCTGCGCCCCCGCGAAGGTCTCCGTGGAGAAGTTCGGGTCGAGCACGGCGGCGGTGAGGTCCATCTCGAAGGCGTCCTTGCGGGCGATGACGGGCACCTCGTGGTACATGTTGAAAATCTCGCGCTCGTCCAGCCCGAGGCTCTCCACGATGTAGAGGAAGGTGTGTGTGTGCACGGCCTCCTCGAACGCCTGCCGCAGCAGGTACTGGCGGCACTCCGGGTTCGTGATGTGCTTGAAGAGCGCGAGCACGAGGTTGTTGCCGACGAGGCTCTCGGCGGTCGAGAAGAAGCCGAGGTTCCGCATAATGACGGTGCGCTCGTCTGGCGTCAGGTCGCTGCCGCGCCACGTCTCGATGTCCTTGCCCATCGCGACTTCGGTGGGCATCCACTGGTTCGCGCAGCCGTTCAGGTAGTGCTCCCACGCCCAGTAGTACTTGAGCGGCATTAACTGGTTCACGTCCACCTGCGAGCAGTTGATGAGTCGTTTGTCCCGCGCAGCCACGCCTCGGATCGTCACCGCTCCTGTTTTCGTCGTGCTCTCGTCGAATGTCAGTCTCATGGTTGACTCCTTTTGGTGATCTGAGGACTGAGGACGAAAATTCCTTACCCCCGGCCCCTCTCCATCGCCGCACGAACCTGCATATGCCACACCCTAACGGCGATGGAGAGGGGAGGGGAAAGTGGCTCGGAGGGCACCAGGTCCCTAGAGGTATTCGTCTCCATCCGGCTTCTGGGTTCTGGCTTCTCGTTACTGGCACGCCTCGCAATCTTCGCCGAGGTTGCAGGCGGTCTTTTCGTCCACCTCGGTGGCGGGGCGGGTGATCTGGATGTTGCTCGACGCGCTCTGGCTCTTCATCCAGCGCGGCTGGATGCTGCGGCGGTTGATGTCCAGCGTGGACTTCTCCACCTGCGTCGCGGCGAGGGTACGGAGGTAATAGGTCGTCTTGAGACCGGCGCGCCACGCGGCGAAGTACATCTCGGAAAGTCTCTTGCCGCTTGGCTGGACCATGTAGAGGTTCAGGGACTGGCTCATATCGATCCACTTCTGGCGGCGGCTGGCGGCGGCGATCAGCCACTCCGGCGCGACCTCGAAGGCGGTCAGGTACCGCTCCTTGATCTCCTCCGGGATGCGCTCGATCTCGACGAGTGAGCCGTCGTAGTACTTCAGGTCGTCCAGCATCGCGTCGTCCCAGAGGCCGACGCGCTTCAGATCGTTCACCAGGGCGATATTGATCTGCGTGAAGTCGCCGGACATGTTGCTCTTGACGTAGAGGTTCTTGTACGCAGGTTCGATTGACTGCGACGTGCCGACGATGTTCGAGATCGTGGCGGTGGGCGCAATTGCCATCACGTTGGAGTTGCGCATCCCGTGCGCGCGGATGGCGGCGCGCACGACCTCCCATTCCATCGTCGTCGAGCGGTCCATCTCCACAGGCAGGCCGCGCGACGCTTCGAGCAGGTCGATGGTGTCGATAGGCAGGAGGCCGCGCTCCCACTTCGACCCGGCGTAGCTGCCGTACGTTCCCCGCTCGCGCGCCAGTTCGGCGGAGGCGAGGGTGGCGTAGTAGGCGACCGCCTCCATGCTCCGATCCGCGAACTCGACCGCCTCCTGGCTCGCGTAACTGACGCCGAGGGCATAGAGCGCGTCCTGGAAGCCCATGATGCCGAGGCCGACGGGGCGGTGCTTCATGTTCGCCGCTCGCGCCTCGTCGGTCGGGTAGTAGGTCAGGTCGATGACGTTGTCGAGCATCCGCATGGCGGTTTGCACCGTCGTCTGGAGGCGTTCGAGGTCCAACCGCCCATCGGTGAGGTGCGCGGGGAGGTTGATCGAGCCGAGGTTGCAGACGGCGGTTTCGTCGGCAGTGGTGTTGAGCAGAATTTCGGTGCAGAGGTTGGAACTATGCACCACGCCGTCGTGATCCTGCGGCGAGCGGACATTTGACGGGTCCTTGAAGGTGATCCACGGGTGGCCCGTCTCGAAGAGCATCGTCAGCATCCTGCGCCAGAGGTCCACGGCGGGGAGCGTGCGGGAGAGGGCGATTGCGCCCGATTGCGCCTTCGCCTCGTACGCGATATACCGCGCCTCGAACGCGACGCCGTACGAATCGTGCAGATCGGGCACGTCGTTCGGGCTGAAGAGCGTCCAACTGCTGCCCGCCAGCACGCGCTTCATCAGCAGGTCGGGCACCCAGAACGCGGTGTTCATGTCGTGCGTGCGGCGGCGGTCGTCGCCCGTGTTCTTCCGCAGGTCGAGGAATTCCTCCACGTCGAGGTGCCACGGCTCCAGATAGGCGCAGACCGCGCCCTTCCGCTTGCCGCCATTGTGTGCGAGTCCCGCCGTGGTCATGTAAGACTCGACGCCCTCCACCTTCAGGTCATGCACCGTCGCGCACGGCTCGATCGGACGAACCTCCTTCACGCGCGTGAACACATGCCCACCATAGGTGATCCAGTTGTGCTTGGCGAGCGGCACGCAGCCGACAAGCTCCGCGATGTCCGGCACGGCGGGAATAGGAATGACCCACTCGCGCGTGATGCCCGCGAACTTGCCCTCGGCGCGCTCGCGCTCCCGGTACCGCGCGGTAATCGGCACGCCGAGGCGGAGCATCTGGTAGCGCACCGACTCCATCAATTCGCGCGAGTGTGTGCTGATCGTGATCTCTGTGCCCCGGCTGATGTTCCCATCGGCCTCGATGATGCCCCGGATGACCTGCGCCGCGAGTGGGCGGGGCAGGTGTGCGAGGCGGGGCGAGATGCGCTTCTCGCGTGCTGCGTTGTACAAGTCGTCGCTGTTGAAGGGCAGTTGGAGGTCGCCGTTCGTGCGCCAGGTAGACCACTTGATCTGTGTCGCGACGCCGTCGTGATGCTTCGCCTCGTGGGAGGGAATGCCGCGCTCGGAGAGATACCCGCGCACGAAGGCGAGCGTTTCGGCATCGGTTTCGCCATGAAGCATGATGCCCCACTCGTAGCCATTGCTGGTGCAGTGCCCGTCGCCAAGCATCAATCCGTACAGGAAGGCATCATCCGCCGTGAATCCTGCCACGGGCACGACTTCCACCGGTATCACCTGCGCGACGTAATCGCCCTTCCGCAACTCGCCTGCATCTACCCACTTCGGTGAGAGGCGACTCGTGCGCAGACCGGAGTACGTGCGCCGACTCGCCTGCTCCAATGGCACGCCGCGCAATGCATAGAGCGGATGCCCACTCGTGACGCGCAACGGCTCCGGCACGTGCTTCAGCGTGATCTCGGTCATCGCGTCGCGCTGCATGTAAGCAAACGTCTCAGTAACTTCGCGGTACTCACCGTCAATCCCCAGCACGAGATCACCGTCGCGTACGTCCGCAATGGTTTTCGTGCCGTCGTTCGTGTACACGCGGGTTTCCGGCGCAAAGCACTGATTGACGGCGATGGCGGTGTCGTTCGCGACCTTGAGGAAGGGGATGATGCCCTGACTGCTGCCATTCGTCCCCTTGATGTGCGCACCGAGGGCGCGGACATTTGTCCAGTCGTTGCCGAGGCCGCCGCTCCACTTGGAGAGGAGGGCGTTGTCGCGCACGCACTTGAAGATCGCGCCGAGGTCGTCCGGTACGGTCGTAAGGAAGCAGGAGGATAGTTGCGGGTGGCGCGTGCCCGCGTTAAACAGCGTGGGGGAGGAGGGTGTGAAGGCGAACTGCGAGATCAGGTCGTAGAAGGCGATGGCGCGCCCCTCGCGGTCGTCCTCGTTGCGGGCAAGGCCCATCGCCACGCGCATCCAGAAGAGTTGCGGCGGCTCGAACCGACGTCCCTGCGTCTGCAGGACGTAGCGGTCGTAGAGCGTTTGCAGGCCGAGGTACGCAAATGCGAGGTCGCGCTCCGGGCGGAGGGCGGCGGCGATCCGCTCAAGATCGTACGTGGCGAAGGCGGGGTCGAGCATCTCGGCGGCGATGCCCGTCGCGATGTAGCGGGGGAGATATTCCTGGTACGCGATGGTCGCGTCCGCGAGGGCGGTCGGCGTGCCGAAACTCTCCGCGTAGAGCGCGGTCAGCAGGAGGCGGGCGGCGACGTAGGTGTACGCCGGGTCGCGCTCGATGCGGGAGCGCGCCGCGAGGATGATCGCCTGCGTGATCTCGGCCTCGCCGATGCCGTTGTAGACGCTGCCAATCGCCTCAGCGAAGACGGGCGCGGCGAGGGCATGGGCGTCGCCATCGAGGCCGACGCAGGCGTCCACGATGCGCTGGCGGAGCGCGTCGTGATCGAGTTCCGCCTCCGTGCCGTCTGCCCGCATGTAGCGGAGCACGCGCGCCCGTCGTTCCTCCGCCCGCGCCTCGCGGTAGAGGATGTACCGTCGGGCGACGCCGTGCTCCTCGGCGCGCATCAGCGCCCGCTCGACCTCGTCCTGAATCTGCTCGACACGCACCTCCTCCTGCTCGCGGCACCAGACGACGACGGCTGTCGCGAGCCTTGCGATCTTCGCCGCCGTCTCAGGCGCGAGAGGAATATCGGCGGAGAGGTCAAGTTCGGCGCGGAAAGCTTGTTCGATGGCGACCCGGATGCGCTCGCCATCGAACGCGGCGGTCGAACCGTCCCGCTTATGGACAGCGGGGAGCGCGCGGTGATTATTCGTGTGCGGAGAGAGAGACGTGAGAGACATTGGCACAAACCTCCCAAAGCGATGCGCAAGGGGCGCGTCACCCAATTCCATGACGATGCGAATTTCGATGGTAGGGCGGGGAATCCTACTCCCAACCCCCTCCCTCCAAGGGAGGGGGCTTCCGGCTCCCCTTCCCCCGTGGGGAAGGGGCTGGGGGTTAGGGCTTTAGCACTCGCTGTAGCCGCAGGCGTGGCACTTCTTGCACCCTTCTTCGAGGACGAAGGCGGTGGAGGAGCCGCATTGCGGACAGAGGTTGCCGGAGGGCTTGTGCTCCACCGTCTCGCCTGAGGCGATGGCGGTGTGACCATTCGTGACCGCCTCGCCGAAGTGCATGGCGATTGCCTTGCCAATGGCGTCCGGCAGCGAGCGGATTTGTGCGGGACCGAAGCCAACCGTGCGCGAACCGCCGATGCCGCGCAGGTTCTCCGCGACCGCCTTGGCACGCTCGGCCTGCGAGAGGGTGGACGGGAGGCGCAGCGTGAGCGAGATCAACCGGCCCATGCCATCCGCCATCGCCTCGATGTCCGTCCCGGCGCGCCCAACCGTCGCGAAAACCTCCAGTGGGCCGTCGTCATCGGAGTTGATCGTGATGAAAACCTTGCCCTCCGGTGCCGTCAATTTGCGCGTGTACCCCTGCACGACATCGGGGCGCGGTTTAATCGTCGCCAGCGTCGTCGGGGCAGGGGTCGCGGTACCTGTTCCCACGGGGGCGGGGGTTGCATCTGGTGCCGGAGCCGCCGTCTCGCTGCTCGTCTCCTTGACACCGATATTGAGCACCTGCTCGCCCTTGCAGCCATCGCGGAAGACGGTGATGCCCTTGCAGCCGGTGTCGTACGCGCTCAGGTACGCCTCGGCGACATCCGCGTGGGTCGCGTCGTTCGGCAGGTTGACCGTCTTGGAGATCGAGTTATCGACGTGCTTCTGCCACGCGGCCTGCTGGCGGACGTGCCACTCCGGGGAGATCTCCTGCGCCGTGACGTAGACCTTCTGAATCTCCTCCGGGATGCCCGGCGCGCCCTTGACGCTGCCGGTGGCGATGAGATGCCGCTCCAGTTCGTCGCTCCACAGGTCGCGCCGCTCCATCTCCGCCTTGAAGATCGGGTTGACGAAGTTGAGGATGCGGTATTCCTTGCCTTGCTTGACGCGGTGCTGGAAGGCGAGCGCGAAGATCGGCTCGATGCCGCTGGAGCAGTCCGCGAGGATGCTGATCGAACCCGTCGGTGCGACCGTCGTCACCGTGCCGTTGCGCACGGGCGGGCCGTCGGCAAAGATGCTCTCCGCGAAGTTCGGGAAGGGGCCGCGTTCCTCGGCGAGTGTGCGGGAGGCGTCCCAGCCCCACTCCTCGATCTTTGCCATGATCTCCGTGCCGAGCGTCAGCGCGTCGTCCGAGTCGTACGGGATGTTGAGGAGGAAGAGCAGATCCGCCCAGCCCATCACGCCGAGGCCGATGCGCCGGTTCGCGCGCACCTTCTCCTGAATCTGCGGTAGCGGCAGCGGGTTCACGTCGATCACATCGTCGAGGAAGCGCACGGTCAGCCGCGTGACGCGCTCCAACTCCTCCCAATCGAGGAAAACCGTCTCGCCGACGCGCTTCGTTGTCGCAGCGAGGTTGATCGAGCCGAGATTGCATGCATCGTATGGCCCTAACCATTGCTCACCACATGGGTTAGTTGCTTCAAGCAATTCAATTGCGGGAGTCGGGTTGCTCTTGCTATTGTTCGCGCGGTCGATGAAAACGAAGCCGGGGTCGCCAGAGCGCCACGCGGCATCGACGATCTGATCCCAGACCGCGCGCGCCCGCTTCTGCCCAACGACCTCCTGGGAGTGCGGGTCGATCAGGTCGTAGTCCGTGTCGTCCTTGACGGCTTGCATGAAGGCGTCGGTCGCGGCGACGGAGATGTTGAAGTTCGTCACGCCGCCGTCGAGCTTGCAGGTGATGAACTTCTCGACATCCGGGTGATCGACGCGGAGGATGCCCATGTTCGCGCCGCGCCGCGTGCCGCCCTGCTTCACCTGCTCGGTGGCCGCGTCGAAGATGCGCATGAAGGAGACCGGGCCGCTCGCCACGCCCTGGCTAGTGCCGACGGTGCTCCCCTCCGGCCGCAGGCGCGAGAAGGAAAACCCCGTACCGCCACCGCTCTTGTGGATGATCGCCGCGTACTTGACCGCGTCGAAGATACCCTCAATCGTGTCTTCCACCGGGATAACGAAGCAGGCGGAGAGTTGGAGGCCATTATCCTTGCCCGCATTCATCAGCGTCGGTGAGTTCGCGAGGAACTTACCCGTCACGAGCACCTCGTAGAACTGCGAGGCGACCGCGTAGACATCGCCGCCGTAGTTCGTCTCCGCTTGGGCGACGGCGGTGGCGACGCGCCAGCAGAGGCCGTCCTCATCCTCGAGGTATGCGCCGTTCTTCTTCCACAGGTAGCGCTCGCGCAGGACACGCACGGCAGGCTCGGACCATTTGCCCTTCAGCGCGGGGCGCTGCATCGTGGCCGCGCGTGTGTCGCTCCCGTCCCCGTTCTTGTGCCCGCTGCCATTCCCGTTGCTTGTTTTCGTCATGTCCGCCGCCTTGAGTCGCTTGGTGGGTACCGACGCCATCTCCCGTGTCTCCCTTCGTCCCGCTTCTTAGTCCCTGACCGCCGCTTGCCGATTGCCATTGGTGCCGCAAATTAGAACAAACAATGATTCCGGCGCGCCCCTCGCCGCTTTACGAGAGAAAGGGGATATATCGGGGTGTTTGCAAACCAGCACCACAAGATGTAGGGGTATAATAGTCGCCACCCCTCCTCTTGTCAAGGGCGTTTATCATATACGTACAATCTGTACGTGTCAAGGAGGCACAACAAAACAGAACGATGACGAGATTATGTGGCGTGAGTCTTCGCGTTACGGAGAATGCGGATGGAAGGACGAGATGCGTATGGCCCGTTGCGCGACGTGTGACCGCTAGGCCGTGTACTCTGGTAACATCAGGCGGCGTCTGTGCGGATGGAGGAGTGAAGCAGCGTGAGCGATACCCAGTGTCCGATGCTGATCTTGATCGAGGGATTGCCGGGGTCGGGGAAATCGACGCTCGCGCATTTCCTCACCCGCCATCTGGACGCGATCGGGATCGCGAACAAGTGGTGGTACGAGGAGGAAGCGGGGCATCCACTCTACATCTTCCATGATGCCGCCTCCCTGCAACGGGTATTGGATACACTCGCGGCGGGCGACTATCGACCGGTCATCGCGGCGGCGCTCGACAAGTGGCGGCAGTTCTCGCAGTCGCTTCAAAAGTCCGGTATCGTCGTCATTCTCGATAGCTGCCTCTTCGGCTACCTCACATGGACGCTCTTTCCATATGGCGTTCCTGTGGCGGCTATCGACGCCTATCTCATGCAGGTCGAAAAAATCATCCGCGCCAATAACCCACGCCTTGTCTATCTCTATCAGAATGACGTGGCAGCGGCTCTGAGAAAGATTTGTGATCGGCGCGGGGGCAACACCGAACAGCGGTTCATCCGCAACGCGACGGAGTCCGCATATGGGAAGCGTCACGACCGGCAAGGGTTCGATGGCATGGTCGCGTTGTGGCGGGACTACCGCGTGGTCACGGATGGCGCATTTTCCCGCTCCATACTCCCGAAACTCGCAGTTGAAAACTCCGCTGGCGATTGGCCGGAGTACCAGCGTGCCGTCTTGCAGTTCCTCGACATCCCCGACACACAGGAAGAAGCGGAAACTTCCTCGCGAAATCTGGCGCGATTTGTCGGGGAGTATCACCCGCACGTCGGCGGTCACGAAGCATCGTGCGCCGTGTTGTGGGAAGGCGATGACCTTCTGCTCGATGGTCTGCCGCTCGTCTGGCCGCGCAATCGCCTCATCCCGTTGTCGCTAAACAGATTCGTGGTGGAATCGCTTCCATTCACCGTGCAATTCGAGGAAGACGCATCGGGAGCCGTCATCACGATGACCCTGACGGGACGCGAGTTGCTTTCGGGCATCGCAAACAGCGTCTTCATCAAAAAGCAAAACGAAGAAACCCCCTTCCCACATGGGAAGGGGGTAGGGGTGTACGGCCAATCAGTCCCCGCTCAACGCGACTTTGCCCGGTTCCTCTTCCTCATGCTTCCGCTTCAGCACGGCGAAGAGCACGCCGGCGAGGACGACGATGAGCGCGAGGATGCGGAAGAACCACTGGACACTGAACGTGCTCGTGTTGAGCGTCGGGGTCAGCCAGTGATCCGCAGCGAGCAGCGCCACGACGGAGAGGCCCACCAGCGACCAGAAGATCGCGGGGGAGTAGCCGCGCTGGTTCGTCTCCTGCAGGTCCATTGAGTTGTTCTTCGTCTCCCGCAGCAGCAGCGTGCCGACGATGAAGGTGATCGCCGCGACGGTGACGGGGAACAGGAGGCCCATGTACGGCGCCTTGCTGATGAGGTTCGGGTGCTTGGGCGATTTGTCCGCGTTCAATGCGGCCGCGCTCGTGAAGAGCGCCGTCGCGATCAGCGGGAGGAAGCCGCCGAAGTAGCCGTTGCCGATGTGGTACGGAAGCGAGACGGACGTATACCGCACCTTCGACGGGAAGGATTCGACGAGGAAGGCCGCGATCGGCCCGTAGACCATCGTGACGAGGATGATCAATACCCACTCGCAGAGCACGAGCACCACCGGGTTGTAGTGCCCCATGACCGGCGTGAACTGGCGCATGATGTAGAACAGCGGGATCGTCAGCACCGCGCCGAGGAAGCAGCCAGCCATGATGATTGGCTTGCGGCCGATGCGGTCGGAGAGCGCGCCGAAGACGATAAAGAAGGGCGTGCCGAGCGCCAGCGCGATCGCGATGATCCAGTTGGTATCAACGAAGCTCACGCCCGCGATCGCCTTATTTTGGAGCCACGTCGAGGCGTAGAACTGCGGCGTGTACCACACGACCGCCTGCCCCGCCGTCGCGCCCCAGAGCATCAGCAGAATCGTCTGCCACTTCGCCTTGGAGCCGAGGCTGTCCGCGATCGGCGCCTTGGAGGTCTTACCCTCGCTCTTCAGTTGCGCATAGAGCGGCGACTCCTTGAGCCGCAGGCGGATAAGCAGCGAGACGATGACGAGGACGGATGAGAGGAGGAACGGAATCCGCCAGCCGTACGATGTCCAGTGGGCGTCCGACATCGTCTCGCTGAAGGCGAGGATGACAATCAGCGAGATGAAGAGGCCGAGCGTGGCGGTCGTCTGGATGAAACTGGTGTAGAAGCCGCGCCGGTTGCCCTGCACATGCTCCGCGACATAGACCGCCGCGCCGCCGTACTCGCCGCCAAGCGCGAGACCCTGGATGATGCGGATCGTCACGAGGATGAGCGGGGCGGCGATGCCGATCGTGTTGTAGTCCGGCAGCAGGCCGATCAGGAAGGTCGCGCCGCCCATGATCAGCAGGGTGAAGAGAAAGGCGTATTTCCGGCCGATCAGGTCGCCGATCCGGCCGAAGGCGAGGGCACCGAAGGGTCGGGCCGCGAACCCCGCGCCGAAGGTCGCGAGGGTCGCGAGCAGCGCCGCTGTCGTGTTGCCTTTCGGATAGAAGTGGAGCGCGATCACCGTCGCGAGACTACCGAAGAGGTAGAAATCGTACCATTCGATCATCGTACCGACCGACGACGCGCCGATCACCGAAAAGATCTTCCGCTGGCTCTGGGTTTCTCCCCCGCCCGCGTGCTCTGCCGTTACTTCCATGCGTTCCTCCCTAATGCCACCCACCACCCTGGAATACATACCGAGCGACTGGTACAAGAAAGCTGCATCCTCTTTCTGGCTGCCCCCTTTCCCTCCCCGGTATATGCGGAACGCCGCCGCATGTACCAAAAGACCACAGGACACATCATCGCGCCTGTGCGGATACCTATTTACCGTAGGTTGAAGTATAGCATACGCAAGCGAGAGAGAACGTACAGCCGTGCAGAATGTCAATCGTGCACCGCGTGGCAAGAAAAACGAGTGGGTGGGCCGGCCACCTGCATCGCATCCGCGCCATGGTGTAGTACGCTGATGGCCGCATGGTCGTTGCCGCAATGAAGAGGAGTCCCGCATGGCTGATTCTGCATCCTACGTCTCTGCGCGTCGGATCGGTGACGCAACGGTCACGATCATCAACGATGGGTCGTTGCCCATCCCGATCGCGTCGGTCTTCCCCACCCCGGAGGCGGACTGGATCCGCGCGCACGGCGAGGCGGACGCGCGGGATCGTCTCCTGAGCGATCAAGCGGTCATCCATGTGCGGATCGGGGACGCCTCGGTCCTCATCGACCCCGCGTACGACGATCCGGGATCGGCATGGGATCGCGCGTTCGCAACCAAGTGGCCCGGCGTGACCCGGACGCCGGGCATGGCAGCGGGGTTGGCAAGCATCGGCGTCCGGCCTGAGGAGATCACGCACATCCTCATCACCCACGCGCACGACGACCACTTTGCTGGTGTCGTTGCGGAGCGCGGCGGCGAGAACGCGATCCGCTTTCCGAATGGCCGCCATGTGATCGGTCGCGCCGATTGGGAAGGCAACCCCCGCCGGGATCGACCGGAGCATGATCTCGCGGCACGCCTCGGCGCGGTCGCGAAGCGCGGCCTGCTCGACCTCGTCGAAGGGGAACGGGAGATTGTGCCCGGTGTGACGATGATTCACGCACCCGGTGAGACGAAGGGGCATTCGATTGTCCGAATCGAATCACGGGGCGAGCGGTTCTACGCGCTCGGCGATCTCTTCCATCACGCATCCGAGATCGATCATCTCGACTGGGCATCGCCGTGGGTCGATCTGCCCGCGATGCGCGCCTCGCGCGAACGGTTCCTCGCGGAAGCGGCGCCGAGCGGAGCGATCATCGTCTTCACGCACGAGCGCTTCCCTTCCTGGGGCCGCATCGTGCCGACCGAGGGTGGCCATCGCTGGGAGCGTGGGTGAACGTTCCCGCTCACAGCGCGGCGGAGAGCGGCGGGATCAGTTGCTTCTTGCGCGAGACGACGCCGGGCAGGTGCAGGTATCCGTCCGCCGCCTGCACGCCGAAGGCGCGCTCGACAATTGGGCGGCTGTCCGGGTCAAAGAGCAGGTCGGTCGATTCACCGATGATGTCGGTCATCATCAGGACGTAGACATCCAACTTCTGCCGGGCTTTCGCCATCGCGAGTTCGGCGCGCAACTCGTCGTAGCGGCCCCGCACGGCGTCGAGCGAGAGCACGTCCACCTGCGCGACGCCAACCGCCTTGCCGTTGAACTGGTACGGCTTGTAATCGTTGCCAACGAGTTCATCCACCGTGCGCGCCGCGATGTCGGAGCGCGCCGCGAACATCTCCTGCGCCAGCGCGTCGGTGTCGATCCCCGTCCGCTCCGCGAGGGTGGCGAGGGCGCGGCGGTCACGGGGAGTCGTCGTCGGGGAGCGGAGGAGGAGCGTGTCGGAGATGATCGCGCTCAGGAGCAGCCCCGCCGTCGTCGGGTCGAGCGTGACGCGCTCTGGGTGGGGAAGGTGATACCAGCGTGTGGGGTCGAGGTACATCTCCGCGATCAGCGTCGCCGTCGCGCCGACGGGATCGGCGAGGTAGAAGATCGGCGACCCCGTGTTCACGTCGCCGATGTTGTGGTGATCGATGATCTCCACGACCTCCGCCGTGTCCAGCCCATCGACGGATTGGGCGCGCTGGCTGTGGTCCACCAGCACGATCCGGCGGCGCTGTCGGCGCAAGAAGTCCGTGCGCGTCGCGAGGCCGACGACGCGGTCATCCTCATCGATCACGACGAGGCTGCGCCCCTTCGCCTCGATCAGCAGCCGTTGCGCATCCTCAATCAGCACGTCGGCACCGATGGTCGCGACATCCGTCCGCATCAGCGCGCCGACCGCTGTCGCGAGGTCGTGCCGCTCCCCCAGTCGCAGTTCGTCCAGATAGCGGTCGGCGATTTCATCGACCGTGACAACGCCGCCCAGATGGTACCCCGCGTCGATGACGGGCACCGTGCGGATGTGATGATCGCGCATCAATGCGGCGACATCCTCAAGCGTCGCGGTGTCGGGGACGGAGCGCACATCCGTCGTCATCACATCGCGCACGCGCGGGAGCACATCGCGCAGCGTCAGGGGGGAGAGCTCGCGGAACCGCGCGAGCACCGCCCGCGTCTCGGGGTTCAGCGGGCCGAGCGCCGCCGGGATGTAGAGGGTCGTGCCGTCCGCCTGCGACTGCTTGAGCGCGGCGTAGGTGATCGCGGCAATCGTGCAGTCCGTGTCCGGATTCCGGTGCCCGATCACCCAGATCGCGTTCACATCCGGCTGGCGTGGCGTTGCAGACAGGTGCGTCTCCCTCCATGCGTCAGGCGACATCATCGCCCAGAGTATAACCCACCGGTGAGCAGCAATAGCCACGCTCATCGTCGCGAGAGGAACCCGACGCGCCATATCCCGATGAGATCACAGTGGTGTAGGCTTCAGCCTGCATTCTCTCCGGGTTGGGGACGTAGGCTGAAGCCTACACCACTGTTGTGCGGACGACGACAAGCTTATCCGCGCCGGACTCCGCGCCCCAGACCTCACCGGGGCGGCCGAGCAACTGACGGACGTACCCCTGCGCACTCGGCAGCGGGAAGGCGTCGAACGCCTCCCGTTCCGGGTCAAACCGGACAATCGCGTTCCCGCCGAAGTCCGTCAGCCAGACGATGCCGCGCTCATCGACATAGACCGCGTAGGCGAGGGGCTGCGCGCCCGGCAGTTTCCACTCGCGCCACTGATTCGTAGCCGGGTCGTACCGCGCGACTTGCCCCGCTGTCCACTCACTCACCCAGAGACGCCCTCGCCCATCATTCTAGACCCGACGCGCGCCTTGCTGCCGCGTCGGTGGCTCCAGTACGGTCGCGACGCCCGTCTGTGGGTCGATCCGACCGAGATAATTGCCCGCCAGCGAGACGTAATAGACCGCACCGTCCGGGGTGGTGGTGATGCCGTACGGGCCAGCGCCGCGCGGCGCGTCGAAGATGGTCATCGCGCCCGTTTGCGGGTTCAGCCGACCATAGATGCCGTTCTGGCCGGTGAACCAGAGCGTGCCGCGCGCGTCGAACACGGCGGTGTTCAGGTTCGCGTTCGGTCGCCCGGCGGGGAGGGGGAAGCGGCGAACCTCACTCGTCACGGGATCGACGCGCAGGATCGTGTTCAGGCCACCATCCGTTACCCACGCCGCCCCGTCCGGCCCAACAATGACGCCGTGCGGCGCGGAACCGGGGCCGAGTTTGATCTGTCGGGTCGCGCCAGTCGCGGGGTCCAGTCTCCCGAGTTCGCCGCTCCGTTGCGCGGTGTACCAGACCGTCCCGTCCGGCGCGGGCGCGACATCATGCGGGCCGGACCCGGCGGCCACCGCGTATTCCTGCACGGTCGGCGTCGTGATAAGCGCGGGCGCAGCGGGGACGGGTGATGCGGCGAGCGGATCCCTCGGTATTGCCGGGGCCGTGCCGATCACGCGAGACGGCTGCTCGGTAACATGGAAGGTGACGGCGGCGGTCGTAGGCGGCGCGACATTCGATCCCTGCGTCGGAGCAAGGGTCGCTGTCGCCGCGCCGCCACACGCCACGAGGGCCCCAGTGGCGGCAATCGTGAGAAGGAATGTCGGCAATCGCTTTGTCGTCATGGCAATCGTCCTCCGGTGCACACATCGTTCGTCTTCATCATCGATTGCAATGCGCGTTCCGACAAGGGCAGGCAAGCAAAAACCCGACCGCTTGTGGTCGGGTCTTGTTGCCGTGCAGGTTGCACAGGCTCGTCTATAGGAAAACCGTGAGAGTTGCGGCGGGCGACCGGCAAACCTTGCGTTTGTCGTGCCACACCGGCGCTACGGATAGACGCGACGACGGCGGCTGACCGGCACCCGGATGGGCTGCGACGGCCGCACAACGACGGGAATTGGTGTGGTTTTGCCGAGGAGCGCATCGCGACGCTTCGCGGCGGCATGGAGCAGTTGCGAATATTTCTCCACAACGAGCGATTGCAATGAGACCGTTTTGTCCATGATATGTGTCTCCATCTCTTTCATCGCCGCAGCGTTTGTGCGCTGTCTCCTGCTTCATAGAACGTCACTACGCATGATTTGTTCCACGATTCATTCTACGCACGGGAACTGAAGCGGAGATGAAAATGATCTGAAGCATCGCTGACAAGATGGATGGGGAAGAAGCCAGAGGGGAGAGGCCGGAAGCCGGAAGCCGGAAGCCAGAGGCCGGTGACCGGGACGCGACGTGCCCTGAACAACATCCACAAACACCGTATTCACTTCGCTCAAGAACACGGAACCCATAGCCGTGTACCACTGGTTTCTGGCTTCTGGCTTCTGGCTTCTTCCCCGGAGAGGCATACAATAGGAGGGAGGGGCGGCAATCACCGTCACGGATGAATCGTCGCGCCGTTTAATGACTGACGATAGACGCTGGCATACGCGATGCACAGGAAGAAGTGTACGATTGCGCATGTGGGTGTCGGTGGGGCATGAGATTTGGGAATGGGAACCATGCACGAACGAACCAATTGCACACCCGACGGGACGCCCTATTTGATGGATCTCCCGGCGGTCGTTGAACCAAACGCCGAGGGGCAGGACGGGCTGTTGATCGTCCTGAGCGACCTGCACATCGGTGGTGATCCCGGCCAGGAGGACTTCTTTTGCCACGCCGAGCTGGTCGCGCTGCTGGATGATCTCGACCATGAACCCGGCCTGGTGACGCTGCTCGTCAACGGCGATTTCTTCGAGTTCCTCCAAGTGACGGTGCCGGAGGGCGCGAACCGTGCCCGCGCCATCGTCGAGCACCCGGACCACGCGGCGCTCTTCGACCGACTGCGGCGGTGGAACGCGCGGCCCGGCCATCGCACCGTCTACACCGTCGGCAATCATGACAGCGAGACGGGGTGGAACGCGGAAATCGGCACCTACCTGATCGCGCAGGGCATCGTCCATGATGTCGCGCTCGGCTACGAGCATTGCTTCACAGCGGGCGACCGCGAATTCACCGTCTACGCCGAGCACGGCAACGAGGAGGACAGCCAGAACGCGATCGTCGACTATGGCCACCCGCTCATCATGCCGGTGGGCACGCACGTCGTCACGCAACTCGTGAATCGCGTCGAGCCGCTGGGACGGTTCGCGGAGCCGGACGACGCGACGACGCTTTCAGATATCGACAACATCTACCCGCTCGAAATGGTGCCGTGGTGGCTCTTCTCGAACTACTTCTATCGGCAGGCGCGACGGTTCACGCGGTACGTGCTCCTGCCCGCCATCGTGATCCTCTTCGTGTTGCGGTATTTGGACCACGTCATCATCCGCTTGTCGCAAGGGCGGCTCCCGGAGTTCTCCGCCGGGCGAACGGCGCAACTCTTCGGCTTCCTCATCCTCGATGTCCTCGTCGTCCTCGGCCTCGTGCTGCTGACGCTCAGGCACGATTTCATGCGCTGGCGCCGCCGCTCCGATCTCCAGGAACCGCTGCAGATCGTCGCGGAGGATCAGGAGCATTACCGCGCCGCCTGCCGCGCCTTTCTCGACGGGGCGCGCCAACCAGCGCACCGGCAGGACGACTCCGCGCCGGTCGATGTCTTCGTCTACGGCCACAATCACATCGCGGAACTCGAAGGGCATACCGTGGGGGCGCGGCGTACCGCCTTCGTCAACACCGGCACATGGATGCGCAAGATCATCCGCCTCCCGACCCGGCTGAAGATGCCGCCCGTCTTCGTCCCCGCGTACCAGTTGACCTACGCCGCCGTCCGGTTGACGCCGACGGGGCTTTCCGTGACGCTCAATGAGCGGATCAAGCCGCTGCACTACCGCCTCGGTTGGGTGGAACGGCTCGCGACGCTGAACAAGCGCCCGCCAATCCCCGCCGCCGCGACAGCGGGGCAGGATGTCACCCTCGCGAGCGTCACACTCCCTGCGGAGTTGATGTCGCCGCCCGCTGTGCCGCGCCCGGCATCGTCGTACGCGAACGTCAACTAACGTCCGCAATGGTTTCTCTTCCGGATCCCGTCCATTCAATTTTCGAATGGGTAGATGCGGCCCCGCCCGTTGGTACAGGTCTGTGGAGGTTTGGTGTGCTTTTGGCTGTCGCGATCAGCCGAGGATCGCCTCGGCGGGGATAGTGATTGCGGGGAGGACGGTCGAGATCAGCGTTTCACCAAGCCGGGCATACGCCACGAAACGATAGCGTCCGTCGTCCGGTTCCGTGTGCCGCTCGACGATCCCGGCGCCGAGATCAACGAGCCACGCCTCGGCGATGCCTGCGGCGGCGTATAACGGGAATTTCGTGCCCCGGTCGTAATCGCGCGACGAGTCCGCGACCTCGATCACGAGAAGCACGTCAGATGGGGCCGGTATCGTGTCATAGCGGCGATCATACAGAATGGCAAGGTCAGGCTGAGGTTGACTATCAGGGAGTAATTGGATCGGGTTCTGGATGCTCACGAGCATTTCGGCGCCAACGGAGCGACCAAGGATTCGATTGAGCCGGTTGACGCATTGCATGTGCCGGACACCGATGGGACTTATCTCGATGATCTCCCCCGCGACCAGTTCAACGTCGTCGCCCTCGGTTAGGATGCCCGCCGTCATCATGCGCTCATAGTCTGTCACCGTGAACCGGCGACGCGGTCGCTGCAATGCCATAGTGCGCCCCCTTTCGTGTCGCTCGTCATACACAGTACCCTGATTGCTAGTTGGCGTTCATCGGCGCGCAAGCCGAGAATGGGGTTGCTGAGACCGACCATTCGTGGAGGAGCGACCGATGAACGACACGCTGATTGTAACCGTCTATGTCGTG
>JAABUT010000899.1_pt1 | contig 39601 bp, 37 predicted proteins | sample 5559281 | NCBI WGS metagenome assembly JAABUT01 (sample SAMN10711880, study PRJNA513359) | rock metagenome | isolation source: Antarctica rocks | place: Antarctica: Victoria Land, Ricker Hills nord | collected 2016-01-04 | reverse complement strand
GCGGAACGAAGGCGGGCGGACGGGAGGGGTCGGCGGCACTGACCTCGAGGACGGCGTCGGCTGGGCAGATCTCGACGCACTCGCCGCAGGACGTACAGCGGTCATTTCGTACCAGCAGCGGCAGCGACGCGACGATGGCGTGCTCCGGGCAGGTGAGCAGGCACGCGCCGCAGGCGGTGCAGTCGCTGGTGATCACGTACCCCACGAGTACCCCCGCGGCGTGATGAACCGGCCGGCGACCAGCCGGCTCTGCGAGGACCCGACGACCACGCAGGCGAGCATCGTGACCTGCTGTACGTCGAGCTCGCCGAGGGTCGTGACGACCACGGTCTCGGTCGGGCGCGAGGCATCGGTGACGACGCCGACGGGGGTCGTGGCCGGCCGGTGCTCCAGCAGCATCCCGACCGCCTTGGCGAGCTGCCAGTCCCGGCCGCGGCTGCGCGGGTTGTAGAAGGTGACGACCAGATCGCCCTCGGCCACCGCACGGATGCGGGCCTCGATGGCGGGCCACGGCGTGTGCAGGTCCGACAGCGAGACCGACGCGTGGTCGTGGCCCAGCGGCGCGCCGAGCAGGTTGCTCGCTGCCAACGCGGCCGTGATACCCGGTACGCCGACGACGTCGAGGTCCTGGCCCGCTGCCTCCAGCGCCGGCGAGGCCATGGCGTAGATCCCGCTGTCCCCGGAGCCGACCAGCGCCACCGCGTGCCCCCGCTGGGCCTCCCGGACGGCGCTGCGCGCGCGCTCCTGCTCCTGCCCCAGACCGGTCACGAGCAGCCGGGTGCCGGGCCGGGCCAGGTCGCGCACCTGGTCGACGTACTGGTCCAGACCGACCCAGACCGAGGCGCGGCGCAGTTCGGTCGCTGCCCGGGGGCTGAGCAGATCACGCGCGCCGGGTCCCAGGCCGACCAGGGCGAGCCGGCCACGTGGTGCGCGCCGGGCGACCGCAACGGTCGCCATCGCGCTCCTGGTCTTCTCCACCACCAGCTCGCCGTGCAGCGTGGCGGCGGCCTCGGCGACACTCGGCGTGCCGAGGGCGCGCAGCGGCGCGGCGCTCGGGTTTGGCACCTCCACGGCCGCGAGCTCCTGCGCGGAGTGCGTCAGCAGCGGCCAGCCGCGACGGGCGCTGAACTCGAGTAACCCTGCCTCGTCGGCCTTCTCGTTCACCGTAGCGAGGGCGTACACGGACTGCGCCGAGAGACCGGCGTCGGCCAGGGACCGCTCGAGCAGGTCCTCGACCTCATCGGCGTGCACCCCACGGGAGGCACCGACGCCGACCACGAGCGAAGGGGGCCGCAGCACGGCGGTCAGCGCGTCCAGCGCGAGCAGCCGGTCGGTGACGGCGAGGGTGTGCGCGCCGTCGGTATCCACGGGCAGCGGCGGCAACGGCCAGGTCGCGTCCGCCTCCAGCCGTACGGGGTCGCCGTCGAGCATCGCCCGGCTGACCGCGGCGACAGAGCCCTCCACGGGCCAGCCGAGCGTGTCCAGGCCGGGCAGGCCCACGGCGTCGGTGCCAGTGGTGAGGACCGGCTGCGCACCGAGAGCGTCGGCCACGGCGTGGGCCAGCTCGTTGGCGCCACCCGCGTGGCCGCCGAGCAGAGCCACCGCGAAGCGCCGGGCCTCGTCGACGCAGACCACACCCGGATCGGCGGTCTTGCCGCGCAGCAGCGGGGCGAGAAGGCGCACGACGGCGCCGGTGGCCAGGAAGCAGACCAGCTGCTCGCACTCGACAAAGGCCTGCGGCAGCTCGCGGACCTCGTACGGACGGGTGCCCGGCAGGGCGCCGGCCAGCACGGCTGCCGCGTGGTGACCTGCCGCAGTCGTGGCGACCAGGCCGATCACGGGCGGGTCCCCCAGACCAGCAGCACCGGGTTCGCTGCAGCCAGGCCGGTGGCCGCACCGAGGGGACGCAGCCGCGCCGCCGAGAGCTGCACCCCGTCGACCGCGTACGGCGCGAGGGCCTGCTGCACCGCGGCGAGCCGGTCGAGGGCGGCCAGCGCGACGACCACGACGCGGGGTCCTCGGGCGATGCAGGCAGCCACGATCTCGGCGACGTCCACGCCGCCCCCGCCGACGAACACGGCGTCCGGGTCGGGCAGCCCGGCGAGCACCTGCGGCGCCGAGCCCTGCACGACCTGCACGTCCACGCCGTAGGACTCGGCGTTGGTCTCGAGGTGCTCGACCGGTCCCTTCTCGACCGCGACGACGGCCGCGCCCAGACGCGCGCACTCGATGCCCACCGAGCCGCTGCCTGCACCGAGGTCCCACACCAGATCGCCGAGCCGCGGACCGAGCCGGGCCAGCACGACGGCGCGCACCTCGGCCTTGGTGAGCATCCCGTCTCGGTGCGCGAAGTCGTTGTCCGGCAACGCCCAGGAGCCCGGGGAGCCGCGCCCGGCGAGCCACCCGCGTACCGGTGCGACCTCCCGCTCCTCGTCGATGCTCAGCACGACCGACAGCGCGGACCAGGGACCCCAGGTGGCAGCCTGCGTCGGGGTCACCCAGGTGCAGCGCTCCGCCGGCGTACCGAGGTCCTCGGCGACGAACAGCCGGCGGCGGTGCCCGGCCAGGGCGGCGCCGATCTGCACCGGGCCGGCCCCCGGCCCGGTGAGCACGGCGACCTTGGGATGGGCCTTGCAGGCGTTGACGGCCTGCCGCGGGTCGCGGCCGTGGGCGCTGGCCACGACCGCGTCGTCCCACGCGAGGCCGGCCCTGGCGAAGGCCACCGCCACGGACGACAGCCCGGGCAGGACCTCCACGCTCACCCCTGCCGCCCGCAGCACCCGCACCGGCCCGAACAGCCCCGGGTCGCCGCTGGCCAGCACGACCGCCTCGCCGTCGTGCTCGGCCACGGCGTGCGCCACCGCCCGCACGTCGCCGAGGACCATCCCGTCGGCCACGCCGAGCGCCGCCAGGTGCCGCTCGCCGCCGGCCACCAGGCTGGCCCGCGACAGCCGCTCGCGCGCCTGGGTCGAGAGCTCCGACCCGTCGTAGCCGAGCACGGTCACGCGACCCACGACGCCTCCGTCGCGGCGACGCAGCGCGCGCCCGCCGGGTCGACGAGCGCGACCCGTGCGGTCAGGCCCGAGAAGCGGGTGAGAACCTCGGCGACCGCCGCGCACAAGCGGTCGCCGCACTCGCGCAGGACACCGGCTGCCTGCCACAGCTCGTAGGCGTGCCGCGCCGTGTTGGCCTGTCGTACAGCCTCTCTCACGTCCTGCGGGGACAGCTCGGCCAGCACCGACAGGTCGACCTTGCTCTTGGTGTAGTGGGTCATCAACACCCCGCTCGCCAGCTTGGTCAGCTTGCCGGGCATCCCGACGAACACCACCTCGTGCAAGCCGTCCTCGACCGCCTGGCGCAGGGCTGCCCCGGTGAAGTCCCCGACCTCGACGAAGCAGACCTCAGGCAGGTCGGGCAGCAGGCGCATCGCCGCCTTCTCGGTCCGGCCGCCGGTCGCCAGCACGAGGGTGTCGAGCCCCTGCGCCGCCATGACCGACACGGCCTGCACCACCGAGGCCCGCCAGGACTCGGTGGAGAACGGCCGCACGACCCCGGTGGTGCCCAGGATCGAGATGCCGCCCAGGATGCCGAGGCGGGCGTTGGTGGTCTTGCGCGCCCGCAGCTCCCCGTCGGGCACCGACAGCACGACGCGCACCGTCCGTTCCCCCACCGCCTCGTGGACCGCCGCCTCCACCATCTGCCGAGGGACCGGGTTGATGGCCGGCCCACCGACCGCAAGGCCCAGGCCCGGCTTGGTCACCACGCCGACACCGACGCCGCCGTCCAGGACGTACGTCGGCGCCCAGGTGACCGTCGCGGTCAGGTGGGCCCCGTGCGTGACGTCCGGGTCGTCGCCGGCGTCCTTGACCACGACGGCCTCGGCCCGGTCCGGCGTCACATCGCAGCGCTCGACCACGAACGAGACCCGCTGTCCTGCAGGCAGACCGACCTCGACCACCGACTGCGGCTGCTGGGTGAGCAGTGCGCTGGCGGCGGCCTTGGCCGCGGCGGCGCTGCAGGTTCCCGTGGTCCAGCCGGTGCGCAGGGCTCGCTGACGGACCCGCGCGGTGCGCGGCAGGGACGGCTCGCGCAGCTCGGGCTCGTTCATCGCCGCGCCGCATCTTGCGCCCTCAGCTCCGCGCGGGCGCTGGGCGACTCGACCTTGCGGTGCTCGTGGAAGTGGCCCGGGTGGTAGAGGTGCGAACGCGTGCCCCCGGAGGCGAGCGCCGGCCCGACCAGCACCATCGTGTGCTTGTAGAGCTTGTGCTCCTTGACCCGAGTGGCGAGCTCGCCGAGGCGGCACTCGAAGACCAGCTCGTCCGGCCAGGTCGCCGCGTACGCCACCACGCACGGCGTGTCCTCGTCATACGGGCCGGCGGCGAGCAGCTCGTCCTGCAGCTGCTTGGTGCGCGCAGCCGACAGGAACAGCGCCATCGTCGTGCCGTGCTCGGCAAAGGCCCGCACCGACTCCCTCGACGGCATAGGCGTCTTGCCGCCCTCGAGCCGGGTCAGCACGACCGACTGGGCGACCTCGGGGATCGTCAGCTCCCGCTGCACGATTGCGGCCACCGCGGTGAACGACGAGACGCCCGGGATCACCTCGGTCTCCAGGCCGAGACGCGTGCAGAGCTCTTGCTGCTCCTGCGTCCCGCCCCACAGCGCCGGGTCGCCGGAGTGGATACGCGCGACCCGCAACCCCTGGGCCGCGGCCCGCTCATACAGGTGGGTGATGCCCTCCATCGAGTGCTCCGCCGAGTTGACGACGAGCGCATCGGGCCGGCAGTGCTGCAGGACGTCCTCGTGCACGAGAGAAGCTGCCCAGATGACGATGTCGGCCTCGGCGATGCGCTTTGCCGCACGCAGCGTGAGCAGGTCCGCCGCTCCCGGACCCGCCCCGACGAAGGACACGAGCCCGGTCACAGCTTGCCCCCGCGCGTCGTACGACGAGCCGGTGCGATCACCGTCGACAGGTAGGGCGCGACCTCGGGCACCGCACCGATCTGCTCGTCCGGCAGGCCGAGCGCGGCGCCGAACACGGCACTGTCGAGCCGGCCGTGCCGGTCGAGCACCTCACGGACCGCGGCCATGTGCCGGCCGCCCTTGTAGGCCACCACGCTGTCGAAGTGGCCGATCGCCTCCTCGAAGGCCTCGATCCCGGCAGTCAACGGCAGCAGCGCGAGGGACTCGGTCCCCTCGCAGAGCACGGTCCCGGTACGCGCGGCGAGGTCCTGCATCGCCGTGATGCCCGGCACGGTGGCGATCTCGACCTCGGGGATCCGCTCCCGGACGGCATCGGCGAGGTAGGTGAAGGTGCTGTAGACGTTCGGGTCGCCGAGGGTGGCGAAGGCGACGGACCCGCCGCTGTCCTGCAGCACCTGCGCGACCCGGTCCGCGGCGGCCTCCCACGCCTCGCGGCGGTCGGGCGACGCCCCGCCGCGGTCGTCGAGGGCGAACACCAGCCGTTCGATCCGTTCGTGGTCCACGTGCGCGCGCACGGTCGCCTCTGCGCGCCCCTGCTCGACCGGGTCCATCACCGGTACGACGACGAGGTCGGCCTCCCGCAGCATGCGCACGCCCTTGACGGTCACCAGCTCCGGGTCCCCCGGGCCTACTCCCACGCCGGTCAGCCGCACGCCGTCACGAACCTCTCGGCCACGCCGGGGACACCGGCCCAGTGCAGGTGCAGGTAGGACGCGTGCACGCCGTCCTGGACAAAGCCCTCGCCGCTCTCCCACGCCGGGTTCCCGGTGCCGACGACCTGCGTGCGGTGGAACTCGTGCCCCACGACCGGGTCGCCGCCCAGCCAGGACGAGATGGCCGCCTTGGTCTCGCGGTAACCCAGCGTCAGCGCCGGCGTCATCGAGGCGTACGCCGGCAGCACACCGCACATGGGCAGCCCATCGAGCTCCTGGCACAGGTAGAGCAGCCCGGCGCACTCGGCACTGACCGGCGCCCCGGAGCGGGCGAGTCGAGCGACATCGGCCCGTAAGCTGGCATTGTCGGACAAGGCTCGCACGTGCACCTCGGGGAAGCCGCCGCCGAGTACGAGGCCGGCGGTGCCCTCGGGCAGGCAGCGGTCGCGCAGGGGGTCGACCACCACGACGTCGGCCCCGGCGGCCGTGAGCAGCTCCGCGGTCTCGGCGTAGGAGAACGTGAACGACTCGCCGCCCGCGACGGCCACGACGGGCCGCCGCTCCCGGACCACGACCGGCGGCGACCACGGTTGCACGGCCAGATCATCTGCTGAGCGGGCAGTCTCCAGCAGGGCGTCGAGGTCGAGCGCGGCGCTGCACAGCTCCCCCAGTCGCTCCACGGTGGCAACGGCCTCGGGGGCACGCTCGGCCGCGGGCACCAGCCCGAGGTGCCGGCTCGGCACCTCTACCCCGGCGTCGCGCCGCAGGACACCGAGCACCGGCACCGCGCCGAGCGCCTCACGCAGGAGCTTCTCGTGCCGGTCGCTGCCGACCCGGTTGAGCACGACACCGGCCAGCGTCACCCCCCCGTCGTAGGTCCGGAAGCCGTGCACGAGCGCGGCCACCGAGCGGCTCATGGAGGAGGCGTCGACCACGAGGACGACGCGCGCGCCAAGCAGCGCGGCGACATGCGCGGTCGAGCCGTACGACGTGGAGCCGCGGCCGTCGTACAGGCCCATGACGCCCTCGACCACGGCGAGGTCGGCGCCGGCAGCGCCGTGCAGGAACAGCGGCGCGATGAGGTCCTCGCCGACGAGCACCGGGTCGAGGTTGCGGCCCGGCCGGCCGGTGGCCAGGGCGTGGTAGCCGGGGTCGATGTAGTCGGGACCGACCTTGTGGGGGCTGACCGCGAGTCCGCGCGCGTGCAGCGCGGCCATCAGCCCCGTCGCGACCGTGGTTTTGCCCGCGCCGGAGGACGGCGCGGCGACCACCAGGCGCGGGATGCTCACCACTCGATCCCCCGCTGCCCCTTCTGGCCGTCGTCCATCGGGTGCTTGACCTTCGTGGTCTCCATGACCAGGTCCGCGGCGCCGACCAGGTCCGGGTGGGCGTCGCGGCCGGTGATGACGACGTGCTGCGTACCTGGGCGCGCGGCGAGGGTCGCGACGACGTCATGGACATCCACCCAGCCCCACTTCATGGGGTAGGTGAACTCGTCCAGGACGTAGAAGCGGTAGGTCTGCGCGGCCAGGTCGCGCTTGACCTGCTCCCAGCCTTCGAGGGCGTTCGCAGCGTGGTCGGTGTCCTCGCCCTGCTTGCGGGTCCAGGACCAGCCCTCGCCCATCTTGTGCCAGGCCACGGTGCCGCCCTGACCGCTCTCGCCGAGCACCCGCAGCGCCGTCTCCTCGCCGACCTTCCACTTCGCGCTCTTGACGAACTGGAAGACCCCGATCGGCCAGCCCTGGTTCCAGGCCCGCAGCGCCAGCCCGAACGCCGCTGTCGACTTGCCCTTCATCTCGCCGGTGTGCACGACGAGCAGCGGCCGGTTGCGTCGCTGCCGCGTGGTCAGCCCGTCGTCCGGCACCGTCGTCGGCACGCCTTGAGGACTCATGACCCGCCCGCCTGTTCGCCGGAGGTCATCTAGGCCGCCCGGACCACACCGGTCAACGCCTCGGCCGAGAGCTCCTCGAGCCGCAGCGCTACCCCGCCGAGCTGCTCGCCGAGCCGGGCCGCGAGACCGAGCCGCACGGGGCCCGTCTCGCAGTCCACCACGACGCAGGCGGCGCCGGTGCGGGCCAGGTGCGCGGCGGCGAGCTCAGGTGCCGGACCGCTGGTGTGCCGGCCGTCGGTGACCACGACCACGAGCGCACGGCGGGTCGGATCGCGGACCCCCTCCACGGCCAGGACCTCCGCGGCGCGCAGCAGCCCCGCGGACAACGGTGTACGGCCGCCGGTCGGCAGGTCGGTCAGCCGCGCCGCCGCGGCCTCCACCGACGAGGTCGGCGGAAGGGCGAGATCAGCTGCCCGGCCGCGGAAGCTGATGAGCGCGACCTTGTCGCGGCGCTGGTAGGCGTCCAGCAGCAGCGAGAGCACGGCGCCCTTGACCGCGCTCATCCGCTGCCGGGCCGCCATCGAGCCGGAGGCGTCCACGACGAACAGGACCAGGTTGCCCTCGCGCCCCTCACGAACCGCCTCGCGCAGGTCCGTCGCCCGCAGGAGGACGCCCGCGCCGGCCCGCCCGCGGCGGCGCTGGTGGGGAGCGGCCGCGCGCAGGGTCGCCGACAGGTGCAGCGACTGCAACCGTCCCGTCGGCAGGCGCGCCCCGGTCAGTCGGCCGGACCCGCCCTCGGCCCGGGATCGGCGGCCGGCGGCTCCGCCCCTGCGGTTCACCCCCGGCACGTGCAGCGCGACGGGTGCGAAGGTCTCCCCGGGAGCCTGCGCCGGCGACTCCTGCTCCGACCGCCCACCTGACTGCTGCTGCGACTGCTGGTCCGCTGAGGCCGGCGCCCCCACCGACTGCTCGTCCGACGAGGCCGACGCCCCTGCCGGCTGCGGCTCAGCGCCGTCCGGAGCCGACAACGCGTCGGCCTGCTGCGCACCTTCGCCAGACCCGTCGGGTGACCCACTGGCCCGGTCCTGCGACCGGGAGAGCTCGCCGCCACCCGGGCTGGACGGCGGCTCGGGCTCCGGCTCCCGCTCGACCGAGTCCAGCGCGTCCTGCAGCTGCTGCTCGTCGAGCCCTGGAGCCTCGAACGGCGTCCGCCGGCGCCGGTGCGGCAGCGCGAGCCTGGCCGCGGTGCGTACGTCGTCCGTGCCGACCTCGTCCCGACCGGCCCAGGCGGCCAGCGCCAGGGCAGCCTTCGCGCACACCAGGTCCGCCCGCAGCCCGTCGACGTCGAAGACCGCGCACAGCGTGGTGATCTCGCGCAAGGCATGGTCGCCGAGCAGGACGTGTGGCAGCCGCTCGCGGGCTCCGGCGATCTGCGCGGCCAGGTCGGCCTCAGCCCCGGCGTACGACGCGGCGAAGCCGTCCGGGTCGGCCTCGTAGGCCAGCCGGCGCCGCACGACCGTGGCGCGCTCGGCCGGCTCGCGGGTGGCCGCGACCTCCACGGTGAGCCCGAACCGGTCGAGCAGCTGCGGCCGCAGCTCGCCCTCCTCGGGGTTCATCGTGCCGACCAGCAGGAAGCGCGCGGCGTGCTGCACCGACACGCCCTCGCGCTCGACGTAGGACGTGCCGAGCGCGGCCGCGTCCAGCAGCAGGTCCACGAGGTGGTCGTGCAGCAGGTTCACCTCGTCGACGTACAGCACGCCGCGGTGCGCCGCCGCGAGCAGCCCCGGCTCGTACGCCGACACCCCCGTCGTCAGCGCGCGCTCGAGGTCGAGCGAGCCGACCAGGCGGTCCTCGGTGGCCCCGACCGGCAGCTCGACGAGCCGGGCAGGACGTGAGCTCGCGGCGCCATGGCGACCTGCGTCCGGGCAGGCCGGGTCCGGGGCGGCGGGGTCGCAGGAGAACCGGCAGCCCTCGACGACGGGGACGCCGGGCAGGAGGGCGGCCAAAGCCCGCACGACGGTCGACTTCGCCGTGCCCTTCTCGCCCCGCACCAGGACGCCGCCCACGGCGGGCGAGACGGCGTTCACGACGAGCGCGAGCCGCAGGTCGTCGAGGCCGACGACGGCGGAGAACGGGTAGAGCGCACTCACGTCGGTGCCTTCCTGCGGGGTCCGCGCCCCGGGTGGAGGTGTCGACGACCGGAGTATCTGGCTTCCCGGGACGAGCCCGGGTCACAGTGGCGGGACCGCGCCGGGTTCTCACCGGCTTCCTCCCCTGCCGTCGCTTGCAGGCCGCAGCGTACCCGGCGGCCTCCTAGGCTCCAGCCCCGTGACCGACTTCGTGCTGACCCTGTCGTGCGATGACCAGGTCGGCATCGTGCACGCGGTCGCGCGATTCTTGGCCGAGCACGGCAGCAACATCGAGGACAGCCAGCAGTACGGCGACCGCGCGACCGGCCGGTTCTTCATGCGCGTGCACGCCCTGGGTGACGCCGACGACCTGCGCGAGGCCTTCCGGGCGGTGGCGGAGCAGTTCGCGATGACGTGGGAGCTGCGCGACGCCGCCGTTCCCGGGCGGGTGCTGGTGATGGTGTCCCAGCAGGGCCACTGCCTCAACGACCTGCTGTACCGGCGCTCGACCGGGTCGCTGCACGCCGAGATCCCCGTCGTCGTCGGCAACCACCCGGACTTCGCCACGCTCGTCGCCGCCCACGGCAGCGCCTTTGAGTACGTGCCGGTGGTGGCCGACGCCGGGAAGGCGGCAGCGGAGGCCCGGCTGCTGGCCCTGGTCCGGGAGCACCGGATCGACCTGGTCGTGCTCGCCCGGTACATGCAGGTCCTGTCCGAGGACCTGCTGCGCGCGCTGCCCGTACCAGCGATCAACATCCACCACTCCTTCCTGCCCAGCTTCAAGGGCGCGCGGCCCTACCACCAGGCGCACGAACGGGGCGTCAAGCTCATCGGCGCGACCGCGCACTACGTCACCGCCGCGCTGGACGAGGGGCCGATCATCGAGCAGGAGGTGGCCCGGGTCGACCACACGCACACCCCGGAGCGGCTGGTCGCGGTCGGCCGGGACCTCGAGTCGATGGCCCTCGCCCGCGCCGTTGGCTGGCACCTGGACCACCGGGTGCTGCGCAACGGCGCCCGGACCGTCGTGTTCCGCTGAGCCTGAGCTACACCGGTACGCCGAGGCCGGCGTACACCTGCAGGTGTCGCTCGGCGCTGGCTGCCCAGGTGAAGCGGTCCGCGACGGCCCGGCCGGCCGCGACCAGCGACCGGCGCAGGTCGGCATCGGTGCAGGCCCGCGACAGCGCGTCGGCGAGGGCCTCGACGTCGCCGACGGGGACGAGCAGGGCGTCGCGGTCGGCCACCAGCCACTCGTGGAACACCGGCAGGTCGCTGGTCACCACCGGCAGGCCGGCGCTCATCGCCTCCAGGACAGCCAACCCGAAGCCCTCCTTGACCGAGGGGAAGGCGAGCACGTCGGCCGCCGCGTACCAGGCGGCGATGTCGGCCTCCGGGACGGTGCCCACCAGGACCACGTCGACCCCGAGCTCGAGGCCGAGGGACGGCAGCTCGGACAGGACCGCGTCGCGGTAGGCCCGATGGTCCTGGAACGAGTGGCCGCCGACCACCGCCAGCACCGGTCGCGGCCCCTGGCCACGGGCGAGCCGGCTGAGCGCCCGGACGAGCGCGTTGCTGCCCTTGCGGGGCTCCACGCCACCGATGCTGAGCAGCAGCGGTCGCCCGACAGCCCCCACCGAGGCGCGCAGCTGCGCGGCCCGGGACCGGTCGGGCGCCGCGAACCGGGCCACGTCCACCCCGTTCGGCACGACGCCGGCGGCGACGCCGTAGTCGTCCAGGAGCTGGCGGCGCCAGACCTGGCTCACGGCGAGCACGACGTCGGGCTCGAGGATCGCCGCCCGCTGGCAGTCCATGAGCACCGTGCTGGAGAAGTCGTCGACGTGGTGGACGGTCCGCACGACCTGGACCGGTGCGCCCGCATCCCGCACTCGAGCCGCGGCCCGCGCGCCGATGCAGTCCTGGGCGTGCAGGACGGGTTCGTCGGCGTCGAGCAGCACGTCTTCCAGCGCGCCGATGCTGCCGGCGACCTTGTCCTCGAGCGACAGCTCGCCGGACGGCCCGGGCACGATCGTCACCGGCGCCTCCACGGGGCGGAACAACCCCCGGACCGGGTCGCCCAGGGCGATGACCCGGACCGGTTGGCCCAGCGCGTGCAGCGCTTCAGCGAGGGCGAGGGTGTGTACGACGCCGCCCCGCGGTTTGGTCGAGTAGGTGATCAGCGCGACCGGGGTCACGCGGGCACTCCCGACCCAGCACCCGCACCGGCTCCCACCTCGGCCAGCTCGGGGCGGCGAAGCACGATCGCCGCGGCGGCATGCGCCGCGCGCGCGTTGGTCTCCGGCACGAGACAGCCGACCGCCTCGAGCGTCTCGCGCTGCCGCGAGTAGACCTGGGGGTCGCGTTCCGTGCCGAGGACGTAGGCGATGACCTGCGGACCGCCGTCGGCCATCAGCTCGGCGCACACCGGCGCCAGCTGGCCGGCCGGGTCCGGGTGGCTGCCGTGGCCCAGGACGACGTCCATGAGCACGACCGCGACGGCCGGGTCGTCGGCCTGCCGGCGCAGCAGCTCGAGCCGGGTCGACACCTCGATCATCGGATGGGGCACCCCGCGGGTGTACTCCTCCGCGCCGAGGTCCAGCAGCACGTGTGCGCCCTCCGGCGCGGGAGTCGTGCACTGCTTGCGCAGCGGCTCGTTGGACCACACGGGGCCCAGGTGCTGCTCGAGGATGGCCTGCGCCTCGTAGCAGAGCGTCCCCCCCGAGAACAGCCCGCGCACCGTCGTACGCGCCTGGTCGAGCCGGACCGCCGCCACCTTCTCGCGTAGGCCGTCGACGAGGTCCGGGACGGTTCCCCCGGCCAGATCGGCGGCGGCCCTCGCGCCGTCCTCCAGGGTCCGGGCCAGTCGTACGCCGTCGGGGGGCTCGAGGTCGTCGAGGCCGAGGAAGACCGCGACCGCAGGGGTGCGGCGGCACTCGGCGAGCACGAGGCGGGCAGCGCCCGGGTCCGGCGGCTTGGACACCAGCAGGACGGCGCTGGTGCCGGGGTCCGCGTCCAGCGCCCGGACACTGACCTGCGCCATGAGGCCGCCGACCGCCTCGGACAGGTCCCGGCCGCCGACGCCCACGACCTGGGAGACGCTGACGCCCCAGCGGTCGAGCAGGGCCGAGACCTCCTGCGCGCCGGTACCCGCGGCCGCCACGACACCGACGGCACTGTCGGTGCGTTCCCCGAGCGCGTTGGCGAAGCCCAGTCCCGTGCCGCCGAGTACCGCGGTACCGGCGCCTGGGCCCATCACGAGCAGTCCGAGCTCGGCGGCCCGCTGCTTGAGCTCGACCTCCTCCTCCAGAGGGACGCCGTCGCTGAACAGCAGGACGTGCATCCCTTCCGAGAGGGCGTGGTGGGCCTCGAGAGCGGCGTACTCACCGGGGACGGAGACGATCGCGACGTTGGTGTCCGGGCTGCGGCGGTGCGCCTCGGCGATGCTCGTCGGGGGCTGCTCAGCTGCCGATCCGGTCGGAGCCTGCTCCGAGAAGGCCGCGTCTCGACCGGCCTGGAGAGCGCCCTGCACCGCGTCGTCGTCCTCCGCCTTGACCGCGAGGACGAGGTCGTTCGCGCCCAGCCCGTCGAGACCGCCACCGGAGAACCCGGCCGCGGCAAGGTCGCCGAGGCCCTTGGGCGAGGCCATGACCGCGCCCGCCCAGGTCGCTCCCGGGGCGTCGGTCATCGTCACGGTGGCGACCATCAGCAGCAGCGAGTCCAGGTAGGAGTCCTTGATGACCGCAGTGCCGGTTGCGGTCACGACGCCTGTGCCACGTCGAATCGCCCGCTGCCGGCGACCGGCCGCAGCGCACCGTCCTGCCGGGCCTCGGGTGGCACCAGGCTGGGCTGCTGGTCGGCAGGCAAGGCGGTGATGCAGGTGCCGACACCAGGGTCACCGGCTGCTGCCGCGGCCAGCTTGTCGGCCGAGGTGATGATGACCCGAGCACCGCCGTCCGCCAGGAAGCGCAGGGCCGCGGTCACCTTGGGTCCCATGCTCCCCTCGGGGAACTGGCCCTCGGCCAGGTGCTGCTGCGCCTGCAAAGGGGTGAGTACGTGGGCCGGCCGCTCAGCAGGGGTGCCGAAGTCCAACAGGACGCAGTCGACGCCGGTGAGCAGGTAGAGCTCGCTCGCGCCGACGGCGGTGGCGAGAGCGGCTGCGGCGTGGTCCTTGTCGATCACGGCATCCACGCCGGTCAGGCCGTCGTCAGGTCCCCTGCTGACGGCCACACCGCCGCCCCCCGCGGCGAGCACCACGTGGCCTGCCTGCAGGAGCGTACGGACCGCCGACACCTCGACCACCTGCACGGGAGGGGGTGAGGGGACGACGCGCCGGTGGCCCCGGCCCGAGTCCTCCGCGACCGTCCAGCCGCGCTCCTCCGCCAGCTCCGCGGCCCGTGCCGCGCTGTAGAAGGGACCGATCGGCTTCGTCGGGTGCTCGAAGGCCCGGTCGCCGGGGTCGACCTCGACGTGGGTGACGATCGCCACCGCCGTCCCGGCGCCGCAGTGCCGGTCCACCGCACGAACCAGGACGCTCCCGAGCTGGCCCTGGGTCATCGCGCACAGCTGGTGCAGGGGTTGTCCGGGTACGAGCCCGTCGCTCTCGTCCTGCTGCAGGGCAAGGTTGCCGACCTGCGGGCCGTTGCCGTGGACCACGGCGAGCTGCCAGCCGGAGCTCCGCAGGGCAGCGAGGCAGAACGCCATCTTCTCGGCATTCGCCGCGATCTCGCGCCACGTGCCGGTCTCGTCCGCGGTCGTCAGGGCATTGCCTCCTACGGCGACGACCGCGAGAGGCATCATCGGGACGGGCCGAAAGCACGTCGGATAGCGAACGTCATGTGCACCATGGTGAATGACGGAGCAGGGGAGCGCAATGACCACAGCAGGTGGACGGGCTGCCGAGGGCGGGCGCGGTCCGGGCGGCCAGGGCTCGTGGGAGCTCGACGAGGCACCCGTGCCCGCGGTCACTGCGGCCGCATGGCAGCAGGGCGAGGCCAAGCTGTTCCCCGCCGTCATGACCCGACCCGACATCTACCAGCGGGCTGTGTCCCTGGTGCGCTTCACCCTCGACCGGCTGCGCGAGCTCGGGCCCTCAACCGGCCCGCTGCTGGCGGCCGGCGCCCAGGGTGGCGACCTCGTGGCGCAGGTGGTCGAGGAACGTGGGCTGAGCTCCTTCGAGCTGGACCTGGACCTTATCGCCGGCGCGGCCCTCGCCATGCGGCACCGGGAGGTGCTGGCCGAGCAGGCTGCAGCGCGGCGGGTCCGCGCCCTGCACGAGGCGGGCGCGAGGGGGCTGACCTGGGTGGTGCTCGAGGAGGCCGGCTACTCCCCCGGCGACCCCTTCGTGCCCTACCACCGGCTCGAGGCCGAGGTCGCGACCGGCCGGGCCCTGCTGGTCACCGCGAGCAGCGACGAGGAGTTCCGCGCGAGCACCCACGAGGTCCAACCGGTCCACGTGGACCTGGCCAGCGGTCAGGTGCACGAGGCGCGTTCCACCGATGTTGCCGCCACGGTGCACGCCGACGCGACGGCCCGGGAGGAGCACGCGGCCGCCGTCCGCGACCAGCTGTCAGCCTCCTGAGCGGACGCCCGCGCGCCCTTGCGCCCCCCAACATATTTCCTATAGTGAACGCTTCGCCCCGATGACATGGACCGCTTCTGGACAGAAGGGCACGCCAGCATGACGCTCCTGCCTTCCGCCGAACCGCTGTCCGCCGTCGAGGTCGCCCACCTGCTCACCGCCCTGCAGAGCCACGGTCTGCGGGTCGAGGTGCCGCTGGCTGCGCGCGCCGGGGGCGCCGGGCCGGCGGACGCCGGGATGCTCTACGTCGAGGGCGTCCAGACCACGGTGCCCACGAGCGCCGGCTACGTCGAGCACTCCCCGTACGCCCTGCGCGGCGAAGACGACGGCAGCTGGGGCATCTACTCAGGCACGCAGCGGCTGGCCGGCGCGGCGCTCGCCCCGCGTCCCCGCTACTACGACCTCACGACCGCCGACGGCATCGCCTACTCCCAGATCGCCCTGCTGCACCTGGACTCCGTCGCGAGCACCGTGCTGCAGACCTGCGCCTACTGGGGCAACGCCGACCAGTGCACGTTCTGCGGCATCGGTGTCACCCTCGCCGCCGGGCGCACAATCGCGAAGAAGACCCCGGCGATGCTCGCCGAGGTGGCCGTCGCCGCCAAGGAGCTCGACGGTGCCGTGGACGCGACCCTGACCACCGGCAGCACCGCAACCCCCGACCGCGGGGCCATGTACGTCGGCCGCTGCGGGCAGGCCGTGAAGGAGGCCGCTGGGCTCCCGGTGCAGGTGCAGTTCGAGCCGCCGGCCGACCTCGACGTGATCGACCGGGTCGCCGACATGGGCGTGGACTCCGTCGGGATCCACATCGAGACCTTCGACCCCGCAGTGCTCGCGCGGGTCGCCCCAGGCAAGGCCCGCTGGGGCACCGAGGCCTACTTCGGCGCCTGGGAGCGGGCGGTCAAGGCCTTCGGGGCCGGCCAGGTGTCGACGTACGTCATCCTCGGCATGGGCGAGGACGAGCAGACCACCGTCGAGGGGTGCAAGCGGGCCATCGACATGGGTGTCTACCCGTTCATCGTGCCGCTGCGACCGGTGCCCGGCAGCCTCATGCAGGATCTGCTGCCCCCGCCGAAGGAGGCGGTCGAGGCCGTGTACCGGCAGGTCGTGCCCTACCTCGCCAGCAAGGGCCTGTCGGCCGCGGGGGTCGCGGCCGGTTGCGCCCGGTGCCAGGCCTGCTCGGGCATGGGGGCCTTCGAGCGTTCGGACGGAGGCCTGCGTGACGGACGTCCTTCCCTCCCGCTGTTCGCCTGAGGTCGGCGCGCGCACGACCGCGCCCGCGCCGACCTGCCGCCCGGTCAGCTGTGCCACCGACCTCGCCGCCCACCACGCCGTACGGCGGGCGGTGTTCGTCGACGAGCAGCACCTGTTCGCCCCGGACGATCTCGACGCGCACGACGGCGGCGCGGCGACGGTGCACGTCCTCGGTCTGATCGACGGGGTGCCTGCGGGCGCCGTCCGGCTGTACCCGCTCGGCGGGGGGTTGTGGAAGGGCGACCGGCTCGCGGTCCTGCGCCCCTACCGCCGGTCGGGCATCGGCGCCCCCCTGGTGCGGCTTGCGGTGCAGACCGCCGGTGCTCTCGGAGGCACGCGGATGGTGGCGCAGGTGCAGGCCGTCAACACCGCGTTCTTCCGCGAGCTGGGCTGGACCTGTGAGGGCGCCCCCGCCGACCATCTCGGCGTCCCGCACCAGCAGATGTCGATCGCACTGCGGTGAGATGGTCAGCGACGCAGGTTGGTCACACCGCCGCGGTCCAGGTCGAACACCGTGACGGCCGCATCCCCCCGGCGCAGGCGCACCTGGCCGGTCGGGTCCAGCACGCCCAGCGCCTCGGCAGTGAGCCCGCGGTCCCGAAAGCCGGCCAGGCAGGCCGCCAGCCGATCGGGTGGAGTCGTGAGCAGGAAGGCGTAGCAGGGGAAGCACCCGAGCCACGCGGCCAGCTCGACGCCGGGCGGCACCGGCAGCGCGTCCAGGTCCAGGGTCACGCCGAGCCGGCCCGGTTCGAGCAGCATCGCCAACGAGCCGACGAGGCCGGCCATGCTGACGTCCTTCGCGGCCACGGCTGCCCCGGCCGCGGCGAGGTCGGCGAGCAGCCGCACATCGCCGGCGAGCTGCGCGCCGCGCTCGTCGAAGGACGGGAAGAAGGGGAAGTCGGCCCGCATCGCGCCGTCCAGGCAACAGCCCAGGACCAGTACCTGCCCGGGGGCGCAGTGGTTGGCCGAGAGCACGCGGTCGGCCCGCCCTACGCCGAAGGCCGACAGCGCCGGCGGTCCTGTGGTGCGCGTCAGGTGGCCGCCGACCACCGGGACGTCGTACAGCTGAGCGGCCCAGTGCATCCCGCGAAGGGCCTCGCGGCAGACGTCCTCCGGGCCCACGACCGTGTCCAGCAGGGCGAGAGGCCGGGCGCCCATCGCGGCCAGGTCGTTGACGTTGGCGAGCACCGCCGCGATGCCGGCGCCAAAAGGATCGGCCGCGACAAAGGCCGGCAGGATGGCCTCGCCGCCGACGACGACCTGGCCCTCCCCGGTTGGCAGCACGGCCCCGTCGTCGCCGGGGCCGGCGTACCAGTCACCGCCGCCGAAGACCTCGGCCACGAGCCCGATGTCGGCCTTGGCCAGGACGCCGGGCAGCTCGCGAAGGTGCTGCGCGAGGGCGTCGAGCTCGGTCACGGCCACCTCCGATCGGTGGGCGGTTGTCTACCATGGTGAACGCCGTGCCCACCTTCCTCACGCTGCCCGAACGCACCGCCAAGCCGCGGCGCCGCGGGATCACGCACGTCCTGGACAAGGGCCTGCCGGTGACCGAGGTCGAGGCCCTGCTTGGTGTGTGCGGACCGTACGTCGACGTGTGGAAGCTCGGCTGGGGCACCGCCTACCTCGACCCCGGCCTGGCCGACAAGCTCGCGGTCCTGGACCGGTACGGCGTACTCGCCTGCGCCGGCGGGACGTTGCTGGAGGTCGCCTGGCAGCAGGGCGCCGCCTCGGCGTACTTCGACTGGGCCGCCGAGATGGGCTTTCCGTGCGTGGAAGTGTCCAGCGGGGTGGCGAGCATGAGCGCGGCTGCCAAGGCCGAACTGGTCGAGGCTGCGGCAGAGCGGTTCATCGTGCTGGCCGAGATCGGCAGCAAGGACCCAGAAAGTGCTGCGGTGCCGGCGATCTGGGCCCTCGAGGCGGCCGCGGACCTCGCGGCCGGCGCGACCTGGGTCGTCACCGAGGGCCGGGAGAGCGGCACCGTGGGGCTGTTCGCGTCCGACGGCCAGGTCCGGCCCGGGCTCGTCGACGCGGTCGTGGGCGCGATCGGCGTCGGCACGACGGTGTTCGAGGCGCCGCAGAAGCAGCAGCAGGCCTGGCTGATCCGCCGCTTCGGTCCCGACGTCAACCTGGCCAACGTCGTGCCGGGCGACGCGCTGGGGCTCGAGTCGTTGCGCCTGGGTCTGCGGGCCGACACCTTCGACAGCCGCGTACGCACCCGGTGAGCACCTTCCCGGACCGCTACCGCGAGGTCTCGGTGACCGACGTCGACGTGCCCCTCGAGCTCGCGCCGCTGCGGGACCTGCTCACCTCGCGCCCGGTCTACCGGCGCACCCGGTACATGCTCGTGCGCCGGGCGGGCCGGGCCGCGCTCGTCGAGGTGCACCAGGTCGTGGGCCAGCAGGATGCGGGCGACCAGGGCGCGGGCCACCTGGGCGGGGAGCACGCGACCAGCAGGTCGCCGCTGTTCTGCGACATCGACGACATCACCCTGCTCGCCGGGCCGCACGAGACGGTGTGGCTGCACCGGCCCGAGCTCGACCCCGGCATCCCCAGCGACCTGATCCGGGCGGCCGCCGAGGTCCCGGACGCAAGATGTGTGGTCCTCGAGGGCCGCTACGGCCACATCAGCTTCGTGCTCGACCCGACACCGGTACGCCTGCACGTGCTCGACGTGGCCCCGCCCTGGCCGGCCAAGCTGCTCGACCAGGTCGAACGCGTGCTCGCCACCGCCGAGGACCTGCCCGGCGTCCTGCCCGTTCCGCACGTCGTCGCGCTGCCGGACCTGCTCCCGCAGGCGCCTGCCGCGCACTACCTGCTGCCCTGCCGCGGCGGCACGATGGAAGTCCCCGGCGCGCAGGTGTCCTACCTCGACGAGGTGCCACCGCGACAGGACTGGACAATGCTCGGGTGCGCCAGGTCCCGCGCCATCCACGACGTCCTGTACGGGCAGGACACCGGCGACGGCGCGCTGGCCCAACCGGTCGCCCAGGTCGACACCTGCCCCCGGAGCCTGGCCGCCGCCGTGGAGGTCGCCCGCGGCGAGGTGCTGCTGACCAAGTGCTGCCTGCTGGAGGAGCACGTCGAGGTCGACGGGCACACCGTCGTTGTGCCGTGGGGGGCGTCGTTCGGGCACCTGCGCGAGGCCCTGGACACCGCCGTCGAGCTGGCCGGCCCGTGACCGCCCGCCTGACGGACTCCTCGATGTACGCCCACCTGTGGGGTACGCCGGAGTCGCGCGCCATCTTCGAGGAACGGAGCCGGCTGCAGGGCTGGCTCGACGTGCTCGCGGCCCTGGCCCGGGCCCAGGCCGCCGAGGGCGTCGCGCCGACAGAGGCCGCCGCCGCCATCACGGCCCTCGCCCGGGTGGACCTGCTCGACCTCGACCTCGTCGCCGAGCAGACCCACGCGACCGGGCACTCGACGCTCGGCCTGGTGCGCGCCCTGCAGCAGGTGCTGCCGCTGGAGGTCCACCCCCACGTCTACGTCGGCGCGACGGTCCAGGACGTCACCGACACCTGGACCTCCCTGGCGCTGCAGCAGGTCTGCCGACTGGTCCGCAGTGACCTGCTCCGCCTGCAGGAGCTGGTGCTCGACCTGGCCGTCCGCCACCGGGACACCGTCATGGTCGGGCGCACCCACGGGCAGCCGGGTGCCCCGATCAGCTTCGGCTGGAAGGCCGCGTCCTGGGCCGACGAGCTCGGCCGGCACCTCGACCGCTTCGCCGAGGGTGAGCCCCGCTGGCTGGTCGGCCAGCTCGGCGGTGGTGTCGGGACCCTCGCGGCGCACGGACGTGTCGGGCTGGCCGTACGCCGTCGGTTCTGCCAGGAGCTCGGACTGGCCGAGCCCGTCACCTCCTGGCTCACCGCCCGCGACCGGATCGCCGAGGTCGGCCAGGTCCTGGCCATGGTGACCGGAACCCTGGCCAGGATCGGCGGCGAGGTGTACGAGCTGCAGCGACCCGAGCTCGGGGAGCTGCGCGAGCCGGCGCGCGAGGGCGTCGTCGGCAGCATCACGATGCCGCACAAGCGCAACCCCGAGCGCAGCGAGCACCTGGACACCCTCGCCCGCCTGGTCCGGGCCCAGGCCGGGGTCCTGCTGGAGGGCATGACGGGCGTGCACGAACGCGACGGCCGCGGCTGGAAGGCCGAGTGGGTCGCGCTGCCCGAGGTCTGCCTGCTCACCTGCACGGCCACCGCCACGGCGGTCGAGCTGCTCGAAGGGCTCGAGGTCGACGCTGCGCGCATGGCGGCGAACCTCGGCGCGCACCCCCGCAGCGAGGCGGCGCTCACCCTGCTCACGCCCCAGCTGGGCAAGCACCGGGCGCAGGCTGCCCTGCAGGGCGCGCTCGCCGGCAAAGGGCTCGACACGCTGCTCACCGCCGAGCAGGTCGCGGCCCTGCCCGTCGACACCGGATCGGCCGGCGCCATGGTCGACCTGGTCGTGGCGCACGCAAGAGCCGGCCGGTGAGGCCGTCCGCGGCCGCGAGCGCCGCCCGATGACGGTCCTGCAGCGCACGCCGCTGGCCGTCCTGCCCACCCCGCTGGTCGCCGCCCCTCGGCTGGCCGCCGCCCTGGGTGTCGCCTCCCTGCTGGTCAAGCGCGACGACCTCACCGGGTTCGCCGTCGCCGGGAACAAGGCGCGCCAGCTCGAGCTGCTGCTCGCCGAGGCCGGCGATGCCGACGTCCTCGTCACGGGCGGGTCGGCCGGCTCCAACTTCGTGCAGGCCGCCGCCGCCGCGGCCGCCTACGCCGGTATCGGCTGCGCCCTGGTGCTCGCCGGGCCGCCGCAGCCGCGCACCGCCCATCCCAACCTGGCCGCGGCGACCGCCTGGGGCGCCGTCATCCACTGGACCGGCGACCCGGACCGCGCCTCGGTCGACGCCGGCATCCTGGAGACAGCCGCCCTTCTCACGACCCGAGGCCGGACGCCGTACGCCGTCCCGCGCGGGGGCGCCAACGCGACCGGCGCGACCGGTTACCGCCTCGCGGTCGACGAGCTCGTCGAACAGCTCGGGGGCGCGACCCCCACCGTGGTCGTCGCCACCGGCGCGGGGGGCACGCTCGCCGGGCTCGTCGCCGGTGCGGTCGCCCACGGCCGGCGGCTTCGGGTCGTCGGCGCGTCGGTCAGCCGGCCTGCCGAACAGGTGGCCGTGCGCGTGCTGTCGCTGGCCCGCGAGGTGGCGTCCCGCCGGGGCGAGGAGCCGCCCACCGGGACCGATGTGCTCGTCGTCGACGCCCGTGGCCCGGGCCACGGGATCGGCTCGCAACAGGGCGATCTCGCGGCCGCGCTCGCGCTTCGTACGGCGGGCCTGGTCCTGGACCCGGTCTACACGGCCAAGGCCCTCGCCGCCCTGCCGTCCCTGGTCGGCGAGCGACCGGCGCTGTTCTGGCACACCGGCGGCCTGCTCGACGCCGTCGCCGGGCTCATGGCGGCCCGCCGATGACCACCGGTCACCGGGTCGGGCCGCCCGTGGACGGCCCCGCCCCCGAGCTCATCGCCTCGGGCTTCGCCCTGGAGAACGCCGACGCCCCGCTGCTGCACGCCGGGCTCAACCTGGCCGACCTCGCGCACGTGCTCGACCTGCGCCGCCGCGACGTCATCCCGGCCGCACCCGCCCAGCGGCTGGTGTCCCTGCTGCTCCAGACCGTCGACACCGCGCCGGAGGACTTTCCGTACGACCCTGCGTACGGCGAGCCCTACAACAGCCGCGAGCGCTTCTTCACCCAGCAGATCGGCGACGACGCCGGGTGGCTGCACGCGGGGCGCCCGCGCCGCGAGGCCGTCCGGATCGCGCTGCGCCTACACCTGCGCGCCCAGTTGGTCGACCTCGTCGAGGCCACGGCCGACCTCGCCGACACGCTGGCGAAGACGGCAGCCGCCCACAGCCGCACCTGGCTGCCCGACCAGACCTACCTGCAGCACGCCCAGCCGTCGACGTTCGGCCACTACCTGCTGTCGTTCGCCTACCCGGTCCTGCGCGACGCCCGGCGGCTGCTCGAAGCGCTGTCCTGGACCAACACCAGCCCCGGCGGCGCCGGCTGCGTCAACGGAAGCCGGCTGCTGGAGGACCGCGAGCCGGTCGCGCGGATGCTGGGCTTCGACGGCGTCATCGAGCACACGCGGGACGCGATGTGGCAGACCGACGGCCTGGTCGACATGCTGAGCAGCTCCGCGTCGCTGGTCGGCACCCAGAGCAAGCTGGCCGAGGACCTCGAGATCTGGGCGAGCAGCGAGTTTGATTACGTCACCGTCTCGGACGGCTTCAGCCGCTCCAGCGTGCTCATGCCGAACAAGCGCAATCCCTACGCCCTGTCCATCATCCGGGGAGCCTCCGGGACGCTCATCGGCCGGCTGTCCGGCTTCCTGGCCGTCATCAAGAGCCCCTCGGCCCGCAGCGACAACCTCATCTACGCCTACGGAGAGGTGCCGCGGGCCCTGGACCTGGCGATCCGCACCACGCGGCTGACCAACGGGGTCGTACGCACGCTGCAGGTCAACGGGGACCGCATGTGGCACGCGCTCGAGTCCGGCTTCTGCCAGGCCACCGACCTCGCGGAGTACGTCATGCAGACGTGCGCGCTGGACTACCGGACGGCCTACCAGGTCGTCGGCATCGCCGTGCGCAGTGCGAACGCCGAGGGCCTGCGCGGGATCGACCTCGACGGAGCCCGGCTCGACGCCGCCGCCAAGGAGTACGACGGGCGGGCGCTCGGGCTCGCCGGCACCGACCTGTCGCAGGTGCTGGACCCGCGGCACATCGTGGAGACCCGCACGGCGGCCGGTGGCGCGGCCCCGCCAGTCGTCGAGGGCATGGCCGCCGACTGCGGCTGCCACGCCGCCAAGCTGCGCGGCGCCGCCCAGGCGGCGCGCGCAGGCCACCTCCACGCGGCAGCCGACCTGCTCGGCGCCGCCGCGGCCCTGGCCGCCGTACCGGAAGGAACCTAGATGACCGAGATCTTGGGGCTGCCCGCCGAGGTCGGGGTCGTGAACGTCGGCCTGCCGTTGTTCGCGCAGGCCGTCGCCGACCAGGGCCGTCCCTCCCAGCAGGTGGACTGGCGGATCCCGGCAGGGGGCGACCCGGTCGCCGTCGCGGCGCTCCGGCGGCTGTCCGGGCCGCGCACGAGAGGTATCGACGAGGCGAATGCCGAGGTACTGCGTCGGCTGGACGCCGGCGTCCCGGTGCTGTCCGGCATCTGCCCCGCAGGGGATGTCGTGCCGGCAGTGGAGGGGCGCACGCTCCTACACGCCGGTCCGGGGATCGAGCTCGGCGACACCTGCGACCCGCTGCGCCGGTCCATGCGCGCGGCCGTCGTGGCCGAGGGCTGGGCGGCCGACGTCCAGGCGGCCGACGCGCTCCTGGCTGCGGGCGAGGTCGTCCTGCAGCCGGCCAACGAGCACGGCGTCGTCGTACCGATGGCGACGGTCATGGGCCCGACCACACCGGTCTGGGTGGTCGCCGTGGAGGCCGGTGGGACCACCGCCTACGCGCCGCTCGGTCAGGGCTCCGGTGATGTGGCCTGGTTCGGCAAGGACAGCGACGGCGCCGTGGAGCGGCTCGTGTTCCTGCGGGACGCGGTCGCGCCGGTGCTGTCGGCGGCGCTCGCCGACAGCGGGGACATCGACGTGCTCTCGGTCGCCGCGCAAGCGGTGGCAATGGGCGACGACATCCACGTCCGCACGCAGGCCGCGACCAACCTGCTGCTCAAACACCTGCTGCCGGCCCTGGTCGCCGGCGAGCATCCGCGCCGGGTGGCGGTGGCGCGCTACCTGTCGGCGAACCACCTGCTGTTCCTCACCCTGGCCATGGCCTCGGCCCGCGCGCTGACCACCTGGGCAGCGCAGGTCGAGGACTCCTCGATCGTGACCACGATGGCCCGCAACGGCACCCAGTTCGGTGCCCGGCTCTCCGGCGGTGGCGGCCAGTGGTTCCTCGCGCCGGCGCCGATGGTCGGCAACGCGCTGTACCACCCGGGCAAGGGGCAACAGGACAGCGCCCCGGACATCGGGGACAGCGCCGTGCTCGAGCTGGTGGGTCTCGGTGGTGCGGCCGCGGCCGGGTCCCCCGCTGTCGGGCAGCTCGTTGGGGGCTTGGACAGAGCGGCCGCGCTCACCGCTGAGCTCGAGCGGGTCTGTGTCGGACGCTCCAGCCGCTTCACCCTCCCTACGTACGGCGGGCGGGGCACTCCGTTGGGTGTGGACGTGCGCAAGGTCGTCGAATACGGCATCACGCCCAAGGTCACGACCGGGATCCTGCACGTCAGCGACGGCAGCGGCCAGGTCGGCGCGGGCATCGCCGAGGCGCCGCTGTCCTGCTTCCGCGCAGCACTGCTCGACCTCGACGCCCGCCTGTCCGGGACCCCGCGATGACCGAACGCAACGTGCTGGGCGGGGCGCTCGAGGAGTGCGGCACCGACCCGATGACCGGCTTCACCCGCGAGGGCTGCTGCACGACCGGCCCCGAGGACATCGGCAGCCATACCGTCTGCGCCGTGGTCACGGCGCAGTTCCTGGAGCACCAGCGGCGGACCGGCAACGACCTCATCACGCCGCGTCCGCAGTGGCGCTTCCCCGGGCTGCACCCCGGCGACCGCTGGTGCGTCGTCGCCGCGCGGTGGTTCCAGGCGTACGAGGCGGGTGCAGCGGCGCCGGTCGTGCTCGCCGCGACACACGCCCGCGCTCTGGAGGTCCTACCCCTGGCAGCCCTGCAGGCGTGCGCCGTCGACGTCCCCGCGGATCCGGGCTCCCTGGCCTGACCCAGCCCCGCTACTGCTTCTGGGCCACGGCGAACACCGACTGCCCGAACGCCGGCGGCCGCCGGGACTCGAGGCGCTGCATGGGCGGCATCACGTAGCGGTCCCAGACGGTCAGGATCGGGCCGCTCCTGGGGGCCATGCGCAGCAGGCGCATGCCGAGGATCCAGGTGGGCAGGCCGACCGCGTTGACGTAGTGCGAGGTGGTGACCTGCAGGCCGGCCGAGGTCATGGCGCTGCCCAGTGAGTCCTTGGTGTACCGGCGCTGGTGCCCGATCCTGATGTCGAAGCGACTCATCGCGATCTGGAAGGCCGGGACGAAGATCACCACCCGGCCGCCCGGGCGCAGCAACCCGGCGAACGAACGCAGCGCCGCCACATGGTCCGGGATGTGCTCGAGCACGTTGAAGGCGACGACGGCCGTGTGCTCCGCAGTCTCGGTGATCGGCGCCGCCAGCTGGCGGACACCGACCAGCGGCTCGTCCGCAAACCTGCTCCGGAGCCCGACCAGCCGGGCCGGCTCGGCTTCCGAGGCCGTGATGGGCCTGCCCTTCTCCGCAACGGTGGCAGCGAAGTCACCCGTGCCTGAGCCGATCTCGAGCGCATCGTCCCCGAGGTGCGGCAGCGCGAGGTCGGCCTGCCAGCTGCGGTAGTTGACCGCGTCCTTCAAGTCCTCCAACACCTGGGACTGCAACGGGATGTCGCCGAGGACCGGACCTCCGGAGGCAGGGACGAGGCCGGTTCTTCTGCGCATGGCCGACAACCTATGCGGCCCACGCCGAGAGCACGCTGACCGCGGCGGCGTCGCCTTAGACTGGGATTGGGAGTTCGTGTGTCTGTGGGCTCGCGACGAGGCCGATCCAGGGGGCGCACCCGCCGTGTCAGTAGCGACGCAGACTCCCGGCACCCGGCTGGCCGCTGCCGGCTCCTCGCCGCCCTCCCGCGGCGGTGTGGGCTGGATCTGGACGCGCGGTGTCCCGGTCGTCGCTGTGTTGCTCGGGCTCGTGCTGCGGCTGCGGGAGTACACCTTCAACCGCTCGCTTTTCCCCGACGAGGTGACCCTCACCCATGACGTCGTGGGACGCACCTTCGGGCAGCTGTTGCACGTCAACCCCAACGGCCAGGCGGCCCCGATCGGCTGGCTGTGGACCTCGAAGGTCGCCACGGTCGTCTTCGGCCAGCACGACCTGACGCTGCGGCTGGTGCCGTTCCTCGCCTCGGTGGTGGCCCTGCTGCTCTTTCCGTACGTAGGCCGAGAGCTCGTCGGCCGCTGGGCCATGCCGGCCGCGCTGCTGCTGTTCGCCACGTCACCGGCGCTCATCTACTACGCCTCCGAGGCCAAGCAGTACAGCAGCGACGTCACGTGCACGTTGCTGGCGCTCGCCATCACCCTGGCGGTGTACCAACGACGGCCGGGACCGCGACCGGCCCTGGCCTGGGCCCTGCTCGCCTCGGGCGTGATCTGGTTCTCCCAACCCGGCATCTTGCTGGTCGCTCTCGGCGGAGCCCTGTTGGCCCTGCGCTGGTTGCGGCGCCCGCAGGGCCTGCGGTGGCTCATCGTCGCCGCCGTACCTCCGCTGGTGGTGCTGGGCATCGACTACGTGGTGGTGCTGCGGGACCAGGCAGCATCGACGCTGCTGAAGAACTACTGGGCGGCCGGTTCTCCGCCTGCGCCGCTCCAGCTTCGTTCCGCCTCGTCCTGGCTCTACCAGGACCTCAACGACATCCTGGGCGACCCGGGCCACCTGGCGCACCCCGTGCTCGTGCTGGCGCTGTGTGCGTTCGGCGCCCTGGTCCTGGTGTCCCGGCGCGCGTGGCGGTGGCCGACGCTCCTGCTGATCGCCCCGCTGGTCATCGCGGTGACCGTCGGCGTCGCGCGGGTGTACCCGCTGCGACAGCGGCTCGCGCTGTACCTGCTGCCGCTCGTGTACCTGCTGATGTGCAGCGGGCTGCGCGTGCTGGACCAGGCACTGCGTCCCCGGCTGAGGATCTGGGGGCAGGGCGTGGTCGCCGCTGTCGTCGCGGTGGTGGTGGGTGTCACTGCGGGACCGGGGTTCTCCCGTGGAGTCCAGGTCCTGGGCCGCCCGCTGGATCACACCGTGGGCCGGCAGGCGCTGCAGTTCATCGCCGACCACTACCGCAAGGGCGATGCGATCTACCGCGAGTACCCATGGGCCATCGTGGACTACTCCTACTACGCCCCCCGGCACCCGCAGCTGCCACGACCGGGCCTGTTCCGCTTCGTGTCCGGCCACGCGGCGTGCGCCCACGCCCCCGACCTCAGCCGGCTACGGGTTCACCAGCGTGCCTGGGTGTACTTCGAGAGTCATGCCGGCAAGGAGCCGCCCGACTCCACGAAGATCTTCCTGTCCTACTTCCGGAGTGTGGGCACGCAGCTCGACAGCTACACCCGCCCCGGAGCGTCCGGAGGCGCCTACCTGTTCCAGGTCACCGGTTCGGGTCCGGCGCCGCTGCCGGGCTGGCAGCCGAACACATGCTTCGCCCTCCAGTAGAGGTCGGTCAGATCCGCGTGACCCGCTGCCGGGCCAGGATGTACAGCGCCTCGACGCCGTCCCGCCAGGTGAGCTTCTTGCCCTCCTCGCGGGAGCGGGCCTTGTAGCTGATCGGCATCTCATAGGGGCGGATCCCGCGGCGCAGCAGCTTGCCGGTGATCTCCGCCTCCATGCCGAAGCCGGCCGAGTGGATGTCGAGCCCGCGGTAGAGGGTCGTGGGCATCAGCTTGAAGCAGGTCTCGACGTCGGAGATGTAGGCGTTGAACATCACGTTGGCGAACAGGGTCACCCCCTTGTTGCCCATGACGTACCAGAAGCTGTAGGCGTTGTGGCTGCCGAAGGAACGGGTGCCGTAGACCACGACCGCTTCCTGACGCAGGACCGGAGCCAGCAGCGACGGGATCTCTCCCGGTGCGTACTCCAGGTCGGCGTCACAGATGATCATGTAGTCGCCCGTCGCCTCCCGGGCAGCCCGTCGGATCGCCGCTCCCTTGCCCTGGTTGCGGTCCTGCCGGAACGAGCGCAGCCGTGCGTCATCCTGATCCCGCAGGATGTCGCCGGTGCCGTCCACGCTGCCGTCATCGACGATGACGAGTTCGATCTCGCAGGGGTAGTCGACGTCCAGCACCTGCTTGATCGCGGACCGAAGCGTGCGCTCCTCGTTGTACACAGGCATGAGCACCGAGAGCTTCACGGCGGCAGGCTAGCGCAGCGACTCGACCCGAGCGGCTCCGCAGCAACGCGTCCGCGGCAGCCCCTCGAGCTGACGCCGGCGCCTGGGACTAGGGCGCCGGGTAGGCCCCGCCAGAGCGGTCGTTGCGGTCGGCGAGCAGGCCCGCCATCGTCGACAGGGCGATTTCCATGGGCGTCCGGGAGCCGATGTCGAGACCGATCGGCCGGTGCACGCGCGCGATGTCTGACTCGCCGACCCCGCGTTCGCGCAGGGCGGCGACGTGCGGCGCAGTGTGCCGGAGGCTGCCCATGATCCCGACCCAGCGGGTCGGCCGCGCCAGCACTGCGGCCAGGACGTCGCCGAGCTCGGGCCGGTCGTGGTCGCAGACCACCACGTCGGTCGCGTTGTCGATGCCGGCCAGATCGGCCGTCGCCACCTGCCGTACGTAGGGGATCGGGTCCTCGTCCATGCGGCGGGACTCGGGCTCGAGCACCACGACCGTCCAGCGCAGGCGCTCGGCGAGCTCGGCCAGCTCGTGCGCCACCGGTGAGACGAACGCCAGGACGAGCCGGCGATCGGTCGGCGGGACCGGGCGGTCCCCATGGGCGAGCTCGCAGGCCTCGTCGTGCACGTGGCCGGCCCTGCCGTGCTCGGGACCGCCGTGCCCGGGACCGCTGTCGTCGGGTGCCATGGACGGAGTCTGTCAGGCCAGTTCGACGGTGACGGTCGGGACGTGGGCGAAGGTGTTCGAGACGTAGCAGGCGCGCGTGGCCGGCGCGAACAGCGCGGTCAGCGCCTCGGGGTCCAGGCTGCTCTCGACGCTGAGTAGCAGCTCGCTGAACCTGGTGCCCTGGTAGGTGCCGGTGGCCGTCACCTCCAGGTCGGGCAGCTCGATGCCGCGCTTGCGGGCCGCCCAGGCCAGAGCGAGGGCATAGCAGGACGACAGCGAGGCCAGCAGCAGGTCGGTCGGCATCGGGCCGGTCCCGGTACCGCCGACGTCGACCGGCTCGTCCACGACCAGGGCGAAGCCGCCGGCCTCGACCTCGCAGCGCCAGCCGCCCGTCCACAGGGCCCGGGCGGTCTTGGTGCCGTCGCGATCACCTGCCGCGGAGGCCGGCGGCGTCCCGGTCGCCGTTTCGGTGCCCGCCGTCTCAGTGGTCGTGGTCGTGCCCGTGGTCGTGGCCGGCCGGGCGCAGCGCGTAGCTGGCCGCCCGGCCCGCGACGTCGGCGACGCCGACCAGGTCCTCGTCCGCGAGCACCTGCTCGATCGCCTGCAGCCAGCACCGGTAGTAGCTGTAGGGCTCCCCCGGCTCGTGCTGGCCACCTTCCCACGCGGCGATGCTGGCGATCAGCGCGGCCCGGAAGGCGTCGTAGGACACCACACCGCGATCGGTCAGCGCCATGGCGAGGCCGAAAGCCCGGCCCTCCCAGGGCTCGGCGAACACCAGCTCGCCGTTGCTGCGCGGAGGTGCGGCCGGCCCGTCGAGGTCCAGCTCGCGGGTGGCCGTGGTCATGGAGCGGTCACCTTCGTGACGCCCACCATCGTGTCGCGGGTGACCAGCGCCGCGAGCTCGTCCTCCGCCAGCGCCTCGGTCCCGGCCGGCCGCTCCGGCAGTACGAGGTAGCGGACCTCGGAGCTCGAGTCCACGACCTTCACCTCGACGTCGTCGCCGAGCACGGTGCCCCACTCAGCCAGGACGGCACGCGGCTGCTTCACCACCCGCGACCGATAGGCCGAGTCCTTGTACCAGGACGGGGGGAGCCCCAGCACGGGCCACGGGTAGCAGGAGCACAGGGTGCAGACCACGACGTGATGCACGGCGGGGGTGTTCTCGAGCACCACGATGTGCTCGCCCTGCGGCCCCTTGAAGCCGAGCTCGCCGATGGCGCCGGTCCCGTCGCTGAGCAGCCGCGCCTTGTACTCGGGGTCGGTCCACGCCTTCGCCACGACCTTCGCGCCGTTCATCGGACCTACCTGGGTCTGGTAGATGTTGATGAAGGTCTCGATCGTCTTGGTGTCGGCCAGGCCGCGCTCGACGAGCAGCGACTCGAGCGCCTCGGTCCGCGTGGCGAGATCTATCCCGGGGTCCATGTCGGTCACTGCGCCTTCTCCAGGTAGTTCTCGTAGAGATCGAGGGTCAGCGAGAACGCCTCGCCGCCCGGGCCCCACAGCTCGGCTGCGTCGTAGCTGACGCTGTAGACGTGCTGCGGCTGCTCCCCGATGAAGTGCGCCGCGGTGTCGGGGAACACCTGCGCCGGTTGCAGCGCCGTGATCGTGCCGGTCTTGCCGCGGGCGTAGCCCGGCAGCCGGGTGTGACCTGTCGCGGCGTCGCTGCTGGTGCTCACCCGGTCGCCCACCGCGTACAGGTGGGGCGTGTCGACCGTGCGCAGGTTGCCGCCTCCGCCGGTCTCCATCGTCGGCTTGTGCGGCTCCGGCTCGGCCGGTTCCTCCACGGTGCCGCCGCGCAGGTTCCCGGCCCTTGCCTCGACCGCGCCGGGCGCGAGCAGGCCGCTGTCGACCAGCAGGATCTCGGCGCTGCCGAGCCAGCGGCCGTAGTAGTCGGCGAGGTAGTCCTGCTCCGGCACCCGTTCGAGCGCGTGCCGGAAGGCGTGCAGGTTGGACGAGGTAGCGGCCCGGTTGGCCAGCAGGGTGACGGCGAAGGCCCGTCCTTCCCAGGGTGCGCCGAACGCCGTCTCGTCGGGGTCGATCGGCTTCAGCGGTCCGAAGTGCGCCGCCCTGCCGCCCATGTCGTGAACGCCGTCCATGACCGTCCTGTCGTCAAGGGGTGGGGACCGCGTCGTACGACGGCGGGGACCGTCGTACGACGCGGGTGTCGTCAGAGGTCAGACGGTCCAGGTGTTGAGCTGGAACGCCTTCTCCTGCCACGCGGTCAGCGCGGAGTCCAGCACGTCCAGCGGGTTGAAGGCCTTGATGCCCTCGATGAGGTCGTCCTCCCGCATGCCGTACAGGGCGCCCATGGCGAAGCGGCAGGCGTAGATGCTGGCGCCCTCCTTCATTAGCACGCCGAGCTGCTTGTTCATCGACAGGTTGCCGGGAAAGCCCTCCTTGCCGACGGACGGGTAGCCGCGCGAGGCCGAGCCGATGAGCACGGCGGGGCCGTACAGGACGATGCTGACGTCGAAGCCCTTGCGCACCAGGCGGGTCGAGGTCAGCAGGTTGACCAGCGCCACGGAACCCTCGAAGGGCACCGAGTGGATGAAGACGTACGCCTTCTGGCCGGGCTCGGCCTGCACGTCGGGGAAGACCTTCTCGCTGGTGTCATAGAGGACGTCGCCCTCGACGGGCTTCGGGATGTCGACGGTCTTGGTGCTCATGCGGTGTGCCTCCTGGGCAGTGGTTGTCCTGGGCGGACGGGGGACGAGCCGTGCCGTACGTGTTCGGTCAGACAGCAGGCCCCTTTGCCTGCTCGGGCTGGTGCCAGGTCTGGCGGTGGCTGCCCGGCATGGCGCCGGCGAGCTTGGCCCGCAGGGCGTAGGGCAGCCGGTAGAACAACGGCGCGTAGACGCGCTGCCAGAACAGGTCCACGCCGTGCGGCGCCGGCGGTGGCGTCACGCCGTACCGCGCGGCCATCTTGGCCTGCGCCGCGATGAGCAGCTGCTCCTCCGATACGCTGCGCACCCAGCGGGTGAAGCTCTGCTGCTGGGCGCTCACAGGGTGCTCAGCGCGTTCTGGGCCGCCAGCGCGATCGGCTCGTTGAGCGCCCCGATGGGCGGCGAGTAGACGTTCTCCATGGTCGCGAGGTCGCGCAGGGTGATGCCGGTGCGCACCGCCATAGCCAGGAAGTCAGCGCGCTCCTTGATGCCCTCGCCGCCGACCATCTGGGCCCCGATCAGCCGTAGCGTACCGGGCTCGGCGAGCAGCTTGACCTTCACGGGCTTCATGTCCGGGTAGTAGCGCGCCCGTGAGATCCCTTGTGCCACACCCATCACGAACGGTACGCCGAGCGCGGTCGCGAGCGTCTCGCTGAAGCTGACCCCGCCGATCATCCACTTGCCGGCGACCATGCCCCACGGGACGTAGATCGGCTGGTAGGCCCGCGACCCGCCGGCTGCGTTGACGCCGGCGACCTTGCCCTGGCTGTACGCGTGGCTGCCCGACAGGCCCTGCACCGGCACGTTGGACACGCCGTGCGGGACCTCGATGCAGTCACCGGCCGCCCAGACGCCGGGGGCGGAGGTCTGCATCGTCTCGTCGACGATGAACCCGCCGGCCGTACCCACCTTGAGGCCGGCGGTGGCGCCGAGCCCGGTGCTCGGCACCTTGTGCGTCGCGACGACCAGCAGCTGGCAGGCAATCTCGCCGTCGGAGGTGCGTACCCCGCGTACGGCGCCGTGCTCGTCGCCCAGGATCTCCTCGAGCTTGGTGTTGAAGTGCAGGTGGACGCCCATCTCCACCCAGGAGTCCTCCACCGGCTTGGCGATGTCGGGGTCCGTCGCCATCGACAGCGCCCACGGGGTCGGGTCGATCAGGTGGGTCTCGATGCCGCGGTGAGCCAGCGCGGTGACCATCTCCAGGCCGAGCGGGCCGGCCTCCAGCACCACCGCGCTCTGCACGGTGTCGAGGACCTTGTCCCACTCCATCGCCTCGCGGATGTTCTTCATGTAGTAGATGCCGGACAGCTCGTCGCCCGGCACGCCCGGCTTGCCGTAGTCCCACCCGGTCCCGACGACAAGCGCGTCGAAGGGGACCGCCTGGCCCCCGACCGAGAGCGTCCGGCCCGCGAGATCAAGGCTGTCGACCCGGGTCTCGTAGCGGATGTCGATGCCCTGGTCGGCGTACTGCTGCTTGGTGCCGAGGAACAGCCGCTCGAAGTCCGGGATCTCCTTGCCGTGCACGTAGGGGATGCCGCACGGGCTGTAGGCCGCGTCCTGGTACTCCGTGTAGACAACGACCTCGGCCGTCGGATCGGTGCCCTTGGCGGCACCTGCCGCACCGATGCCGGCGGCACCCCCGCCGACGACCACGATGCGCTTGCCCACGAAGAGCCTCCGAATACGTTGAGGATGACGAACGGGCCGTCCACTATGTTGGACAGCCGGCCGAGCCTCGTCAAGGCCCATCCCGAGAGTTGACGTGGCTGAAACGTCCGGCACCCCGCGCGTCGGCCCAGGAAGGGGGTGGCGTGTCCGAGGACCTCACCCGGATCGTCGGCGGCATCGGTCCGAAGGTTCGTGGGCTGCGCAAGCAGGCCGGCCTGTCGTTGCAGCAGCTGGCCGAGCAGGCCGACGTGTCCGCCGCCGCCATCCACAAGATCGAGCAGAGCGGCATGGTCCCGACGATCACGACCCTGCTCAAGGTGGCCGGGGCGCTCGGGCGCCCGGTCGCGTGGTTCGTGGACGAGGAGGTGCAGACCGACCCGACCGTGCACACCCCGGACGGCCAGCACCGGCCGATCTACACCTCACACACCGGCATCGACCTCGCCGGCATCAGCGGGACGTACGGCTCGTTCAACATCGCCGGCGCGCGGGCGACCGTGCTGGCCGGTGCGAGCAGCGGGACCAAGGCACTCGAGCACCCCGGGGAGGAGCTGATCTACGTCCTGGAAGGAGCGTTGGAGTTCGTCGTCAACGGCCAGGACTTCCTGCTGGGACCGTGCGACGCGCTGCACTTCCGGACCGTCCAGCCGCACTCCTGGCGCAATCCGGGCACGACCGACGCGGTCGCCCTCTGGATGGCCCTGCGGCCCCAGTAGTGGAGGCAGTTCCGGTTCGAGACGCGACGTACTTCGACAACTGGTACGCCGACCTGACCAGCTCACCCCTGCGGGACGCGATCGTCACCTGCGCCGGCTACCCCCCCTCGAGGTCGCCCTCGAGCTCCAGGTACGTCGTCTTGAGCCGGTCCAGCACCTCGGCCGAGGGCTCCTCCCACAGCCCGCGGTCGGCCGCCTCAAGCAGCCGCTCCGCAATTCCGCGCAGCGCCCACGGGTTGCTCTTGGTCATGAACGCCCGGTTGACCTCGTCGAAGACGTAGGCGCTGGCGAGCTTGTCATACATCCAGTCGTCCACGACGCCGGCGGTCGCGTCGTAGCCGAACAGGTAGTCCACCGTCGCCGACAGCTCGAAGGCGCCCTTGTAGCCGTGCCGCTGCATAGCGGCGATCCACTTCGGGTTCACCACCCGTGCCCGGAAGACCCGGTGCGTCTCCTCCTGCAGGGTGCGCGTCTTGACCGTGTCGGGCACCGCGCTGTCCCCGACGTAGGCCTCGGGCGACTCCCCCGTCAGTGCCCGAACCGCAGCGACCATGCCGCCGTGGTACTGGAAGTAGTCGTCGGAGTCGACGATGTCGTGCTCGCGGGTGTCCTGGTTCTTGGCCGCCACCCGGACCCGCGTGTAGACGCGCTCCATGTCGCGACGGGCGTTCACGCCGTCGAGGCCGGCGCCGTAGGCGTAGCCGCCCCAGACCGCCCAGACCTCGGCCAGGTCGGCGTCGGTCTTCCAGTCGCGGGAGTCGATGAGCGGCAGCAGACCCGCGCCGTACGCGCCCGGCTTGGAGCCGAAGATGCGGGCGGTCGCGCGCCGCTGGTCGGTGCCGAGGTCGAGGTCGGCCTGCACGTGCTGGTGCACGAAGTTCTCGGGTTCCTCCAGAGCGGCGACCATCCGTACGGCGTCGTCCAGCATCGCCACGACGTGCGGGAAGGCGTCCCGAAAGAAGCCGCTGATGCGCAGGGTGACGTCGATGCGGGGACGCCCCAGCTCGGTCGCCGGCACCAGCGCCAGACCGGTCACCCGGCGCGAGGCCTGGTCCCAGACGGGCGAGACCCCCAGCAGCCACAGGGCTTCGGCGATGTCGTCACCTGCGGTGCGCATCGCCGAGGTGCCCCAGACCACGAGCCCGACCGACGCCGGGTACTCGCCGTGGTCCGCCAGGTAGCGTGTCAGCAGCGAGTCGCCCAGCGCCTTGCCCACCTCCCAGGCGTTACGGCTCGGGATCGCCTTGGGATCGACCGAGTAGAAGTTGCGGCCGGTCGGCAGCACGCCCACGAGCCCCCGGGTCGGGGATCCGCTCGGGCCGGCCGGCACGAAGCCGCCGGACAACCCGTGCAGCAGGTTGTCCAGCTCGTCGGTCGTGCGGTTCAGACGCGGGACGAGCTCGCTGCACGCGAACTCCAGCACCCGCGCGACGTCCGGCAGCGACCGCCCCAGCACCGCTTCGACGACACCGTCGGCGACCCAGCCGCGGCGGTCGGTCTCCTCCACCAGCGAGCGGGCCATCGCCTCCAGCCGGTCGACCTGCTCGCGCTCGCTCTCCACCAGCCCGTACGCCGCACCGAGCGCGCGCCGCAGCCCGGGAAGCGCGTCGCCGGTGCCCGCCCACGTCTGCTGGGCGCGCAGGATGCCGAGCACGAGGTCGACCCGCGGGGCCCCCACCGGAACGCCGCCGAGGATGTGCAGCCCGTCGCGAATCAGGACGTCCTTGACCTCGCAGAGGTAGCCGTCGACGTGCAGGACGAACTCGTCGAACTCCTCATCCGACGGGCTCTGGCTGACGTGCAGGTCGTGGTGCAGCTGGGCCGACTCGACGAGCTCCCAGACCTGCGCGCGGATGGTCGGCAGCTTGGCCGGGTCCATGGCCTGCACCTGGGCGTACTCGTCGAGCAGCTGCTCCAGCTGGGCCATCTCGTCGTAGGTCTCGGCCCGCGCCATCGGCGGCACCAGGTGGTCCACGACGGTCGCGTGCGCGCGCCGCTTGGCCTGCGTCCCCTCCCCCGGGTCGTTGACGATGAACGGGTAGAACAGCGGCAGGTCGGACAGCACGGCGTCGGGCGCGCAGGACGCCGACAGCCCGAGGCCCTTGCCGGGCAGCCACTCCAGCGTCCCGTGCTTGCCTAGGTGCACGACCGCGTCCGCGCCGAAGCCGTGCTCGAGCCAGCGGTAGGCCGCCAGGTAGTGGTGCGAGGGCGGCAGGTCCGGGTCGTGGTAGATCGCGATCGGGTTCTCCCCGAAGCCGCGCGGCGGCTGGATGGCGAGCACGACGTTGCCGTACTGCAGAGCCGCCAGCACGATGTCGCCGCCGTCGACGTACAGCTTGCCGGGCGGCGGTCCCCAGTGCTCGAGCATCCGCTCGCGCAGGTCCTCGGGCAGATCGGCGAACCAGGCCTCGTACTGCTCCAGCGGCACCCGCGCCGCGGCCTGCCGCAGCTGGTCCTCGGTGAGCCACTCGACGTCGTGGCCGCCCGCAGCGATCAACGTGTGCACCAGGGTGTCCCCGTCCTCGGGGAACGAGCCCACGTCGTAGCCCGCCGCGCGCATGGACCGCAGCAGTTCCACGGCGCTGGCGGGGGTGTCCAGGCCCACCGCGTTGCCGACCCGCGCATGCTTGGTCGGGTAGCTCGACAGCACGATCGCGACCTTCTTGTCCGCGTTCGGCACGTGCCGCAGCCGGGCGTACCGGACTGCGGTGCCGGCGACCCGCGCAGCCCGCTCCGGGTCCGCGACGTACTGCGGGACACCGTCCGGTCCGAGCTCCTTGAACGAGAACGGCGCGCTGATCAGCCGCCCGTCGAACTCCGGGATCGCGACCTGCATCGCGGCGTCGATCGGCGCGAGCCCGGCGTCACTGGCCGCCCACTCGGCGCGACTGCTCGTGACGCAGATCCCCTGCAGCACCGGCACATCAAGGGCCAGGAGGGCCCGCGCGTCCCAGGCCTCGGAGTCCGCCGCGTTCGAACCGCCACCGGCGAGCACCGTGACCACCAGGGCGTCCACGCGGCCGGCGAGCAGCTCGTCGACGGCGGCGAGCCGGCCGTCGGCGTCCGGCCGCAGCGAGGCGACGTACACGGGCAGGGCGTTGGCGCCATGTGCCTCGACCGCGTCGCACAGCACGTCGACGAAGGCGGTGTTGCCACTGGTCTCGTGCGCCCGGTAGAAGACCACCCCGACCGCGGGTCGTGCCGCGTCGAGCACCCGATCCCCGTGCACGCCGTACGCCGGCAGCGGCGCGGGCGGCTCGAACCCGTGCCCGGTCAGCAGCACCGTGTCGGACAGGAACGCGATGAGCTCGCGCAGGTTGCCCGCGCCACCCTCGCGGAGGTAGGCGGCCGCGTCTGCGACCACCCCGGGCGGGACCGTCGACAGCGCGGTGAGCTCGGGGTCCACACTGCCCTCACCGCCCAGGGCGACCAGCGGCACGTGCTGCTCGGCGCAGCCCTGGACCAGGGCGTCCAGGCCCTCCCAGGCGCGACGTCCACCGAGCAGGCGGACCACCACCAGCGAGATGCCGACCAGGTCGACTGCTTCGAGACGGGAGGGATTCGCGAGCCGGAGCGGGAGGGCGGGGTCCGTGACGCCCCGGGCGGCGAGCAGGTCGGTGTCGGCGGTGGACAGCAGGAGCAGGGTCACCCCACCAGTCTCGTCGGTCCGCGCGGCGGCGGGCCGCCCGGGCGAGCGGATGGGTGCCCGCTCTGCCTGCCGGGTGCCCGCTCAGCCCGGGGGCGGCTCGAGCAGCGCGGACAACGCCGGGCCGAGGAGTCGCTCGAGATCCTCGGTCGAGGCGCTTGCCACGTGCGGCAGCTCGATGAGGTAGCGGGCCATGCCGATCCCCATCATGCAGGCGCCGAACAGCGCCGCCCGCAGCTCGGCGTCCGGGCCGTCGAGCTTGGCGGCCACGGCAGCCGCGCGGTCGCACATGACCTCGTCGCGCATGGCCTCGGCGGCCGACGGGTGGGTGAGGCAGTTGCGCATCAGCGCCTTGGCCGCCTCGCCGTCCTGCGGGTGCTCGAAGTGGCCGAAGAGGTCCTGCAGGGCAGCCTTCGGCAGCTCGGCCAACGCGGCCTCCATGATGCGCGAGTCTTCCCCCCGCCAGCGGCTCGCCTCGGCGAACAGCCGCTCCTTGTTGCCGTAGTACTGCATGACGAGGGCGGGATCTATGCCCGCTCTGCTCGCGACGCCGCGGATGGTGGTGCGCTCGAAACCGGTCTCCGCGAACAGCTCCCGGGCGGCGTCCAGGATCGCGGTCTCGGTCCGCTTGCGGCGTTCGTCCCGCGGCAGTGCCGTCGTCATTCGTTCACTCTACAGCGGTTGACTCGCGGTGGCGATGTCCTCTACCGTCGTTGAGTCAACACTTGTGGAGGAACGATGACCGTCGTCGACGAGGTACGCCCGCAGCCCGAACAACCCCACGATCGCGTCGTGAACAAGGGCCTGGCCCTCGTGGTGCTGGCGATCGCCCAGCTCATGGTGGTGCTCGACGCCACCATCGTGAACGTCGCACTGCCCGACATCTCCAGAGCCCTGAATGTGCACAGCAACAGTGACCTGCAGTGGGTCGTGACGGGTTACACCCTCACCTTCGGCGGCTTCCTGCTCCTGGGCGGCAAGCTCGCCGACCGCATCGGGCGCCGTAAGGTGTTCCTCGCCGGCGCGCTGCTGTTCGCGACCGCCTCGCTGATCGGTGGCCTGTCGGGCAACCTCGGCGTGCTGCTGTCCGCCCGCGCCGTCCAGGGCACCGGGGGCGCCCTCATGTCGCCCGCAGCCCTTTCCCTGATCACCGTCATCTTCGCCGAGGGCAGGGAGCGCAACCGCGCCTTCGGCATCTACGCCGCGATCACCGCGGGCGGCGCCGCGCTCGGTCTGATCCTCGGTGGCGTCCTCACCGAGTACGTGTCCTGGCGCTGGGTCTTCTTCGTCAACCTGCCGATCGCGGCCATCGCCGTCGTCGGTGCGCTGCTCGTCGTCCCCGACAGCCGGGACGCCGAGGCGCAGGGCTTTGACGTACCGGGCGCGGTGCTCGTGACCGGCGGCCTCATGTCGCTGGTCTTCGCCCTCGTCAAGGGCAACGGCGCGGGCTGGACCTCGGCCCAGACGCTCGGGACGCTGGCCCTGTCCGCCGCGCTGCTCGTCGGGTTCGTGCAGGTGCAGCGCCGAGTGCGCTCCCCGCTCGTACCCTTCCGACTGTTCGCCTCGCGCAGCCTGGCCGGTGCAGACCTCGGCGCGCTGCTGGTCGGCGCCGGCATCTTCGCGATCTTCTTCTTCCTGATCCTGTGGATGCAGGTCGTCAACCACTACACGCCGGTGAAGTCCGGGTTGGCCTTCCTGCCCATGACGCTGCTCATCGGCATCAGCGCCGGCATCGGTTCGCAGCTGCTCGGTCGCGTCGGACCCCGGCCGTTGCTGACCGTCGGCCCGATCCTCGCCGGCAGCGGCCTGCTGCTGCTCGGCCTGCGCCTGGAGCCCGACTCCTCCTACCTCACGGTCGTCCTGCCGGCGCTGTCGCTGGT
>JAABUT010000898.1_pt1 | contig 39607 bp, 34 predicted proteins | sample 5559281 | NCBI WGS metagenome assembly JAABUT01 (sample SAMN10711880, study PRJNA513359) | rock metagenome | isolation source: Antarctica rocks | place: Antarctica: Victoria Land, Ricker Hills nord | collected 2016-01-04 | reverse complement strand
CGCCGGCGACTCCCTGTGCGATGCCGTCCGCACCGAACAGCATCGCCTCGACGTCGGGGGTGTCGGACACGCAGACGAAGACGATGTCGCTTGCCTCGGCGACGGCCCGCGGGGACGGTGCCAGCGTGGCTCCGAGTTCGACGACCGGATCCGCCTTGCCGGCGGTGCGATTCCACACGGTGACCTGATGCCCGGCACGGACCAGGTTGGCGGCCATGCCGGCTCCCATGATGCCGAGGCCGACGAACCCGAGACGCTGGTCTGACATCCGGTCAGCTCGCCTTCGAGACACTGGAGCAGTTGAAGTCCGGGATACGGAGTGCGGGCGCGACGACCCGGGGGAAATAGTCGCCCCACTCGCGTGAGAAGGCGGGCACCGGCGCACCGGCCTCGGTGAACCTCGACATGATGCCGACCGGACTCTCGTTGAAGCGGAAGTTGTTGACCGCGCCGGTGATCTCACCGTTCTCGATCATGTAGATGCCGTCGCGCGTGAGCCCGGTGAGCAGCAGTGTCTGGGGATCGACCTCGCGGATGTACCAGAGCGAAGTGAACAGCAGGCCCCGCTCGGTCGCGGCGACCATGGACGCCGTGTCGCCCGCGCCACCGTCCACCTCGACGATGAGGTTGTCGACGGCTTGGGTGTCGGCAAGTCCGGTCAGCTCGGCGGTGTGCCGCGACGTTATCAGTGAGCTGAGACGTCCGCGGTCGACCCACGTCACCGGTGACGCGACCAGGCCGTTGTCGAAGACGCTGCTCTCGCTGGACGACGAGGCAGCGGTGACGAACGGGATACACCCGACCCGGGGGTCGGACGGGTCGCTGCGCAACGTGATGGGTCGATCCGAGAGCCTGTCACCAACGCGTGTTCCGCCGCCAGATCGGGAGAAGACGGTGCGCCCGTCGAACGCATCCCGCGCGCTGCTCGTCCAGTAGGCGTAGATCATCAGATCCGCCACCGACGTCGGCGGCAGGATGGTCTCATAGCGACCGGCCGGCAGGTCGATGCGCCGCGACCCCCAGCCCAGCCGACGATCGAGCTCGCCGACCGCGGCGGTGACGTCGACGTCGGAGAAGTCCGTCGTCGCCTGTCCGTACCACGCCGAATTGGTGCCGTCACCGTCCTTGCCGGTCGTGCTCAGGTAGCCGCCCGGCTGCACGAAACGTCGACGAACGCCGGTACTCGTCCCGAGGTAGGTCGTCTTCATGGTGTGCTCGACGAACCCGTACAGCCGCTGACCGCGAGCGGCGGCTTCGCCGAACCCACTACCGAGCGACGTGGCCACATCGGCGAACACCTCGATGCCGGTACGGCCCGGCGCCTCGGCGAAATCCGAGTCGCCGGTGCCTGCGGCGAGATCGCGGGCGTCCTCGGCTACATCAGCGGTCCGGCTGGCGGCGACGGCGTCGGCCACCAGGCTCTCGACTCCGGCCAGGTCCGTCACTTCACGGCTGACCACGCCCGCGGCAACGCCGTCGGAGCGGGGATCGGTCGCGATCACGGTGAGACTCTGGCCCGACATGACGCCGTTGGTCGTCAGGGTGTTATTTGCCCAACGCAGATTGGCCGAACTGGACGCGTGCGCGATCGCGACCGCGGCACCGCCGGGACTCGCCGAGGCCGCGGCGGCGAGGGCACGCTCGACGAGTTCGTGCGGGGGCAGGACGGACGCGCTCATCGACCGGACTCCTCGGTGGTGTTCAGGATGCGGATGTCGCGAAAGAGTGCCGACGGGCAGCCGTGGCTGACGGCGGCTACCTGTCCGGGTTCGGCTTTGCCGCAGTTGAAGGCGCCGCCGAGCACCCAGGTGTCCGGGCCGCCGACCGCTTCCATCGAGCCCCAGAAGTCCGTCGTCGTGGCCTGGTAGGCGACATCGCGAACCTGGCCCGCCAGCTTGCCGTTCTCGATGGCGTAGAAACGCTGTCCGGTGAACTGGAAGTTGTAGCGCTGCATGTCGATCGACCACGACTTGTCGCCGAGGATGTAGATGCCGCGGTCGACCTTGCCGATCAGCTCGTCGGTGCTGATGTCCTCGGCGGCCGGCGAGAGGGAGACGTTGGCCATCCGCTGGATCGGCACGTGGCCAGGTGAATCGGCGAAGGCGCAGCCGTTGGAGCGGTCGAAGCCGTACCGCTTGGCGATCCGCCGGTCGAGCTGGTAGCCGACCAGGGTTCCGTCGCGGACGATGTCCCACTGCTGCGTCTCGACCCCGTCGTCGTCGAAGCCGGTGGTGGAAAGCCCGTGCGGCACCGTGCGGTCACCGGTGATCGCCATGACCGGCGAGCCGTACTTCAACGTGTTCAGCTTGTCCGGTGTGGCGAACGACGTCCCGGCGTAATTCGCCTCGTAACCCAGTGCGCGGTCCAGCTCGGTGGCGTGTCCGATCGACTCGTGGATCGTGAGCCAGAGGTTCGACGGATCGACGACGAGGTCGTAGCGACCTGCCTGCACCGACGGTGCGACGAGCTTCTCGGCAAGCAGGGAAGGGAGTGCGGCGACGTCCTCGGTCAGGGCATCTGCGGTGACGTACTCCCAGCCCCGGCCGGCCGGAGGTGTCAGCGTGCGCATCGAGTCGAACAGACCGCGCTCGGCATCGCTGCCGTGCACCTCGACGGAGGGCATCAGCCGCACGCGCTGCTGCGTGGTGCTGGTGCCGGCCGAGTCGGCGTAGAACTTGTTCTCCTGTACCTGGTCGAGCGATGTCGACACATGGGCGACGGGTGCGGACCCGAGCACCGCCGCCGACAGCTCGACCAACCGGGCCACCTTCTCCGGTGTGCCGACGTCGAACGGGTTGATGTCGTAGGCCGACACCCAGGTCCGGTCGGCATGGACGGGTTCGTCGGCGAGCTCGATCGGCTCGATTGTCATCGGCTTCGCCACGTGGGCCACCGCGACGGCCTCCTCGGCGAGCCGGCGGGCCGCGTCCGGGGTCAGCTCGACACCGGCGGCGAAGCCCCACGAGCCGTTCAGCACGACACGGACCGCCAGCCCGAGCTCGATACCTGAGGACGCGTTCTGTACCACCGCGTCGTGCAGTGAGATGCGCTGGTGGCGGATGCGTTCGACGCGGACGTCGGCGTGTTCGGCGCCGAGCTCGCGGGCGCGGCGCAGGCCCGCGTCGGCGAGCGCGGCAAGGGGGAGGGTGGTGAAGGCGGGATCGATCTCGGCAGGCACGAACGCGAGCCTAGTCACGATCCCCGCTGCCGCCGGTGCGGCCTGTCGGCTCCGGACTGTCGGCGGTCCTCGTTAGCGTGAATCTCATCATGGTGACGATCCTCTGCACGGCCGACTGGCAGCTCGGCATGCGCCGACGCTTCTTCGGTGCGGACGCACAGGCTCGGTACACCCAGGCCCGGCTCGATGTCATCGAGCGGCTCGCCGTTCTCGCCCGCGAGCGGTCCGCCGATGCACTCGTCGTCGCCGGTGACGTCTTCGACGCCAACCAGGTGGAACGGCACGTGGTCCTGCGGGCCGCCGAGGCACTTCGCGACGTCGGTTGCCCGGTGCTGCTGCTGCCGGGGAACCACGACAGTCTCGAGCCCGGCAACGTCTGGAACAGCGCCCAGTGGCGACGCGCCGTCCCGCCGAACGTCGTCGTCCTCGAGGATGCGCCGGTCGTGGTCGGGTCCGGCGACGACACCGTCGAGATCGTCGGCGCGCCCTGGCGGACGCGCCGCCCGGCCACCGATCCCCTGGGCGATCTGCTGTCCAGGCTTCGTCCACGGCCAGGTCGGCTGATCGTCGCGCACGGCCAGGTCGACGTGGTGGCACCCGAGCTCGGGGTGCCGCCGATCGAGCTCGCCGGTCTCGAGCGGGCGCTGACCGACGGACGCGCCGACATGGTCGTCCTCGGCGATCGGCACTCCACCACCGAGGTCGGCTCGTCCGGCCGAATCTGGTACCCGGGCACACCGGAGGTCACCGACACCGACGAGGTCGACCCCGGCAACGTGCTCGTCGCCACCTTCCCGCCCGCCGGCGCTGCCGGTCCGGTCGAGGTCGAGAGCGTTCACATCGGCCGTTGGCACATGCTCGAACGGATCGTCGAGCTCGACGGTCCGGCCGCGCTCGACGAACTCGAAGCCTGGCTCGCTGAGCTGCCCGACAAGACGCGAACCTACCTGCGGCTGGGAGCCACGGGCTCGCTCGATGTCGCCGACTCGATGCGGCTCGAGCTGATGCTCGACTCCCTCGGCGAGGTGCTCGGCGGCATCACCAGGTGGAAGCGTCACTGGGACGTCCGTGCCCTGCCCGACGACGCGGCGCTCGACGCGCTCGGACTCACCGGCCCGGCCAAGGCAACGCTGCTCGACCTGCAGGCTGCCGCCCGTACCGGCGACGATACGGCCGGGCACGCCCTCACACTTCTGCACCGACTCGTGCTGGGCGCTGCCTGACATGCGCCTGCACCACCTTCGGCTGACCAACTTCCGTGGCGTGCGCGACGTGCAGGTGGCGTTCGCGTCCCCGGGTATCACCGTCGTCCTCGCCGATAACGAGGCCGGCAAGTCGAGCCTGCTCGAGGCCCTCGACAAGCTCTTCCGGCTGCCCGACGACTCCAAGTCGGGCCAGCTGCGGGCCGTGCAACCGGTCGGGCGTGATGTCGGTACGACCGTCGAGGCCCACCTCGAACTCGGCGGCCACCAGGTCACCTACCGCAAGACCTGGTTCCGCAACCGCGCCACCGAACTGGTCGTCGACGGGCGCGCGCTCACCGGCCGCGAGGCGCACGACGCCGCCACCGCCTTGTTCGGCCGGAATGTCGACCCGCACCTGTGGGACGCGCTCGTCGTCAGTCAGGACGCCTCCCTCGTCCAGCCGACCGCCCGAGAGATCACGCCGCTGCTCACGGCTCTGTCGCGTTCGAGTGGCGTCGACGATCCGCACGAGAACTCGCCAGAGGAGTCGTCGCTGACGCTCGCCATCGAGCGGGAGTACCGCCGGTACTTCACCGCGAAGGACGGCCGCGTCACCGGCGAACTCGCCGAGGCCGAGAGAGAACTCGCCGAGGCGACCGCATCAGCGCAGACGACTCGAGCGGCGGCCGCGCAGGTCGAGCGGACGGTCGTCGAAGCGGAACGGCTCGAGCACGAACGGGTCATGCTGCGACAGCAGCGGGATGCCAACGAACAGCGTCTGCGCGACCTGCGGACCAAGCTGACCGCCGCCGAACTCGCCGAGTCGACGCTGTCGCAGGCGGGTACGCGGGCCGATCTCGCACGCGTACGGGCCGGTACCGCCCGGGCCTCCGCCGAGCAGCGCGCGGTCGACCTCGCGCGGCTGTCGTCCTCCGAGGCCGCAGTGACCGAACTCGCGACGTCGCTCGCCACCGCGGAGAATGCGGCCGCCGCCGCCACCGAGGCACTGACGGTCGCCCGCGTCGCCGACGATTCGGCGCGCTCAGCCGTCAGCGCCGCACGCACCGAGCTGGCCGGCTGGCACCGCGCCGACAGCCAGCGGCGCGACACCGACTCCCTCGATCAACTCCGGCTCCGTGTCACAGCAATCGGCGAAGCCCGGTCGTCGGAGCAACGTCTGCGAGCCGAGGCTGACCACATCCTGGTTACGCCGACGACGCTCGACCTGGTCGAGACACCGCACCGCGAACTGGCGCTTGCCGAAGCACGTGCACAGGCGTCGGCACCGCGGATCACCGTGCGAAGGCTCGGACGAGCCGGCGTCACCGTCGGACGGGGTGACACCCGCGCGGCGGTCACGAAGGCTGCTCCGCACGACGCCGCGGTGACCGAACCCGTGGTGGTGACCGTGGCCGGCACGGCCGAGATCACCGTCCGGCCGGCCGCGGGCACCGCGGGCGACACCCAGTCCGAGCTCGCGCGTCATCGAGCGTCGTTGCGCGACATGCTCACCGAGCTCGGCAGCGACGACATCGACGACCTGCGCGTCCAGGTACGGCGACGTGGCGAGCTCCTCCGAGGGGCCGACGACGCGGCCGCGATCGCCCAGGCCCACCTCGGCAACGACACATTCGAGGCGCTGACCACCCTTCTCGATCGCCTGCTGACCGAGGCTTCGGCCCGGGCGGCGATCCCGGCCATTCCCACCTTGTTCGATCCACCGTCGGCCGAACTCACGCTCGCGGAAGCCGAACGCCGGACCGTGTGTGCCGACCTCACCGCCGAGGCGACGTCCGCCACGCTGCGGCAGGCCCAGGCCGATGCCGAGCGGACCCGCGAGCAGGCGGTCGAGATCCGGGTGCGGCACGAGGAGGCGCTCCGTCGACACGACGCCGATCGCGCCCGGCTCACCAGCGAACGCGGCCGGGCCGACGACGCCACCGTCCTCGCCGACGCCGACCGCGCGACCGCATCAGCCATGGAGGCCGATGCCGACCTCGTCCGGGCGCAGGACTCGTTCGCGGTCAGTGGACTCGCCGGCGTGGCCGACGCGCACGCGCGGGCACTCGAGATCGCCGACCAGCTCGATCGTCAGCTGACCGCGACCAGCGACGAGTGGAGCCGGGCACAGGGTCGCCTCGACGACGCCGGCGCGGCCGGTCTCGCCACCTCGGCCGAGCTGGCCGAGGGCAGATTGGAGCAGACGTCCGAGCGGCACGCGGTCGTTCGCCGTCGCGCCGATGCGGTCGCGCTGCTCCGCGACACGCTGGCCCAGCACTCGGCATCGGCGCGGCTGCGTTATGCCGATCCGCTCAAGCACCGCATCGAAGCCCTGGGCCGGGTGGTGTTCGGGCCCAGCTTCTCGGTCAATCTGTCCGAGGGCCTCGACGTTGACGACCGCAGCCTCGACGGTGATCTGCTGCCCGTCGTCTCGCTGTCCACCGGCGCCAAGGAACAGCTCGCGATCGTCGTCCGGATGGCCATCGCGTCACTCACCGGCATCGACGACGGGGGAGTGCCACTCATCCTCGACGACGCGCTCGGCTGGTCGGATCCCGGTCGGCTCAGCCAGATGCACCGGCTTCTCGGCGAGGCTGCGCGAAGTCAGCAGATCATCCTTCTCACCAGTCAGTGGTCGCGCTACAACCTGATCCCGGGTGTCGGCGAGCCGGTCCGGCTCCGATGCGCGAGCTGACCTGCGTCAACCCGTCGACCAGTGGGCCGGCCGCACCCGATTCGCCGGAAGTCGGGTCAGGACGTCACCCCGTGCCGAGTCGAGCTGGGACTGCAGCAGGAAGATCGTCGTCGACAGGTCGGCACCGCGCAGGTCGGCCGTTCTGAGGTCGGCGCCGGTCACGTCGGCGAGACGCAGGTCGGCGCCACCTAGATCAGCGCCGATCAGGTAGGCACCCCGCAGGTTCGCGCCGCGGAGATCCGACCCGTGCAGCGTCGCACCGACCAGATCCGCGCCACGGTGATCCGCGCGCCGCCCCGCGACGGGGTTCCGCGCTCGCTCACTCACCCTCGACAACAAGCGATTCGCGCGGCCACGGACCGCATCGACGTCCAACTCCAGAAGCCGATCCGGTGTCGATCCCGTGAACCCGGCGATGTCACTTCGCATCGACGTCATCTCGTCGCGCAACGCCCGGTCGGAGCACAAGACGTCGGCTTCGGTCAGGTACCAGAGCAGTTCGTGCAGCGCCCGCATCACCGGGAAGACGTCGAACATCGACCCGGCCTCGGCTGAGGATTCACGCCAGTCCCGCCCATCGAACGTCACCTGCGCCACCTGCTGGCCGGCACCGAAGCAGTCATAGGTCGTACAGCCGGCGAACCCGCGCGGACGCAACTCCGAGTGGATGCCGCAACCGAAGTCCGGGGCCAGGTTGGGGCACGCGTGCCGGGCCGGCTTGTCGATCGCGAAGTCGGCCGACCGGGAAAACGCGGGAACGACGCAGCACAAGGCGAAACAGCGTGAACAGTCGGCCGTCAGCTCGAGGCTGCCACCACCCTCAGGCAGCGGCATCACCGTGCCGCCGACCGCTCGTAGAGGCGGGCGACCACTGCCTCGATGTCGGGATCGGCGACCGTCAGGTCGATCATCGGGTACCGGTCGGCGACCTGCGCCACCAGCCCGGCCGCGGGAGTGCTGGCCGGGAACGTGATCCACTGCCGTGGGCCGTCGATCCTGACGACCCGTCCTCCCTCGATCTCGATCGCCGGCATCGGTGTGGCCAGATCGACCACCAGCATCCGTTGCGCGTCGCCGAACCGGTGCAGCGCGGCCACCGTCCCGTCGAACACCATGCTGCCGCGATCGATCACCATGACCCGTGAGCAGAGCCGTTCGATATCACCGAGATCGTGCGTGGTGAGCAAAATCGTCGTGCCACGTTCGGCGTTGCGGGCGGCGAGAAACTCCCGCACCCGGGTCTTGCTGATGATGTCCAACCCGATCGTCGGCTCGTCCAGGTAGAGGATCTCCGGATCGTGCAGCAGCGCCGCGGCGATGTCCCCGCGCATCCGCTGCCCAAGCGACAACTGCCGGACCGGCACCTCGAGCAACGGGCCGAGATCGAGGAGGGTGACGAGTTCGTCGAGGTTGCGCGCATGCCGGGTTACGTCGACCTTGTAGATCCGCCGGAGCAGGGCGAACGAGTCACGCAGTGGAAGGTCCCACCACAGCGTCGTCCGCTGGCCGAACACCACGCCGATCCGCTGCGCGAGTGCGAGCCGCTCCTTCATCGGTTCCATCCCGGCAACTCGCAACCGGCCGGTCGTGGGCATGAGCACGCCGGTGAGCATTTTGATGGTCGTCGACTTGCCGGCACCGTTGGGACCTATGTAGCCGAGCAGTTCACCGCGTGCGACCTCGAAGGTGAGGCCTGCGACCGCCGTCACGGTTTCCTTCGACCGGCGGATCCGGCCGGCGCGGCGGCGTACGACGAAGGACTTCTCCACATCGGACAGCTCGATCACCGGGGCGCTACCGGGGCCGGCTGAAGAAGGGCTGGTGGTCATGATCCGGTACTCCGATACGAGCGAAGGGCGACCCGCCACAACAGGCCGGCGACGGTGAGGAGAGCTGCTGCCGCGAGCGGCGACGTCCACGCCATGAACGACGGCATCCCCAACGGGAGCGGACGATCGAGGATCTCCGCGGCCGGGATCCAGCTGACGAACGCAAGCGGCAGCACCAGGACGACCGTGCGGACGAGCTCACGTGGATAGATCGTCCACGGCAGCTGCGACAGCGCGTCGCCGCCGTAGGTGAAGGCGTTGCTGACCTCGGCGGCATCTCCGGCGACGAACTGGAAACACGCCCCCAGCAGGTAGATCCCGACGAACAGAGCAGTACCGGAGATGAGCATCATCAACGTGAGCAGTGCTTTCGCCGGTGTCCAGACGATGTCGCCGGTGATCAGCGCGACCGCGAAGACGGTGGCAGCCTGCAGGATGCGCCCGACCCGCCGAATGGCGAACTGGTCGGCTGCCAGTTGCGCGACCACCGGGATCGGCCTGACCAGAAGTGAATCGAGCGATCCGTCGCGGATCCGCTGACCCACCATCTCGAGCGAACCGGCACCCATGTCGGCGAACGCGAGCGCCAGCCCGGACCCCGCGTACAGGAACAACACCTCGGACGAGCTGAAGCCGCCGAGCTCGTGAGTGTGGGTGAACAGGATCAGGATCATCACGAAGTCGAGGCCGGTGATGACGAACTGCGCGGACGCCAGCAGCACGAAGGAGGTCCGGTAGGACACCGCTGCACGAATCCACATCGCGGCGATCATGCGGTACCCGCGGACACCGTCGACGATCGCACCGGAGCGAGCGAACTCAGCCACCCTGCACCACCAGCCGGCGGGTGGCGACCCGCAAGATCGCTCGGCCCAACAGAAGGAGCCCCAGGGCCCAGCCGATCGACCGCCCGAACGACGCTGCCAGCGCCCAACCGTGCACCTGTCCGAGGAAGACGTCGACGGGCGTCTGGATCATCGACGCCCACGGCAGGGCGCGAGCGACGTCGCCGAGCCGCTCGGGGAACATCGCGAGAGGAAGGATGAAGCCGGACAGGAACATGCCGGCGGTGTTGACCAGGAAGGTGATCCCGCGGCTGTCGACCAGCCAGAACGCGGCCAGGTTGACGACGAACCGGATGGCGAAGCCGACGACGACACCGATGAACGCCGACACCAGGAACAGCAGCCCGATCCAGATCGAGCCGGGGAACCGCAGGTGGAACAACAGTGCTCCGATGATCGTCGGCGGCACCCCACGGGCCAGGAATCCGAAGCTGGCACGGCCCAGCTCGGAGGCGAGCCACCAGGCCTGGAGATCGGTGGGACGGTAGAGATCGACCACGATGTCGCCGCTGCGCAGGCGCTCCGCCAGTTCGTCGACGTAGCCACCGCCGAAGATCCCCGTCGTCATGATGAGCGACTGCGTCAGCCAGCAGTAGGTGACGGCGTCGACCGCGTCATAGCCGCCGATGTTCGGGTTGTGGGCCCACACGGCGAGCAACACGAAGGAGCGGATGATCCCGAAGACCGAGTTGACGAAGACACCGGTGACGGTGGCCCAGCGGTAGGTGGAGAAGCGGCGGAAGGACGATCTGGCGACAGCGAGGTACAAGCGCACGGCTGAGGCTCCCGGAGGTCGGTGGACCGAGCACGCCACGGCGCGAGGGCACGCGGACTGACCGTCGCCGGCCCGGAGAACCGGTCCGCGCGACGACCTGGAGGGAGATGGGGAGGGACAGAGCCGGGAAACGCTAGTCGAGGCACCGTCGGAAGGCAAGGGGCATGCGCCGGGTAGGTTCGACGCCATGTCGACGAACGAAGCGCCGATCGGTGCGCCGCCAGCAACCAAGCCGGCCAACTCGAAGCTTCTGACGGCTTACAAGGTGATGTCCTACATCACCGGAGTCGGCCTGATCGTGCTCGTGTTCATCGCGGTTCCGATCAAATACGTGCCGGCACTGGGCCAAAAGGAGGGTCCGGTGGCCGTCGTGGGTGCACTGCACGGCTACCTCTACATGATCTACGTCGTGCTGACCCTCGTGCTCGCCTACTCCCGTAAGTGGAAGTTGCCGAAGCTGATCCTCGTGGTTGCGGCCGGCACCATCCCACTGGCCGTGTTCTTCGCCGAGCGTCGTGTGGTCCGCGACGAGGCGCGACGCGAAGCCGACGCACCGGCGCGGCTCGCCGCCGGCTAGACAACCCTTGACGCGGCCGTGTCCTCGAGCGGCTGCGTTCCCGACTCGCCGATATGTTCGGGTTCGTCGTCGGGAAGCCGACGGGCCCGGTAGATCTGCATCGCCCAGGCGACGAGCGCCGCCCCGGCGAACAGGATCCACTGGATTGCGTAACCCAGGTTGATGATCGACCACGACCCGTGCACCGCGACCATCGGCTCAGGGGGTGCCGCGATGCCGGTCACCGGCGTGGACGACACCGTGCCGAGGTACCCGTCGAGCACCGGCGCCGGAAGGTCCGCGGCGATGCGGGCGGGCGCGATCTCGGGGAGCTGACCTGGCGGCATCGCGCTGGTCAGCGTCGCCGAGACGGCATCCGGTGCCCCGATCCAGGACTCGAGCCGGACGTCGCCGGTAGGGACGGACCCTGCTGCGGCCGTCGTCGCGACCCACCCGCGGGCGACCAGGATGCTCGCCGGCAGATCGCCGCCGCTGCGATCCGGGTCGAACACGTTCACGACCATGAACCCGGGTGCGCCGGCCGCGTCGGCCGTAGGAACGAGCCATTGCCGCCCCGCGACGTAACGGCCGTCGACGATCACCCGGCGCCCGACCATGCCGGGATCGAGTTCGGTCGACCCGCGCAGGACGTCGGCCAGCGGGACGGCCGCCTCGGAGCGGGATGCGGCCAGCACCGCGAGGTCGACATGCGGCTTGGCCCGGGAGTACTGCCAGTTGCCGAGCCCGAGCATGACCATGATCACGAGCGCGACCAGAAGTGTCCCGCCGTACCAGGCCGACCGGCTGGTGTGCAGCGGACGGCCGAGCTTCGTCGTCGGGGCGAGCGTGCTGGACACCCGGCCAACTCTACGTGCGGGCCCGCTCCCGACCGGCTGGTCGGGCACGATGACCTCATGGCGTCCATTCCCCAGCCGCATCGGCGCGTGGACGTCGTCGTCGATGGTGTCGCACGCTGGTACCTGACGGCCGAGCCGACCGCATCAGACGACGCGTCGCCTCATCACCGGCCGGTCGTCGTCGACCTGCACGGGCACGCCGAGGGCGCCATCCGGCACGCCGGCTCCACCCGGTTCGGTGATCTCGGCCTGCGCGAGGGGTTCGTCACCGTCACACCGCAGGGGTCGGGCATGGTGGCGCGCTGGGACATCGGGGCCGGCTCTCCGGACGCGCGGTTCCTGCTGGACCTCCTCGACGCGGTCGCCGGCCGAGCCGACGTCGATGCCGACCGGATCTACGTGACCGGCATGTCCAACGGCGGGGTGATGGCGACCGCCCTGGCGACATGGCGGCCGGCCGACATCGCGGGGATCGGGGCGGTCGCCGGAATCTGGAACGCACCGACCACCGCATCCGCCGGCGCGGTTCCGGCCGTCATCGTGCACGGCACCGGTGACCGCGTCGTCCGATGGGACGGCGGCATCGAGTCCGCGCAGACGCGGATCGACACGCCGCCGGTAGAGGCCACGGTCACCGCTTACGCGCTCTGCAACGGGTGCACGCTGCCGCCGGCCGTAGATTCGCTCGCGCCGGATGTCGAACGCTGGAGCTACCGCCGGCGGGCACCCGCCGTCGGTGGTGCGGTGGATTTTCTCCGGGTGATCGGTGGCGGGCACACCTGGCCGGGGGCAGCGCCTGTGAACGCCGACCGGTGGGGGAGAACGAGCAGCTTCGACGCCACCGCGGCGATCTGGAGATTCTTCGACACGGAGGGGCGCCGATGACGGGCTTCACGTCGTCGGGGTCGGCAGCGTCGGCGGACGCGCTGGTGCTTGCCGCGCGTGCTGCGCTGATCGAGCGGGCCGACCCGGTGAAGGCGATTGCCATGCGTGCCTACATGAAATCGTCGATGCCCTACCGTGGAGTCTCCGCGCCCGGCGTGAAAACCGTCGTCGCGGAAGTTGTCTCCGGATATCCGATCGAGGCTCGCGACAGCTGGTCGGAGGCGGCCATTCGGCTGTGGCGCGAAGCGGATCACCGCGAGGAACGCTATGTGGCATTGGGGATTCTGGGCCACAGCCGCTACGCGCAATGGCGCGACTCGTCGATGATGCCGATGTATGCGGAGCTCATCAGCACCGGCGCATGGTGGGATCTCGTGGATCGGATCGCGAGCCGCCTCGTCGGTCCGGTCCTGCTGGCCGAGCGGGCCGTGGTGACTCCGGTGGTGCGCGGCTGGATCACCTCGGCCGACATGTGGCTGCGGCGGTCGTCGATCATCTGCCAACTGGGCGCCAGGGACGCCATCGATCTCGGGTTGCTCAGCGACGCGATCGAGGCCAACGTGGCTGACCGGGAGTTCTTCATTCGCAAGGCGATCGGCTGGGCACTCCGCCAGCATGCGCGGCTCGACCCCGGCTGGGTACAGACTTTCGTCGACGCCCATCCGCAGCTGTCCGGACTCTCACGGCGCGAGGCGACGAAGCACATCTGACGGACGACCGACCCCGGATGCTTGCGCTCCGGCACGTATCGGTGGTTAGACTAACTAACAATGACTGCCGCGAGTTCCACTCAGGAGTACACCGGCGATGACCCGTCGGGAACCACCGGTAAAGGCAGCGTCACCGGTTCAGACAGCGTCACCGGTTCAGACAGCGTCACCGATTCAGAACTTGTCGCCGCCATCCGCGTGCTCGGCCGGATGACCCGGGTTCTGGGTCGGCTCGAGACCGGCTTGAGCTTTCCGCAATACCGGCTGCTCACCCTGCTCGCCGAGGGCAACGAGCGGTCCACCGCCCTCGCCCAGCATCTGGCCGTATCGAAGCCGACTATCACCAACGCCGTCGAAGCTCTGGTCGAGCTGGGGCACCTGCACCGGCTGGCCGATACCGACGACCGTCGTGTCACCTGGCTCCAGATCACCGCGTCGGGAACGCGCGCCCTCGAACGTGCGAACAGTGCGTACGTCGACCGGTTCGGGCCGACGGTGCGCGCGATGGACGACCCGGCGGCCTTCGTCGCCCAGCTGCGCGAATTCAACGATGTCCTCAACGCCGAACGCGAACGGTCTTCCCACCGTGCTCGCGGGGCCACCACGGAATCTCGTCAGGAGTGAGTGTCACGAGCACTACAACCACCACCCGGGCCGGCGACGACAGGCTGGCCGGGGCATCGGCAGGCGGACCGTCGACGCCGACCCGCGCACAGACGCAGGCGGAGCGTGAACGCGGCTGGATTCGCCGTCTCGGCGGCTACTGCCTCGAACACCGCGTCCTGGTGATCGCTTCGTTGAGCGGCTCGGTCGTCAGCATGGCTGTCGGCTCGGTCACACCGCTGATCGTGCGCGAGGTCGTCGACAAGGTGATCCTGGCGCGCACCCAGCCGATGCTGCCGTGGATCATCGCCCTCCTGGCCGCGGGGATCGTCAACTTCGGTGCCGGCTTCACCCGCCGCTACCTCGGCGGTCGGCTGTCGATCGACGTACAGCACGACATGCGCCAGGAAGTCTTCGGCTCACTCGAGCGGCTCGACGGCGCCAAGCAGGACGATCTCCAGACCGGCCAGGTGGTCAGCCGGGCGATCTCCGACCTGAACCTGGTTCAGGGTCTGCTCGGCATGGTGCCGATGCAACTGGCGAACCTGCTCCTGTTCGTGATGTCGATCATCCTGATGCTGACGCTGTCGCCGATGCTGACGATCGTCGCCCTGCTGATCGGTCCGAGCCTGTGGTTCGTCGCGTTGAAGGGCCGAGGCAAGCTCTTCCCGGCCAACTGGGAGGCCCAGCAGCGCATCGGTGAAGTGGCCGGCGTCGTCGAGTCGTCGGTCACCGGCGTGCGCGTGGTCAAGGGCTTCGGCCAGGAGGAGCACGAACTCGACCGGCTCGACCGCACCGCGCACGGCCTGTTCGCCTCGCGTATGCGCACGGTTCGGTTGAATAGCTTCTACAACCCGTTGATGGCCGTCCTCCCGGCGCTGGGTCAGGTCGGTGTCCTCGGCTTCGGCGGTTACCTCGCGTTGAAGGGCACCATCACCCTCGGCACGTTCCTCGCCTTCTCTACCTACCTGGCGTCGATGGTCGCGCCGGTGCGGATGCTCTCCGGACTGCTGACGATCGGCCAGCAGGCGAAGGCCGGCGTGATGCGGGTGTTCGAGGTCATCGACTCCCGCTCGATAGTCGTCGACGCGCCCGACGCATTCGAACTGCCCAACACCGCGCTCGACATCGAATTCGACGGCGTCACCTTCGGCTACACCTCCGACCAGCCGGTACTCGACAGCGTCAGCCTCCACATCGCCGCCGGTGAGACGCTCGCACTCGTCGGCACCGCCGGATCGGGAAAGTCGACGATCTCGCTGCTGCTGCCGCGGTTCTACGACGTGCAGCGGGGTGCCATCCGGCTGGGTGGACACGACGTCCGCAAGGTCACCCTCGACTCGCTGCGGGCACGCATCGGCGTGGTCTTCGAGGACAGCTTCCTGTTCTCCGACAGCGTTCGCTCCAACATCGGGTACGGACGGCCGGACGCGACGATCGAAGCCATCGCCGCCGCCGCCGAGGCAGCCGAGGCTGACGGGTTCATCGACGACCTGCCGAACGGATACGACACGGTCGTCGGTGAGCAGGGACTCACGCTCTCAGGCGGTCAGCGTCAGCGGGTCGCATTGGCTCGCGCCCTGCTCACGGATCCGCACCTGCTGTTGCTCGACGACGCGACCTCGGCGATCGACGCCCGCATCGAAGCCGAGATCCACGCCACTCTGCGTCGGGTGATGAAGGATCGGACGACCGTCCTGATCGCTCACCGTCGCAGCACCCTCGCCCTCGCCGACCGGATCGCCGTGATGGACCGTGGTCGCGTGGTCGACGTCGGCACGCACGCCGAGCTGACGGCCCGATGTCCCTTGTACACCGTTCTTCTGTCCGGCGCGAGCGACGACGTCGACATGCTCTCCGACGACGAGATCGAGGCGCAGGCTGAAGCCCTGGGCAGCCGGACCGACCAGACCGAGCGTCGGGTCGACGGTGTCACCCCGTCGCTGTGGAGAGGCGCGCCGACCGCACTCGAACGGGCCGGCGCAGCCACCATCGGATTGCCCGGTGGCGGCATGGGCGGGATGGGTGGCGGTCCGGGTATGGGCCGCGGCGGGCCGGGTGGTCCCGGCGGACCGGGTGGGCCAGGCGGCATGTTCGCGTCGCTGCCACCGACGCCTGAACTGCTGGCCCAGGTTGCGGCGCTGCCGCCGGCCGACGACACACCGGGGATGGATCCCGACGTCGTTCGTGCACCCGACCCCGAGTTCAAGTTCCGCCACGTGCTGCGGGGATTCCGGCTGCCGCTGCTGGTCGGGTTGTTCCTCGTCGCTGCGGACGCGGTCGCCTCGCTGGTCCTCCCCGCCACGATCCGGGTCGGCGTCGACGACGGGATCCTCCGTCACGACGGGAACCTCATCCTGATCGCCGCCGGCATCGCCCTGTCGGTGACGCTGCTGGACTGGGTCATCTCGATCTATCAGGTCCGGGTGACCGGACGCACCGGTGAACGAATCCTGTACGCCCTGCGGATCAAGTTGTTCGCACACCTGCAGCGCCTGGGCCTCGACTTCTACGAGAAGGAGATGGGCGGGCGCATCATGACCCGCATGACCACCGACGTCGATGCGCTCTCGACGTTCGTCCAGACCGGACTCGCTACCGCGGTAGTCAGTGTGCTGTCGTTCCTCGGCGTGCTGATCGCGCTGCTGGTGATCAATCTTCCGCTCGCGCTGGTCGTGTTGCTGGTGCTGCCCGCCGTCGTGGTCGGCACGCTGATCTTCCGGAAGAAGTCGTCCTCGGCGTACCAGGTCGCCCGCGAACGGGTGGGGGCCGTCAACGCCGACCTCCAGGAGAACGTGGCCGGTATCCGGGTGGCGCAGGCGTTCCGGCGCGAGGACCGCAACAGCGCGCACTTCGCCGATCTCTCGGACAACTACCGCGTCGCCCGTATCCGCAGCCAGCGCTACATCGCGACGTTCTTCCCGTTCATCGCGCTGGTGTCAGACGTGGCAACGGCACTCGTTCTGGGCTACGGATCCACCCGTGTCCAGAGTGGCGCGCTCACCGCCGGTGCGCTGATCGCATTCATGCTCTATGTGAACATGTTCTTCTCGCCGGTCCAGCAGCTGTCGCAGGTCTTCGACTCCTACCAGCAGGCTGTCGTCGGGCTCCGCCGCATCTCCGAGCTCCTGCGGACGCCGACGAGCACACCGGCCGCTCATGACCCGACACCGGTCGGGCACCGACTCGATGCCTCGATCGACCTGACCAGCGTGGAGTTCGCCTACACCGATACGTCGGCACCCGCGTTGCGCGGTGTCAGTGTGCACATCCCGGCTGGACAGCGTGTCGCCGTCGTCGGCGAGACGGGGGCGGGTAAGTCGACGGTGATGAAACTCCTGGCCCGCTTCTACGATCCGACCGCGGGATCGGTGAAGGTCGGTGGGGTCGACCTGCGTTCCTACGATCTCGCCAGCTTCCGGCATCGCCTCGGCTACGTGCCGCAGGAGGCTTATCTGTTCGCCGGAACCGTGCGCGACAGCATTGCCTACGGCCGGCCGGATGCGACCGACGCCGAGGTGGAGGCGGCCGCGGATGCCGTCGGGGCGCACGACATGGTCGCCCGGCTGCGCGGCGGCTACATGCACGACGTCGGCGACCGCGGCCGCAACCTGAGCTCCGGCCAGCGCCAACTGCTCGCCCTGGCCCGGGCGGAGTGCGTCCGGCCCGACCTGCTGTTGCTCGACGAGGCGACCGCGGCCCTCGACCTCGCGTCGGAGGCTGCCGTCACGCGGGCGGAGGATCTCCTTGCCCAGAAGCGCACCACGGTGGTCATCGCTCACCGGCTCACGACCGCTGCGCGGGCGGATCGTGTCCTGGTGCTCGATCACGGCGAGCTCGTGGAGGATGGCACACATGCCGAACTCCTCGCCGCCAACGGCACCTATGCCACGTTGTGGGCGGCGTTCGCCGGAACCGAGTGACACGTGAGCCGCCTGCCGGTGGCAGTTCACCGGTTGGCGGCGCGCGTGTTCAGAAACGTCCGGGGGCGCTGGCAGTGGTGGGCGCTCTGGCTGGCGAACGACAAGTTCATCATCGGGGTCTCCGGCATCGTCACCGATCCCGACGGCCGCATCCTGCTGCTACGACCGCGGTACTGGTCGGCCGCCAGCTGGGGACTGCCGGGTGGATACCTCGAGAGTGGCGAAACCCCTGCCCAGGCGCTGGTCCGTGAGGTCAGGGAGGAGACCGGCCTGAACCTGATCGACGTCCGGGAGGTCGGCTCGACCTGGGGATTCCGGCTGCGCGCCGAGGTGCAGCTCGTGGGCTCGCTCGCTGCGAGCACAGATGTCAGCACGCTGACACTTGCGGAAAGCGAGATCGAGGAGGCCCGCTTCTGCCGTGCGGACGAACTGCCCGACGGATTGCTGGCTGAGCACCGAGCGCGGATCGCCGCCTTGGCGAACGATCAGAGCTGAGCCCGAGAACCGAGTCGGGTCCGCCGAGGGTTCAGCCGAGCTCGACCGAGTCGGTCGCATCCAGGTGACTGAACGACGAGCCGTACACGCCGGCGAACCTGGTGGCCATCCCCTCGACCATGCCGAGCCCGATCGCATTGAGCAGCCCGTCGTGGATCTGGAAGGACTGCTTCGCCTTCGTCGCGATGACGAAGTCGATGACCTCGCCGACCTTCGACCACGGCGCGTGAATGGGGACCAGCACGGTGTCGACCGGCTTCGGCGGCACGATGAACGAGTCGCCCGGGTGGTACAGCAGCTCGTTCACGACGTAGCCGACGTTCGTGACGATCGGCACCAACGGGTGGATTAGCGCGTGCTGACCACCGACGGTGCTGACACCGAACCCGACGGCATCGAACTCCTCGCCGACGCCGACGGCGGTGAATCGCTCGCCCAGCGGCGCGAGCGACCCGGCCAGCGAGGCGGGCGCCCATACGCGTAGGTCGGTGTGCCCGGCAGCCGCGGCGAGGAGCGCATCGACGTCCACGTGGTCAGCGTGCTCGTGGGTGATCAGGACGCCGTCCGCACCGGTCAACGCGTCGGCCGGCGTGGAGAACGAACCCGGGTCGATCACCAGGGTGTTCGAGCCGTCCTCGAGCCGTACGCAGGAATGATTGAACTTGGTGAGCTTCACGACAGCACCGTAGCGGCCCCACCATCGACGGGGGAGCGCGCCTCAGGTGACGTCGGCGGCGACCACCCAAGGCGCGATTCGCGCCGACCTGTACGTTGCCGCCATGCAGTGGCGAGGTGCGCGGGTACTGGTGACCGGGGCGAGCGGCGGACTGGGCGAGAGCTTCGCACGCGCACTGGCCGCCAACGGGTCCGACCTCGTTCTCGCCGCCCGGTCAGGCGACAAGCTCACCGCTATTGCGCAGCAACTCCATGCCGAACACGGAGTCGACGTCGTCGTCCTGGTCGCCGATCTGTCCGCACCCGGTGCCGGCGCGAAGCTGTACGCCGAGGCGACGGCCGACGGAGCCATCGATGTCGTCGTCAACAACGCAGGCTTCGCCATTCACGGCGATGTCGCCGACAACGACGCCGACGAACTCACCCAGGAGGTCGCGCTCAATGTCGCGACCCTCGTCGACCTCACCCGCGCGGCCCTCCCCGAGATGCTGGCCCGCCGCCGCGGTGCGATCATCAACATCGCTTCCACGGCAGCGTTCCAGCCACTCCGGGGGATGGCCGTCTACGGCGCCTCCAAAGCCTTCGTACTGTCGTTCACCCAGGCGCTGGCTGCCGAATGCAAGGGCACCGGAGTCGACGCGCTGGCGGTGTGTCCCGGCCCGGTCGACACCGGCTTCTTCGACCGGGCGGGCATTCACGACCGGACGTTCGGCAAGGCGGCCGATCCCGCCGACGTGGTGACCGCGGCGTTGGCCTCGCTCGGACGCCGCACCGTCGCCATTCCCGGCGTTCGCAACCGCGCGAGCGCCTTCGGGGCACGGGTGCTCCCACGACGGTTCGTCGTCCGGATGGCCGGCAGGATAGTCGAACGCGGACGCCCCAGGCGTCCCTGACGTCAGCCCGCCTGCCAGGCCTTGGCCAGCGCGGCCAGCGAGTCGATCCGTCGTTGCCGCCCTGGCAGCGGGGACACGACCACGACCTCGTCGACCTGGGCCTGCGCGGCGAGTGCGCGGACCCTCTCGGCCACCTCGTCGGCCGGTCCGGCGAACACCCGATCGGGCGTCGTCCCCTGGGTCTGCCGGTAAGCCGCTGACGTCGAGTACTGGGCGATCGCGTCGTAGTCGGGCCGCGGACCCCGTTCGTCGACACGCAACCTGTCGATGAGCAGGGTCCATGCGGCAGTGGCGGCCAGGGCCTCGTCCGGATCGTCGGTGGCGTGCGCGATCACCGAGATCGCTGACCACGGGTGGTCGAGATAACCGGGGCGGAAGTCGGCGCGGTAGGCACGCAACGCATCGACGGCGAGATCGGGGCTCATGTGGTGGGCGAAGACCGCGCCCATCCCGTTGACGGACGCGAACGTGGTGCCGTAGCCGCTCGATCCGAGGACGAACACCTCTGGATCCGTGTCGATCACCGGTGCCGCGATGACCTGGCGGTACGGGTGGTCGTCGGGAAAGTCGGCACCGTCACCCAGGAAGGCCATCAGCATGGCCGCGAGCTGGGGGAAGTCGCCCTGGCCCTCCGGCTTACCGCCACGAAGTGCGAACGCAGTCACGCTGTCGGTGCCGGGAGCTCGCCCGAGACCGAGATCTATCCGACCGGGGTGCAGGGCTTCGAGTGTCTTGAACACCTCGGCCACCTTCAGCGGCGAGTGGTTCGGCAGCATGACGCCGGCGGCGCCCACACGAATGGTCGACGTCGCGGCGGCGAGGTGGGCGATGAGCACCTCAAGTGAGGTGAAGCCGAGGCCGGTGCTGTTGTGATGCTCGGGAATCCAGAACCGGTGGAAGCCGGCGAGCTCGGCGGCCTGCGCGACCGCGACGGTGTCGGCGATCGCCTCGGCCGCCGTCTGGCCCTCGGTGATGCTGACGAAGTCGAGCACGGAGATCGGAAGCGCGGAATTCACCCCATGACATTATCCGAAGCGATGGCCTCCCTGAGCGACTACGGTCGTTCGGTGGACAGCCTCGCCCCGTTGCGGGACAGCCGTTTTCGATGGCTCTTCGTCGGCCGGACGGTGTCGATGTTCGGTTCCTCGCTGGTCAACATCGCGCTCGCGTTCGCGGTCCTCGATATCTCGAACTCCCCGGGCGCGCTCGGCGCCGTCCTTGCCGCCCACACGATCCCGATGGCTCTGTTGATGCTGTTCGGTGGAGTGGTCGCGGACCGCTTCCCGCGTGGCCGCGTCCTGCTGATCTCGCATTTGGCGTCCGGGGCGTCCCAGGCATGCGCAGCCACGCTGTTCATTTCCGGGCATGCGACCGTCTCGAACATCATCGGCATCGAGGCGATCAACGGAATCGTCAGCGCGTTCACCTTCCCCGCGCTGCAAGGCGTCATCCCGACGGTGGTGGATCGGTCCATCCTCCAGCAGGCGAACGCGCTCCTGTCGTTCGCTCGAGGCGCGGCCATGATCGTCGGACCGAGTGCGGGCGCACTCGTCGTCGTGACCGCCGGTGCGGGCTGGGCCCTCGCCTTCGACGCGCTCACCTATCTGGTGGCCGCGGTCTGCATGGGCAGGTTGAGGATTTCCATGAGCCTGCGACCGGCCTCGTCGTCGATGCTTCACGAACTCCGGGCGGGGTGGGGGGAGTTCGCGTCGCGCGAGTGGCTCTGGGTCATCGTGTTGGCATTCGGATTTCTCAATGCTCTGAACGGGTTGGCCTGGATCACCCTCGGTCCCGTGATCGCAAAGGTGACGGTGGGGGTCGGTTCGTGGGGGGTCGTGCTGAGTGCCGACACGGTGGGCTTCTTCGTGATGACGCTTCTGCTGCTGAGGATCCGGCTGCGTCATCCGTTGCGGGCCGGAATGATCGGGGTCGCGCTGGTCGCGGCGCCGATGCTGATCCTCGGGCTGTCGCCGTCGCTGTTCCCGTTGATCGCCTCGTCGTTCGTCGCCGGCGCGGGCAGCGAGGTCTTCAGCATCGGCTGGCAGACCGCGCTCCAGGAGCATGTACCCGGCGAGATGCTGTCGAGAGTGGCGTCCTACGACATGCTCGGGTCCGTCGTGGCGATACCCGTCGGTCAGCTTCTCGCCGGACCGTTGACTGCCGTCTTCGACTCCCGTGCGGTCGTGGTCGCCTCGAGCCTGCTCTACGTCCTGGTTGTCGGCGCGGCAATTCTGTCACCGTCGGTGCGCAATCTGCAACGAGTGGCTCTGCCTACGCCTGCCGCAGGCGAAATATGACCGTACCGAGTATCGCGACGCGTCCGCGACGACCCTTGGAAGTGCTTTCACTGGGGCATTGTGCGTGCCACGATGTCCGCAACCGCACCGCCCGCCTCAGGTGCTGCCGAATCTAGGGAGAAATATGACCACCGAGCCTCCGGGCCCGCCCGCCAACGAACCGGGTCCGGTGTCCGACCCGTCCGGCAACCCTCCGAACGGCTACGTTCCGCCAGCCGGCGCGGCGACTCCACAGGGTGGTTACACACCCCCTGACGGAGGTTTCTCGCCATCGCCACCGCCACCGCCGCCGCCGGGTGGCTTCCCGCCGCCGCCGGGCCCGCCTCCCGGTGAGCCGTACGTCTACGTCGCGTCCCCGACGCCGCTCGCTGCCGGAGTCGTCGTCAAGTACGCATGGTCGAAGTTCAAGGCCAACCCCGTCGTGTGGATCGTCGGGATCCTTGCGCTCATCGTCATCCAGGGGATCCTGCAGTCGATCTTCGCGGGCTTCGGCTCCGGCGCGAGCGGACGATTCCTCGGCGTGTGGTCGATTTCGACCATCATCGGAACCCTGGTGAGCACCGTGATCGGGTATTTCGTCCAGGCATCCATCACCAAAGCTGCCCTGGAAGAGACCTCCGGCGTGAAGGCGACGTTCCAGTCCTTCATGAACTACAAGGGAATCCACCTAGGTCAGATCCTCATCGCCGCGATCATCGTGGGTCTCGCCACGTCGATCGGCACCGTGCTGTGCGTCCTGCCCGGTATTGCGGTTGCGCTGCTGAGTTGCTTCGTCCTCCCGTTCATCATCGAGGACAAGCAGGACGCGATGACCGCCATCAGGTCCAGCTGGAACCTGTGGTCGAAGAACTTCGGCACCCTCATCGGTCCGGGACTCGCCTTGGTCGGGCTGGTGATCCTCGGCTTCATCGTCTGCGGCGTCGGCGCGCTCATCACCTTGCCGCTGGCTTACATCGGCATCAACTATGGCTACCGCGTGCTGACCGGTAAGCACATCGGCTAGATCGTCCCTGCAGCGAGCCGGGCCGTCACCCTGTTTCTCCGGTGGCTGCCCGGCTCGTTTCTGCAAACGGTCATTCGCCTGGGTGTTCTGGGTCGTGACGTTGGTGACGCGGGTTCGCAGGCGTGCGGCGGGTGGCTTGGTCCCGGCGGCGGTGTGGTTGCGATGGTGGTAGTCGTGGATGTTCCAGATCTTCAGGGCGTCGGCTCGTTGAAAGCGGATCCCGGGTGGCGGCGACACACCACGCGACCCTCCACCAAGACGGGATCTGCTTGGTCTCACCCGGTGGGCCGGGATGGAGCTACGAAAGCCCGCCGACGGCCAAGGGCTGGAACCTCACCCGGCGGTGACGTTCTGGGCGGTGCCGGTGATATGCGCCGCGGCGGCGACATCGCCGGCCGGGATCCAGGATCCGCCGGGGTGTCGGATCGTGTGCCACAGGCCGGTGCTGGTGACCGCCACGACTAGCAGTTCGCCGGTCGCGCTGCTCGCGGCGGTGACGTTCAGGACGGTGCCGGTGATATGCGCCGCGGCGGCGACATCGCCGGCCGGGATCCAGGACCCGCCGGGGTGTCGGATCGTGTGCCACAGGCCGGTGCTGGTGACCGCCACGACTTGCAGTTCGCCGCTGTGCGGCAGGCGGACCCACGACATCCCCGACACGTGCTCGACGGTCGTGATCCCGTAGCTCATGGTGGGGTCACCCGACGTGAGGACCGCGATCGCGTAGTCGCGTGTCCCGCCGCTGACATGGCCGATGCTGTTGACCACCCAGCCGCCCGTGCGGGGAAGCCACCCGTTCTTCAGTGCCACCGTCGCAGTGGACGGCACCCCACCGGTGACACCCCATTTCTGGGATGGGGTGACGGCGCGCATCAACGATTCCTCATACTTGCGGCTAGCGTCGGACAGCACCGCGTTCGGAAAGGCGACAGTCCGGACGAGGCGCACCTGGTCGGGTGCGTTCGTCGTTGTCAGTCCCCACAGTCCGTCTGTCCCAGGGGTCGTCGACGGCATCCCGACCCGGTTCATGAACGCCTTGACGCCAGGGCCTTGGCCGACGTCGTTCCACAGTGCGGTGGCAGCGTTGTTGTCACTCAGCTCGATCATCCGGGTAGCAAGCGAGCGCTCCGTGGAAGTGAGCCCGCGGCGCGCATCCTGCGCCCGACTCAACAGCGTCCCAAGGATCGCTACCTTCACGATGCTCGCGGTCACGTACTGAGTGCCCGCGTTATAGGAGTAGGTCACTCCCGTCGTGGCGTCGAAAACTGCGACGGAGACCCGACCTGACCGGGTAGCCAGGTAGGAGTCGAGGACGGCGGCGAACGGGAACGGGATGCCGGCACCGGGAACAGCCTGGGCCCTAAGGCTCGGGGCCTCGAGGACCAGGCTGATCGAGATGGCCCCGTCGAACCGGTCGGTGCCGACCACCCCGGCCGGCGGCGGGAGCTTCGACAGCGCGCCGAACCGCACCCCGCGCACCGGTACCTGCCCGCAGGAAATGTCCCCGCGCTGAGTATCGCTGACAGTGGTCGAAGTGCGGGAGTCCGTGGCCTGGTACGCCGTCAGGAGCGAGACACCGCTCGGCAGCTCGATGGCGGGCGTGGGTACAGCATCTGCACTCAGGACGACGCGCAGGTCGCCTACACCGACGCATGTCACCGTGACGACTCGCGAGCCTGAAGGTGGTGCCGGCGACGCGGAAACCACAGCCCCGGCCGCACCGATCGGGAACACCAGCAACGTCACGACCAGTAGGGCAGCACACGCGGTTACCCGGAGAGAATGCATCAGTCCTCCTAACCGAGCCTGACGAAAACCGACCTTGCAGCCCCGACGTCGCTCGTCAAGGAACCCCCGAGCTGACACCAAGGACACCTAAGACCATGGCGCGTCGTGCACAACGAAATGCCGTACGAAGCCTGGCCTTGTTACCGGGAGCTATCGATCATTATTTTCCAATCGGCGAAGAAAACCTAATGGCGATTTGAACAGGAGGACTGGCATGTATCCCTACGTGATCCAAGATCTTGCCTCTGTCCAGAACGCCGACCGGGTCCAGCAGGCTGACCAGACACGTCTGTGCCGCCAGGTACGCGCGGCCCGCAGTCCCCGCCCACGCATCGTCGCCGGGAAAGGCTTCCAGTGGCTGAGCGTCTGGTTCGCGCGCCAGCGAGGGGCCCGTCCGGTCTAGTCGATTCACCCACCGGACTCAACACCACCCAGCATGGGAGATGTGCCAGTGACCGCGACCGCCGAAGACCCCCGACGGAGACGGCGCGAAGCCAAGATCGACGAGATCGTGGACGCGGCATGGTCGCTGGCGCAACGTGACGGCCTGAGTGCGATCTCGCTACGCGACCTCGCGGCGGCTGTTGCGCTTCGCAGCCATCCCTGTACGTGCATTTCAGTCCGAAGCTGGCGCTCTACGACGCGATGTTCGCCGACGGCTACAGCGGCTGCTGCGATACATCGACGACCGTGACTACACGGGCGACCCACGCGACGGGTTGATCCATTTCGTCCGGGACCTGGTGCTGTTCCCCGGCGCGAACACCGTCCGCCACCAGATGCTGTTCCAACGCACCCTGCCCGGGTTCGAGCCATCACGCGAGGCCTACGCGCCCTCACTGGAGTACTCCCGGCGCGCCGCCCAGCAGGACGGTTGGTCGCACTTCCATCCTGCCGCCGGGGCCTACCCCTGCCTCACACACCCCCACTGTCAACAACCTCGTGAACCACAACACCTAGGGTCGTGGCGTGGCCGAACTACACATGATCTGCGGGCTTCCAGGATCGGGCAAGACGACGTTGGCGCATCGGCTCGAACACGATGTCCCCGCGCTCTACCTCAACGCGGACGTGACGCTCAAGGCACTGCGGGGCAACGGGCGAGGCCCCGATCTCGACGCTCTGCGGGATCGGGTCGAGGAGTTGCTCGAGCGCGTTGCGCTCAGGGTGCTCGAGCTCGGAGTGAATGTCGTTCTGGACAACGGGTTCTGGGCCAGATCCCAACGCCGCGAACTTCGCACCCGCGTGGAGGCGATCGGTGCGAGAGTGCGGATCTACTACCTGGATGTCCCGCTCGACGAGCTTTGGCGACGTATCGAGTTGCGCAATCTCGATCCGGACAACACCAGCTTCCTCGTCGAGTACGAGGAGCTCGCGCAGTGGGCGGCGCTGATCGAACCGCCGGAGCCGGGTGACGACGTGATGATCCTGTCCCAGCGGTCGTAAGAACTCGAACGAGAAGAACCGCTCGAGATGCGGCTCGGAGGCGGTTGTCCTGCGGTCTGACGGCGGCGCACTCCGACGACGCAGTACCACCAACGCCGGCTCTGGGCTGTCGACCATGAAGCTGGCCATTCACTACCCGAACTTCACCCTGTCCGGCGGCCCGTCCGCTCTCGCTCCCACCCTGGCCGCGACCGCACGCGCGGCCGAGGCGGGCGGCTGCTCGACATTCACTCTGATGGATCACTGGTTCCAGATGGAGAGCCGCGCCCCCGCCCAGGACCCCATGCTCGAGGGCTACACGTCGTTGGGTTTCGTCGCCGGCCAGACCGAGCGGATGACCCTCGGTCTCCTGGTCACCGGGGTGACATACCGGCATCCCGGCCTGCTCGCCAAGATCGTCACGACCTTGGATGTGCTCTCGGGCGGCCGGGCGATGCTCGGGATCGGAGCTGCCTGGTACGAGCGCGAACACCTTGCTCTCGGTGTGCCGTTCCCGCCGGTGGCGGAGCGGTTCGAGCGTCTGGAGGAGACGCTACAGATCTGCGGGCAGATGTGGAGTGCTGACGACGGTCCCTACGAGGGAACGCATTATCAGCTTGCGGAGACCATCTGTTCGCCGCCGCCGATCCAGCAACCGCGGCCGCGCATCATGATCGGCGGGATGGGGGAGCGCAAGACGCTCAAACTCGTCGCCCGCTACGGCGATGCCTGCAACCTGTTCGCCGTGGAGCCGACCGCGATCGCACACAAACTCGAGGTGCTCGATCGTCACTGCGACAACGAGAACCGCGACCCGGCCGAGATCGAACGCACGATCATCGCTGGCGGTGATCCACTGGCCGATGTCGACGCTTTCCTTGCCGGCATGGCCGACTACGCGAAACTCGGGATCGGCACGGTGTGGCTGAGCCCACCCGGGCCCGACCCGGCCGGCTGGGTCTCGCAGGTCACCGAGAAGGTCGTCTCCCGCTTGGCCGACCTGTAACAGGATCGGCGCCGTAGCGGGCCCCCGAGCTCGCTACCGATCCGCGCCAGTTCGGCCCGCACCGTGGCCGGTTCGACCACCTCGAGGGTGCCGGCCGAAGTGCGTACGCAGCACCGCTATGAAGCGGGCGTCGATCAGCACGGTGGCCGACAGGCTTCCGCGTCGCTGCTCCATCTCGTCGACGACGCCGGCCCACCCGGCGGCGAGTTCGAGATCGGCAGGCCGCTCCGCCAGAAGGTCCGTGACGACCACGTCGATCGCTTCCGGCCGCGGTTCGTGTACGTGAGCTCGACTTTGCGACGCGAGACGATGGCCGGCCCGAGGACGTCGACCAGTCCGGGGGGCTACGCGGAGTTCCGGATCGGGGACTACCAGCACGAACTCGGGCTGATCGACAGCAGCTATGCGCCGCACGACACGACCGGAGGGCCGGCCGGGGTGGTCTGTACTGGCACGTCGATGACGTTGCCGCAGCGGTCCTCCGGCTGACCGGCCTGGGCGCCACCGAACACGACGGTGTCCGCGAGCGAGGGGCCGGCTTCGTCACCGCATCGGTCGTCGACCCGTTCGGCAACATCCTCCGCGTCATGCGGCCCGGCTGCCGGTTCTTCTGCAGTCCTACCCGTGGCAGTCTCGGTCGGGTGGCTACGCTCGAACCCGTGGCTCTCCTCGATCTAGACCCTGACCAGTTGCTCTCCACCACCCGCGCCGTCCGCAAACGGCTCGATTTCACCCGGCCGGTCCCCGACGACCTGATCCGCGAATGCGTCGCGATGGCGCTGCAGGCGCCGTCGGGCTCGAACGTGGTGACGATGCGGTTTGCGGCGGTGACGGACCCGGCGAAGATCGCGGCGATAGATGCCATCTACGGCGAGGTCTACGCCGGCTACAAGGCGTCGCCCGGCTATGCCGGTAGCCACGCCGCGACGGGTGCGCACGCACAGACACAGGCCCGTGTCGCCAACTCGGCGGACTATCTAGGTGAGCACATGGGCGAGTCACCGGCTTTGGTGATCGTCTGCAACGAGGGTCGGGACCGTGAGTCGGCCGTCGGCGGTATCGACAACGTCCTGCCGGGTGCCTGGAGCTTCATGCTGGCGGCGCGGGCGAGGGGTCTGGGTACGGCCTGGACGACGATGCATACGTCCCGGGAGCGCGATGTGGCCGACGTGCTGGGCATTCCCTACGACACGATCGCGCAGGCGGTGCTGACGCCGGTCGCCTTCACCAGGGGAACAGAATTCAAGGCCGCCGCCCGGCCGGCGCCCGACGACGTAACCCACTGGAACACCTGGTAGCCAGACCGAATTCGGCCGTCAATCCCGAAGCAGGCTTGCGATATCTCGCAGGGCCGCTCGGGCTTCCGGTGTCCAGGATGCGCCGACGAACACGTGGAATGCATCCGGATACAGATGCAGGTCGGCCTCGCCGCCGGCGGCCCGGATGTTGTCGGTCACGTCCTGCGCGTCGGCCGCGAAAAGGTCCCACGCACCTTGGTACATGTGCACCGGCGGCAGATTCTCCAGGTCGCCGAAGGTCGGGCTGACAAGGGGTGAGCGTGGGTCGTGGTTCCCGGCCCACCAACGGCCGGCTTCGACGAGACCGGCTCGACCCAGGATCCGGTCCCTCGGTTCGAGTGCGGTCACCTTCGGGTTGCTCATCGTCGCGTCCAGCCACGGCGAGATCAGGATCACCCTGGCCGGCAGGGATCTCCCTGCGTCGCGCAGCCGCATCGTCTGCCCGAGGGCAAGTGCGCCGCCCGAGGAATCACCGGCCAGGAACAGCCGCACACCGGGCTTCTCGACGAGCAGCCGGTCATAGATGGAGTCGAGCAGAGCGTAGGCGTCGTCGACCGAGTGCTCGGGCGCCAGTCCGTACTGCGGCACGGTGACGCTCGCCCCCGACTGTCGTATCAGCGTGGTGATGATCCGCCAGTGCACGTTCAGCATCGGAGATATGTAGGCGCCGCCGTACAGGTACACGAGATGCGAGGCGCCGGAACCGGACTTCGGAGTGAGCTCGATGACCGGGCGGCCGTTGACTATCGTCTCGTCGACGTCGGCAACCCGGCGGAGGCCGCGCGCGACCGGCGCCGACGGCTTCCGATGCGCAACCCGGTCCCGGACCGATTCGGCACTCTTCGTCGACACCGGACGAAACCTCAGCAGGCTCCGCGTGAGTCGCATCGACAACGACATGCCAACGCCTCCTCAGGGTTCTGTCTCGCGACTGCGGCCGTTGCCGCTGCCGTCAGGGCTGGTAGCGGTATCCCATCCCGGGTTCGGTGATGAGGTGTCGCGGGCGGGACGGCTCCGGTTCGAGCTTGCGCCGCAGTCGCGCCAGGTACTCCCGCAGGTAATGGAACTGGTCGGTGTAGGCCGGTCCCCAGACCTCGGTGAGGAGCAGCTTCTGATTGATCAGCTTTCCGGGGTGACGCACCAGGATCTCGAGAACATGCCACTCGGTCGGGGTGAGCCGCACTTCGCTCCCGTCGTCGTCAGATCCGTCCCCGAACCGGTCGGTGCGGACGGCTCGTCGCCCGGCGAGGTCGATCGTGTAGTCGCCGATCCGGGCGGTCGGTGCGTCCTCTTCACCTACGCCACGACGGCTCACCGCGCGAAGGCGGGCGAGCAGTTCGTCGACCCCGAACGGCTTCGTCACGTAGTCGTCGGCGCCGGCGTCGAGCGCCTCCACCTTGTCCTCGCTGCCGACCCGTCCAGACAACACGATGATCGGAGCGGATGTCCAACCCCGTAAGGCGCGGATGACGTCGACGCCGTCCATGTCGGGTAGGCCGAGATCGAGGATGACCACGTCGGGCGGGTGTCCGGCAGCGTCGGCCAGCGCCTGCCGACCGGTTGCTGCGGTGCGGACATCGTGACCTCGCGCGCCGATGGTGATGCGGAGTGCGCGCAGGAGCTGCGGCTCGTCGTCGACGACGAGGACCCGGCTCACGGACGGTCCTCGAGCCGGGTCTGCCCGGCCGCAGGCAGCTCCTCGATCCAATGGGCCACCCCCGGCGGCAAACCCCCGGGGCGATGTTCGAAGGCGGCTGGGCCGGGTGTCGGTGCCGGCAACGGGCCCACCGGCAGCCGTATCACCATGGTCAAGCCGCCGCCTGGGGTCGCCTCGGGGACCAACGACCCGCCCATCGATTCGGTCAGTCCCCGCGACAGCGCCAGCCCTAGCCCGATGCCGGTCGAGTTGTCGGTGTCACCCAGTCGCTGGAACGGTGCGAAGACCGTCTCCCAGTCCTGTTCGGGAATTCCGGGTCCCCGGTCGATCACCCGGAGCTCGATCCGATCTGCCAACGCGCTCGCGGTGATCAGTGGTGGTCGACCGGCGGGGGAGTAGCGGATCGCGTTGGCGGTCAGGTTGGCGATGACGCGTTCGAGCAGCGCGGGGTCGGCCAGAACCGCGGGGAGGTCGTCGGGGACCTGCAGGTGAACCGCACGTCCTTTCGACCCGAGATCATCCAGCGCCAGTGGGACGATCTCGTCCAGAGCGAGCGGCTGCACGACGACGTTGATGACGCCGGCATTGAGTCTGCTGACACCGAGCAGGTTTTCCACGAGTCTGATGAGCCGGTCGATGGACTCGTCGGCGGTGGCGAGGAGTTCCTGGCGTTCGGCCTCGGCCCAGTCGACGTCTGCGCTGCGCAGGCTGGTCACCGCCGCCTTCGCCGACGAGAGCGGGCTGCGGAGATCGTGGCTGACCGCGGCGAGCAGCGCGGTCCGGGTGCGGTCGGCTGCGGCGAGCGGTGCAGCGGTCGCCGCAGCTTCACCGAGTCGCTGCTGCTGGAGCGCAACCGCGGTCTGCGCGGCGAATGCACCGAGAACCCGCCGGTCGGACGCAAGGAGCGGGCGACCACGCAGCACGAGCGCGAGATCCTGACCCACGGGTACTTCGGTGTCGCCGTCCTCGGGACGCAGACACGGATCCGCGCCGGCACTCGCCACGAGGTGCCACCCGTGCCGGTCGGCGCCCGCAGCGCTCACGTCGTCCTCGACGGTCGACTCGTCGGATCCGACGGCAGATCCGACGTGAGCCCCGCGCTCGAGCAACGTCGCCGACGTCATGCTGAACGTGGAACGGACCTGATCGAGCAGATCAGGGAGGGCGGATCGCCCACGGAGCACACTTCCGGCCAACGTGGACAGGGTTTCGGCCTCTGCGGTGGCGTGTGCTGCCTCCTTCGTACGCCGTGCGGACACGTCGACGACCCGGCTGACCATGGCGGCCACGGCGACGAACACGACCAGCGAGAGGACGTTGTTCGTCTCGGCGATGCTGAAATCGTGAAGCGGGGCGATGAAGTAGTAGTTCAGGAGCATGCTCGCCGCGATCGCGGCAGCCAGGGCCGCCCAGATGCCGCCTACCAGGGCGACCGCGACGACCGCCAACAGGAACAGCAGGATGTCGCTGGTCAGGTTGAGTGGTGTGCGTTCCAGCCCGAGCGTGAGGGCGACCAGCAGGACTACGGCGACGATCCCGCCGAGGATGCGCCGCCGGGCGGTCAGCCCACCTCCGAACGCAGGCAGGACGTAGCCCCGGCCGACGTGGCCATGACTGACCATGTGCACGTCGATGTCACCGGAGTGACGAATGACCGTCGTGCCGATACCGGGACCGCTGAGAAAGGCTTGTAGACGCCGGCGCCGGCTCGCCCCGATGACGAGTTGGGTGGCGTTCTCCGCGCGCGCGAAGTCGAGGAGGGCGGCCGGGACGTCCTCGCCGAGAACCTGGTGATAGGTCCCGCCGAGTGATTCGACGAGGGCGCGCTGAACCGCTAGCTTGCGTGGATCGGCGCCTGTGAGTCCGTCCGAGCGGGTCACGTGTACCGCGAGCAGATCGCCGCCGGTGGCGCGCGCGGCGATGCGGGCCGCCCGGCGGATCAGCGTCTCGCCCTCAGGGCCGCCGGTCAGTGACACCACCACCCGTTCGCGGGCTTCCCAGGTGTGCGAGATCGAGTGCGCCGAGCGGTAGGCCTCGAGCTGGTCGTCGACCTTGTCGGCCAGCCACAGCAGGGCGAGTTCCCGCAGGGCGGTCAGGTTCCCGATGCGGAAGTAGTTCGCCAGCGCTGCGTCGACCTTGTCGGGTCCGTAGATGTTGCCGTGTGCCATCCGCCGCCGCAACGCCTCCGGCGTCATGTCGACCATCTCGACCTGGTCGGCGTCGCGCACGACGTCGTCGGGTACCCGCTCGCGCTGCGGGACGCCGGTGATCTTCTCGACGACGTCGTTCAAGGATTCGAGATGTTGCACGTTCACCGTGGTGATGACGCTGATGCCCGCGTCGAGCAGGGCGTGAATGTCCTGCCAGCGCTTCTCGTTGGTCACGCCCGGGACGTTGGTGTGCGCGAGTTCGTCGACCAACGCGAGTTCGGGGTGTCGTCGGATGAGGCCCTCGAGGTCGAGTTCGGTGAACGTCGCCCCGCGGTAATCGACGTACCGGCGGGGAAACACCTCCAGGCCCTCGAGCATCGCCTTGGTGTGCGGGCGGTCATGCGTTTCGACGAAGCCCACCACCACATCGGTACCGCGATCACCCCGCCGGCGGCCCTCGTCGAGCATCGCGAAGGTTTTCCCGACACCCGGCGCGGTGCCCAGATAGACCCTCAGCGTGCCACGCGTCATGATCGGGGACGTCCTCTCTCCTGCATGAACGATAGTCAGCGGGTCGCAGGGGCGAGCTTGTCCAGGGCCAGGTTGAGGCCCAGCACGGTCAGATGCGGTTCACCCATGAAGCCGAGCGCGCGTCCGGCCGTTCGGTCCTCGACGAGCTGACGTATGACCGCGCTGTCGACTCCACGTGTCGCCGCGACGCGGCCGATCTGGATCGCCGCGTAGGCCGGGGAGATGTCGGGGTCGAGTCCGCTGCCGCTGGCGGTGACGGCGTCCGACGGGACCGCGGGATGGGCCGGTGCGTCGCCGCGGATGGCGATCTGCTGCCCGGCGGCGAGATCCTCACCGTTGGCGTGGCAGTCGACGGTGACACCGAGGTAGGTGGCGAGGAACGGCTTCGCCGGGCACTCTTCGTTGATGCTCACGACGCGGGTCACTGCGCCGGCGTAACCCGGACCGGCATGGAAGACGGCCAGGACGGCACCGACACCGCTCGCCGTGCAGTACGGACGGCGTCCGTCCACCCCGTCGAGTTTGCCGACCGCGAGGCTCCGGCTGCACACCTGGGTGAGCAGGCTCTGCGACGACTCGTCGTCGTCGTTGGTCGCCGGATCGTCGAAGGTGTCGGCAATGTCCTCGGGTCCGAGGTTGCTCGCGCCGGTCGCGGTGGGGTCGTATCCCGTGTCCGCGTTGGCGGTTGCGGAAGAGGGCCGACTCTGGAAGTACTGCGGCAGCGGCGTGCCCTTGGCGTCGGTGAAGGACTGACCGATCAGCGACGAGCCGACCGACCGGCCGTTCGCGGAGTCGACGAACGAGCCGTCGGCGTGTCCCGAGAGCCCGGGCAGTTGGGCGATCGCCGTGATGGCCAGTGGGTAGGCGACGCCGACGATGACAGTGAGCACGAGGAGGGCTCGCAGCGCCGCAAGGTGCTGACGGATCCAGGTCGGTGTATGCATGACTACTTCACTCCGGGGATGAATGCCACGATGAGGTCGATGGCCTTGATGCCGATGAACGGGATGATCAGACCGCCGAGGCCGTAGACGATGAGGTTGCGCCGCAGCATCGTCGACGCGCTGCCAGGTCGGTAGCGGACACCGCGTAACGCCAGCGGGATCAGGGCGACGATCACCAGGGCGTTGAAGATCACCGCCGAGAGGATCGCGGACTGCGGGCTGTGCAGCCGCATGATGTTCAACGTGTCCAGACCCGGATACACGGCCGCGAACATGGCCGGGATGATCGCGAAGTACTTGGCCACGTCGTTGGCGATCGAGAAGGTCGTCAGCGCGCCGCGGGTGATCAGGAGTTGCTTGCCGATCTCGACGATCTCGATCAGTTTCGTCGGGTTGCTGTCGAGGTCGACCATGTTTCCGGCTTCTTTGGCGGCCGACGTCCCGGAGTTCATGGCCACGCCGACGTCGGCCTGCGCGAGGGCCGGCGCGTCGTTGGTGCCGTCACCGGTCATCGCGACGAGCTTGCCGCCGGCTTGTTCCTTGCGGATCAGGGCCATCTTGTCTTCGGGGGTGGCCTCGGCGAGGAAGTCGTCGACGCCGGCCTCCGCGGCGATCGAACTCGCCGTGAGCGGGTTGTCACCCGTGATCATCACCGTGCGGATGCCCATGGCGCGCAACTCGTCGAACCGTTCGCGCATGCCCTGTTTGACGACGTCGCGAAGGGCGATGATCCCGACGACGCGTGCGGTACCGCCGTGTGTCTCGGCGACCAGCAACGGGGTTCCACCGGACGCGGAGATCCCGTCGACCAGTTCACCGGTGTCGTCGGGTACCTCGCCGCCGTGTTCGCGGACCCACTGCACCACCGAGTTCGCGGCGCCTTTGCGTACCTCGCGACCCGCGTCGCCGTCCGGGCCTTCGGTGAGGTCGACTCCCGACATCCGGGTCTGCGCGGTGAAGGGGACGAAGGTGATGTGGGTGAGCTCGCCGGACGCGCGCTCGCGAAGTCCGTACTGCTCCTTCGCGTGCACGACGATCGAACGACCTTCGGGGGTCTCGTCGGCGAGCGAGGACAACTGAGCTGCGCTGGCCAGCTCGTCGGGGCTCACCGCACCCACGGGGATGAATTCGCGTGCTTCGCGGTTTCCGATGGTGATCGTGCCGGTCTTGTCGAGCAGGAGTGTGTTGACGTCGCCTGCGGCTTCGACGGCACGACCGCTCATCGCGAGCACGTTGCGCTGGACGAGCCGGTCCATCCCGGCGATACCGATGGCCGAGAGAAGCGCACCGATCGTGGTCGGGATCAGGCAGATCAGCAGCGAGACAAGGACGATTCCGGTGACACCGTGCGAGCCGAGCGCGCTGGTGTCGGGTAGTCCCGGCTGCTGTGCCTTCGAGAAGATAGCCAGCGGCTGCAGTGTGGCGACCGCGAGCAGGAAGATGATCGTCAAGCTGGACAGCAGGATGTTGAGTGCGATCTCGTTCGGGGTCTTCTGCCGGTTGGCGCCTTCGACCAGAGCGATCATCCGGTCGATGAAGCTCTCGCCCGGCTTCTGGGTGATCTGTACGACGATGCGGTCCGACAGAACTTTGGTGCCACCCGTGACCGAGGAGCGGTCACCACCGGCCTCACGGATGACTGGTGCCGACTCGCCGGTGATCGCGGACTCGTCCACACTCGCGATGCCTTCGACGACATCACCGTCACCTGGCACCAGATCGCCGGCTTCGACGACGACACGATCGCCCTGCTGCAGTTGGGGAGCTGCGATGAGTTCCTCGGAACCGTCCGCCGTCAGTCGACGCGCCATCGTGTCGGTACGGGCGCGGCGCAGCGTCTCGGCCTGGGCCTTGCCCCGACCCTCCGCGACCGCCTCGGCCAGGTTGGCGAAGACGACCGTGAGCCACAGCCAGACGACGATGGACCAGGCGAACGTGCTCGGCGACTTCGCTGCGAGAACGGTGGTGAACACTGCGCCGAGTTCGACGATGAACATGACCGGGTTGCGGCACAGCGTGACCGGGTTGAGCTTGCGCAGGGCGTCGGGGAGCGAGCGCCACAGCTGGCGGGGATCGAGCAGACCCCCTTCGATGCGGTGTGGAGCACCCGACGGAGCGGGTGACCGCGTGTTGGTGGGCGAGTCAGGACTGTGCTGACTGGTAGGGGACATCAATGCAGACCCTCCGCGAGGGGACCGAGCGCGAGCGCCGGGAAGTAGGTGAGCGCCACCACGATGATGACGACGCCGACGAGCATGCCGGCGAACAGGGATTTGTCGGTCGGCAACTCGCCGGCCGAGACGGGGGCCGGACTCTGCCGGGCAACGCTGCCGGCCAGCCCGAGCACGAAGATGATCGGCAGTAGCCGGCCGAACAGCATGGCCAACCCGAGAGCGGTGTTGTACCAGGTCGTGTTGACCGAGATACCCGCGAAGGCGGACCCGTTGTTGTTGCCGGCCGAGGTGAAGGCGTACAGAACCTCGGACAGTCCGTGCGGGCCAGAGTTCAGCATGCCGGCCCGCTCGTCGGGCATCGCCATCGTGATTCCCGTTCCCACCAACACGATCAGCGGTGTGGTCAGGATGTAGAGGGAGGCGAACTTCATCTCCCGGCCGCTGATCTTCTTCGCGAGGAACTCCGGCGTTCGCCCGATCATCAGGCCGGCTACGAAGACGGTGATGATCGCGAGGATCAGCATCCCGTAGAGACCGGATCCGGTACCGCCGGGAGCGAGCTCGCCGAGCATCATGTTGAACATCAGGCTGCCGCCCGAGATGCTCGTGTAGGAGTCGTGGAAGGAGTCCACGGCCCCCGTGGAGGTGCCGGTGGTGGCGGTCGCGAAGGTGGCTGATTGGGGAATCCCGAAGCGGGTCTCGGTTCCTTCGCTGGCCGCGCCGACCGCAGTGGGAACTGTGCCCTGGTGGGCCATCTGGAATCCTACGTTGACGGCGAGGCTGCCGACGAGGAGAACAGCCATGACGCCGGCGATGACCAGGCCCTGGCGGACGTTGCCGACCATCCGTCCGAACGCGCCGGGGAGCGAGAACGGGATGAGCAGGATCAGGTAGATCTGGAGCCAGTTCGTCCAGCCGGTCGGGTTCTCGAAGGGATGCGCAGAGTTGGCGTTGTAGAACCCGCCACCGTTCGTACCGACCTCCTTGATCGCTTCCTGACTGGCCACCGGGCCACCGGTGATGCCCTGCTGAGCGCCGGCGAGAGTGCTGATCGTCCGGGTGCCGTGAAAGTTCTGGATCGCGCCGCCGGCGACGAGAACGACCGCGGCGACCACAGACAGCGGAAGCAGGATGCGCAGGCACGTGCGCGTCAGATCGACCCAGAAGTTGCCGACGCTCGGCGTTCCCGTACGGGCGAATCCCCGCACCAGTGCCATCGCGACGGCCATCCCGACGCCGGCGGAAGCGAAGTTCTGCACCGCCAGTCCGGACATCTGGACGAGGTGACCGACGGTCGACTCGCCCGAGTAGGACTGCCAGTTGGTGTTGGTGACGAAGCTGACCGCGGTGTTGAAGGCCCGGCTCGATTCCATCCCCGGGAAGCCAAGGCTGAGCAGCAGACGATGTTGCAGCCGGAGGAACGCGTAGAGGAACAGCACGCCGACCAGCGAGAAGGCGAGCACGCTGCGCAGATAGCTGGACCAGCGTTGGTCGGCCTTCGGGTCGACGCCGACGAGTTTGTACAGTCGGCGCTCGAAACGGGTGTCGTGCTCGCTGCTGTAGACACCGTGCATGTAGTTGCCGAGCGGCCGGTAACTCAGGGCCAGCGCTCCGACGAGGGTGGCCACGAAGACGATCCCGGCAGTAGTGGTGTTCATCTAGAACTTCTCCGGGAACAGCAGCGCGACGAAGAGGAAGATCGTCACGAGGATCGCCAGCACGAGGCCCACGGCATTCTCGACGTTCACAGCTTCTCCACCCCTCTGACCACCAGTGCCAGCAGCGCGAAGGCGACCACGATCAGCAGGACGAACAACAGATCAGGCATGGGATTCCGCCCGAGCCGGCACGGGTGGACAGGTGGCGCAGGCGAGGGCCGGCCGGCCCTGCCGCTGCGGTACTGACATGCGAACACTCCATCGGTGACTGGGCGCCGTCGGTACGACGACACTTCATCGTGCGTGGCTCGGAGCGCCCGGTGCGCCATATTGACGCGTTGTTGACGGCAGCCGTCGGATTATTGATGCGAGGTTGACGGCTGTGTCACGACCACGCCGTCGGATCGACCGAACCCCGCATCCCGCCGCATCCCGCCGCATGCCACGCGCGTCGAGCCCAGAAACGGCGAGCCCGACGTGGACTGTCGGAGTCGAGGTGCAGGATGCCGAGCATGACTGTTACCGGACGCTTGGAACTCGTCGCGCTCGACGCGGCGGACATCGACACGCTCGCCTCGTTCTACGCCGAACTCGCCGGCTGGACGATCAACCGGAAGGACGATGACTGGATCACTGTGCAGGCGGGGGAGGGGCAGGAGATCGCCTTCCAGTTGGCTCCTGACCACGTCGCGCCGCAGTGGCCCGGACAGGAACACCCACAGCAGTTCCATCTCGACCTGCTCGTCGACGGACACGAGGCGGCCGCCGAGCGCGCTGTCGCCCTGGGCGCGACCCGGTTGGCCGACGGCGCCACCTGGATCACGCTGGCCGACCCAGCCGGGCACATCTTCGACCTCTGTCAGCGCGACGGCGTCGGTCCGTCGATGGAGCTGTTCGCTGCGACGATCGACGCACCGGACGCGTCCGCGCTGGCCCGCTTCTACGCCGACCTGCTCGGGATGGACGTCACCTACGAGGGTCCTGAGGGTGCCATGGTCGCGGGTGCAGGCAAGAGCCTCATGTTCCAGCAGGTCAGCGGTTACACCGCACCGCAGTGGCCGGACCCCGCGCACCCGCAGCAGGCACACCTCGACATCCTCGTCGACGATCTCGACGCGGGGGAGTCCCGCGCGATCGAGCTCGGCGCTGCACTCCTCGATGGCAGTCACGATGGTTTCCGGGTATACGCCGATCCGGCCGGGCACCCGTTCTGCCTCACCACCTGACGTCAGATCTCGCTGACGAGATTGCGGTGCCGGTCGTCGCACATCGCGATCCGAGCGCTGGAGTGCCCGCTGCCACCGCCCCGACGTCCGGGCGTGCAGGATAGCCCGGTCACGGGGATCGACCCGCCGGGCCGGTTACGCTGTGCGACAGCTGTAGGTTCTACCTCGGATGACTTCGGGCCGGCCAACAGTCTGAGGTGCTCATCCTTTCCGGGGTGTTGTTGACCGGTTCACTGTTCCTCGGAGCCGTCATTGCCATAACCGTGGCTGCGTTCGTGCTCCTCGTACTCGGCTGGTCGGCGTTCGAGGGTCGTAGACCGGCCAAGATCCTGGCCCGAACTGGAATG
>JAABUT010000897.1_pt1 | contig 39635 bp, 38 predicted proteins | sample 5559281 | NCBI WGS metagenome assembly JAABUT01 (sample SAMN10711880, study PRJNA513359) | rock metagenome | isolation source: Antarctica rocks | place: Antarctica: Victoria Land, Ricker Hills nord | collected 2016-01-04 | reverse complement strand
CAGCCGAACTCGAGGCTGCGTACTACCGTCACGAAGAAGCTCGGCAAACCGCCGAGTTCTCAAACAAGTAAGTCTCCGGACACGCCGTCAGGATTCACTTGACGGGCCACGATGTCGTCCACGTTGACGACCTCCATTGGAAGAGCAAGAAGGATCTGCGCCTCATGCCGGACGCCGCAGGGCGCGGCTTCGATGCGATCCTCACGAACGACAGCAAGCAACTCGACGATGCCGAGGAGTGTCGAGCAATTCGTGACTCGGGGCTTCACCACATCCGATATCGGCAGCAGACCGGACGTGGCGAAAGCGGTGGGATGAACGGCTTGGCGCTTGCGATGGGCGCGATTCTCGCCGCGATGCGCCAGGTGATGCGAGACCTGGAGCAAGCGGACGGTCAGCGGCTGGTCTTGATTCACGAGATCCGTAACGAACGCCGACACGACACGACCGATCCTCGAACTGATCCACCTGCTTACTGGCCGTCCAAGCCGAGCCCACGTCGGCGGGACACGCACCGAAGTCGTTGAGTCGGCCTTCACACACCAAATCCCTGATGCAGGCCGCCGACTGAGCACCGGCACGCACGCGCACTCCTCAGTGCCCGACGAAGACCGGCTTCTCTTTGGCGACGAACGCCGCCACCGCGGTCCGGTGGTCAGCGGTCGCGCCCGCAGCCGCCTGCTGAACCGCCTCGTTCTCCAGCGACTCGGCAAGGCCGTGCGCGGCCGAGAAGTGGATCGCCTGCTTGATGGCGGCGTACGCGGCGGTGGGTCCAGCGGCGAGCCGGGCGGCCAACTCCTGGGCCACCGGCAGGACCTGCGCCGCCTCGACTACCTGGGTGGTCAGGCCGTACTCGGCCGCCACCTGCGCGGTGATCGGCTGGGCCAGCATGGCGAGCTCCACCGCGCGGGCGGAACCGATCAGTCGCGGCAGGGTCCACGAGACCCCGCTGTCGAGACCGAGCCCGACGTTGGCGAAGGCGAGCAGGAACTTGGCGTCGCGCGAGACGATCCGCAGGTCGCAGGCGAAGCTGAAGGACGCGCCGGCGCCCGCGGCGGTGCCGTTCACGGCGGCGATGACCGGCTTGGGCATCTGGGTGAGCGCCAGCGCGATCGGGTTGTAATGCTCGCGGACCGTGCTCAGCGGCGCCGGGTCCTCGGCCTGCAGCAGCCGGATGTGCTCGGTCAGGTCCTGGCCGACGCAGAACCCGCGTCCGCTGCCGGTCAGCACCACGGCCCGCACCGACAGGTCGGCGGCGATGTCGCCGAGCGTGCTCACCAGCGCGTCCTTCAGCTCGACCGAGAGCGAGTTCAGCGACTCGGGCCGGTTCATCGTCAGCGTCACCACACCGTCGGTGCGGTCGGTCAGGAGTACGTCAGCCATCGCTGCAGCCTAGGACATCAGCTCGACCAGCCGGTTCAGTGCAATGCATGCGCAGCGGCAGCATCTCACCTGCTACCCGCTGAGAACATCTCAAAGCGGCGGACAGTGGGCGTGCTGCGGGCCGCTTTGGCTTGATCATCGCCTATGCGAGACAATATGAATCAGCACTACCTGACCCGCGCTGATCGGGCGGGCGTGACGATGCAGTTCTGACCGCAAGAGGAGGCACGGATGGCGGCGATGAAGCCGCGGACGGGTGATGGTCCGCTCGAAGTCACCAAAGAGGGGCGCGGCCTGGTAATGCGCGTTCCGCTGGAAGGCGGCGGCCGTCTCGTCGTCGAGCTTTCCGCTGACGAGGCGAGCGCGCTGTCAAAGGCGCTGTCGGCTGCCGTCAGCTAGCGGCTCAGTGGCCCCGGCCGGCGCTGTCCAACTCGCGAGGTGCGAGCCGGTCAGCACCGGCCGGGGCTTATGCAGGGGGTGAACCAGCCGCCTGTGTAAACCGGCACTGATCAGAGCGTCGATTGCATCGTGACCCGCGTTTTCAGCTCGTCGATCCGAAGAGGCCGCCCGTGATCCTGTTGCAGATTCCAGAACTCCGCCAGCCGGCTGACGTGGTGGTGATCGGCCTGATCGGCTCCGAGCTGCAACTGCCCGAGGTGTCCACCACCGTTCTGCCGGTGCCCGCCGCCCAGGCGGCCGCGCGCTACGCCGCCGACGAGCAGCTCGACGCCGCAGCCGGCTCGTTGCACACGCTGGCGATCCCCGGAGCGGTGCCGTCCACCGTCCTCATCGCCGGGCTCGGCGCCGTGTCCGCCACTGAGCTTCGGGTCGCGGCGGTCGCCGTGGGCCGCCGGATCGCGGCGCTGCCGGAAGGCAAGCGCGTGAGCGTGGCGCTCGATGCTCCCGCCGAGCGGGACAGCGCGGCCCTGGCCGAAGGACTGGTCCTCGGTGGGTACCGGTTCACGCTGCCGTCCGCGGCCGACCAGGACCCTCTGCACACCGTCAACCTCGTGGGCGACGTGGACCGGGCCGGTCTCACGGCCGGCGACGAGGCCGCTGACGCCGCCGGTTGGGCTCGCGACCTCGGCAACACCCCGGCAGCCGAGTTGACTCCGGCCCGGATGGGTGAGCTGGCGGAGCAGCAGCTGACGCCGGCCGGCTGCAAGGTCCAGGTGCGCGACGAGGCGTGGCTGGCGGCCCAGGGCTTCGGGGGAGTGCTCGCAGTCGGTGCCGGCTCCGCGTACGGGCCGCGCCTGATCGAGGTCAGTTACAAGCCCCGTCGTCGAGCCGGCTCCCCGGCTCTGAAGCACGTCGTGCTGGTCGGCAAGGGGATCACCTTCGACAGCGGGGGACTGAACCTCAAGCCGCCTGCCGGGATGCGGATGATGCACACCGACATGTGCGGTGGCGCGGCGGTGCTGGCAGCGATCCAGTACGCGGCCATGCTGAAGCTGCCGGTGCAGGTGACCGCCCTGGTGCCCGCCGCCGAGAACGCGGTGTCCGGCACCAGCATGCGTCCCTCCGACGTGATCACCCAGTTCGGTGGCCGCACCACCGAGATCGGCAACACCGACGCCGAGGGCCGGTTGGTGCTCGCCGACGCCCTCGCCTACGCAGTCGCCAGGCTCAAGCCGGACGTGCTGATCGACATTGCCACGCTCACCGGTGCCATGCGGATCGCGCTCGGTACCGAGACGGCCGGCTTCTTCGCCAACGACGACGGGCTTTCCGGAGCGCTGGAGCAGGCGGCGGAGGACACCGACGAGCCGGTCTGGCGGATGCCGCTGGAGCACCGCTACGCCACGCTGCTGGAATCGTCGGTGGCCGACGCCCGCAACGACCCGGGCAGCCCCGGCGGAATCACCGCGGCGCTGTTCCTGCAGCCCTTCGTCGCCGACGTGGCGTGGGCCCATCTCGACATCGCCGGTCCCGCCCGGTCGGAGCAGGACGGCCCGCTGCTGTCGCGCGGCGCCACCGGGTTCGGCGCACGGCTGCTGGCCCGCTACCTCGAGAACGCTGCCGCCAGCTGAGCACCGGACGGCCGCCCAGCAGGCCGGTGACCAGCTAGGGCCGTGACCAGCTAGGGCAGTGATCAGCTAGATCACCGAGCGATAGAGTTCCACGGTGCGTGCCGCGATCGCGTCCCAGCCGTAGTGGGTGACCGCCCGATCACGGCCGGCCAGTCCCATCGCCCGGGTCCGCGCCGGATCGGCGAGCAATCCGTTCACCGCTTCGACAAGGCCGGTGTGGAACGCGGCCTCGTCCTCGGCGGTGTAGTCCACCAGCAGGCCGGTCTCGCCCTCGACCACGACGTCGGGAATCCCGCCGACCCGCGAGGCCACCACGGCGGTCTCGCACGCCATCGCCTCCAGGTTGACGATGCCCTGCGGCTCGTAGATGGAGGGGCAGAGAAACACGTCGGACGCGGTCAGCAGCTGCAGCAGCTCCTCGCGCGGCAGCATCTCCTGGATCCACACCACGCCCTCTCGCGAGGACTGCAGCTCGGCCACTCCGGCCGCGATCTCGGCGGCGAGTTCGGGAGTGTCCGGAGCGCCGGCACACAGCGCGAGTTGCGCTCCCGGGGCGAAGCGGGCCGCGGCGGCCACCAGGTGCGCGACCCCCTTCTGGCGGGTGATCCTGCCGACGAACAGCACGATGGGCTGATCCTCGCGCAGGCCGTACCGCTCCAGCACGTCGCGGCCGGTAACCGGCGCGTACAACTGGGTGTCGATGCCGTTCGGAATGATCTGGACCTTCGCCGGATCGATGGACGGATACGCCGTCAGGATGTCCTGGCGCATGCCCTTGCTGACCGCGACCACGGCGGCCGCGCCCTCGTAGGCGGTGCGTTCGGCCCAGGACGAGAGCCGGTAGCCGCCGCGGAGCTGCTCGGCCTTCCACGGCCGCAACGGTTCCAGTGAATGCGCCGTGACGACATGGGGCACGTCGTAGAGCATCGAGGCGAGGTGACCGGCCAGGTTGGCGTACCAGGTGTGGGAGTGCACCACATCGACGGGGCCGCCCGCGCTGCCGATGCCGGCGGCGATCTCCAGGTCGACTCCGAACGTACCCAGGGCGGCGTTCGCACCGCTCAGGCCGGCCGGTGTCCGGTACGCGTGCACGCCGGGCTCGCTGCGATCGGCACCGAAGCAGCGCACCTCGATGTCGATCAGCTTGCGCAGCTCGCGCGCCAGGAACTCGATGTGCACCCCGGCGCCGCCGTAGACCTCGGGCGGGTACTCGCGACTGACCAGTGCTGCTCGCATATCAGCAGGCTAGCGGGCATTTCCGATGCTGTGACAGCCCCTGTAATCCCGCTAGGGTAAGGCGCATGGCAGCAGCGGTACGGGTTCTGGGAATCGTCCTGGCCGGTGGCGCGGGCAAGCGGCTCTGGCCGCTCACCGCGGACCGAGCGAAGCCGGCGGTGCCCTTCGGCGGCAATTACCGGTTGATCGACTTCGTCCTGTCGAACATGGTGAACGCGGGATTCCTGCGGATCTGTGTGCTGACGCAGTACAAGTCGCACTCGCTGGACCGCCACGTCACCCAGACCTGGCGGATGTCGCAGTTGCTCGGCAACTACGTCACGCCCGTGCCGGCGCAGCAGCGGCTCGGCCCGCGCTGGTACACCGGCAGCGCCGACGCCATCCTGCAGTCGATGAACCTGATCACCGACGACAGGCCGACCCACATCGCGGTCTTCGGCGCAGACCACGTGTACCGGATGGACCCGAAGCAGATGCTCGAGCGGCACGTCGAGTCCGGCTGCGGCGTGACGGTCGCGGGCATCCGGGTGCCGCGCGAGTCGGCCGACCAGTTCGGCGTCATCGACGCCGACGCCAATGGCAAGGTCCTGCAGTTCCTGGAAAAGCCGGCAGATCCACCCGGCCTGCCGGATGACCCGAGTGTCTCGTACGCCTCGATGGGCAACTACATCTTCAGCACCGAGGCGCTGGTCGAGGCGCTGCGGGCAGACGCCGAGGACCCGACGTCGGTGCACGACATGGGCGGCTCGATCATGCCGTGGATGGTGGAACGCGGCCGGGCGTCGGTGTACGACTTCAACGACAACGACATTCCCGGCTCCGAGGACCGCGACCGCGGCTACTGGCGCGACGTGGGGACCATGGACGCCTACTACGACGCCAACATGGACCTGGTCAGCGTCCACCCGATCTTCAACCTGTACAACTCGGCCTGGCCGATCTACACCTATCACGAGCAGCTGCCGCCGGCGAAGTTCGTCGACGGCGGTCTGGCCCAGGAGTCGATCGTCGGGGCGGGAGCCATCATCTCCGGCTCGACGGTGCGCGGCAGCGTGCTGTCTCCGAACGTCAAGATCCGCAACGGCGCCTACGTCGAGGGCTCGGTGATTCTGGACAACGTGATCATCGGCGAGGGTGCGGTGATCCGGCGCGCCATCCTGGACAAGAACGTGGTGGTGGCACCGGGCGCGCATATCGGCGTCGACCTGGACTCGGATCGGCAGCGCTACCACGTCTCCGACAGCGGGGTCGTGGTGCTGGGCAAGGGCGAGCGGGCCGGGCACTGACGGCTCCCCGAGCGGCCGGATGGCGAAACCTGGACGAAACGAGCCCTACTCCAGAAACGACCCGGGCCGCGATTACGGTTGCGTTGCGTACCTTCGGACCCGCCGCTGCCGCCTGAGTGGGGTGCCTTAGAGTCGCCTGCACCACCGCCTCTCCCTCGACTCGGAAAGAAGTCAGCATGCGACGATCTGCCATGGTTCTGACAGGACTGGCAACGGTGGGCGCGATGGCGCTGACCGGCTGTGCCAAGAACACGCCGAAGGGCGCGGCGGGTCCCACCTCGACTGCCTCCATCAGCGCGGTGGCCAAGGACCAGAGCGCGGCTGATCTGCTTCCCGCCAGCGTCAAGTCCACCGGCAAGCTGATGGTCGGCATCAACATTCCGTACGCCCCGAACGAGTACAAGGACCCGTCCGGAAAGATCGTCGGGTGGGAGGTCGACTTCCTCAACGCGGTAGCGACCAAGCTCGGCGTGACGGCGACCTACAACGAGTCCAGCTTCGACAACATCCTGCCCAGCGTGAAGGGCGGCAAGTACAACCTCGGCATGTCCTCGCTCACCGACAACAAGACCCGTGAGGCGCAGGTCGACTTCGTCAACTACTACAACGCCGGGAACCAGTGGGCGACGCCCGCCGGGAAGAAGGTCGACCCGGACAACGCCTGCGGCCTGAAGGTGGCGGTCGAGACCGGCACCACGCAGCAGACGGACGACGTCCCGACCAAGAGCAAGGCATGTACCGCTGCGGGCAAGAAGGCCATCACGATTCTCAAGATCGACAGTCAGGACGCCGTGAACCAGTCGGTCATCCTGGGTCAGGCTGACGCCTTCGACGCCGACTCGCCGATCACCGAGTACGCGGTCAAGCAGTCGAGGGGCAAGCTGACCCTGTCCGGCGACATCTACGGTGCCGCGCCGTACGGGCTTGCGGTGGCCAAGGACGGCGGCACCCTGAAAGAGGCGCTGCAGAAGGCGATCCAGTCGATGATCGACGACGGGACGTACAAGCAGGTCCTCGACAAGTGGGGCGTGAGCGCCGGCGCGATCAAGCAGGCCACGGTCAACGGCGCCCAGAGCTAGAGCGATGTCCGTACCTGTGCACGGGGGTGCCGAGCCGGTGGCGAGCGGGCCGGCTGTCGGGTACGGCAACCGACCCGAGATGATCCAGGCGGTGCCGATGCGCCGTCCGGGCCGGCTGGTCGTGGCCGTCCTGATCGTGGTGCTGCTGGCCCTCTTCCTGTACGGCGCGGCCACCAACAGCGCCTATGACTGGGGCACGTTCGGCCGGTACCTGTTCGACCAGCGGGTCAGCCAGGCAGCCGCCATCACGCTGTCGCTCACCGCGCTGGCGATGTTCTTCGCCATCGTGCTCGGCGTGATCCTCGCGGTCATGCGGCTGTCGCCCAACCCGGTGCTGAAGTGGGTCAGCTGGGTGTTCGTGTGGTTCTTCCGCGGCACCCCGGTGTACGTCCAGCTGGTGTTCTGGGGCCTGCTGGTGGTCATCTACAAGCACATCGACCTGGGCATCCCGTTCGTGCACCAGTTCGCCCACATCAGCACCCAGAGCCTGTTCACCCCGTACTGGCTGGCGGTTCTCGGCCTGTCGCTGAACGAGTCGGCCTACATGGCCGAGATCGTCCGGGCCGGTATCAGCAGCGTGGACGAGGGCCAGGAAGAGGCCGCCCGGGCGCTGGGCATGTCCTGGGGGCAGAGCACCCTGCGGATCGTGCTGCCGCAGGCGATGCGGGTCATCATCCCGCCCACCGGCAACGAGCTGATCTCGATGCTCAAGACCACGTCCCTGGTGACCGCGGTGCCCTACACCCTGGAGCTGTACAGCCGCACCCGCGACCTCGCCGTCGAGACGTACAACCCGATCCCGATGCTGCTGGTGGCCTCGGCCTGGTACCTGTTCTTCACCTCGGTACTGATGGTCGGCCAGTTCTATCTGGAGCGGTACTTCGCCCGGGGCGCGTCGCGGAAGATGTCGGCCAAGCAGCTCCAGGCGCTTGCCAACGCCCAGAGTCTCGGCAGTATGCACGGGGGCATCTGATGGCGACGGACGAGATGGTCCGAAGCGACCAGGTGTGCAAGTACTTCGGGGCCCTGGAGGTGCTCAAGGGCATCACGCTCACCGTGAATCGCGGCGAGGTGATGTGCCTGGTGGGCCCGTCCGGCTCGGGCAAGTCCACCTTCCTGCGCTGCATCAACCATCTGGAGCAGGTCAGCGCCGGCCGGCTGTGGGTGGACGGCGAGCTGGTCGGCTACCAGGAGCGTGCCGGCCGGCTGCACGAGATGCACCCGAAGGAGGCCGCCAAGCAGCGCCGCGACATCGGGATGGTGTTCCAGAGGTTCAACCTGTTCCCGCACCTGACGGCGCTGGAGAACATCACCGAGGCCCCGATCCGGGTGAAGAAGCAGAAGAAGGACGCCGCTGTCACCCGCGGCAAGCAGTTGCTGGCTCAGGTCGGGCTGTCGGAGAAGGCGCAGGCCTATCCCGCGCAACTGTCAGGTGGTCAGCAGCAGCGCGTCGCCATCGCGCGGGCGCTGGCGATGGACCCCAAGCTGATGCTCTTCGACGAGCCCACCTCGGCGCTGGACCCCGAGCTCGTGGGCGAGGTGCTCGACGTGATGAAGGAGCTCGCCCGCGGTGGCATGACGATGATCGTGGTGACGCACGAGATGGGCTTCGCCCGCGAGGTCGCCGACTCCCTGGTGTTCATGGACGCCGGCGTGGTCGTGGAGGCCGGGGACCCGGGGCGGGTGCTGAGTAATCCGGAGCATGAGCGCACGAAGGCGTTCCTGTCCAAGGTGCTGTGACCCCGCCGGACGTGGGCTGGGACGCGGACCCGGTGGTCGCCGGGCGTTCCGCGCTGGCGCCGCTGGCAGCCTCGGTCACCGCCGACGTGTGCGTGATCGGCCTCGGCGGGAGCGGTCTGGCCGCGGTCGGCGAGGCGCTGCGGCGGGGCCTCTCCGTGGTCGGTCTGGACGCCGGGCGGGTGGCGGCAGGGGCGGCCGGGCGCAATGGCGGCTTTCTCATCGCCGGTCCCGCGATCGCGCTGCACCAGGCCGCCGCGGGCTGGGGCGCCGAGGCCGCCTTGGCGCTGTACCGGCAGACGATGGACGAGATCGGCGCGCTGGCTGACCTGCTCGGCCCCGAGGTCATCCGCCGCGAGGGCTCGCTGCGGTTGGCGGGGCTGCCGGGTGAGCCGGTGGACGCCGCGGCGGCTGCTGACCGGGAACTGGAGCTGGCCGATTGCCTTGACCAGCAACGGACGCTGCAAGAGCACGGGATCGCGGTGGAGTCCTATGCCGGGCCGCTCGGTCAGGGGCTGTTCCTGCCGGATGACGCGGCGATGAATCCGGCGCGGCGCGCCCTCGGGCTCGCCGAAATCTACGGCACCCGGGCGCGGCTGTTCGAGAACAGCCCGGTGCACTCGGTCGAAACCGGCCGGGTGGTCACCGACGCCGGTGACGTCTCGGCCGGGCTGGTGGTCGTCGCGGTCGACGGCAAGCTGGAGGTGCTGCTGCCCGAACTCACCGGACGGATCCGCACCACTCGTCTGCAGATGCTGTCCACGGAGCCGCTCGCACCCGGCCCGTCCGGCGAGCCGCGGCTGCCCTGTCCCGTGTACAGCCGCTGGGGTTATGACTATGCCCAGCAGGACCGTGCCGGCCGGATGTTCATCGGCGGCGGCCGGGACCACTTCCCCGACGAGGAGTGGACGCTGGACACCACGCCGACGGCGGCCGTCCAGGGCTGGATCGAACACGCTGCCGCTAGGTTCGCAGGCGCCCCGGTGCGGGTGACGCACCGGTGGGCGGCGTCGGCCGGCTACACCCCCGACGCGCGTCCGCTGGTCACCGAGGTGCGTCCCGGGGTGGTGGCCTGCGGCGGGTACAACGGCACCGGCAATCTGGTGGGTCCGATCGCCGCCCGGGCCGCGCTGGCACTGGGCCTGGACGGCCAGCGCCCCGGCAACTACTTCGCGAGCTGATCGGCCGGATCGCTGCCCCCAGGCCGGGAGCCCCCTGGCCGGAAGCCCTGGCCAGCGCGGGACAATGGGCCGGTGAACCCCGAGACGCTGGCTGACCAACTGCGCCGGGCGGGCATCGCCGAAGTCGACGCCTCGACCCGCCGCCGGGCCGAGTACTCCACCGACGCCTCCAACTACCGCGTCGTGCCCGAGGTGGTGGTGTTTCCCCGGCACGCCGACGAGGTGGCCTCCGCCCTGCAGGTCGCCAGGGACACCGGCTCACCGTTCACCGCGCGCGGAGCGGGCACGTCGTGCGCCGGCAACGCCGTCGGCAGTGGCATCGTGCTGGACTTCTCGCGGCACCTGAACCGGCTGATCGAGCTCGACCCGGACGCGCACACGGCCACCGTCCAGCCGGGCGTCATCCTCTCCGATCTGCAGCGCGCCGCAGCGCCGCACGGCCTGCGCTTCGGCCCCGATCCCTCGACCCAGGCCCGGTGCACCCTCGGCGGCATGATCGGCAACAACGCCTGCGGGGCGCACGCGCTGGCCTACGGCCGCACCGCCGACAACGTCGAGGCCCTGTCGCTGCTGCTGGCCGACGGGCGCACCGTGCAAGCCGGCCGGCTCGGCGACCTCGCCGATCCGGTCGGCGCCGAACTGTCGTCGCTGGTAGCGGGCAACCTGGGCGTGATCCGCACCGAGTTCGGCCGGTTCCCGCGGCAGGTCTCGGGTTACTCCATGGAGCAGTTGCTGCCCGAGAACGGCGGCAACCTCGCACGCTTCCTGGCCGGCACCGAGGGCACCCTGGCCGTGCTGACCGAAGCGACCGTCAACCTGGTCGAGGCGGCTCCGTTCACCGCGCTGGCGGTGCTGGCCTACCCCGACATGGCGGTGGGCGCCGACGCGGTGCCGACGGTGCTGCCGCTGCGCCCGCTGGCCCTGGAAGGCATGGACGCCCGGCTGGTCGACGCGCTGCGCACCCGGCGCGGACCGGCCGCGGTGCCCCAGCTGCCCGCGGGCGGCGGCTGGCTGTTCGTCGAGACCGGCGGGGCGAGCATCGACGAGGCGATCGCAGCGGCCCGCCAGGTGGTTGCCGCCGCCGACCCGCAGGCTTCGGCCGTGGTGACCGGTGAGGACGCCCGTAGGCTGTGGCGCATCCGCGAGGACGGCGCCGGCCTCGGTGGGCGTACCCCCGCGGGCGCTCCGGCCTGGCCGGGCTGGGAGGACGCGGCGGTGCCACCGGAGCGCCTGGGCGACTACCTGCGGGACTTCTTCAAGCTGCTGGACCAGCACGGGGTTGACGGCCTGGCGTACGGGCATTTCGGTGACGGCTGCGTGCACGCCCGGCTGGACTTTCCGCTTGCGCAGCGACCGGCCGCGTTCCGGTCTTTCCTGCTGGACGCGGCCGCTCTGGTGGCCTCGCACGGTGGCTCGATGTCGGGTGAGCACGGCGACGGCCGGGCCCGCGGCGAGCTGCTGCCGGCCATGTACTCACCCGAGGCGATCGGGCTCTTCGGTGCCGTGAAGGCCATCTTCGATCCGGCCAACCTATTGAACCCGGGCGTCATCGTGGACCCGGCGCCCGTGGACGCTGACCTGCGGCTGCCGCTGGCTCGGCCGGTGAAGGGCGCGCGCGGCTTCAGCTACCCCTCCGACGGCGGCTCGTTCAGCACCGCGGTGCACCGCTGCGTCGGGGTGGGCAAGTGCCGGGCCGACACCACTGCCACCGGCGGCGTGATGTGCCCGTCCTACCTGGCCACCAAGGACGAGACCCACTCCACCCGGGGACGCGCCCGGGTGCTGCAGGAGTTGGCCAATGGCAGCCTGGTCAAGGATGGCTGGAAGTCGCCCGAGCTGATGGAAGCCCTGGACCTCTGCCTGTCGTGCAAGGGCTGCAGCTCCGACTGCCCGGCGGGCGTCGACATGGCCACCTACAAGGCCGAGGTGCTGCACCAGCGCTACCGCCGTCGGCGCCGGCCGGCCTCGCACTACTCCCTCGGCTGGCTGCCGCGCTGGGCCAAGCTCGCCACCAGGACGCCGCGGCTGGCCAACGCCGCGCTCAAGCCCAAGCCGCTCGCGGCGCTGGTCAAGCGGATCGGCGGCATCGACCAGCGCCGGCCGCTGCCGGACTTCGCGAGGCAGTCGTTCCGGCAGTGGTTCGCCGAGCATCCCGTCGCCTCCGGGAAACCGGTGATGCTCTGGGTCGACACCTTCACCAACGGCTTCTCGCCCGAGGTCGGCAAGGCCGCCGTCCAGGTTCTGGAAGCCGCCGGCTACTCGGTGCGGATTCCGGCCGGTGAGGTGTGCTGCGGGCTGACCTGGATCTCGACCGGGCAGCTCGACGGCGCGCGCAGGCAGCTAGCCAGGAGCCTCGCCGCGCTGCAGCCCGCGATAGACGAGGCGATGCCGGTGGTGGGACTCGAACCGTCCTGCACGGCGGTGTTCCGCTCGGACGCCGTCGAGTTGCTGCCCGACGACCCGCGTGCCGAGCAGGTCAAGGCCCAGCTGCGGACGCTGGCGGAGCTGCTCACCGAACGCGGCTGGACGCCGCCGGCGCTCACCGGCGTGCGTGCCGTGGCGCAGCCGCACTGCCACCAGCACGCGGTACTGGGCTTCGATGCCGACGCGGCCCTGCTCCGGGGCGCCGGCGCGGAGCTCAGCACCGTCGGCGGCTGCTGCGGCCTGGCCGGCAACTTCGGCGTCGAGAAGGGCCACTACGAGGTCTCGGTGGCGGTGGCCGAGCAGTCGCTGCTGCCTGCCGTCCGCGTCGCCGGTGCCGACACGGTGGTGCTGGCGGACGGGTTCTCGTGCCGGACCCAGCTCGACCAGCTGTCCGACCGAACCGGCATCCACCTCGCCGAACTGCTGGCGTCAAGGCTGCCAGAACAGGCCACCAGCCCACTCCAGCCTGCCAGCCAGCCCGAGCCCGTCAACCCGACCCAGCCAGGAGGAGCGTCATGAGCGCCGGATTCGTCCCACCGCCCTACCCGTACGAGCGGCTCGGTGAGATCAAGGCGATCGCCGACAAGCTGGACGGCGGCGCGGTCGACCTGTCCATCGGCACGCCGTGTGACCCGCCGCCACCGGCCGTCATCGCGGCCCTGGCCGATGCCAGCAAGGCTCAGGGTTACCCGCCGTCCATCGGCACGCCGGCCCTTCGCCAGGCCGCGGCCCGCTGGATCTTCCGTCGGCTCGGTGCGGAGGTGGACGCGGACACCGAGCTTGCCGCATGCGTCGGCACCAAGGAGTTCGTGGCGTCCACGCCGCAGTACCTGAAGCTGCGCACCCCCGACCGCGACACGGTGCTGTACCCCGCGATCAGCTACCCGACGTATGAGATGGGCGCGACGCTGGCGGGGCTGCGGCCGGTGCCCTACCGCGAGCTGGCGGACATCAGCGCCGAGGACGCCGGCCGGGCGCTGTGCGTGTGGGTCAACTCGCCGAGCAACCCGACCGGTGAGCTGCTCGATCTCGCCGCCGCTGCGGCGTGGGGGCGCCAGCATGACGTGCCGGTGCTGTCGGACGAGTGCTACGCCGAGTTCAGCTACGCGACCGGACCGACGACCATCCTGCGCACCGGGACCCAAGGCGTGCTGGCGCTGCACTCGCTGTCCAAGCGGGACAACTTCGCCGGTGCCCGGATCGGCTTCTACGCCGGGGACGCCGAGCTGGTGCACTACCTGCGCGAGGTCCGCAAGCACGCCGGTCTGATGCCACCCGGGCCGGTGCAGCAGGCCGCCGTCATGGCCTTGGACGACGACGCGCACGTCGACGCGCAGCGGGACCGGTACTGGCGCCGGATGCAGCGCCTGCGCGACGTCCTCGCCGCTGTCGGCCTGGCCTGCGAGCTGCCGGCCGGGGCGTTCTACCTCTGGCTGGAAGCTCCGGACGGCGACGCCTGGGGCTGTGCCCGGATGCTGGCCGAACGCACCGGCATCGTCGGCTCACCGGGGGAGTTCTACGGCACGGTGTCGGCAGGCAACCTGCGGCTGGCAGCTGTCGCGCCCGATGAGCGCATCGAGCTGGCAGCACGCAGGGTCGGCCTTAGCTGAGCGAATCTGCCCCTGCACCAATCCGCCGCTGGGCGAATCCGCCCTTGGACGACTTCGGAGGCTAGACGAACTCGACGCCCTGGGCCAGCGGCAGCTCGGTGGAGTAGTTCACCGTGTTGGTGCTGCGCCGCAGGTAGGCCTTCCACGAGTCCGACCCGGATTCGCGGCCGCCGCCGGTCTCTTTCTCGCCACCGAAGGCTCCACCGATCTCAGCGCCGGACGGGCCGATGTTGACGTTGGCGATGCCGCAGTCCGAGCCGGCGGGGGACAGGAACTCCTCGGCCTCGCGGATGCTCTGGGTGAACACCGAGGACGACAGCCCCTGGGTCACGCCGTTCTGCAACGCGATGGCCTCCTCGAAGGTGTCGTAGGTCAGGACGTACAGAATCGGCGCAAATGTCTCGGCCTTGACGATGTCGCTCTGCGCCGGCATCCGGACGATGGCAGGCTGGACGTAGAAGGCGTCGCTGGCCTCGTCGGCCAGCACCCGCTCACCGCCGACGATCAGCTCGCCGCCCTCGCCCTGAGCGGTCGCCAGCGCCTTTGTGAAACCCTCGTACGCCGTGCCGTCGATGAGCGGGCCGACCAGAGTGCCGCCCTCCAGCGGTGAGCCGATGGGCAGCGATGCGTAGGCCTTCTTGAGCCCGGCGACCAGCTCGTCGGCGATCGATGAGTGCACGATCAGCCGGCGCAGGCTCGTGCAGCGCTGGCCGGCGGTCCCGGCGGCGGAGAACACGATGCCACGCACGGCGAGGTCCAGTTCCGCGCTCGGCGCCACGATGGCGGCGTTGTTGCCGCCGAGTTCGAGCAGCAGCCGGCCGAGCCGGCCGGCCACGATGGGAGCCACGGTCTTGCCCATCCGGACCGAGCCGGTGGCCGAGATCAGCGCCACCCGGGGATCGCTGACGAGGGCCTCGCCGACCGCCGCGGCACCCAGCGCGAGCTGGGACACCGCCTCCGGTGCGCCGACCCGGCGGGCAGCCTCGGACATCAGGGCCTGGCACGCGAGCGCGGTCAGCAACGTCTTCTCCGACGGCTTCCAGATCACCGGATCGCCGCACACGACCGCGAGTGCGGTGTTCCAGGACCACACCGCCACCGGGAAGTTGAAGGCCGAGATGAGCCCCACGACGCCGAGCGGGTGCCACTGCTCCATCATCCGGTGGCCGGGCCGTTCGGTGGCGATGGTCTGGCCGTACAGCTGGCGGGACAGGCCGATGCCCAGGTCACAGATGTCGATCATCTCCTGCACCTCGCCGAGGCCCTCGGAGATGATCTTGCCGGCCTCGATGCTCACCAGCGCACCGAGATCGGTCTTGTGCTCGCGGAGCAGGTTGCCCAGCTCGCGGACCAGTCGGCCGCGCACCGGGGCCGGTACCAGCCGCCACTGCTCGAAGGCGGCGAACGCCCGCTCGACGAGCTCGCCGACCTGGGCAGGTGTGTGGGCAGTGATCCGGCCCAGCTCGCCGCCGGTGATCGGGGACCGCGAGATCAGCTCTCCCCCATCGGTGAACGGGTCCCGCACGCCGAGGCGGTCAAGGATGGCGAGCGTGCGCGTACGCAGCTCGTCGTGGTTCAGCACAGCTGTCATGTCAGACCTTTCCCAGGTTGCCGAAGAGGGCGCCGCTCTTGGTGGACAGCAGGTCGGCGAAGCCGATGTCTTCCTGCTTGATGAATCCGGTCTGGGGCAGGCGCTCGTCGGCGACCAGCTCGACCACCGCGGCAGCGGCGGCGGCGGTCGTCCACGAGATCGCTCGCCAGGTACGGCCGTTGATGTCCAGTGGCTGGTACGCGCGCACGTACTGCTTGCGGTACGGCTGGCCGCCGGCGGCCTCGTCGGTCCGGCCCTCGACCGCGGCGTGCAGGTAGACCACGTCGTCATCCACCGGCGGCTTGGCGTCGACCAGCAGCTCGCCCGCCAGCTCGCGCCGGTTGCGCAAACCCAGCTCGTCGAAGAAGAACCGCATCAGCTCGAAGTGCCCGGGATAGCGCATGGTCTTGTAGTCCAGCCGCTGCACCCGGCCGTCGTAGGTCTCGCACATGGTGCCGAGGCCACCGGAGGTCAACGACGCTTCGAGTTCGATGCCCCCGATGACGACCCGTTCGTGCTCGGTCATCGCGGGCACCATCTGCCGACGGCCGCCGCGCAGCACCTCGCAGTCGTTGAGGTACTCGTTCACCACGCCTTCGGCCGACCAGTTGAAGGCGTAGCCGAGCAGGCCGGCCGGGTGCCGGGGCAGCGCCCCGACCTTCAGTTCGATGGAGCGGATCTCGTCGAACTGTGCGGTGAGGGACGAGCCGACGATGCCGATCAGCCCTGGCGCCAGGCCGCATTGCGGCGCGTAGACGTTCTTGGGGTTTTGCGCGGCGAGTTCCAGCACCCGGTTCGTGGTCGGCACGTCCTCGGTCAGGTCGAAGTAGTGGACGCCGCAGTCGTGCGCGGCCTCGGCCACACCCAGGTTGAGGTTGTACGGCAGGCAGGACACCACCGCGTCGGCCCCGGCCAGTGCCGCACACAGCGCACCCGAGTTGCGCACGTCGAGCGCCTTGCTCGCGAAGGAAAGGCCGCTGCGCTCGCGGGCGTCGTAGGCGGTGACGGCGAAGCCGGCATCGGCCAGCAGGGTGGCGACCAGTTCGCCGACCTTGCCCAGGCCGACGACCCGAACATCGTTGATGGAGCGTGCCATTCAGTGCTTCCTTCCGGTCGAGCTTCCGGTCGAGCTGAAGCCGGCTGTCACGCGCGTCGGCAGCTGTGCTTACGTTAGTCTGCCAGTCAGCATTAGAGAACCTGACGGCCGGCGGCATAGCGGGATAGCGGATAGCGGGATAGGGGATGGCGAACAGCAGTGGACGCGGGACTGGACGTCAGCCGGCTGCGGTTGCTGCGCGAGGTGGCGTTGCGCGGCTCCATCGCCGCGGCGGCCCGCGAGCTGGGGCTCACCCCGTCGGCGGTATCGCAGCAGGTGGCCATTCTCGAGCGGGAGGCCGGGACGACGCTGCTGGACCGGTCGCCGCGCGGCGTGCTGCTGACCGGGGCCGGTCAGGCTCTGGTGCGCAGGGCCGGCGCGATCCTGGAACTGCTGGAACAGGCCCGGGCCGACCTCGACCGGCTCAGCGGCGAGCTGGCCGGCCGGGTCCGCATCGGCACGGTCGCGTCGGCCGCGGTGGCGCTGGTGAGCGAGGCCACGTCCCGGCTCGCTGCCGAGCACACCGAGCTGGAACTGCTGGTCACCGTCGCCGAGCCTGCCCGAAGCATCGATGCCCTGCTCGACGGGGATCTCGACCTGGCCGTGGTGGACCTGTACGACGGCGTGCCGGTGCGGGTGCCCGACTACCTCGTCGCCACCGAGCTGTGCACGGAGCCGCTGGTGGTGGTGAGCGCGCCGGGTGCCCTCGATGGACTGGGCGCCCCGGCCCCGTTCTGCCGGCTCGGCAGGGATTCGGCTGGCGGCGCTCGCCGGTCAGCACTGGGTGATGCCGCCGCTGGACGCGGCGTGTGGCCAGGCCGTCCGGTTCGCCTGCCGCGCCGAGGGTTTCGAGCCGACCGTCCGGTGGGAGACCGACGACATGCTGCTGCTCGTCCGGGCGGTCGCCGCCGGTCACGGGATCACGGTGCTTCCCCGGCTGGCGGTCGCGGATCAGGTCGCCGACGTGGTTCTCCAGCCGCTGGCGGAGCCGGCCATGAACCGCCGGCTGCTCGCGCTCACCCGGACGTCGAGCCAGGACCGTCCGATCATCCGGGCCGTCCTGACGGAATTGGGCAAGGCGGCCGGCTGAGCGAGTACCGCTGAGCGGCGTCAGTGCTGAGTGGCGTCAGTGCTTGGCGGCCACCAGCACGCCGTCGCCGACGGGAAGCAGCGCGGACGTCAGCCGGGAGTCCTCACGGACAGCCTTGCCGAGCTCGCGCAGTGCCACCGTGTCGGTGTCCCGGGCGTTCGGGTCGGCGACCCGGTCGTGCCACAGGACGTTGTCGAAGGCCACCACGCCACCGGGACGCAGCAACCGTACGGCCTGCTCGTAGTAGTCGCTGTAGCCGGTCTTGTCGGCGTCGACGAAGACCAGGTCGTACGCGCCGTCGGTGAGCCGGGGCAGCACCTCGCCGGCCGCGCCGTTGATGAGCCGGTACCGGTTGGGGCCGACCCCGGCATCCCGAAACGCCTGCTTGGCCGCGCGCTGATGCTCGGCCTCGGTGTCGACGGTGGTCAGCACGCCGTCCTCGCGCATGCCGCCGAGCAGCCACAGGCCGGACACGCCTGCCCCGGTGCCCACCTCGACGACTGCCTTGGCGCTCACCAGAGTGGCGAGGAGCCGCAGTGTCGCGCCGCCGGCGGGGCTGATCGGGGTACACCCCATTTCGGTGCCCCGGGAGCGGGCGGCGGCCATCACCTCGTCCTCGGCGAGAAAGTTCTCGGCGTAGGCGAGACTGGGCGGAGTGAGGTACGCGTCGGCCATGGTGCAGGACTCTACCGAGCCGCCTGGCGCATCGAATTCAGGATCTGGCGCAAGTCGTCCACGGTGGTGGTCGGGTTCACGATCGCGAACCGGGTGCAGACCTTTCCGTCGTGCTTGGTGGGGGTCACGAACGCGAAGCCGTCGTTGAGGACCTCCGCGCTCCAGGTCACGTAGTCCGAGGCGCTCCAGCCGATCCGCTCGAAGATCAGGACGGACAGATCCGGCTCGGCGAGCAGCCGGACGTGCTCGGCAGCCTCGATGAGATCCCGCCCCGCTCGCGCCACCGTCAGGGTGTGCTCGATGGCGTCGGTGTAGGCCGCCGTCCCGTGCACCGCGAGCGAGAACCAGAACGGCAGGCCGCGAGCGCGCCGGGTGAGCTGCACCGAGAAGTCGCTGGGATTCCACTCACCCTCGACGTTGACCGGGTCGAGGTAGCCGGCCTTCTGGGTGTGCGCGGCGCGCGCCAGCACCGGGTCGCGGTAGATCAGGGCGCAACTGTCGTACGGGGCGAACAGCCACTTGTGCGGATCGACGATGAACGAGTCGGCGTGCTCGATTCCGGCGTAGAGATGCCGCACGGACGGGGCCGCCAGGCCCGCGCCGCCGTATGCGCCGTCGATGTGCAGCCACCAGCCGTGCTCCTGCGCGACGGCGGCCACTCCGGCGATGTCGTCCACCACGCCGAGGTTCGTCGAGCCCGCGGTCGCCACGACGGCGAAGATGCCCTCGCGCTCGGACTCCGACAGCTCGGCCAGTCGCTCCCGCAGGGCCGCCCCGGTCAGCCGGCCACGCTCGTCGCCGGGAACCGAGATCACCTCGGCATCCATCACGACCTGGACGGCGTGCTTCACCGACGAGTGCGTCTCGTCGGTGACCAGCACCGCCCACCGCCGCGGCGGCGAACCCGCGCGGTTGTGCCGGGCCGTCTCGCGGGCCGCGACCAGGGCCGACAGGTTGCCGATGGTGCCGCCCTGGACGAACACGCCGCCCGCACCCTCACCGAAGCCGACCAGGTCAGAGATCCAGCGCAGCGCCTGGTTCTCGGCGTAGACGGCGCCGGAGCCCTCGAGCCAGGAGCCGGCGTACACGTTGGAGGCGCCGACCAGCATGTCGAAGGCCGCCGAGGCCTTGGACGGGGCGCCGGGAATGAAGGCGAGGTAGCGCGGGTGGTCCACGGAGAGGCAGGCCGGGGCGAACACGTGCTCCCACAGTCGCAGCGCCTCATCGTGGCCGATCCCGCTCTCGGTGACGGTCTCGCCCGCGATAGCGCCGAGTTCGTCCGGGGTGAGTGAGTTGTCCAGCGGCGCGTGCATGGACAGCCGGTCCAGGCACAGGTCCGCCAGAGCGCGCGCCGTTGCGGCACTGACGTCGGTGTAGGTATGCACGGAGGGTCAGCCTAGACAGCCTTTCCGGTCCCTCACACCTGGCGCGCGTCGCGGGAACGTGAGAGCGCCCTGAGGCGTTCCACCAACACACAGCTGGACCTGCGAGGGTTTCTATGCCACATCAAGAGGATGCGGCACGCTGTAGGAATTGGGTGATCTTGTCGATGTCCACGCTGAAGCTCGGTGTGGCTAGTTCGATGGGTGGGCAGGCCGGGTCGGATGCTGAGAAGCGCTCGACCCCCGCGCCCGCGATTCCATCTGATCAGGCCGCGTGGGTTGCGCCGTCCTGGGATGACATTGTGCGTCAGCACGCCGACCGGGTGTACCGGTTGGCCTACCGGCTTTCGGGCAACCGCTCCGATGCCGAAGATCTCACCCAAGAAACCTTCGTACGGGTGTTCCGGTCGCTGGCCGACTACACGCCGGGGACGTTCGAGGGCTGGCTGCACCGCATCACCACCAACCTCTTCCTCGACATGGTCCGGCGCCGACAGAAGATCCGGTTCGATGCTCTAGCCGAGGACGCCTCCGAGCGCCTGGCCTCGGACGAGCCGGGACCGGAGCGGGCGTACGAGCAGAACAACCTCGACCCCGAGATTCAGCGGGCACTCGATGCGCTGCCGGCCGACTTCCGTGCCGCGGTTGTGTTGTGCGACCTCGAGGGCCTGAGCTATGAAGAGATCGCGCTGACCCTGGACATCAAGGTCGGCACCGTGCGGTCCCGGATTCACCGCGGCCGGGTGCTGCTGCGTGAGGCGCTGGCACATCGCGCGCCCGGCACCCGTCCGGTCGAAGCCGAGCCTGAACCTGGAGTGTGAGTCAACAGTGACTGTCCCGCGCGTGTTTGGGCTGCCGCATCTGTCAGAGGACGCCGTGGCGGCTTTCGCCGACGGCGTTTTGACACCCGCGGCCACGGCTCGCGCGCGGCGGCACTGCGCTGAGTGCGGCGAGTGCGCCGAGGCCGTTCGCGGTCAGCGCGAGGCCGCGATGATGTTGCGGATGTCGGCGCCTCCGGCTCTGCCCTCGGGTCTGCTCGACCGGCTGGCCGGCCTGCCGATGTCGGCGAGCCTGCCGCCGCCGCGCAGCGGACTGCCCACCACGCTCGGCTCGGACGGCATTCCGGTCTTCGTGGCCCACGATCCCCGTAACCGGGCGCAGGACGCGCCCCGCTCCGATGGTCACCACGATCGGGTTGCCGCCGCGCCAGATTCGCGGGCCGGTCACCACCGCCGGGGGCTGCTGCCGGTGACCATGCTCGCCTCGGTCGCCGCCGTGGTCGCCGCCGGCACCCTGGGCGGCAATGTCGCCGCCACGGACCCGTCCAACGACCAGTCCGGCGCGGCGGCGAGCGTCCCGTTCGCCGCCAACGGGGTGGTCAAGGCGGTCACCGGCCGACATGTCGATACCTTGCCGGCAGCGGGCCTGCTCGCCACGTCCCTGGAACAGCCGGCGCGCCTGCGGCAGTCGGGAAGCTTGGCGCAGTCGGGAAGCGTGGTGCAGTCGGGAAGTGTGGCTGAGGCGGCGACCCCAGAGCGGTCTGCGCCCCTCGGCTCGGTTGCCCTGCCCGTCGGCGTGCACCGGCGTGCCATTCCCGCACCGTGACACCGGGCGCCCCGGGTGCGGTGGTGGCTGCGCCGATCGACCCACCGGTGGTCCTGGCAGGCGCGCTGAGGCAGACTTCAAGGTGGTAGTGGGTCAGTTGCCGGTTCCACCTACAAGACGATCAATTCCGGAGGGCATGTGAGCGACGAGGTCGACGCGTCGCCGTTCGCCCGCCCGGGTGGCTTGCAGGGTTCCTTCGGCCCTCGTCCTGACCAGTCCGCGGAACAGCGCGGCGCCGACGATCCGGCTGTGTCACGGCGCCCGGTGAGCCCGGCCGACCGCAATGCCTACGGCGCTCCCAACGGCGGGCCCGAGTCCTTCGCACCTGCGCCCGGGGACCGGCTGTCGCCCCGGCACGAGCCGCTGCGGCAACCGGTACCGGCCGACCTTGCCGAGACCTTCGCCGGCAATGGCTCGGGGCAGGCCTTCGACGCGGCGCCCGGTGACCGGTTGACCGCTACGGAGCCGGGCCCCGGCTCGCCGTGGTGGAAGACGGACGCCGCGACCGACCCGTGGCGCGATCCGCAGTCGCCGTTCTGGATCGCCGGACCGCCGGTGTACGCCGAGGACGAGGTCATCGGCATGGCGGAGCCTCCGGTGGAAGAAGAAGAGTCCGAGAAACCACCCGCGAAGCGCGGTAAGCGCGCCAAGTTCGGGCTGGCCGCGCTGCCGCTGCTGCTGGTGGCGGCCCTGGTCGCCGGGGCGATCGGGGGCGGCGTCGGGTACTGGCTGTCCCGGCGGGCGGACGCCGTCCTGACCGACCCGAACCTCAAGCTCGCCAAGACGGACACGCCCGCGAACCGCCCGCCGGGTTCGGTCGCCGACATCGCCGAGCGGGTCAGTCCGGCGGTGGTGTCGATCGACGTCCGCACCGCCGACGCGGCTGGGTCAGGCTCCGGCGTGATCATCGACAAGACCGGTTACATCCTGACGAACAACCACGTGGTCGCCTTCGGCGGGACGCCGTCGATCCGGGTCGTGTTCGCCGACAAGTCCTCGGCTCCCGCAAAGGTCGTGGGAACCGATCCACGCAATGACCTGGCGGTCATCAAGGTCGCCAAGACCTCGCTCACGGTAGCCACCCTGGGCGACTCGGACACTCTCGCGGTCGGTGACCCGGTCGTGGCGATCGGTGACCCGCTCGGCTTGCGGGGCACGGTCACCGCCGGCATCGTGTCCGCCCTCAAGCGGCCGCTGCGGCTTCCCGGCGAGAACGGCGAGCCGGACGCCGTGATCGATGCCGTGCAGACCGACGCCTCCATCAACCCGGGCAACTCCGGGGGTGCGCTGGTGGACGCGGCAGGCGCCGTGGTCGGCATCAACACCGCCATCGCCTCGCTGGGACAATCCGCCAGCGGAGGTCAGAGCGGCAATATCGGCGTCGGTTTCGCGATTCCGATCAACACCGCGCGGGGCATTGCCGAAGAGCTGATCCATACCGGCAAGGTTCAGCACGCCGACCTCGGTGCCAGCAGCCGCAGCGTCACCGACGGCAGCCGGGACGGCGCGTACCTGGTGCAGATCCAGCCCGGTGGCCCCGCCGACAAGGCCGGTCTGAAAGAGGGCGACGTCGTCACCCTGCTCGGCCAGAGCCTGATCGATTCCGGGGACGCCCTGACGGTGGCCGTGTCCGAGTCGAAGCCGGGAACGACGGTGACGATCCACTATGTCCGAGGTGGGGCTTCGGCTCAGGCCAAAGTCATACTGGGCTCCAGCTGACCCGAGGCTTAGGCTGACGCTGTGTTCAACATCGGTCCACTCGAGTTCGTGGTGCTCGCCGCTCTGGCACTGGTCGTCTTCGGACCGGAGAAGCTGCCCGATCTGACCAAGGACGCCGCCCGGATGATCCGCACGCTGCGGGATCTGGCGCAGGGCGCCCGTACTCAGCTGAACTCAGAGCTGGGCCCGGAGTTCGCCGATTTCGACCTGGCCTCGCTGAATCCCCGGACCGCCATCAAGAACGCGCTGCTGGGCGATGACGACTTCAGCTCGATCAATCCCAAGGACGCCATCTCTCGAGCGCTGCGCGGTGAGGACGACCCGGTCCGCGAGCCATCGGCACCCAGCCTGGGCGGTGGTGCTGGCGACGGCGGTGCCGCATTCGGGGACCGTACTGGCGGTGGTGCTACGGCGATGCCTGTCCCCGGCACTCCGCTGGCCGAGGGCGAGCGCCCGCCGTTCGACCCCGACGCCACCTGAGCCCTGCCTGGCCCGTCCACTTCGGCGCCCGGTCCTCCCCCGTCCGCCGCAGGTTGATATGCCGCTGAGCCGCCATGGCGACCGCTCGCTATACCAACCCGGCGGGTTCAGTGGGACGCGACGGACAGCCCGAGCGGACGGCCGACCAGACTCCGCTGCCGGGCCGCCAGCATGTCCGCAACGCCCGAGAAGGCTCGCGCTGCCGCCGACCCAGGATGGGTCAGCACGATGGGAGTGCCCTCGTCCCCGCCCTCGCGGATCGCGACGTCCATCGGGATCTGGCCGAGCAGGCCCACCTTCGTCCCGGTCGACTCCGCGAGCGAGGTTGCGACCGCCTGGCCGCCGCCGGCTCCGAACAACTCCATCCGAGTGCCGTCGGGCAGGTCCAGCCAGCTCATGTTCTCGACCACGCCGACGATCTGCTGGTGCGTCTGCAGGGCGATGGAGCCGGCGCGCTCAGCGACCTCGCGGGCGGCGAGCTGCGGCGTGGTGACCACCAGCAGCTCCGCCGAGGGAACGAGCTGGGCGAGTGAGATGGCAATGTCACCGGTGCCGGGAGGCAGGTCCATCAGCAGCACGTCCAGGTCGCCCCAGAAGACGTCAGCGAGGAACTGCTGCAGCGCGCGGTGCAACATCGGCCCCCGCCACACCACGGCGGTGTTGCCGGGGGTGAACATGCCGATCGAGATGACCTTCACGCCGTGCGCCTGCGGCGGCATGATCATCTTCTCGACCTGGGTGGGCTTGCCGGTCACCCCGAGCATCCGCGGCACCGAGAAGCCGTAGATGTCGGCGTCCAGCACCCCGACCTGCAGCCCGCGCTGAGCGAGGGCCACGGCCAGGTTGACCGTCACCGAGCTCTTGCCGACGCCACCCTTGCCCGAAGCCACCGCGTACACCCGCGTGCGAGACCCGGGCTGGGCGAACGGAATCTCGTTCACCGGGTTGTCGCCGCGCAGCTTCGTCCGCAGCTCGGTGCGTTGCGCGTCGTTCATGACCCCCAGGTCCACAGTCACCGAGGTCACTCCCGGTACCGCCGAGACGGCTGCGGTCACGTCGGTCGTGAGCTTCTCGCGCATCGGGCAGCCGACGACGGTCAGCAGCACTCGGACGGTGGTTGCCCCATCGGGCGAGACGGTGACCCGCTCCACCATGTCGAGCTCGGTGATCGGCTTGTGGATTTCGGGATCGTTGACACCGGCCAGCGCGGCAGAGATCGCCGCCTGCAAGGTGGTCGGGTCCCGCCGGGAATCTTCGATAGTCACGATTCGATCGTACGGCCGTGCTCGTGGTCACTATCATGTGCGGTGATGTCCACCTCCGCCCTGCCTGCCGAAACCGCCGCTGAGCGGGTGCCAGCCGCTGAGCTGTCCGCTCGCGCGCGGGATTGGCGGCTCGCCTCCTGGCGCAGCTTCCTGCGGACACACACGCACCTGCTGCGGATCCTCGAACAGGACCTGCAGGCCAACCGCAAGATCGCCATCGCGAGCTACGACGTGCTGGTGCAACTGGCCGAAGCTCCGGACCACCGGCTGCGGATGTCGGAGCTGGCACAGGCGGTGCTGCTCTCGCGCAGCGGCCTGACCAGGCTGGTCGACCGGTTGCAGAAGGACGGTCTCGTCGAGCGGCACCCGGACCCCAGCGACGCGCGCGGCCTGTACACGGTGCTGACCGCCAAGGGCCGCGACACCTTGCGCGACGCCGCCTCCGTCCACCTCGCGGGCGTATCCGAGCTGGTGCTGGACCGGCTCACCGACGACGAGCTGCGCCAGCTGCACGCGCTGATGGTGAAGCTCGACCCGGTGCAGGACCAGACCGAGAACCCGGACGAGATCTGCGGCCTGGACTGAGCGCGAAGAAGCGGTGATCGAGATTCTCGGCTTAATGTGATTCGGGACGGTGCGTACGGCACTGGACCGAATGCCAACCAGCCGAGAAGCCCGGGAGCCATCCGCATGAGCGAGCCAGCGTCCACCTCCGATGCCGCCGGAACGGCCCAGATCGGCGTCACCGGACTTGCCGTGATGGGGCGCAACCTCGCTCGCAACCTGGCCAGGCACGGTTTCCGGGTCGCGTTGCACAACCGGACGAACGCCCGCACCGAGAGCCTGATGCATGAGCACGGCGACGAGGGCGACTTCGTACCGAGCGAGTCCCTCATCGATTTCGTCGCCTCGCTCGCGAAGCCCCGCGCCATCATCATCATGGTCAAGGCCGGAAGTGCTACCGACGCCGTCATCGAGGAACTCGTGCCGCTGCTGGACGAGGGTGACATCGTCATCGACTGCGGCAACGCACACTTCGCCGACACCCGCCGCCGCGAGCACGACCTGGCCGAGCGTGGTCTGCACTTCGTCGGCGCTGGAGTGTCAGGTGGTGAGGAGGGCGCGTTGAACGGGCCGTCGATCATGCCCGGCGGCTCGGACGAGGCCTATCAAAAGCTCGGGCCGATCTTCGAGTCGATCGCCGCGGACGTGGACGGGACCCCCTGCTGCGTGCATGTCGGCCCGGACGGCGCCGGCCACTTCGTGAAGATGGTGCACAACGGCATCGAGTACGCCGACATGCAGCTCATCGCCGAGGCCTACGACCTGCTGCGCAGCGGCCTGGACGCCACGCCCGCCGAGATCGCCGACATCTTTCGCGACTGGAACTCCGGCGACCTGGAGTCCTTCCTGATCGAGATCACCGCGGACGTGCTCGCGCACATCGACGCCGAGACCGGCAAGCCGTTTCTCGACGTGGTGCGGGATCAGGCGGAGCAAAAGGGAACCGGACGGTGGACGGTGCAGAGCGCGCTGGACCTGGGCGTGCCGATCACCGGTATCGCCGAGGCGACGTTCGCCCGGTCGCTGTCCGGGCATGCCGACCAGCGCAAGGCGGCGGCGAAGACCTTCGGTGATGACGGCAAGGCCGGCACGCTCGGCTCGGACCGGGACCAGTTCATCGAGGACGTCCGCAAGGCGCTGTACGCCTCCAAGGTGGTCGCCTACGCCCAGGGCTTCGACCAGATCCGCGCCGGCAGTGACGAGTACGGCTGGAACATCGACCGGGGCGCGATGGCGACCATCTGGCGGGGCGGCTGCATCATCCGGGCTCGGTTCCTGAACCGGATCGTCGAGGCCTACGACGCCGATCCGGACCTCAGCAGCCTGCTGGTCGCCCCGTACTTCGCCGGGGCGGTGTCCAACGGCGTCGATTCCTGGCGCCGGGTGGTGGTGGCCGCCGCGCAGGCCGGCATCCCGACCCCGGCATTCTCGTCCTCGCTGGCGTACTTCGACGGTTTGCGCCGGACGCGGCTGCCGGCTGCCTTGATCCAGGGGCTGCGTGACAACTTCGGCGCGCACACCTACCAGCGTGTCGACAAGGAAGGTTCTTTCCACACGATGTGGGGCGCGGACAAGTCCGAGGTGCCGGCCTGATGGCCAACCTGCTCGGTGCTCGGACAACGCTGTTGGACGACAGTCCCCGCTCGTCACCCACCCGGGGAGCCGCCGTCGGCGGGATGCTGGTCGTCGCGGTGGTCTTCGTCGTGGTGCTGCTCTGGGCGAAGTGGATTCCCTACGCGGCCAAGACCGCGCACGTGAGCGGCACCCACACCTGGTCCGGTTCGAGCATCCTGGCCGTCGGGGGAGTGCACGCCGGGAACGCCCCGAGCTGGCACGCCGCGACGACGTTCACCCGCGCGTACGTCAAGGCGATCTGGAAGGCGCTGGCCGCGGCCGTGCTCATCAGTGCCGCGATCCAGGCGTTGCTGTCACGCGCCTGGCTGCTGCGGATGATGAACCGTCGCGGCCGGGTGCAGTCGGCGGTGATCGGCGGGCTGGTCAGCACGCCGTCGATGATGTGCACCTGCTGTACCGCTCCGGTCGCGTCGACGCTGCGCCGGGACGGAGTCTCGTCCTCGGCTGCGGTGGCGTACTGGCTGGGCAACCCGCTGCTCAACCCCGCCGTGCTGGTGTTCCTGGCGTTCGTGGCGCCGTGGCAGTGGACGGTCACCCGGCTGGGAATGGGCGTCGCCCTGGTGGTCGGCGGCTCCGCGCTGGTGTCCCGGCTCACCGACCGGCCGGCTCCGGCCGCTGCTGTCGAGCAGCTGACGGGCTCTTCACCGCTGGATTCGCCGTCGGGGTCGGCCGACTGGTTTGCCCGGGCACCGGCGCGGTTCGCCCGGGCGCTGCTGCGGCTGACGCTCACGTTGCTGCCCGAGTACCTCGTCGTGGTGATGCTCATCGGCGCGTTCCGGGGCTGGCTGTTCCCGCTCGGCCGGGATCACCTGCACACCGGCGTCCTGGTCGTGCTGATCGCGGCCGTCGTGGGAACGCTGCTGGTCATCCCGACGGCCGGCGAGATCCCGATTCTGCAGGGTTTGGCGGTGGCGGGGCTGTCCCTCGGCGGGATCGGGGCGCTGCTCGTCACGCTGCCGGCCGCGAGCCTGCCCGGCATGGCGATGGTGTGGCGCGCCTTCGGCTGGCGGCTGACGCTCAGCGTGGCGGCGCTCGTCGCGGTCGGCGGCGTGGCGGGCGGGGCTTTACTTTCCGCGCTGTAATTATTGCCGTCGCTTCTGCGAGCTGGTGATCCTCAGCCGACGTTCGCGTCGTACCACGTGAGGACCCGTAGCGCGCGCAGCGTGTTCCAGCGGCTGGGCTGTCCGTCGCCGTCCTCCATCGAGAAGTGCACAGCGCCGGGATGGGTGTTCTCCAGCAGCCAGGTGCCATCGGGCTGCTGCTTCGAGCGCAGCAGGGCGATCGCCTCGGCCAGTCGCAGATCGGGCGCGTCGCCAGTGGCGCGCAAGTAGTGGGAGTTGCGGAAGTAGTCCAATGCCCGCAGCACGTCGTAATGCCACCAGGTCGGAAACGAGAACCGCAGCCAGTCCGGGTCCACCACCTCGCCCGTGCTCAAACGCCGGAACAACCGGCGCTCGAGCAGGTACTCCTCGCCTCGCCGACGCGCCGGTGCCACAGCTGCTGCCGCTGCACCTGGAGCTGAACGAGCGGCGGCCTGCTCGTACGCGAGCAAGCCGTCGAGCACACACATCGTCGTCGCGAACGAGGACCGCACCGAACCGTTCTCGGTCTCGCAGTTCCAGCCGCCGTCGTCGAGTTGCTCACCGAGCAGCCGTTCGACGATGCCGTCGACGTTCACTCCGAAGTAGGCGCCGATGGCGACCGTCCGGCCATTGATGCACGGCTCGACCTTGCCGTCGAAGAACCGCTGCCCGGCGTGCTCCCAGCGGCTGTTGGCACTCACAAGTGCGATGGCCTCGCGGACCGGCGGGGCAGCCGGGTCGACGCCGAGATCGCGCAGCAGGGTCAGGGTGGGAAAGGTAGCGGTCCAGGGCTGGCCTTGGGAGAAGTCGCCGCGAAAGTCCGCCGGAAAGAACGCGCCGCCGGCCCACTGACCGTCCTCGTCGCGCAATGCGAGCAACCGGGCGCCCCACCCCTCGGTCGCGACGCGTGCCCGCTCGGCGGCGACAACCTCAGGCGGTGCATCGGCGGAGTCCCGCAGAACCTGCCAGCGCAAGGCCGGGTCGGACCCGTCGAGCAGCCAGTCGAGCGCAGCTCTGTCCAGCGGGGTTTCGTCCAGTGCGGTTCTGTCGAACGTCGCCATGCGGAAAAGGTAGACCCGAGCGCCGACAATTGCAGCCGGTCAGCCGAAAGCAATCGCTAGCTGGCTTCGCGGTCCTCACGGGTGCGTGGGCCGGCACCGTCCAGCTTCGACAGTTCCGAGCGCAGGTAGTCACGGGTGACCACATCGCCCAGGGCAATCCGGATGGCGGCGATCTCGCGGGCGAGGTACTCGGCGTCGGCGATGGCCCGCTCGTCCCGGGCGCGGTCGGCCTCGGACTGGATGCGGTCGCGGTCGGCCTGCCGGTTCTGCGCCAGCAGGATCAGCGGGGCGGCGTACGCGGCCTGCGTCGAAAATGCCAGGTTGAGCAGGATGAACGGGTACGGGTCGAACTTCCAGACGCCCAGCGCCAGGATGTTGAAGGTGATCCAGCAGATCACCAGCACCGTCTGGATGAACAGGTAGCGAGCGGTACCGAAGAACCGGGCAATACCCTCGGCGGCGGTCCCCACGGCGTCCGCGCTGAGCTTGGGCGCGCGCAGGCCACGGGGAGCCTTCGGCTGATCGAGCCGGCGGCGCGGTTCGGTCATCGGTCGCGCTCAGTGCTTATCGGAGAGCGACATCCGCGCGTCACAGAGCGCAACCCGCGCGTCAGAGAGCTGTATTCGCGCGTCACTCGGCTCTCCGGCGGGTGGTGGCGGCGTCCGCCGGAAGCTCGTCCCGGTCCCGCCAGTCCTCGGGCAGCAGGTGGTCGATGACGTCATCCACGCTGACCGCGCCGAGCAGCCGGTCGTTGTCGTCCACCACCGGCACCGCGACCAGGTTGTAGGTCGCCAGATGCCGGGTGACCTCTTGCAGCGTCGAGGACGGCACCAGCGGGTCGATCCCGTCGTCCAGAACACCTGAGACCAGCGAGGACGGCGGCTCGCGCAGCAGCCGTTGGAAGTGAGCCACCCCCAGGTAGCGCCCGGTCGGAGTGGCCTGCGGCGGCCGGACGACATACACCTGCGCCGCGAGCGCGGGGCTGAGGTCGGGGTTGCGCAACCGCGCCAGCGCCTCGGCGACGGTCGCGTCCGGCAGCAGCACCACTGGCTCGGAGGTCATCATGCCGCCGGCGGTGTACTCGCCGTAGGTCATCAGCCGCCGGACCGGAGCCGCCTCTTCGGGCTCCATGAACTCCAGCAGCCGCTCCTGGTCACCGGTCGGCAACTCGCGCAGCAGGTCGGCGGCGTCGTCATCGTTCATCTTCTCCAGGACGTCGGCCGCGCGCTCGTCGGTCAGCCCGGTGATGATGTTGATCTGGTCCTCTTCGGGCAGCTCCTCCATCACATCGGCGAGCCGCTCGTCGTTCAGGGCCTCGGCGACCTCTTGCTGGCGCTTGTCCGGCATTCCCTGCAACTGCGCGGCGAGGTCGGCGGGGCGCAGGCCGGCGAGGACGGCGAGCAGCGATTCGGCGCCCTGGCCGTTCTCGGTGGCGGACAGGCCGTCCACCTCGTTCCAGTCCACCTGGCTGATCACGGCGCGCCGCCGGCCGAGCTTGCCGGTGGCCGAGCGGACCGCCAGCCGGGTGATCACCCAGTCCCGGGTGCGGCTCTGCTCCATCGCGGCGTCGACGACGACCAGCCGGGAGCCGTCCTCGATCCGTACGACGGTCCGGTCCAGCACCTCACCCAGCACCAGCAGTTCGTTCTGGCGCTGCTCGAAGCGCTTGATGTTCACGCTGCCGGTGGTGAGGACGACCGCATCCGGCTCGATCCGGGTGACCCGCCCCATCGGCACGAAGATCCGGCGGCGGTGCTGCACCTCGACCACGAGGCCGAGGATGCGTGGAGGCAGCCTGCCGACCCGCAACGTGGCCACGACGTCGCGAACCCGCCCGAGCTGGTCACCGTTCGGGTCGAAGACTCCGAGGCCTGCCAGCCGGGCGACGAAGACGCGCGTCGCGGTACTCACCCGACAAGCTTAGTGGGCGTGAGGTCGAGGCCGCGCACCTGATGGTGGTGAACGCTGCCCGGCCGAAGGATGTCGGCTCAGGCCGCCGGGGTCAGTGCCTCGCGCGCCACCCGGGCCGTCATCCGGACCGCCACCACCCCGAGTACCCCGGCGAGCGCGGCGAACGTCGGCAGCACCCACAGGGCGACGTGCACGGACGTGGCGCTGGCCAGCGGCCCGAGCGAGGCGGGGCCGAGCAGGAAGCCCAGATAGCTGAAGCTGGCTACCACGGCGAGCTTCGGACCGGCCGCGCCAGGGCCGTCCGCCGCGGTGGAGAAGAACACCGGCACCAGCACCGACAAGCCGAAGCCCAGGCACGCGAAGCCCAGGGACGAGCCGATCACGGTGTTGCTGATGAGGCCGGCCGCCATGCCCACCGAGCCGATGGCCGCCAGCACCGTGATGCTGCGACCCCGGCCGAGTCGCAGTACCAGCTTGTCGCCGATCAGCCGGCCCACCGTCATCATGATCGTGAAGGCTCCGAAGGCGAATCCGGCGTGGCCGGGGGAGACATGCAGGTCATCGCGCAGATACACCGGAGACCAGTCGCCGGCGCTGCCTTCGGCCAACAGCGCGCAGACGCCGGCGAGGCCGAGCAGCACCAGCCGCGGCTCGAACACCTTCTTGCCGTCCGCGTACTCCTCCGCGCGGTGGTCGGCGATGAAGTTGCGGACGAAGGTTCCGGTGATCAGCGCCAGCACCACCGCCAGCAACGCCTGCTGCCGGACCAGCGACACGTTCAGCCCCGCGCCAACGCTGCCGACGACCGTGCCGAGCACCGTTCCCACGCTCCAGAACGCATGGAAGCTCGACATGATGGGACGTCCGTAGCTGGTCTCGATCTGCACCGCCTGGGCGTTCATCGCCACGTCCAGGCCGCCGGTCACCATGCCCCACGCCATCAGCGCCAGAAACAGCTCGGGCAGGTTCGCGGCAAGACCGGGGCCGGCGATCACCAGGAACGACACGAAGGTCATCACGGCGGTGACCGGACCGCTGCCCCAGCGCGTCGTGGCGCGCGAGACCAGCGGCATCGCGATCACCGATCCGACGGCAGGGCCGAGCAGCGCCAGCCCCAGTGAGGCGTCCGACAGTCCGAGGTGGTGCTTCACCTCGGGGATATGCGGAACCCAGGCCGCGATCAGAAAGCCGTTGAAGGCGAACGTCAGCGCGGTCGCGGCCCGGGCGGATCGCAACTTCGGGTCTGTCACACCGGGGTGCCTCCTTGACGCCGCATCCGTGCGACTCTCTACGATCGGGCTCACTGCGGCTCGGCCTTTGAGGCTCGCGCTTCGCACGCTCGATGGTCACAAACCTATAAGCACCCACCGGCAGACGGGAAACCACCATGGCAGCCGAGAGCCCCTATGAGCTCGACCGCGAGTACGTATTCCACTCCTGGAGTGCGCAGGCCGCCCTGAAGCCCCTGGTCATCGCCTCGGCCGCTGGGTCCTACGTCACCGACGATGCCGGTAACCGGCTGCTCGACCTGAGCTCCCAGCTCGTCAACACCAACATCGGCCATCAGCACCCCAAGGTCGTCGCCGGCATCAAGGCCCAGGCCGACCTGCTGTGCACCGTCGCGCCCCAGCACGCCAACGCCGCACGCGGCGAGGCCGCCCGGCTGATCATCGAGCGCTCACCGGACACCATGCGCAAGGTTTTCTTCACCAACTCCGGTGCCGAGGCGGTCGAGTACGCCGTCCGGATGGCCAAGCAGCACACCGGACGCAACAAGGTGCTGGCGACGTACCGCAGCTACCACGGCGGCACCCAGACGGCGGTGAACCTGACCGGTGACACCCGGCGGTGGCCGAACGATTTGGGTACGAGCGGGGCGGTGCACTTCTTCGGCCCATTCCTGTACCGGTCGGCCTTTCACGCCAGCACCGAGGCCGAAGAATGCGAGCGGGCGCTGGAGCACCTGGAGCAGGTGATCAGCTTCGAGGGCCCCGCCACCATCGCCGCGATCATTCTCGAGACCATTCCTGGAACCGCCGGGATCATGCCGCCGCCGCCGGGCTACCTGGCCGGTGTCCGCGAGCTGTGCGACCGGTTCGGCATCGTCTACATCGCCGACGAGGTCATGTGCGGCTTCGGCCGGACCGGAAAGTGGTTCGCCTTCGAGCACTACGACGTCACCCCCGACCTGATCACCTTCGCCAAGGGCGTGAACTCCGGTTACGTCCCGCTGGGCGGCGTGATCATCTCGGACGAGATCTGCCGGACGTTCGCCGAGCGGGCGTTCCCGGGTGGGCTGACGTACTCAGGCCACCCGCTGGCCTGCGCCGCGGCGGTGGCCAGCATGAACGCCATGACGGACGAGGCAATCATCGAGAACGCCGCCCGGATCGGTGAGACCGTGCTCGGCCCCGGTCTGCGCGAACTCGCCGAGCGGCACCTGATCATCGGCGAGGTCCGCGGCGTCGGGGTCTTCTGGGCGCTGGACCTGGTCAAGGACCGTGCCACCAGGGAGCCGCTGGCGCCCTACGGCGGGACGTCAGTGGCGATGGGCGAGCTGGTCGGCGCGCTCAAGGCCAACGGCGTGCTGCCGTTCACGAACTATCACCGGCTGCACGTGGTGCCGCCGTGCACCATCACCGACGACGAGATGCGCGAGGGCCTGGCCGCGATCGACAAGGCGCTGACCGCCATCGGGCAGCACTACGAGGCCTGAGCGGTCAGCCGGTTTCGGTCGGGCTCGAGCCGCCCGGGGTCCGGCCTGTCAGGACCCCGGCAGGATGTTGACCGCGCGGGCGGCGATGAGCGCGACCGTCACCAGCGAGATCGCGGACTGCGCCATGAACAGCGCCTTCGCCCAGCGCGACAGCGGCAGGGTATCCGTCGGCGAGAACGCGGTGGAGTTGGTGTACGACATGAACAGGTAGTCCATGAAGATCGGCTCCCAGTTCGCCGCCAGCTTGTCGTCCGTCATCTGCGGAAACAGGAAGTCGGGTATCTCGGCGTCGCCGCGAGCACGGCTGGCCGGCCCGCCGCGGTCGTACTCCCAGTACCAGAGCGCGAACACCATGGCGTTGGTGAACCAGATCTCTGCGCCGCCCAGCAGCAGCTCGGTGGCCGGGATCTTGCCGCCGGAAGTGATCTGATGGATCAGCAGCACCACCGAGATCACGTTGGTCACGGCGACGAAGGCCAGCAGCGTCTGGCTGGCGGCGCGAACACCCTTGGTGCGTTTGGACATCCGCTCCGGATGGGTCACCACCAGCGCCACCAGCGCCGCGAACTCGATGGCCTGCAGCAGGAACCGTGGATGGATGGTGAACCGCTGCGGAAGCAGTGACTGCAGCACCACCACCAGCAGGATGGACAGCGCCACCCACCAGCGCTGCTCGCCCTCGGTGGGCCGTCGCCAGGCCGGAAACCTGTCCGTGCTGGAATGCAAGCCGGTGGCCACGCCGGTGAGAGGGCCCTGAGCCGGAGTAGGGCGTTCGTCGGTCACCTCCGGCATTCTCCACCCGCCGGATCACACGATTAGGGAGGGCACGCAGTGTCTGTCGCACAGCACCATCTGAGTTGGCTCGAGGCGGGGGTTGTGGGGGCGATGCAAGGGGTCGCCGAGCTGTTCCCCATTTCGAGCCTGGGCCACAGCGTGTTGTTACCAGCCGTGATCGGTGGCTCGTGGGCTCGCGACCTGAACGTGTCCACGCCCGAGTCGCCGTACCTGGCGTTCATCGTCGGCCTGCACGTCGCGACCGCCATCGCGTTGATCATCTATTTCTGGCGGGACTGGGTCCGGGTGGTCCGCGGCCTCGTCACCTCGATCGCGCGGCGCGAGGTGCGCGATGCCGACCAGCGGCTGGCCTGGCTGCTGGTGCTCGGCACCATCCCGGTGGGCCTGGTCGGCTTGGTGGGCGAGCACTGGTTCCGGACGACCCTGGCCAAGCCGGTGCCGACGGCGATCTTCCTCATCGTCAACGGCCTGGTGCTGTTCGTCGCCGAGCAACTGCGCCGCTCCGATCCCAGCACGGACGTCGAGTACGTGGACGAGCGCGTCACCGGGCCGGAGTCCGACGTCAGGCTGGCGAAGCAGTCCACCGGCCAGGCGGTGCTGATCGGCTCGGCGCAGATCCTCGCACTCGCCCCGGGCATCTCGCGTTCCGGCGTGACGATGGTCGCGGGCATGGCGCGGGGCCTGAACCGTGAGGACGCCGCCCGGTTCTCGTTCCTGCTCGCCACCCCGGTCATCTTGGCGGCCGGCGCGCTCAAGCTGGGCGACCTCACCGGTCCGCTCGGCGACGGCATCCGGCCCCAGGTGATCTTCGGCGCGGTGCTGTCCGGAGTGGGGGCGTACCTGTCGGTACGGTTCCTGACCCGTTACCTCGCCGGGCGGTCACTGCGTCCGTTCGGGATCTACTGCATGGTCGCCGGCGCGGCCAGCCTCGCCTGGTTCGCCATCCGCTAGCCGGGTGAGCGTGCCGGCCGTGGAGCTGAGTAGCGTCGGAATCAGTCAGCGAAGTGATCCACAAACAGGAGGCAGATGTGACTGATCCACAGGTTCCCGACGATCTGGCGGAGCGCGCCCGCGAGCGGGTCGATGAGATGCCGGCCGAGTCCGTCACCGGTGAGCGTGACCCGCAGGGCGGCGGCCAAGGCGACCCGGCGGACTACAAGAACGTCCAGAACGACAACGACGCCCAGAACTGACGTTCGATCCGGCGTTCGGGCGGCTCGGCTTTGCCGTCCGGGCGTATGAAAGCCGGCGCACCATCGGCGCAGAGCGGTCGGTGCGCCGGCTTCGTTCTGTGTGGCGACGGTTCAGACGGTTCAGACGGGCAGCTTCTCGCGCATCGTGTGACCGGCCGACAGCAGCGCAAGCTCGGTGTCGCGGCGCAGCCCGGTGGCCGTGTGCGAGACGATCGCGGGAGCGCGCCGCGCCCACCAGCCCAAGGACGGGCGGCCCTCGGTGTCGACGGCGGCAAGTAGCAGGCCACCCAGCATGCCGGCGTTCTTGAAGAAGTGCAGGCGCTGCTGGGTCCGCTGGGCCGGGTCGCGCTCTTGCCAGAACGGGTGGCCGGCGGCCGTGGTCGGGATGATGCTCGCGACGAGGACCGTGGCGGACAGCCGTGGCACCCGGCCGATGGCCAGCAGACTCCCGGCCACCACCTTGACGGCGGCATCGATCTTGACGACCTGCTCGGTGTTGGACAGCTGCGGAACCCGGTCGACCAGGGGCGCCAGCACGCGGTCGGCGGCGGCCACCCTGGACGCGGGTTTGCGCAGGGTGTCGATGCCACCGGAGATGAAGGTGGCTGCGAGCAGTGGACGGGCGATCCTGCGGACTAGAGACATAGGGCCATCATGCCAAGGTGCTCCGATAATTGTCAGGTCCGAAGATCGTCGATACCGGGCAGGCTCCCGTGGCCAGGCGACAGCGGACCGGGTGAGTCAGCCGTAGCGGGCAACCAGGGCCGTCCCCAGAGCGATGCCGGACAGGTACGCGGCCTCGACCCGCGGCTTGTCCGACCAGCCGTCGCCGCACGCGCCGATGCCATCGTCGGTGAGCAGGTACCGCTCGGACCGGGTGCCGGTCGGACGGGCATACGTCCAGCGCTGCAGCTGCGTCCAGGTCGGCTCGTCCCGGATGCTCAGGATCCGGCGCAGGGCCCAGAGCATCGGCGCCGTTGCCTGCTCCGGCTCGTGGAGGTGGGCCGCCGCGGTGGCGGGTGTCGAGTGGGCGACCAGCATCGGCGCCCCGTCACCACGCCGCCGGCCGTCGTCGGCGATCCAGGACAGCTGGTCGTCGCCGTTGACGAACAGGCCGTCCAGATTGTCGTCCCAGCCGCGGGATGGCCACGCCGCAGTCAGCGCGAGGACGGGCTCGAACCCGGCGCTCAGCGCGGCGGCCTCGACGGTCAGGTCCGGGTGCAGCAGCCGGCGTCCCTGTGGATCGGGCATGGCGAGCACGGCCGCGAGCACCGGGTCACCGTCCACGGTCGGGCCTGGCCCGACCCCGGACACCAGCACCTGCCGCACATCTAGGCCTTCGGCAAGGTTCTCGACGAGCGAGCGCAGTCCGCGGCTGCCGGCCCACCGCATCGGCCCGGTGCTGGCGCGCAGTGCTGCGCCCCCACCAGCGGAGCCGGCTTCGTACACGCCCACGGTGTCCGTCCACGGACGAGCCAGGCCCCGCTCCACCCAGTCCCGTACCACGGCGTCGAAGGCCGGGTCGGCGACGGTGAAGTACGACGCCCCGACGTCCACCGGGCGGCCGTGGTCGGTCCGCACCGCCATCCGGCCGCCGAGATGACGGCCGCGGTCGAGCACCACCACGTCCATCCCCGCGTCGGCTAGCGTCCGGGCGCAGGCGATTCCCGAGATGCCGGCACCGATAACCGCGACCTGAGTTGCTTCCATCCGCTCAGCGTGCCACCCACCGCCGACATTTCATCCGCACGCGGACCGCATCCGCACGCACAATGGCTGGATGGCACAGCGCACCGCACAGGCCGGCCCGTGCCCATGCGCCTCCGGTCAGCCGTACGGGGCGTGCCGTGGCCGCTACCACCGGGGCGAGGCTTCCCCACCCACCGCGGAGGCGCTGCTGCGGGCGCGGTTCAGTGCCTTCGCGCTCGGCGATGCGCCCTTCCTGCGTCGCACCTGGCACCGCAGCACGCGGCCCACGACGCTGGAACTCGACCGCGGCCAGCACTGGACCCGGCTGGAGATCCTCGGCCGCACCGGTGGCGCCCTGTTCGATACCGAGGGCACCGTCGACTTCCGGGCGCACTACCGGGTGAACAGTCTGGACGGTGTGCAGTCGGAGAACAGCGCGTTCGTCCGCGACGGCGGCGAGTGGCGGTACCGGGGACGCGCGCCGCGGGGACCAGTGGCACGCTAGGACTATGCCCATCGCCACGCACACCTACGCACACGTCCGCCTGACCGTCACCGACATCGAGCGCTCCCGGGCCTTCTACGACGCGGTCTTCGGCCTGCCGGTGGCCCTCGAGGTGCCGGCCGACGCCGACGAGGCGACCCGGCAGCAGCTGTCCTTTCTGTACGGCGGTGTCATCTACAAGCTCGGCGACTCACTGTTCGGCCTGCGTCCGGTGGCCTCGGACACCTTCGACGAGAACCGGGTCGGGCTGGACCACCTGAGCTTCGCGGTCAGCTCGGTGGACGAGTTGCACAACACCGCCCGGGCGCTGGACGAACTCGGCGCCCGGCACGGGGATGTCAAGGACATCGGCGCCGGCTACATCCTGGAGTTCCGCGATCCCGACGGCATCGCGCTGGAGCTCTTCACCCCGAAGCCGGCCCCCGAGGACGACGTCACCACGGTCTGAGCGGTCACTGATCAAACGCTGTGCGGGCGCTGCCGGTGGCTGACGCGCGTACAGCGCCACGACGTACCGTGATGGGCGTGTCCGAGCGTCCGAGCAAGCTGCGACTGCTGCACCCGAAGTGGCTGCTGCTGCACGTCGTCGTGATCGCGGTCTGCTGCGCGATGGTCTGGCTCGGTCGGTGGCAGTGGCACGCCGCGATCCGGCACCACGGCGAGCTGCGCAACTATGCCTATGCGCTGCAGTGGTGGGCGTTCGTGATCTTCACGCTGGTGATGTGGGTGCGGGTCGTGGGGGACTTCCTGCGCGGCGGTGAGCCCCGCGAGAAGACCGTCCAGCCGGCCCTCACCGGAAACTATGTCGCCTACCGACAGGCGGCCTCGGCACCGGCCGTCGAGACCGACCCGGAGCGCCAGCGGCTCAACGCCTACCTTGCTCAGCTGAACACCGCCGACGCTCAGCTGAACACCGCGGACGCTCAACTGAACACCGCCGACCGAGAGGCTGCTGAGTGACCAGCACCGTCCAGAAGGGGTTGTCCGGCGCCTTCCTGCGCTACCGCATCCTCGCCTTCACCACCGGCGTCCTGCTGATCCTGCTGGTCTTCGTCGCCGTCCCGCTCAAGTATTTCGCGCACAACGACGGTCCCGTCGGGCTGATCGGCACCGCGCACGGCTTCCTGTTCATGGTGTACCTGCTGACCGCTCTCGACCTCGGTATCCGGCTGCGCTGGCGGTGGCTGAAGCTCGGCTTGATCATGATCGCCGGCACGGTTCCGTTCGCGTCGTTCTTCGCCGAGCGGCGGGCGCACCAGGACGTCCAGGCCCGCGGCGCCGCCTGAGCTGTCCGGGCTCAAAGGCCAGAAGTCAGCCGAGCTTGCGGTTGGAGCGGCTACCGTCGCCCAGGCCGGTGACCAGGGCATCACGGGCTCGCGCGACCCGCGAACGGATGGTGCCGACCGGGCAACCGATGACGTCGGCAGCCTCGGGGTAGGACAGGCCCAGGATCTGGGTCAGGACGAAGGCCTCGCGGAACGGGGCGTCCACCGAGTCCAGTAGCAGCCGCAGACTGACCGTGTCGGCCGGGTCGGACCCGCGCTCGCGCGGCTCGATCTCGGCCATCGGGCTGACCGGCTTGCGGCTGCGGATGGCGTCCGCGCAGACCCGCCGG
>JAABUT010000896.1_pt1 | contig 39735 bp, 36 predicted proteins | sample 5559281 | NCBI WGS metagenome assembly JAABUT01 (sample SAMN10711880, study PRJNA513359) | rock metagenome | isolation source: Antarctica rocks | place: Antarctica: Victoria Land, Ricker Hills nord | collected 2016-01-04 | reverse complement strand
CCGATCGCCTTCGCCGTGCTCCGGTCGTCGTTCAAGGCGTTGCGCAGCAGCTTCAGCCGCCGGTCGATCGTCTCGGCGTCGGCCTGGCCCACCCACTGGAATGGCGTGTGCGCCTTCGGGACGAACCCGCCGATGCTCACTGTGCAACGCACGTCCCGCGTCCCGGTCGCCTTGCGCCCGGCGCGGATCACCTCGCGCGCCATCGCGGCGATCTCCAGGACGTCCTCGTCGGTCTCGGTCGGGAGCCCGCACATGAAGTAGAGCTTGACCTGCCGCCAGCCGGCGCCGTACGCCGCGGTGACGGTGTCGATGAGGTCCTGCTTGCTCACCATCTTGTTGATGACCTTGCGCAGCCGCTCGCTGCCGCCCTCAGGGGCGAAGGTCAGGCCGGAGCGTCGCCCGTTCCGGCTCAGCTCCTGGGCGAGATCGATGTTGAACGCGTCGACCCGGGTGCTCGGCAGCGACAGCGATGTCTGGGTGCCCTCGTACCGGTCGGCCAGGCCCTTGGCGATCGCACCGATCTCGGTGTGGTCCGCGCTGGACAGGCTCAGCAGGCCGACCTCCTCGTACCCGGTCGCGGCCAGCCCCGCCTGCACCATCTCGCCGATGCCCGTGATGCTGCGCTCCCGAACCGGACGCGTGATCATCCCGGCCTGGCAGAACCGGCAGCCGCGCGTGCAGCCGCGGAAAATCTCCACGCTCATCCGCTCGTGCACCGTCTCGGCCAGCGGCACCAGGGGCTGCTTGGGGTAGGGCCACTGGTCCAGGTCCATCACCGTGCGCTTGTGCACGCGGAAAGGCACGTCGGGGTGGTTGGGCGCCACCCGGGCGATCCGGCCGTCCGGGAGGTAGTCGACGTCGTAGAACCGCGGAACGTACACGCCGCCGGTCCTGGCCAGCGCCAGCAGCGTGTCGGTCCGGCTCAGCCCGTCCCGCTTGGCCGCCCGCACGATCTCGGTGATCTCCAGCACGGCCTGCTCGCCGTCGCCGAGCACCGCCGCGTCGATGAAGTCCGCGATCGGCTCGGGGTTGAACGCCGCGTGGCCGCCGGCGAGCACGATCGGGTCGCTGTCGTTCCGGTCGGCCGCGTGCAGCGCGATGCCCGCGAGATCCAGCGCCTCGAGCATGTTGGTGTAGCCCAGCTCGGTCGAGAAGCTCATGCCCAGCACGTCGAACGCCTTGATCGGTCGGTGCCCGTCCACGGTGAACCCGGGTACACCGGCCTGACGCATCCGCCCGGCGAGGTCCGGCCACACGGCGTACGCCCGCTCGCACAGCGTCCTCGGCTGCTCGTTGAGGACCTCGTACAAGATCATGACGCCCTGGTTGGGCAGGCCGACCTCGTAGGCGTCGGGGTACATCAGGCACCAGCGGACGTCGGTGCCGTCCCAGTCCTGCACCTGGCTGTTGAGCTCTCCCCCGATGTACTGGATCGGCTTGCTCACGTGCGGCAGCAGCGCCTCCAGGCGCGGGAACAGGCTCTCGACGGACATGGGCACAAGGTTACGTGCCGCTTAGCCTCCCAGGGCGGGCCGGGCACTACAGGGCAGCGCGCGCTTAGAGCTCGCTGGAGCGCAGGTGCACGTTCTGCAGGAGGCCGACCGCGATGAGGTTGGCGAACATCGACGAGCCGCCGTAGCTGACGAAGGGTAACGGCAGGCCGGTCACCGGCATGATCCCCAAGGTCATCCCGATGTTGACGAAGCTCTGGAAGGCGAACCACGACACGACGCCGGCGGCCACCAGCCGCCCGAACGGGTCGGTGGCCCGCGAGGCGATGCGCAGCCCGCGCCACAGGACCAGCCCGAGCACCAGGATGATCGAACCCGCCCCGGCGAGGCCGAGCTCCTCCCCCGCGACGGTGAACACGAAGTCGGTCTGCTGCTCGGGGATGAAGCGCCCCTGGGTCTGCGTCCCGTGGAACAGCCCCTTGCCGAGCAGGCCGCCGGAACCGATCGCCACCCGGGCCTGCTGGGTGTTGTAGCCGACGGTGTGCGGCGCCGCGTGCGGGTTGGCCACGACGCGGAAGCGGTCGAGCTGGTAGCTCTTGAGCACGTGCGGCGCCACGAACACCCCCGCGAGGACGCCCGCCAGCAGCAGCCCGGCGATCCAGCGCGTCGGCGCGCCGGCCACGGCCAGCACGCCCAGGATCACGAAGATGAACACCATCGTGGTGCCGAAGTCGGGCTGCAGCATGATCAGGAGCATCGGGACGGCGCACAGCCCGAGCACGGCGAGGACGTCGAGGTCGCGCGGCGTGAACTCACCGTCGCGTTTCTCCCCGAGCAGCATGGCCATGCCCACCACGATCGCGACCTTGGCGAACTCCGCCGGCTGCACCTGGAACCCGGCCGGCAGCACGATCCAGGAGTGTGCGCCGTTGATCGTCGCGCCGAGCGGCGACAGCACCGCGACCAGCCCCAGGCAGGACAGCCCGTAGACGAACGGCGCGTACGCCCGCAGCGAGCGGTAGTCCACGAGGGCGGCGACGGTGGCCAGGCCCAGCCCGATCGCAGCGTTGAGGATATGCTTCTTCAGGAAGGCCTTCGGGTCGCCGCCGGCAGCCAGCTCCTTCTGCTGGGTGGCCGACCAGATGAGCAGCGCGCCCACCGACACCAGCGCGGACACGGCGAGCACGAGCCACCAGTCGAGCCGCCACAGCGTCGACTCGCGCCGGGCCGCCGGCTCGCGCAGCGCGATCTCGCGGGGCCGGATAGGAACCGACGACACCCGCCGGGTGCTTCCGATGGTCATGCGTCACCCCGTCGCCCGCTCCGGTGCCGGGACGGTAGGTCGGACGGCGGCGCGACCGACAGATCAGCGAGGGCGGAGGCGGGCGCGGAAGGGCGGCCGAGCGCGCTCCGGTGCCGGGCCGGCCCCGGCGCCGTACGGACAGGACTCTGCGGGGCGCGGGTCAGCGGTTCCACCGCCGGCGTCCTCGGTACGGCGGTGCCGGGCGCAGCGGTCCGGCCGTCGGGCAGCACGACCGGCAGCGGACCGGGCAGCGACCCGTGGGTAAGGACCGCCTTGCGGCCCTCGAGGCCGTACATCCCGTCGTACACGGCGCGCACGATCGGGGCGGCGGTCGTGCCACCCGTCCCACCCTCGGGGACCATGGCGATCACGACGTACTTCGGGGCTGCCGCGGGCGCGAAGGAGCAGAACCACGAGGTAGGGGACTTGCCGTTGACGTCCGCCGTTCCGGTCTTGCCGGCCACCATGAGCTGACCGAAGGGGAACCCCTTGAACGCGCCCTGGGCCGTGCCGCCCTGCTGCGGCACCCCGGCCAGGGCGCTGCGGATGTAGGACAGCACCTCGGCCGACACCGGCAGCGTCCCCTTCTTCACGGGCGGGATCGGTGTGACCGTGCGGCCGTCCGCGGCGAGCAGGCCCTTGGCGACGCGCGGGGCGTACAGCGTGCCGCCGTTGGCGAGCGCCGCATAGGCGGTGGCCATCTGCAGCGGCGTGACGAGCACATCGCCCTGCCCGATCGCGAAGTTGACGAGATCGCCGGCGTTGTAGCGGTAGCCGTCGGTGCAGTTCTCCTGCTCGATGGCCCGTACGTAGGCGCTGTAGCCGGGGTTCTTGGCGCCGGCGCAGAAGTAGGGCTTGCGCTGCTCCCAGTCCCGCTGCTTGTAGCCGCGATCGGTGATCGTCCCGCGGGACTCCTCGCCCGGCGGCAGGTCGATGCCGGTCCTGCTGCCGAGACCGAAGGACCGCGCCATCTTCGGGAACACCTCGCGGGGCCGGCCGGTAGTGGCCGCCCCGCCGTCGCGCAGCCATTCGTCGAAGGCGAGCTTGTAGTAGACGGTGTCGCAGGACTTGACGAGCGTGGTGTGCAGGTCGATGTCGCCGTAGGTCTCGCCCTCGAAGTTGTGGAAGACGCTGGTGCCGACCTTGAGCTGCGGTGGGCACGGGTAGGTGCCGTAGAGGTCGTTGCCCGCCGCGACAGCCGCCGCCGTGGACACGATCTTGAAGGTCGAGCCCGGAGCGAACAGGCCCTGCGTGGCGTTGCTGACCAGCGGGTGCCCGGGGTCCTCGGCCAACCCCTTGAGTGCGCGCCGCGAGATCCCGCCCACGAAGGATGTCGGGTCGTACGTCGGGTTGCTCGCCAGCGCCACGACTCGTCCCGTCGCCGCCTCCATCACCACCACCGCGCCCGAGGGCGCCGCGTAGTTGCGCCCGGCCTGCTTGTCGTACTGCGTCCGGGCCCTCCCGATCCCCCTCGCGAGGGCGTCCTCGGCGACCTTCTGCACCCCCGCGTCGAGCGAGAGCACCAGGTCCTGGCCGGCTGTCGGGGGCACGGCGCCCGTGCTCCCGGTGACGTTGCCGTCCTTGTCCACGACCAGCCGCTGCACCCCGTCCCGCCCGCGCAGCGCGTCGTCGTAGGACGCCTCGACGCCGACCCGGCCGACCAGCGTGCCGGACGGCAGACCGGCGTACTTCTTGGCCGCAAGGTCCTGCTTCTGCAGTGGGCCCAGATAGCCCAGCGTGTGTGCGGCCAGGGTGCCGTGCGGGTACTCCCGGACAGCCTCGTAGTCGGTGGTGACGCCGGTGAAGTCCTCGGCGTGCTCCTCGACCTGGAGCACGCGGGCGACCTCGCCCGGCTTGTCCGTGGCGTACTGCGCGACGGGGACGGGCTGGTAGGGCGAGCCGTTCCAGCAGTCCGGGCTCTTGGCGACCGCTCCGCCGGCGAGCACCTCCCCGCAGGGGGTGATCGCGGCGGTCAGCTCGGCCACCGGTGTGCGCACGACCGCCGACAGCCGGGCCAGGACGTCGCGACCGTGGTGGGCGGCGGTGCGCAACAGGGAGCGGTTGACCGACACGACCAACGCGGTCCGGTTGCCGACGAGCGGGACCCCCCTGTCGTCCAGGACCAGCCCCCTTCCCGCCGGGGTCGCGACGAGGCGGACCCGGTTGGCGCTCGCGGCCTGCTGGTAGGCCGCGCCCTCCGGCACCTGGAGCTGCCAGAGCCGGCCCAGCAGGGTCAGCAGGATGGACACGACGATCACCCGGAGAACCACGAGCCTGAGTCGGGAGCGGTCGCTCACGAGGGACGCTCCTCACGGCTGTTCGAGGTCGGTCGGGTAGCGGGGATCTCAGTCGCGCAAGGGGCCTTCGTCGAGGCGGCGAACCAGGCCCGCGACGACGGGAACGACGAACGGCGTCAGGACCACATCGTAGGGGACCGAGCTGACCAGAACACGCAGGACGGCGGGCACGAAGACGCGCACATCACCGAGCAGGACGCCCTCCAGCGAGAAGGTGGCCAGCGCCGTCATAGCGCCGAGCGCCACCACGCCGAACGGCTGCAGCGTGGAGCGTTCGGTGTCGTCCTCGATGAGCCCGCAGAGGTAGCCCACGACCGTGTACGCCAGCGCCAGCCGCCCCAGCTGGTGGTCGGAGACCGCGTCGGCGAGCAGGCCGGCCACGAACCCGGTGACCATGCCGGACAGCTGTCCCTCGGCGAGGGCGAACGCGACGACCAGGACGAGCACGAGGTCGGGGGCGGCGCCCGGCAGCGGCAGCCGCGCCACCACGGTGACCTGCAGCAGCAGCGCGGTCAGCACGGTGAGCGCCCCGAGCAGGAAGCGCGGCGTCGTCACCGCGGGCGTACGACAGAAGGGCTGGGGGCAGACGGGCTGGGGGCAGAGCGGGTGGGGACAGCGGCCGGTGTCGCGGGAGACCGGCGGGGCACCGGCGGCGCCAGGACGCTCGTCGGCGTACCACCGCAGGTGTCGGGCTCGGCACCGGGGCGCACCGGGGCGAGCGGCAGGCGCGGCGCCGTGCGGGGGCCGGTGGTCACGACGCCGACCAGGTCCAGCGAGCCGGTGTCGACGAAGGGCTGTACGACTGCGGTCCGGGACAGGGCGCTGGCGTCCGGGGCGATGCTGAGCACGCTGCCGACCGGGATCCCCGGCTCGAACGTCCCCGAGCCCGACGTGACGAGCGGGTCGCCCCTTTTGATCGTCGGGGTCTGGCCGGCGACCTGGTAGGCGAGCCGGCCTGCCCCGTTGCCCTTGGCCACCCCGAACCCCGGTGCGCCGGCAGGCTCGGCGCCGACGCCGAAGCCGGCGTCGTCCAGCAGGACGACGACGGAGGTCGAGGGCCCGACGAGCTTGGTTCGGCCGACCAGGCCCAGACCGGTCACGACGGTCTGGCCGGGCTTGATGCGGTCCCCGCTCCCGACGTCGATCGTCGCGGTGCGCTCGAAGCCGGGGGCCGAGCCGAGCGACACCACATGCGCGGGTACGAGCGTCAGGCCGCCGAAGTCCTTGAGCCGGAGCAGGGCCTCGACCCGCGCGTGTTCGCAGCGCAGCCCAACACTGGACCTCAGCTCGGTGCGCAGCACGTCGTTCTCGCGCATGAGGCGCTTGTTGTCCTGCTGGTAGTTCGACAGGCGCGGCAGGTCACCAAGCGCGCGACCCACCGACCCGGCCGCGCTGCCGGCCGAGCGGGTGGCCGGCCCGAGCACCCGGTCCACACCGCGGCGCAGCGACCACAGCGGGGAGCCGGCGGCGTGCGAGAAGTCCAGCAGGGTCAGCGACACCGCCGCCAGCACCAGCACGGCCAGGAGCAGCCGGAGGCGACCGGTGCCGCGCATGCGGCAGACCGGCTAGCGGCGCGGCTCGGAGATCAGGACCCCCCGCAGGGCCTCGAACTCCTCGACGCACTTGCCCGAACCGACCGCGACCGAATGCAGGGGGTTGTCGGTGATGTGGACCGGCATGGCCGTCTCGTGCTTGAGCCGCTCATCGAGCCCGCGCAGCAGCGCACCGCCGCCGGTGAGCACGATACCGCGGTCCATGATGTCCCCGGACAGCTCCGGGGGGCACTTGTCGAGGGTGTTCTTCACCGCGTCGACGATCTGGTTGACCGGCTCCTCGATGGCCTTGCGGATCTCCTCCGCGCTGACCACGATCGTCTTCGGCAGGCCGCTGACCAGGTCGCGCCCCCGGATCTCGGCGTGCGGCTCGTCCGGCATCGGGAACGCCGACCCGATCGCCATCTTGATCTCCTCAGCCGTGCGCTCCCCGAGCATCAGGGAGTACTCCTTCTTGACGTAGCTGATGATCGAGCTGTCGAGCTCGTCCCCGCCGACGCGGATGCTCTGGCTCGTCACGATGCCGCCGAGGGAGATGACGGCGACCTCGGTGGTGCCGCCGCCGATGTCGACGACCATGTTCCCGGTCGGCTCGTGCACCGGCAGCCCGGACCCGATCGCAGCAGCCATCGGCTCCTCGATGATGTAGACCTTGCGCGCCCCGGCCTGGTAGCCGGCGTCCTTGACGGCCCGCTGCTCCACACCCGTGATGCCGGACGGCACGCAGATGACGATGCGGGGCTTGGCGAAGTGGCGCCGCCGGTGCACCTTCTGGATGAAGTACCGCAGCATGCGCTCGGTGGTGTCGAAGTCGGCGATGACGCCGTCCTTGAGCGGCCGGATCGCCACGATGTTGCCGGGCGTGCGCCCGATCATGCGCTTGGCCTCCGTGCCGACGGCCAAGATGGCGGTGGTGTTGGTATTGATCGCGACCACGGACGGCTCGTTGAGCACGACACCGCGTCCGCGGACGTAGACCAGCGTGTTGGCCGTCCCGAGGTCGACGGCCATGTCCCGGCCGAGAAAGGACAGGGAGCTGGACTTGCCCATCAGCGTGGCCTTCCGCGATCGGGGTCGGACCGACTCCTGCCCGGGGTGGGACCGGGAGCAGCGGCGCAGATCCGCCACTCTAGCGGTGGTCGGACCGAGATCCGAACTCCGTCGACCTCCACCCGAGGTCGAGAAGCGCGCCCTCGGGCTGCACCTCAGAGCTGGGGGAAGAAGATCTTGATCTCGCGGGTGGCGGAGGCGGGCGAGTCCGAGCCGTGCACGAGGTTCTGGCCGATCTCGAGCGCGTAGTCGCCCCTGATCGAGCCCGGCGTGGCCTCCACCGGATTGGTCGCACCCATGAGCCGCCGGGTGCCGGTGACGGCGTAGGGGCCCTCCACGACCAGTGCGACCAGAGGCCCACCGGTGATGAAGTCCACCAGCTCGCCGAAGAACGGCCGCTCGCGGTGCTCGGCGTAGTGCTCCTCGGCGCTGGCCCGGTCCAAGGTCCGCAGCTCCATCGCGACCAGGGTCAGCCCCTTGCGCTCGAGCCGGTTCAGCACCTCGCCGGCGAGGCCGCGGCGTACGCCGTCGGGCTTGACGAGGACGAGGGTGCGCTCGGTGGCCACTGCAGGGGTCTCCTTGGTCGGCGGGGCTGCTCGCGGCAGGCTACCCGGCCGCCCCGCAGCCGGCCGTCGCTGCTGAGCCCGGCAGGGCTCAGCGCGCTGAGAGCAGGGTGCGGGCCTCGCCCGCGGTGACAACCGACCCGGTCACGAGCACACCCACTCCGCCGTACGCCGCCTCGCCGTCCGCCAGGGAGATGGCGAAGTCGAGCGCATCGTCGAGCCGGTCCTCGACGTGCACCCGCTCGTCCCCGAACAGCTCCTCGGCGATCGCCCGCAGCTCCTCCACGGGTAGCCGGCGGGGGCTCGAGCTCTCCGTCACCACGATCGCCGACACGGCCGGCTCGAGCACCTCGAGCATCGCTCTGGCGTCCTTGTCGGCCAGGCAGGCCACCACGGCCACCAGGTAGGTGAAGGAGAACGCGTCGCCGAGAGCGCTCACGGTCGCCGCCATGCCGTGCGGGTTGTGGGCGGCGTCGACCAGCACCGTCGGCGAGGAGCGCACCACTTCGAGCCGACCCGGCGAGCTGACGTCGGCAAAGCCCTGGCGTACGGCCTCCGGGTCCAGCGAACCCGTCCCCCCACCGAGGAAGGCCTCGACCGCGGCCAGTGCGCAGGCGGCGTTCTGCGCCTGGTAGGCGCCGTGCAGCGGCAGGAACACCTCGTCGTACCGGCCGGCCAGGCCCTGCAGGCTCACCAGCTGACCCCCGACGGCGGTACGCCGGTCGACCACGCCGAACTCCAAGCCCTCCCGGGCGACGGTCGCACCCACCTCGACGCAGCGGTGGAGCAGGACCTCGGCCGCCGCGGGCTGCTGCGCGGCCAGCACGACTGTCGCGCCGGGGTGGATGATGCCGGCCTTCTCCAGGGCGATCTCGCCGAGCGTCGTGCCGAGCAGCGGGACGTGGTCGAGCCCCACCGGCAGCACGATGCAGGTCGCGGCCTGGACCACGTTCGTGGCGTCCCAGGACCCGCCCAGGCCCACTTCGAGCAGGGCCAGGTCGACCGGAGCGTCGGCGAAGGCCGCGAAGGCCATGGCCGTGAGCACCTCGAAGAAGCTCACGCGCACGGGTGAGCGGGCATCGACCAGCTCGACGTACGGCAGGACCTCGTCGAACACCTCGGTGAAGCGCTCATCGCTCAGGGGGTCCCCGTCGACCGTGATCCGCTCGGTGACCGCGTGCAGGTGCGGGCTGGTGTAGCGGCCGGCCCGCAGGCCGAAGGCGCGGACCAGGGCGTCCACCATCCGCGCCGTGCTGGTCTTGCCGTTGGTGCCGGTGAGGTGCACCGAGGGGTAGGCCAGCTGCGGCGAGCCCATCAGGTCGGTGAGCAGCCGGATGCGGTCCAGGTCGGGCGCCATCTCGCTCTCACTGGGGAAGCGGCCGGCAAGGGCGGCGGTGACCCGCTCGAGGCTCACGCCGGTGCGCTGCCGTTCGGCGCCGCGGCGGCAAGGGTCACGTGGACCGCCGGCTCCCCCTGCTCGACGACCAGGTCGACCACCACGCCGGCGTTGGCGAGGTCGACGGCGGCCTCACGAAGCAGGGCGACCCGGTTGCCCGTGTCGTGCACGACGGCCCGGGTCACCTCGGCGCGCATGGATGCCTTGGCCTCGCTCTTGGCCTTGCGGATGCGGCCCAGCACCTCCCCGGCCACGGCGAGCACCTTCGGATCGCCGTCGGCCGCGAGCTCGCCGGCCTTCGGCCAGGGCGCCCGGTGCACCGAACCCTCCCGCCACCACGACCAGACCTCTTCCGTGGCGAAGGGCAGTACCGGGGCGAGCAGGCGCAGCAGCACGTCCAGGGCGGTCCGCAGGGCCCGCGCGGCCGAGTGCGCGGCCGGCCCGTCGGCGTACGCCCGGGTCTTGACGAGCTCGATGTAGTCGTCGCAGAAGGTCCAGAAGAAGGCCTCGGTCCGCTCGAGCGCCCGGGCGTAGTCATAGCCCTCGAAGGCCGTCGTGGCCGAGGTCACCACCTCGGCCAACGCGGCCAGCATGGCCCGGTCGACCGGCTCGGTGACCGGCCCGTCGGGCGCGGCCGGGAAGCCCAGGACGAACTTCGAGGCGTTGAGCAGCTTGACCGCCAGGCGCCGCCCGACCTTCATCTGCCCGAAGTCGACGGCGGTGTCGGTGCCGGGGCGGCCGCTGCACGCCCAGTAGCGCACGGCGTCCGAGCCGTACTGCTCCAGCAGCGGCAGCGGCGTCACGACGTTGCCCTTGGACTTGCTCATCTTCTTGCGGTCCGGGTCGAGCACCCAGCCGTTGATCATGGTGTCCCGCCAGGGCAGCGCGTCGTACTCCTGATGCGCGCGCACCACGGTGGCGAACAGCCAGGTCCGGATGATCTCCGGGCCTTGCGGGCGCAGATCCATGGGGAACACGCGCGACCACAGATCGGCGTCGTCCTCCCACCGTCCGGCGATCTGCGGGGTGAGCGAGGACGTCGCCCAGGTGTCCATGACGTCGGCGTCGCCGATGAAGCCGCCCGCGGTGCCGCGCTGGTCCTCGGTGAAGCCCGCCGGCACGTCGCTGGACGGGTCGACCGGCAGCGCCGACTCCGGTGGCGCGATCGGGGCGTCGTACTGCGGCTCGCCCGCGGCATCCAGGCGGTACCACAGCGGGATCGGTACGCCGAAGAAGCGCTGCCGGCTGATCAGCCAGTCGCCGTTGAGCCCACTCACCCAGTTCTCGTAGCGGGCGTGCATGTGGGAGGGGTGCCAGACCAGGTCGGCGCCCCGGGAGAGCAGCTGCTCCCGGACAGCGGTGTCGCGCCCGCCGTTGCGGATGTACCACTGGCGGCTGGTCACGACCTCGAGCGGCCGGTCGCCCTTCTCGAAGAACTTCACCTGGTGGGTGATCGGGCGCGGCTCCCCCATCAGGTCGCCGGAGTTCTGCAGCAGCTCGACGATCCGTCGCTGCGCCTGCTTGACGGTCTTGCCGGCCAGTTCCTCGTAGGGCCCGCCCACTCCCTGCGGCGGGGTCGGGAGCAGGCGGCCGTCCCGACCGATCATGGCGCGCACCGGCAGGTCGAGCTCGCGCCACCACACGACGTCGGTGGTGTCCCCGAAGGTGCAGATCATCGCGATGCCCGAGCCCTTGGCCGGATCGGCCAGCTCGTGGGCGCGCACCTCGACCTCGACACCGAACAGCGGGGTGGTCACGGTGGTGCCGAACAGCGGCTGGTAGCGCTCGTCGTCCGGATGCGCGACGAGGGCGACGCACGCCGGGAGCAGCTCAGGCCGGGTCGTCTCGATGAAGACCGGGCCCGACCCGTCGGTGCACGTGAAGGCGATCCGGTGGTAGGCGCCCGGCTGCTCGCGGTCCTCGAGCTCGGCCTGGGCCACGGCGGTGCGGAAGTCGACGTCCCACAGGGTCGGCGCCTCCTGCGCGTAGGCCTCGCCGCGGGCCAGGTTGCGCAGGAACGCCCGCTGCGAGGCGCGCTGGGACTCCGGGCCGATCGTGGTGTAGGTCTGCGCCCAGTCCACCGACAGCCCGAGCGTGCGCCAGAGCTGCTCGAAGGCCTTCTCGTCCTCCTGCGTCAGGCGCAGGCACAGCTCCACGAAGTTGCGCCTGGCGATGCTCGCCGGCTCCTTGCCGGGCGCAGCGGGCGGCGTGTAGCCCGCGTCGTAGGGCAGCGAGGGGTCGCACCGGACGCCGTAGTAGTTCTGTACGCGCCGCTCGGTCGGCAGCCCGTTGTCGTCCCAGCCCATCGGGTAGAACAGCGTCTTGCCGAGCATGCGCCGGTAGCGGGCGATGCTGTCGGTCTGGGCATAGCCGAACACCGAGCCCATGTGCAGCGACCCGCTGACCGTCGGCGGGGGGGTGTCGATGGCAAAGACCTGCTCCCGCTGCGCCGTGCGGTCAAAGGCGTACGTCCCCTGCTCGGACCACCGCGCGTCCCATTGCGCCTCGAGGCCGTCGAGGCTGGGCTTGTCGGGAACGCGGCTGGCTCGGGTCACACCGTCGAGTCTAGGGAGCCCCTCCGGCAGCTTCCCTAGGCTGCGGCGGGTGACCGGGACCGTCGACCTCGTGCTGGACCGGACCTGGGCCTACGGACCGGGCATTACCCACGGCGGCTTCCTGCTCCAGACGCTCGCCGCTGCCGCCGTGACCGAGGCGCACCCGGACCCCGTGGCCGTCAGCGCCCACTTCCTGTCCGCTCCCCGGCTTGGGGCCGCGCAGGTCGTCGTGGAAGCGCTGCGGACCGGTCGCTCCACCTCCACGACGCGCACCCAGCTCGTCCAGGGCGGCCGCACCTGCCTGGACGCCGTCGTCACCTCCGGTCGGCTGCCCGAGACCAGCGAGCCGACGTACATGGACGGCGCCCCGCCCGTGCTGCCCCCGTTCCAGGACTGCCGGCGCAACGGACCCGCGCCCGGGCACGAGCGCAACGGGATCACCGAGCAGCTCGACATCCGCCTGGACCCGGCCGCCTCGGCCTGGCTGGGCGAGAGGTCGAACCGGGCCGAGGTGCGGGGCTGGCTGCGGGCCACGGACGGGAGCGACGCGTACGCCCTGTCGCTGGTCTGCCTGGCCGACGCGCTCCCGCCCGTCACGTTCTCCCTCGGCCTGCGGGGCTGGGTGCCGACGGTGCAGCTGACCGTGCACGTCCGGGCCCGGCCGGCGCCGGGCTGGATCCGGGCCGTGCAACGCGCCGTCCTCGTGCAGGGGGGCTGGCTCGATGAGCAGTGTGAGCTGTGGGACGCACGCGGCGCCCTGGTCGCCCAGGCGAGCCAGCTGGCGATGTACCGCGCCTGACCGCTGGGCCGGGACCGGACGGCCGAGCTCGTACGGCCCGCTAGGCCGACTTCTCGCGGCGCTCGCGGGTGCGGGTGCTCGTCGTGGCATCCCGCGGCACCAGGGTCGGGCTCACATGCTCGAGGACGACCTCGCGGGTGACCAGGCAGGTGGCGATGTCCCCCCGGCTGGGCAGGTCGTACATCACCGACTGCAGCACCTCTTCCATGATCGCGCGCAGACCACGGGCCCCGGTACGGCGCTGCATGGCCTGGTCGGCGATGGCCTCGAGCGCCTCGGCCGTGAAGTCGAGCCCTACGCCGTCGAGCTCGAACAGCCGCCGGTACTGCTTCACGAGGGCGTTCTTGGGCTCGGTGAGGATGGCGATCAGGGCGTCGCGGTCGAGGTTGCGCACGCTGGTCAGCACCGGCAGGCGGCCGATGAACTCCGGGATCATGCCGAACTTGATGAGGTCCTCGGGCATGACGTCACCGAAGACGTCGTCGCCGTCGACCTCGCGCTTGGACCGGGGCTCGCCGGTGAACCCGATCCCGGTGCGGTTGGTCCGCGCCTTGATGACCTGGTCCAGACCCGCGAACGCGCCACCGACGATGAACAGCACGTTGGTGGTATCGATCTGGATGAACTCCTGGTGGGGGTGCTTGCGGCCGCCCTGGGGGGGCACCGAGGCGGTGGTCCCCTCGAGGATCTTCAGCAGGGCCTGCTGCACGCCCTCACCGGAGACGTCGCGGGTGATCGACGGGTTCTCGCTCTTGCGGGCGACCTTGTCGACCTCGTCGATGTAGATGATGCCGGTCTCGGCCTTCTTGACGTCGTAGTCCGCCGCCTGGATGAGCTTGAGCAGGATGTTCTCGACGTCCTCCCCGACGTACCCGGCCTCGGTCAGCGCTGTGGCGTCGGCGATCGCGAAGGGGACGTTCAGCATCTTGGCCAGCGTCTGGGCCAGCAGAGTCTTGCCGCAGCCGGTCGGCCCGAGCAGCAAGATGTTGCTCTTCTGCAGCTCGACCGGGTCCTTGTCGTGCGTGCCAGCCTGGACCCGCTTGTAGTGGTTGTAGACCGCGACAGCCAGGGTCCGCTTCGCGGTCTCCTGCCCGATGACGTAACCGTCGAGGAAGTCGTAGATCTCTCGAGGCTTGGGCAGCTCGTCCCACTTGAGCTCCGAGCTCTCCGAGAGCTCCTCCTCGATGATCTCGTTGCACAGGTCGATGCACTCGTCGCAGATGTACACCCCCGGACCGGCGATGAGCTTCTTGACCTGCTTCTGCGATTTGCCGCAGAACGAGCACTTGAGCAGGTCGCCGCCGTCACCGATGCGTGCCACCGCTACCTCGTCCCTGTCCCCCGACGACGGTCCGCCGGGACTGTGTCCTGCCGACGGTACCGCCGGAGGGAGGGCTGCGTCGTGCACTCGACCGACTCGCCACGGACCCGGTGGGGTCCGTGGCGAGCAGGCTCAGCGACCAGCGCCGGTCACCGCAGCGGTCTTGCGGGTCGAGACGACCTCGTCGACCAGGCCGTACTCCACGGCCTCACGGGCGGTGAGGATCTTGTCCCGCTCGATGTCCTTGCGGACCTTCTCGACGTCCTGACCGCTGTGGTTGGCCAACATCTGCTCGAGCAGGTCCCGCATCCGCATGATCTCCCGGGCCTGGATCTCGATGTCGGAGGACTGCCCCTCGCCACCACCGGACGGCTGGTGGATCAGGATGCGCGCGTGCTCCAGGGCGAGGCGCTTGCCCTTGGTGCCCGCGGCCAGCAGGACGGCGGCGGCGGAAGCGGCCTGTCCCATGCAGATCGTCTGGATCTCGGGCTTCACGAACTGCATCGTGTCGTAGATCGCGGTGAGCGCGGTGAACGAACCGCCCGGGGAGTTGATGTAGATCGAGATGTCGCGGTCGGGGTCCTCGGACTCCAGGTGCAGCAGCTGCGCCATCACGACGTTGGCGACACCGTCGTCGATCGGCGTCCCCAGGAAGATGATGCGCTCCTTGAGCAGCCGGCTGTAGATGTCGAACGAGCGCTCACCGCGGCTGGTCTGCTCGATGACGATCGGGATCGTGTAGTTGGTGACCTCGTCGAAGCTCATGGTCGCAGACCTCCTAGGGCCGGGTACCGGCGCCGGAAGGCACCTGGGTTGCGCCGCTGACGACGTGATCGACGAAGCCGTACTCCTTGGCTTCCTCGGCCGAGAACCAGCGGTCCCGGTCGGAGTCCTTCTCGATCTGCTCGACGGTCTGCCCGGTGTGGAACGCGATCCGCTCCTGCATGATCCGCTTCGTGTAGAGCATCTGCTCGGCCTGGATGGCGATGTCGATGGCCGTGCCGCCGATGCCGCCGGACGGCTGGTGCATCATGATCCGTGCGTGCGGCAAGGCGTAACGCTTGCCCTTGGCGCCGGCGGCGAGCAGGAACTGTCCCATCGAGGCGGCGAGTCCCAGCCCGTAGGTGGCGACGTCGTTGGCGACGAACTGCATCGTGTCGTAGATCGCCATTCCGGCGGACACCGATCCGCCCGGCGAGTTGATGTAGAGGTTGATGTCGCGGTCGGGGTCCTCGGCGGCGAGCAGCAGCAGCTGCGCGCAGATGGCGTTGGCCATCTCGTCCATGACGGGCGAGCCGAGGAAGATGATCCGTTCCTTCAGCAGGCGGTTGAAGACCTGGGCGTCCAGGCCCATGGTCTCCGCACCCCCGCGAAGGCTCGGCTGGACGGTCGCGGTGCCGAGTGAACTCGGCACGACGAGTCCCGTGGACGGGTTGGTCTGGCTCACGACGGGCGCCCCTTCGGGTGGTTTCCCACAAGGCCGGCAGCCCGACCTTGATCTGTCGTGGACACTAACCCGGCCCTCCGACAAGACACTCCGACTCGGGAGCCGTTTCGCTGTGGGCGCACGCCCCGGACCGGTGGCGCAGCGGTCCGTGCTAGTGCCCGACCTCTTCGTCGAGGTAGTGCACGCTGCCGTCCTCGTGCAAGTGGTAGGGCCGGCCGTCGTCGTCGGTCTCCACCTCGGCCTCCGGGCTGTCCATGTCGTCGCGCAGCTTCTCCAGGTCCACCGGGTTGCCCGAGACGTCGGTGATCGTGGCGCTCTCCATCACGGTCGCGAGAGCCTTCCCGCGGCGGACCTCGCTGACCAGGCCGGCGAGCATGCCGCTCTGCACGATCTGGTTGGCGTACTCCTGTGGCGGCATGCCGGCCCGTGCGGCCCGGCGCACGACCTGGTCGGAGAGCTCGGTGTCGGTGATCTCCAGCTCCTCGACGTCGGAGATCGTGTCGAGCACCATCTGGGCCTTGACGGCCTCGCGGGCAGCTCCGACGAGCTCGGTCTCGAACTCCTCCGCGGTCTTGCCCTCACTGTCCAGCCAGCTCTGCATGCTCTGACCCGCGCGCTGCAGCTGGTCGTCGGTGGACCGACGGCGCCACTCGACCTCGGTCTCGAGCACCGTCTCAGGCAACGGGACCTCGAGCTGGGCCAGCAACGCCTCGAGCACCTTGTCCCGCGCCTCGACGCCCTGCTGCAGGCGCTTGGCGCGGTCCAGGCGGGCCCGTACGTCCTCGGTCAGCTCGGCGGCACTGTCGAAGCCTGCCGCGTCCTTGGCCCACTGGTCGTCCAGCTCCGGCAGCTGCCGCTCGTTCACGGTACGCACGGTGACGGCCACCTCGGCGGTCTTGCCCTCGAGCTCACCGGCGACGAGCACGGTCGAGAAGCTGCGCGCATCCCCGGCCGAGGCGCCCAGGACGGCGTCGTCGAGGCCGGCCAGCAGGGTGCCGGAGCCGACCTCGTAGGACAGCCCCGACGCCGTACCGCCCGGCACTTCCGCTCCATCGACCGTCGCCACGAGGTCGATTGCCAAGAAGTCGCCCTCGGCAGCGGCCCGCTCGACCGGGGAGAGCGAGGCGAACCGCTCGCGCAGGCCCTGCAGCTGCTCGTCGACCTCCTCGTCCGTGACGATCACGTCGTCCACGACGACCGACAGCCCGTCGTACGGCGGGAGCGTGATCTCAGGTCGGACGTCGACCGCCGCGGTGAAGCTGAGCCGCTCGCCGTCGGCGAGCTCGGTGACCTCGACCTCGGGACGCCCGACGGGGGCGATCTTCTCGGACTGCACCGCCTCGCCGTACAGGCGCGGGACCGCCTCGTTCATGGCCTCTTCGAGCACCACGCCCCGACCGACGCGCTGGTCCAGGATGCGCGGCGGGACCTTGCCGGGGCGAAAGCCCTGGACCTTCACCTGTGCGCCGATCTTCTTGTACGCGCTGTCCAGCTCGGGCTTGAGCTCGTCGAAGGTGACCTCGACCAGGAGCTTGACCCGGGTCGGGCTCAGGGTCTCGACGGAGCTCTGCACAGGGATGTTCCTCTCCAGGCACGGGTGTGGGGCGGACCGGTCGGGGCGGGGAGACTCGAACTCCCGATCTCCTGCTCCCAAAGCAGGCGCGCTAGCCACTACGCTACGCCCCGGCGTGACTCCCTCCGACTGTAGTGGTCGGGGTCCGCGCGGGCGTAGCTCAATGGTAGAGCCTCAGTCTTCCAAACTGATGGTGCCGGTTCGATCCCGGTCGCCCGCTCCACGGAACCTGCAGGTCAGACGCCTTCTAGCACGTACGTTCTTGACCGCTCGGGATCCTCTGAGACCCCTTTTGGCCCCTACCCAGCTCACGCGAGCCCACGGCGAGCATGCCCGTCGGGGCCGGTTCCCCCGATCAGCCCCAGCTGGAATCCGGACGCGCGCCAGGTGAGCCGCGCGACTCCCCCACCGACTGCGGGGTCGGCCAGAAGCTGATGGACCCGACCATTCTGTCGGCGAAGGTGCTAGGCATGTCGGCTTGCTCAGCCATCATCCCGTTGCCGTTCTACCTAGGAATCTATACAGTTCCTGGATGAGTGTTGCTGGGGCTGAGCCAGTGCCGATCACTGAGGCCAGCCGTCGGGGTGTTTCCCGGCTGGTGTCGGACGCCGAGGGTGGTCACGCCACGATTCTGCGTCGCCATTCTGAGCCGGTTGCGGCGGTGATCGGGTATGCGGAGCTGCAGCGCCTGCTGGCCCTGGAGCGGGATCTGGTGGATGTCGCCCTGGTGTTGGCTCGGTCCGCGACCGATACCGGTCGCCGGACGGGGCTGGATGCAGTGATCGAGTCCTTCGGCTACAGCCGGGAGCAGTTGGCGGCGATGGACGAGCCGCAGTAGCGGTGCCTGCCAAGAAGCAACCCAGACCGACGTCAGGTGCGGAGGTCTGGCTGACCGATCCGGCGGTGGTCGACCTGCACGGGTTGGATGGTGCGTCGCTGGTGTGGGCGTTGAAGAAGATGCTGCTGTTGGAGACCGACCCGCGGGCCGGCGAGCCGCTCCTAGGTTCGCTGATCGGCTACCGCAAGCTCGTGGTGGGGAATCGGGACTGGCGGATCGTCTGGCGCGTTCTCAGCGACGAGCGCGGCGCTCTGACGGTCGAGGTCGCGGAGGTGTGGGCGGTCGGTGCCCGCTCCGACGGAGCGGTGTACGCCGAGATGACCGAGCGGGTGGCCTCCCTGGGTGACAGCCCGGTGCGTCGGTCCTTGTCGGCGATCCTGGACGAGTTGGGCCGGCGGGCGAAGGGCCTGCAGGCGATATTGGTGACGGTAGCGCCGTCCCGGCCCGAGCCCTGGCTGGTGGAGCGGCTCGTTCACACCGCCGGCCTGGACCGAGACCGGGTGCTGGCCATGACCAGCGAGCAGGCCGTCGACGCCTGGACTGAGCACATCACCAGGGAACGCTGACCGTTCTCCGGTCATCGAGCCGGGTCAGGGCGGGCGGACGTCCTGAGGTGACTGCCGGCATCGGTGACATGCCGCGATCGCGAGAGCTGCGCCACACGGGGGCCACCCTGGCTGCCGCGACCGGCGCGCGAGCACCGCCGAACTGATGCACCGGCTGGGCGGTTCGATCCCAGTCGCCCGTTCCCTGAGAGCCGCAGGTCGGCAAACAGCTCGGGCAGGTCCGCTCGCCGGTTCTTGCGTCGCCGGCAGGGCCGTGGCCGCGATGGACGACGCTGGCCGGCCGCTTCAGTTGGCCGGTGGCGTGCCGATGCCCAAGGGGTCGCCGGCAGCTACGGATGCCGGGCCTTCGCCGCCGGTCGTCTTCCCGCCCGGCGTCGTCCGCACTGTCCGCCGCCGGAGGCTCCTGCATGTCGTTCCCGCTGCTGTCGTCACATGCGCCGCGGCGCTCCCGAGCCGCGCTTCCCGGGCTGCTCCTGCTCGGGGTGTCGCTGTTGACCCTGGTCGGCGGCGCGCAGCCGGCCCGCGCAGCAAGCACCCCGCCGCCGCCGACTTCCTCGCGGTACATGAGCACCACCGACCCGGCCACGGCGTACGCCCAGGGCAAGGCCGACGGTCAGGCCGGCCGGAGGGGCGCCACCATCTTGGACTTCGGCCGCCCGGCGATGAGCGGTGTGACCAGCGGGACCCTGGACTTCGCCGGGCACTTCGACTCCGATGCCGCCATCCTGACCGCAGCCGAGCGCTACGCCGACGCCTACTACGACTACTCGCCCAGCTACACCGTGATGCACCTGATGCTGGGCTCGAGCAACAGCTGCGGCACGGGCCAGCCGTGCGGCGGCATCGTCTGCGGCTGCGGCCTGCAGCCGACCAGCTTCACCGGTTGGGGCCAGGCCTGGGGCCGCACGACGACAGCGCTGGAGTCCTACCTGCGGGCCAAGCCCAGCTACTACACCACTGTGATGCACGGGGATGCCGCTGATGACGCCGAACCGGGCTACGACCCGGCGTTCACCAACACCGCCAACCTGCTGGCCGGATACGCCGCGAGCTCCACCCGGCCCTTGGCCGATTACGGCTCGCTGGACGGGGGCCCGTGCTGCAGTGCATGGACGGCAGCCCAGCAGTACCAGGTGGCGTACGGCTTTGCTCCTGACGTGCCGTTCGGTGAGATCTACTACGCCGGCCAGGCCGCTCAGTGGGCCGCTCTGGACCACTGGTCAGTGGTGAACAAGGGCCACAAGATGACCATGTTCGGGGTGCTCACGCAGTACCCGCACGGCGGCTACAGCCCGAGCCAGGGATACACCCAGATGCTGACCGACCTCAACACGCGCTACCCCGACACCGGCCAGAGCTCGATCCAGTGGCTGAGCAACATCGGTTGAGCGCCCCCGCCCTGCCGTCCTGGATGGCCACCGCACGTCCCGACCTCGAAGAGAGCTCATGAACCTCCCCACCCGCCGACTGCTGGTCCTGCTCACCGTCGCCACCAGCGCTGCCCTGACCGTCGGCACCGGTGTTGCCCTGTCCTCCAGCCCCACCAGCGACCAGCAGAGCGACCAGCGCAAGCAGACCCTCGCCGCCGACCTGCACACCGAACAGGCCCAGGCCGACGCCGCCCAGGCCGCCCAGGCCGCCCATCTTGTCCCCCGGCCCCACCCCACAGCACCCGCCCCCGCCGGTCCTGCGGTCTTGGCGCCCCCGTCCCATCGCGGTCAGATCGGCACCGAGTCGCTGTACGGCGGGATCCCGCTGCCCTTCCGGGCCAGCGAGCTCACAGTCAGCAACCTCTACCTGGACCTGCGCGGCCAGACCTACCTCGGGGTGTACGCCGGAGCGCTGCCCGCCGACCCCCAGCAAGGCGAGATCCTCGTCCATGCTGATGATCCCGTGGGTGGCAACCCCGCCTACCGGGCCGGCGCCTTCCCCACCTCGCAGCGCGACGGCGCAGTCACCCTGACCAGCGTCACCGGCGCACTCGTGCACTTCCGCACGAGCCACCACGCCGGCACGTTCAATCTCGCCACCCAGCAGTACCAGCACTGACCGCGGCCGCCACCGGGCCGTTCACAGACTGACCCGATCCGGGACCACGCAGCGCTGGACCGCAGGCACCGACGGCGCAAAGCACCGCGGCGTCGGGTCCGACGCCGACGATCCGGGCTGTCCCCGGCCGGCCGTTGACCGGGATGCCGGCAGCCCGATGACGAGCATCGTGGCGCAGGTGATCACGACGCTGAGTCAGTCCCGGCTGCCCGCTAAACTGGAACCGCGGGTCAGCAAGGATGTAGTCCCCTTAGTCATGTCCGGGAGTCAGGGACCCGTCGCTGAGCTTGCGTCCCAGTAGCCAGCCATGAGCTCGCGCGACCAGGCCGGCTGCGTGACCCGGCCGCGAGGAGCGAACTCGCTCATGTACGGCTTCAGGTCGAGCACGGGTGTGCCGTCGATCGCATCCAAAGCCTGAACCGTGACCGTCAGTCCGTCGACGGCGAGCAGTCGGCACACCGACAGGCCCAGCCGGTTCGGGCGCCCCTTGCCCCGCTGGGCGAAGATCCCGACCAACGGCCATTGCTGGTTGCCACGAGGGTGGCGGGCCGCCCGCTGGAGCTGGTCGGGGTCGACCCGGTGGAACAGGTAGACGACCTCGATGTGGGAGAACTCGTCGAGCCCCCACAAGGCCTCCGGTGTGAACTGTCCGGCGTCCAGGCTGATGGTGGCCGTGATGCTGTCCCAGTCATCGTCGAGGGGCTCAGTGCGCGACGAGTTGACCCAGCCGACCGGCGTGATGCTCATGCGCGCCACCTTCCCAGGCGTGCACCCGGCGGTCCGCTGGACGATCGCTCAGCGGTACGTGCCGCCCGTTGAGGGTGTGGCGGTCAGGTGTGTAGGCCGCCGTCGGAGTACAAGAGCTGGCCGTTGATCCAGCCCACCACGTCGCGAGGTGGTGGGCACCCTGCGGGAGGGCCTGAGGTGAGCTCTGCCCGGCGCACCGGTGCCGGCAGCAGCACAACAGCAGGTCGGCGAACCCCAAAGCCGCGGGCGCACGCTCACGGTCGAGCCCGTCTGGGGCCGCCGGCCCCACCGACCTGCTGTTGGGCCGCAGCTGCCAGGCCGATACGGGCCCGCACGTCAACGCGGCCTCGCTGTCGCCGTGACCGGGACCGCCCAGAGGGCGACCGGGCACGCCACTGCGGCCGCCGACCAGAACCGACCGCAGGACGAGTCGTGGGTGGCGCGCCCCAGCGGCGTCTCGTCAAGCCGGCGTGACCTCCGGACCAGCTGCGCGGGCCACGATAAACGCCTGCGGGACCTTCTCCGAGGAGTCGGGGTCACGCTGCAGGGTCGTGTGAGCGGTCATCCCGGCCGTGCGGAGCTGATCGACGACGCGCACGGGCAGCAGCCGGTAGGCGTACAGCGAGATCGGCTGTCCATAAGCATGTTCCAGATGCCTGCGCTCACCGCCGACCTGAAATGCGAGGAGCAGCTGCCCACCCGGGGCGAGCACGCGGCGGAACTCGCCGAATACGGCCGTCAGCTCCTGGGGCGGCGTGTGGATGATGGAGTACCAGGCGACGAGCCCGCCCAAGCTCCCGTCGTCGTGCTCGAGCGCCGTCATCGTGCCCACGTCGAAGCGCAGGTCGGGGTGGTCTCGCCGCGCCACCGCGATCATCTCCGAAGACAGGTCGACGCGCTGACGTCCAGCCCGAGGCGGTGCAGGTGACCTGTCACGCGGGCAGGCCCGCAACCGACATCGAGTACCGGCCCGACTGCGGCTGCGGTCACCAACTCGGCGAAGGCGGCAGCACAGCGCGGTCCCAGGGCTTGCGCGCCAGCTCGGTCCGCAGCAGTTCGGCGTACTCGACGGCGACCGTGTCGTACGCCGTACGCGTGTGCTGCAGGTAGGACGGCTCTGACACCTCGAAACCCTAGCCAGGCCCGTCTCGAGGCATCGACTCTGGCCTACTTCGAGCCATTCCTGGGCCATCCTGAGGTCGATGCGCGCTACCGACCGACCACGGCGCAGACCTCTGGCCGCGGCACTGCTGGACGATCGTTTCGCGGTCGTCGATGCGCGGCCTGACAGAGTCGCTCGCATGAGCCCGCGCCTGCGCTTTGGGTACGACGGCGACGACGGCCTGGGCGACCGGCTGCTGGCGGCCGTGCTGCGCGGGGAGAAGACGGCGACGACGTCGCTGGCAGTGGAGTACCTGTCCGGCGACCCGCTGCCGCGGGTTGGCGAGCGCCTCACGATCGAGGACCACGACCGTCGGCGACACGGCGTCGTCGAAACCACCGGGGTGTCGATCGTCGCCCTCGACCTGGTCGGGGACGACGTCGCACGCGAGGAAGGTGAGGGGTTCTCGAACGCGAGCGCCTGGCGGCGGGACCACATCGTCTTCTGGAACGATGTTACTGATCTGGTGCGCGCTGATGCCCGTGACCCGGCTTGGCAGCTCCGCAAGAGCGAGCCCGTGGTCGTCCACCGATTTCGGCTGTTGGAGGTGTACGGGCAGGCGCAGCCCCCCGCTGACGCGCGTCGCCGGCAGCCATCCGTCGACCGGTGAACGGAGCTAGCGCGGCGAACGGCGAGCGCCGCGTGCCCAGCGCCATCCAGGTCCGGTCAGCGGTGGTGGATGACGAGCAGGCGCTCGCTCGCATCGACCTGGCGACGTGGACGTCCGACGTCTCTCCGGCGCCGGCAGCGGACGGGCCCTTCTTCGGCCCGCACACCAGCCCGGCCGACGTGCTTGTGGCCGAGAGCGGCGGAGTCATCCTCGGCTACGCGAAGCTGCACCAGCCCCTGCCGCTGCCCTCGCACAGTCACGTGCTCGAACTCGGCGGGCTGGCTGTCGACCCTGGCCACCAGCGCACCGGAGCCGGCCGAGCCCTGGTTCACGCGGTGGTTCAGCAGGCCCGCGCTCGGGGTGCCCGCAAGCTGTCTCTGCACGTCCTCGCACCCAACGTTGCGGCCCGCCGGCTGTACGAGGCCTGCGGCTTCACGCTCGAGGGCGTGCTGCGCGCTGAGTTCCTCCTGGACGGTGGCTACATCGACGACGTCCTCATGGCCCAGAACCTGACCACACACGACTGACGGCCCGGCCCCGCGCATGATCGGCGTGCCACCGGTGAGCGGCGCCACCGACCCAAGCAAGCACGGCGACCACCCCGGGCCCGCTGGAGCGACGGCTGAGCCCGGCCTGGCAACGGAAGGCGGGCGGCCCTCCCGGATCGTCGCCGACGGCAGTCGACGGCGCGTCCCTCTACCGTTCTCGCGTGGCGTTCTTCGACGAGCTCGACGTCGTCGGTGCACGGCGGGAGCTGGTCGCCCTCGGCGGGGTGCTCGACGCTGAGACCTTGGCCGCGGCCTACCGCGCGGGGGTCTTTCCCTGGCCGTCCGCGCCGGGGGACGAGGCGGCCCTTGACCGCACCGCCCGACGCCTCGCCCGACGGGGAGCGGTCCCCCTGCTCCCCGGTACGCCGAACGGGACCCCGCTGGTGCCGTGGTGCTCCCCCGATCCGCGCGCGGTCCTGCTGCCGCACCGGCTCGTCGTACCGCGGTCACTGCGTCAGCTGCTGAGGCGGCGCGGCTGGGAGGCGACCGTCGACGCGGCGTTCGCGCGCGTGCTGCATGAAAGTGCAGCTCGCGAACAGACGTGGATCACCGGTCCCATGAAGGCGGCCTACCTCGAGCTGCACGAGCGCGGCGGCGCGCACAGCGTCGAGGTGTGGGCCGGCGACCAGCTGGTCGGCGGCCTGTATGGGGTGCAGACCGGGCGGGTCTTCAGCGGCGAGTCGATGTTCTTCCACGAGTCCGGCGCCTCGAAGGCGGCGATCGTCGAGCTGTGCGCCCGGCTGCAGGAGTCCGGCATCGCCGTGCTCGACACCCAGCAGGAGTCGGCGCACCTGCAGGCCCTGGGTCAGGTCCTGGTCCACCGGGAGGACTACCTCGTCGCCGTACGGCAGCTCAGGGACGACCCGGCCCCGCTGCGCACCGACCGGCGGCCGCTGGCGCGGCTGGGCTGAGCGCGCCGCGCGCCTCCTGGAGGCGCGAAGGACTCAGCGGCGCCGCCACAGCAGCACGAGGCCGCGGTCGTCGTTGCTGCCCTCGGCCACCCGGGTGACCAGCAGGTCCGCGCCGCCCTCGAAGCGCGACGTCACCAGGCGTTCGGCCTGGCCGAGCAGCTTGTCGATCCCGACCGAGAGGTCGCGGCCGGGGATCTCGACCAGGCCGTCGGTGTAGAGGATCAGGGCGTCGCCCGGGCGCAGCCACCCGGTCGACGCGACGTAGCGGGCGCCGGGTACCAGGCCCAGCGCCAGCCCCTCCGCCGGGTCGAGCTCCCAGCGGCCGGTACCCGCGTTCAGCCGCGCGACCGGAGGGTGCCCCGCCGACTCGATGCGGTAGGCACCGTCGACCAGGTCGACCACGACGTGTACGGCGGTGGCGAACCCCTCCTCCCAGTCCTGGCGGCAGAGGTAGTCGTTGCCCGCAGGCAGGAACTCCTCCGGAGCCTGGGAACCCAGCAGGCCGCCGAGCGCCCCGGACAGCAGCAGGGCCCGGGTACCGGCCTCGGTGCCCTTGCCCGACACGTCGACGAGGGCCACCTCGAGCCGCCGGCCTTCGCCGGTCAGTGCGCTGACCACGAAGTCCCCGGCGAACGGGCCACCGCCCGCGGGCCGGACGACCACCTCGGCTCCCCAGTCGCCGGGCAGCAGGGGCAGGGCGCCCTGCAGCTGCAGCCGGCGCCCGAGCTCCACCAGTACCGAGTCGCCGCGCAGCCCGCCGAGGCCGGTCTCCTCACCCGAGCGTACAAACTCGTGCGCCACCAGGCCCGCGATGGCGACCACGGCGATCGCCCCGGGTGGGGCTCCGGCGGTGCTCTCCAGAACGAACTGAGCCAGCAACGCCACAGCGATCGCCGCGCACAGCTGCAGGAAGGCGCGCCGGCCGAGCAGCAGCCCGCCGAACAGCAGCGGGACCGCCTGGAGCCCGGGGGGGAACAGGCCTGAGCCGAACAGGTGCGCGGCGAGCAGGACCAGCAGCGACACGAGCACCAGGACGAGCAGGGCGACCGGCTCGGGTGGCGGGTTGCGCCGCAGCCGGGTGACGGCCCGCGGCACGGCGGTGCCGAGCGCGTTCAGCCGCCGACCGACACCCATGAGCGGCAGAGCGTAGCGGCGCAGGAGCGTACGGTCAGGCCTTCGGTTCGGCCCTGGTGTCAGGCCGGCTGGCAGTGCGGGCACCAGAACAGGTTGCGCCCGGCCATGACCTGCGTGCGCACCTCGGTCCCACAGCGGCGGCACGGCAGGCCGGCCCGTCGGTACACGTAGTGAGCATCGAGTCGACCCGGTGCCCCGGAGCGCTTGTCCCGGTCGTGCTGGTCGGTCGTGATGATGCGCCCGGACTTCACGCCCTTGCGCATGAGCGTCCTCAGGTCCTCCCACAGCGCGTCCCACGTAGGGCGGCCTACGTCGTGGCCGGGCCAGAACGGCGACAGGCCGGCGCGGTACAGGACCTCGGCCCGGTAGACGTTGCCGATCCCGGCGATGACCGACTGGTCCATGAGCAGGGCGCCGACCGGCGCCTTGCTGCGGCTGATCCGCTTCCAGGCGGCCTCGGGATCGGTGCGGGGCTGCAGGGGGTCCGGGCCGAGCCGGGCGAGGACCTGGTCCCGGTCGTGGGGCGTGAACAGCTCGCACGCAGTGGGTCCGCGTAGGTCGATCCAGGCGCGGTCGGCGGTCATCCGCAGGCGCAGGGCGCCGCGCGGCTCCGGTGGGGGGCCGAAGCCGTTGACGAACTTGCCGTACAGGCCCAGGTGCACGTGCAGCAGGACGTCGCCGTCGAAGACGTAGAACAGGTGCTTGCCGTAGGGCTCGACGGCCTCCACGACGCGGCCGGTGAGCATCTCGGCGCCCTGCGCGAAGCGGCCCTGGGGGCTGGTGCAGGACACCTGCTGCCCGACCAGCAGCGCGCGGTGGTCGCGGGCGAGCCGGTGGATCGTGTGGCCCTCAGGCACGCGCGTCCAGCTCCGGCAGCTCGCCCGAGCGTTCGTACGCGGTGAGCATCTCGATCCGGCGCTGGTGTCGGGGGTCCTGCGAGAACGGCGTCTGCACGAACGTCTCGACCAGTCCGACGGCGGTCGCCAGGTCGTGCATCCGGGCGCCGACGCTCACGACGTTGGCGTCGTTGTGCTCGCGGCCCAGCGTCGCGGTCTCGGTGCTCCACGCCAAGGCGCACCGCGCGCCGCGCACTTTGTTGGCTGCCATGGCCTCGCCGTTGCCGGAGCCGCCGATCACGACACCGAGGCTGCCGGGGTCCTGCACCGCCGCCGTCGCGGCCCGCAACACATGCGGCGGGTAGTCGTCGGTCGCGACGTACGCTGCCGGGCCGTGATCGACCGGCTCGTGGCCGAGCGCGCCGAGACGGTCGATGAGCGCCTGCTTGAGCTCGAAGCCGGCGTGGTCAGAACCGAGGTGGACGCGCATGGGCCCAGATGATGCCGTGCTGGGCGTCGACGGGTGTCCCGGGGGCTGGGTCGGGGCTCTCGTCCGCCGCGCGCCGGCCGACGGCCACCCAGGTGGTTCCGGCGGCCGGGGCTACGCTCCCCGCGCCAGTCGGAGCTCCCCTCCCCCCGCCCGCCGCAGCTCCCCTCCCCCCGCCAGCCGCAGCTCCACCGCACCCCCCGCTGGCCGAAGCTCCACCGCACCCCCCGCTGCCAGCCGGTACGTCGTGAGCTGGTACACCGGCTCGATGGCGGAGCTGCTGGCGCTGCCGGCTGCCGTCGTGGCCGTCGACATCCCGATCGGCCTGCCCGACGGCCCTACGCGACGGCCGTGCGACGTACAGGCCGCGGCTCGACTGGGCGCGCAGCGTTCGTCGGTCTTCCCCGCGCCGCCGCGAGCCGTGCTGGAGGCGCACTCCCACACGCACGCGTCGGCGCTGTCGCGGGCCGCCGGCTCGGTCGGGGTGTCCCTGCAGTCGTACAACATCCTGGGCAAGGTGGCCGAGGTCGACGGAGTCCGGGACCCACGCCTGGTGGAGGTGCACCCGGAGGTCAGCTTCCGCGAGCTGACCGGCACCGTGCTCCCCCGCAAGCTGCTGGTCGCCGGCCGACAGGCCCGGCTCGCAGCCCTGCGGACGTGGCTGCCCGAGGCCGCTCTGCCGGCTCCGCGCCCGGGGCGGGCCCGGCCGGACGACTGCGTGGACGCCCTGGTGTGCGCCTGGTCCGGCTGGCGCTGGCTCGCTGGGGACGCGCACGTGCTCGGCGGCGAAACCGATTCGACCGGCCTACCCATGCGGATCGTGATCTGACCCGGCCGGTCCCGGTCACCCGCACCCCCGCACCCCCGCACCCCCGCACCCCCGCCGTACACGACGATCTTCACGACCCGGCCAGGGATCCGTTCTTCAAGAGTTCCAGGCGTTGTGTAGATCGTCGTGTACGGCACTCGCGACACGTGAGCGTGCATCCGACCTCGGACGGCACACGACGATCTTCACGACCCAGCTCGGGGTTCGTTCTTCACGAGCTCGCCGTGTTGTGAAGATCGTCGTGTACGGCACTCGCGGCACGTGAGCGTGCATCCGACCCCGGACGGCGCACGGCGATCTTCACGACTCGTACGACCGGACCCGGTCCGCGCCCGGTCCGGCGCCGAACGAGAACGAGACCTAGAGCTGCAGGCTCTTGACCTCGAGGAACTCCTCCAGGCCGAACTCGCCGAGCTCGCGGCCGTTGCCGCTCTGCTTGTACCCGCCGAACGGTGCCAACGGGTTGAAGCGGCCGCCGTTGACGTCGACCATGCCGGTACGCAGCCGGCGGGCCACCCGTACCGCCCGCTCCTGGTCGCCTGAGAAGACGCCGCCCGAGAGGCCGTACTGCGTATCGTTGGCGATCCGCACGGCGTCGTCCTCGTCGGTGTAGGGAATGACCGCGAGCACCGGCCCGAACACCTCCTCCTGCTCCAGGGTGGAGCCGGGCGCGACGTTGGCGAAGACGGTGGGCTTGACGTAGTAGCCGGTCTCGGCGAACGGCTCGGCTCCCCCGGTGACCAGCGTCGCGCCCTCGGCCAGCGCGGCCTCGATGTAGCCGCGCACCCGCTTGAGCTGGTTGCTGTTGGCCAGCGGCCCGATACGGGTGCCCTCGGCGTCCGGCGCCCCGACGGTGTACTTCTCCGCGGCGGCCCGTACGAGCTCGACCACCTCGTCGTGCTGCGCCGCCGGCACCAGCATCCGCGTCCACGCGGTGCAGGTCTGACCGCCGTTCATGAAGGCGTTCCCCAGTCCGACCTTGACGGCCTTGCCGAAGTCGGCGTCGTCCAGCACGACGAACGCGCTCTTGCCGCCGAGCTCGAGCGAGACCCTCTTGACCGTGGCGGAGGCGAGCTCGCTGACCCGTTTGCCCGCCGCCGTCGATCCGGTGAAGGAGACCATGTCGACGTCGGGGTGCGCGGCCAGCGCTTCGCCGACCACGGGCCCGAGGCCGGTCACGAGGTTGAACACGCCGGCGGGCAGGCCCACCTGCTCGAAGATCTCGGCCAGCACGAACGCGCTGAGCGGGGCGACCTCGCTCGGCTTGAGCACGACGGTGCAGCCGGCGGCCAGGGCTGCGGCCACCTTGGCGACCACCTGGTGCAGCGGGTAGTTCCACGGCGTGATGCACCCGACGACCCCGATCGCCTCGCGCACGACCAGAGAGTTCTTCACCTGCTCCTCGAAGGAGTAGGTCTCCAGCAACGTGGCGTAGGAGCGCAGCACCGTGATCGGGTTGCCGACCTGAACGGCGACCGCGAACGGAAGCGGAGTGCCCATCTCGGAGCTGATCAGCGCGGCGACCTCGTCCTTGCGCGCCTCGAGGGCGTCGGCGGTCGCGGACAGCAGGGCAGCCCGCTCGGCCGGGGGCGTGGTGGCCCAGTCCTCGAAGGCGACCCGGGCCGCGGCGACCGCCGCGTCGACGTCGTCGGCGGTGCCCGCCGGGACGCTCGCAAGGTCCTGCTCGGTCGCGGGGTCGACCACCACGAGCGGGTGGCCGCCCGGTGCCGGCACCCACTGGCCGCCGATGAAGAACGCTTCCCGGACCTGCATGACAAACCTCCGTGACGATGACCGTCCCAGGACAGTACGGCGCCCGGGCGCTGGGCACCCGGGCGGCGTCCAGCAGGTCGTGGCTAGTCGAAGACGGGACCCTCGGTACGGGTCCGCTTGAGCTCGTAGAAGTGCGGGAAACCGGCCAGCAGGCGGGCGCCGTCCCAGACCTTGCCGGCCTGCTCACCACGGGGGATGCGGCTCATGACCGGGCCGAAGAACGCAACGCCCTCGACGTGGATCACCGGCGTGCCGACGTCCATCCCGACCTCGTCCATGCCCCGGTGGTGCTCGAGCTTGAGCGCCTCGTCAAGGGAGCTGTCGGTCCTCGCCTCGGCCAGCGTGCCGGGCAGACCGGCCTCGGCGAGCGCCCCCTCGTACAGCGTGGGGTCGTCGAGCTCCAGCTTCTCGTGGTGGATCCGGTTCCCGAGCGCGGTGTAGAGCGGCAGCAGGTCCTCGGGCTTGCCCTCGGCGGCCAGGTGCTGCCGCGCCGCGATGCACACGCGGACCGGGCCCCACGCCTTCTTCATCATCTCGACGTACTCGGGCGACAGGTCCCTGCCGTCGTTCAGCACCGCGAGGCTCATCACGTTCCACGTCACCGAGATGTCGCGGACCTGCTCCACCTCCAGCACCCACCGCGAGGTGATCCACGCCCACGGGCACAGGGGGTCGAACCAGAAGTCGATGCGCGTCGTATCAGCCATGCCTCGAACAACCCGCGACGGCGGCCGACCCTTCCCTGCTGCAGACTGTGGAGACCGCTGCGACCGAGAGGCACCACCCTGTGAGCGCGAACAACCTCCACCGCGACGAGGCCCGCGACCGCGCTCGACTGCTCACCGTCGCGACGTACGACGTGGAGCTGGACGTGACCGAGCAGGAGCCGGGCACGAGCTTTCACTCCCGCACCACGGTGCGCTTCTTGTGCAGCGAGCCCGGCGCGTCGACCTACCTCGACCTGACCGCGCCGACGCTGCGGCACGCGACGCTCAACGGCTCTCCCGTCGACCCGGCCGCCTTCAACGGCAACCGGTTGGCGTTGTCCGGGCTGGCCGCTGACAACGAGCTGGTCGTCGACGCCGACTGCGCCTACATGCGCACCGGCGAGGGGCTGCACCGCTTCACCGACCCGGTGGACGGCAACGTCTACCTCTACTCGCAGTTCGAAACCTTCGACGCGCACCGCGTCTACGCCTGCTTCGACCAGCCCGACCTCAAGGCCGCCTTCCGCTTCAGCGTCACGGCCCCGGCGGGCTGGGTCGTCGTCAGCGGCGGCGCTGTCATCGACCGGCCCAGGCAGGGCTCACCGGGCACCTGGCGCTTCGCCGAGACCGCGCGGATGTCGACCTACGTCACGGCGGTCGTCGCCGGGCCCTACGTCAGCGTCCACGACGAGCACGACGGGATCCCGCTGGGCATCTACTGCCGCGCCTCGCTGGGCGAGTTCCTGCAGACCGACGAGCTGTTCACGCTGACCAAGCAGGGCTTCGACTTCTACCACCGGGTCTTCGCCTACCGCTATCCCTTCGCCAAGTACGACCAGCTGTTCGTGCCCGAGTTCAACGCCGGGGCCATGGAGAACGCCGGGGCCGTGACGATCCTGGAGGACTACCTGTTCCGCTCCAAGGTCACCGACGCGGCCTACCACGTACGCGCCGACACGGTGCTGCACGAGATGGCGCACATGTGGTTCGGCGACCTGGTGACCATGCGCTGGTGGGACGACCTGTGGCTCAACGAGTCCTTCGCGACCTACATGGCCGCCCTGGCCCTGGTCGAGGCGACCCGGTACACCGACAGCTGGACGAGCTTCACCAACAGCGAGAAGACCTGGGCGTACCGCCAGGACCAGCTGCCATCCACCCACCCGATCGCCGCCGACATCCGCGACATCCCCGATGTGCTCGTCAACTTCGACGGGATCACCTACGCCAAGGGCGCCTCGGTCCTGAAGCAGCTCGTGGCCTGGGTCGGCCAGGACGCGTTCTTCACCGGGGTCCGCGCCTACTTCGCCCAGCACGAGTACGGAAACACCGTCCTTGCCGACCTGCTCACGCAGCTCGAGAAGGCCAGCGGCCGGGAGTTGTCGAGCTGGTCCGCCGAATGGCTCGAGACCGCTGGCTGCAACACGTTGCGCGCGTCGTTCGAGACCGGCCCGGACGGCGCCTTCACCGCCTTCTCCGTCCTGCAGGAGGCGCCCGAGGACTGGCCGACGCTGCGGTCGCACCGGGTGGCGGTCGGCCTGTACGACCTGGTCGACGGGAAGCTGGTCCGCACCGGCCGCCAGGAGCTCGATGTCGTCGGCGGTACGAGCGCGGTGCCCGCGCTGGTTGGCCGCCGACAGCCCGACCTGGTGCTCGTCAACGACGACGACCTCACCTTCGCCAAGATCCGGCTGGACGAGCGCTCCTTGGCCACCCTGGTCGCGCACGTCGGCGACTTCACCGAGTCCCTGCCGCGGGCGCTGGGCTGGGCCACTGCGTGGGACCTGACGCGCGACGCCGAGCTGCCCGCGCGGGACTACCTGGCGCTGGTGCAGGGCGGCATCGCTGGCGAGACGCACATCGGCGTCGTGCAGACGCTGCTCCGGCAGGCGCAGTTGGCCGTCACGTTGTTCGCCGACCCCTCGTGGGCGCCGACCGGTCGGGCGGCACTGGCCACCACGGCGTACGACGCGGCGCACGCCGCCGAGCCGGCAAGCGACCTGCAGCTGGCCTGGCTGCGGACCCTCGGTGGCCTCGCCACCACCGACGAGCAGCTCGCCCTGGTGGCCGGTCTGCTCGACGGCAGCCGCACGATCCCCGGCTTGAGCGTCGACACCGAACTGCGGTGGCACCTGCTGCACCGGCTGGTCGTGGTCGGCCGCGCAGCCGACGCCGAGATCGAGGCCGAGCTCGAGCGCGACCCCACGTCGGCGGGTGAGCGGCACGCCGCCACCGCCCGGGCGGCCCGGCCGACCCGCGAGGCGAAGGCGCAGGCCTGGCGGCTGGCCCTCGAGGACGCCTCGCTGCCCAACGCGGTGCAGAGCGCGGTCATCAGCGGCTTCGCCTCGGCGGACCAGCTCGACCTGCTGCAGGAGTGGGTCGAGCCCTACTTCGCCGCGATCGGCCGGGTGTGGGCCGAACGCCCCGGCGAGATGGCGCAGAACATCGTCGTCGGGCTCTACCCGACACTGCTGGTCTCCCCTGCGCTGGTCGAGCGCACCGACGCCTACCTCGCCGGCAGCGACGTAGCGCCCGCACTGGCCCGCCTGCTCGCAGAGGCACGCGACGGCGTCGTACGCGCGCTGCGGGCCCGGGCCTGCGACGCCGCCGCGGGCTGACCACCGGCTCGCCGGCGGGCGGCCGGCCGCCCCGGGCGGCCGGCCCGGGCTAGTGGCCGGGGCTGGTGCTGGGCTGGTCACGCCGGGCCAGTTCGACGCCCTTGGCGGCGCTCGGGCTGACCGCACGTCGTCCTGCGGCGTCAGCGACCTGGCGCAGTGCGTCGACGATGCCACCGCCGAGGTCGCCGCCGCCGAAGGCACTCGTCATCGACAGCACGGCGAGGGCACACACCCGGTCGGGGACCCGACGGCGTACGCCTGGGCCGGTGACGACCTCGACGCGGCGCTGGCCAGGCGCAACCACGATCAGGACGGCGGTGTGCGCACGCTGGTCGCCGAGCGCGGCGTGCAGCCGCTCCGAGGCGGCCCGGAAGCCGTCCAGGTCGGGCAGGTCCAGATCCCCTATCAGTACGGAGACATCCAGGCCGTTGCGCTCCCGGCAGGTCTGGACGGCGTGCTCGATGCGCTCCTGCTGCCGTACGTCCAGCCCGGAGCCGCTGCTACCAGCTGCCACTGGCCCCACCCCTCGTGATGGAACCGGCGTCGGCCTCCTGCACCGCGGCGACCGGGTCGGGCGGTCCCGCGAACCACACCGGGGAGGCGGTCCAACCGCGGCTGGGTCGGTAGCGGTTGGCCTTGACCAGGCCCGGCAGCCAGACCAGTGCGGCGGTACCGAGCAGGATCAGGGCGGGGACGCCGAGGAACAGCAGCAGCGTGGCCCCCGCGCCGAGCCCCTGGCCGGGGTTCTCGCCCTCGCGCGGCCCGAGCGGGTCCGACGCCAGCGCCGGCCCGGCGCTCAGCAGCACCACGGACAGACTTGCGGTCACGGCGGCGCAGGCGCGGATGGTCGGGCGGGTCACTGGCTCATCGTGGTCTGGGCGGCGTCATCCATGGTGGGAGCACGGTAGCGAACCGGCCGCGCTCGACTCACCGGACCTGCTGCAGCAGCGCGGTGATCCGCCGCACTCCCGGACAGGCCAGCACCTGCTCGAGGGTCAGCGGTGTCCCGGAGGCATCGGCCACCGGGAGCTGCCAGTTCGGGTACTGCTCGACGGTGCCCGGCAGGTTGGGCTGGCGCAGGTCGCCCACCGCGTCGGCGTAGGAGGCCAGGACGATCCGGCAGGGCGAGGCGACCAGCGCTGCGTGCATCGCCAGCACCGGGTCGCCGCCCTCGCTGAGCAGGCCCTCGGCGCCGAGCATGGCCAGCAGCCGCTCCCGTTCGGTGCGGACCCGCTCCTGCTCGGTCTGCAGGGAGTGCCCGAGCTGGTCGAGCTCGTGCCGTAGCCGGACGTGCTCCTCGGCCAGGAAGCCGGCAGCGGTCGGCAGGTCGTGCGTGGTGATCGACGCGAGCGCGGCCGGCCGCCACGAGCGCGGTGGCAGCGGCGAGCCGTCGTGGTCGGTCTCGAACCACAGCACGGCGCTGCCCAGCACCCCGGCATCGTCGAGGGTGGTACGCACCCGCGCCTCCACCGTGCCGAGGTCCTCCCCGACGACGACCGCGCCGGCCCGCAGCGCCTCCAGCGCCAGCACGGCGAGCAGGGCCTGCGCGTCGTAGGACACGTAGGTGCCCTCCGCCGCACCGGCCCCCTCGGGCACCCACCAGAGCCGGAACAGCCCCATCACGTGGTCGATCCGCACCCCGCCCGCGTGCCGAAGGACGCCGCGGACCAGGGCGCGGTACGGCGCGTAGCCGGCCGCCCGGAGCCGGTCCGGGCGCCACGGCGGCAGGCCCCAGTCCTGGCCCTGCTGGTTGAAGGAGTCCGGCGGCGCGCCGACCGTGGTGCCCAGCGCGAGCACGTCCTGCAAGGCCCAGGCATCCGCGCCGCCCGCGTCGACACCCACCGCCAAGTCGTGCACGACCCCGACGGCCATGTCCTCGCCCAGGCCGGCGAGCTGCTCATCGACGAGCAGCTGGACCCAGCACCAGAAGGCGGCCCGCTCGGCGTGCGCCACCCGAGCCGCGGCGATGCCCGGCCCGTCCGGGTGCCGCAACTGCTCGGGCCAGTCCTGCCAGGGCGTGCCGTGCACCTCGGCGAGCGCGCAGAAAAGCGCGAAGTCCTCCAGGCCGCCCCCGTGAAGGTGCCGGAACTGCGCCAGCGCCCCCACGCGGTGCCGCGGCCAGAGCAGCTCGAGGGCGGCGAGCTTGGCCGCGAAGGACGGATCGCGCAGCACGCGGTCGGGGTCGGTCGGGGGACGCAGTCCCGACACCTGCTGCCGCAGCTCGGCCGGCGCCCCGGCGTACTCAGGGGTGTCCTCGACCCGCAGGCCGACCGGCGAGCGCCACAGCCGGCTCGAGGGCGAGTACGGCGAGGGGTTCAGCGGCAGCACCGGGGTCTCGGCGTGCAGCGGGTTCACCAGCACCGCTCCGGCCCCGTCGGCGCGTGCGGACGTGACGACGGTGCGCAGGTCGGCGTAGTCGCCGACCCCCCAGGACTGCTCGCTGCGCAGGGCGTACAGCTGCACCTGCCAGCCCCAGCTGCGCTGCTCCGGGACGGCCAGTCGCTCCGGGGCCACCACCAGCGGGCAGCTCGTCGTCGTGCCGGCGACCGTCGCCTCGACCGTGTGCCAGCCGAGCGGCAGGTCCGGCAGCGCCACCTGCAGGTGCACCTGGCCGTCCCGACGACCGAGCGCGACCGGTACGCCGTCGACGGGTACCCGGCCGCCGTCCTCCAGGACCACCTCCAGGACCAGGGCGGCGCCCTGTTCGACGTGCAGGTCCAGCCGCCCGGGGCCACCGCGCACGACCAGCACCGGCGGGAGCGGGGTGCGCCAGGGCGCCAGCTCCAGCTCGACCAGCGCGGCCTGGACCGCCTCGGTGCTGGACGCGTCGACGTCCAGCGCCGCCAGCGCGGCCACGACCGCAGCCGGGCTCACCCGCACCGGACGGTCGGCCCAGTCCTGGTAGGTCGTCGCGACGCCGTGGGCCGCGGCGAGCTGGGCCAGGGCGGGGGTCATCAGCTGGTCCACCCTGCGCCCCTGCCCCGCCGTGGCCACCCTCACCACAGCGACGGGTGCCGGTCGCGCCAGGGTCGGGCCTGCTCGAGCTGCGCCGACAGCCGGACGAGGGTCGCCTCGTCGGTGGGCCGGCCGACGAGCATGCTGCCGATCGGCAGCCCGTCGGGGGACCAGTGCAGGGGGATGCTGACCGCCGGCTGGCCGGTCATGTTGAACACCGCCGTGAACGGCGTCCAGCTCTTCATCCGCTCGAACGCCTCGGCCGGGTCGCCGGTCTCGGTGAACCAGCCGACCGGGGCGGGCGGCTGGGCGAGGGTCGGCGTGAGCAGCACGTCGTACGGCTCGAGGGCCAGCAGGCTGAACCGGGTCGCCAGCTGCAGCCGCCCGAGGGCGCTGGTGAACTCCACCGCGCTCATCGCCCTACCCCGCTCACGCAGGTGACGGGTCAGGGGCAGCAGCAGCTGCTCACGGTCCGGGGGCACGGGTAGGCCCGCCGCGCTCACGCACCACAGCACCTCGAAGTCCGGCGCGAGCTCGGGGCCGAACGGCGCGGCGACATCGACGACCTCGTGGCCGAGCTCAGCCAGCAGGGCGCTCGTCGCGTCGTACGCCTCGATGATGTGCGGGTGGACGTCGGTCCCGGCGAGGACCGGGTCGCGGGTGCGCGCGATCCGCAACCGACCAGGTGCCTCATCCGCGCAGGACAGGTAGGACCGGTCGTACGGCGGAGCCCAGTGCGGGTCACCCAGGGTCGGGCCGGCCATCGCGTCGAGCAGCGCAGCGGCGTCGCGGACGGTGCGCGAGAGCGGCCCGTCCCAGGACAGACCGGTGATGTCGCCCTGCAGCGGCCCCCGGCTGATCCGGCCGCGGGACACCTTGATCCCGAACAGCCCACAGACGCTGGCCGGGATGCGGACCGAGCCACCGCCGTCGCTGCCCTGTGCGAAGGGCACGAGCCCGGCCGCGACCGCCGCTCCCGCGCCCCCGCTGGAGCCCCCCGCCGAGCGGCTCAGGTCCCACGGCGTACGGGCGGGCGGGGCCACGTCGGTCTCGGTGTAGCAGGGCAGGCCGAACTCCGGGCTGTTGGTCTTGCCCAGGCTGATCGTGCCGGCAGCCCGGAGCTTGTCCACGACGGAGTCCGAGAACGACGGGACGAAGTCCTCGAAGGCGCGGGACCCGAGCTTGGTGGGCACCCCAGCCGTGAGGTTGAGGTCCTTGATGGCAATCGGTACGCCGTGCAGCGGCGCCAGGTGCTCTCCCGCAGCCACCGCCCGGTCGGCCTCGACGGCCTGCTCCCGAGCGGAGTCCAGCGTCAACGTGACGAACGCCCCGACGGCCCGGTCGTGCTCGGCGATGCGCGCGGCGCAGTGCTCGACGAGCTCGACCGAGCTGAGCTCCCCGCGGCGCACCGCGGCTGCCTGCTCAAGCGCGGTCAGGTCGTGGAGGGCGGTCATGCCGACGGACGCTAACCGCCCTCAGGCGGGGGTGCCCCAGAGCTCGTCCCAGGCGTCGTCCTCCGGCTCGGGCGTGCGGTCCAGGAACGGGCGCCACCGCGGATCGACCCGCCGGCCGCCGACCACGCGCCACTCCGCGCCGCTGGGGGCGGCCGGGGGGTGCCGCAGCCGCCAACCGAGCTCGGCGATGTGCCGGTCGGCCTTCACGTGGTTGCAGCGCCCGCAGGCCGACACGACGTTGTCCCAGCTGTGCGGGCCGCCGCGGCTCTTGGGCACCACGTGGTCCAGGCTGGTCGCCGCCGCGCCGCAGTACACGCAGCGGCCGCCGTCCCGGGCGAACACGGCCCGGCGGGTCAGTGGGACCGTGGCACGGTAGGGCACCCGCACAAAGCGGGTCAGCCGCACGACAGCGGGGACGCAGACCTGCTCACGGGCACTGTGCAGCACCTGCTCCCCCTCGGCGACGGCGATCGCCTTGGCGGTGAGCACCAGGACCACCGCGCGACGGCCGGACACGACGCAGAGCGGCTCGTAGCTGGCGTTCAGCACCAGCGCCTGTAACTCTGCGCCCACGGGACCCTCCTGGAGCACATCTTGCTCGTAACTCCCCGGGTGCGCCACGGCCTTGGTCTCCTAGGGTGAACGGATGGTCCTGCCCGCGGTGTCCTCCCCTGCCGGGACCACCCACCCGGTCCTGGCGCTGTCGTGAAGCACGCCCTGGAGTTCTACGGGTTGCATGCCGCGCGGCTCGTGCTCATCGTCGTGGTGGCCCTTGTCGTGCGGCTGCTGCTCAACCGGGCCGTACGACGCCTCGTGCACACCGCCGTCGAGGGCAGCGTGCCGGTCGTCCTCCGGCCGCTGACGGACCGCGTCCTCGAACCGGTCTCACTGCTGTCCGAGCGCCGGCGCCAGCGGACCGAGACCCTGGGCTCGGTGCTCCGCAGCATCGTGTCGTTCACCGTCGCCAGCGTGGCTGGCGCCATGACCCTGTCCGAGCTCGGGCTCGACCTCGCCCCGGTCGTGGCGAGTGCGGGCATCGTCGGGGTCGCCGTCGGCTTCGGCGCGCAGAACCTCATCAAGGACTTCCTCACCGGCATGTTCATGATCCTTGAGGACCAGTACGGCGTCGGCGACGTCGTCGACGCCGGGCCCGCTACCGGCACCGTCGAGGCGGTCGGGCTGCGCACCACCAGGCTGCGTGACGTCCAGGGCACCGTCTGGCACATCCGCAACGGCGAGATCGCGCGGGTCGGAAACAAGAGCCAGGGGTGGGCGCGGGCGCTGGTCGACGTGCCGGTCGCGCTGGACAGCGACCTCGCCCAGGTGCGGACGGTCGCCCTCGCCACGGCGTGCTCGGTCTTCAATGACCCGGACTGGTCAGGCAAGGTGCTCGAGGAGCCGCAGGTCTGGGGCCTCGAGTCCATCGCCTCGACCGGTCTCGTCCTGCGCCTCGCGGTCAAGACCGCGCCGCAGGACGAGGGCCAGGTCGCCCGCGAGGTACGCCAGCGGGTCGTCGCCGCCTTCGAGGCGGCCGGGATCGCCCTCGCCGGCCTGCCAGCCACGCCGTCCGGCTGACCTCGGGGCGGCTCGCCGTCCCCCTGTCAGGCCACGCGCCGCCGTAGCGCGAAGGCGCCGCCGACCAGGACCAGGGCGAGAACGCTCACGCCGTACGGAAGGCCGGTCTGCGGTAACGCCTGCTCAGAGGTGCGCAGGACTGCGGACGAACTCGCTGGCCCGGTGGGGCTCTACCTACTGGAGCTCTGCCCACTGAAGCTCTGCCCACTGGAGCTTGCCGGACCGGCGACGGCTGCCCTGCGCGGAGCGACTGCGTGGGGGTCGAAGGCGGCGTAGAGGCCGCGGCCGCTGGTCTGCCGGGCGATCACGCCCTGGGTACCGTCCTGGCCGAGGCTCTTGTCCGTCACGCAGGCCTTGGAGCAGGCGTCGGTGAAGATGCCGAGCACCCGGCCGGTTCTGTCGATGCCGATGTCCATGAAGTCGTAGAAGTCGCGCTCCTTGCAGATCATCGAGCCGGTCGGCGGGTCGTTGCTCGCGGCCGGCTTGGTGCCCTGGTTGTCCACGCAGTTGCGCTTGACCGGGTCGCTGCCGGTGACGTCGCGGGTGGCCCAGGTGCGGCCGGCGTCGTACGTCGTGGCGATGTAGTAGTGCCACTCCCCCCGGAAGGGCGTCTGCTGGTCGTCGCCCT
>JAABUT010000895.1_pt1 | contig 39845 bp, 52 predicted proteins | sample 5559281 | NCBI WGS metagenome assembly JAABUT01 (sample SAMN10711880, study PRJNA513359) | rock metagenome | isolation source: Antarctica rocks | place: Antarctica: Victoria Land, Ricker Hills nord | collected 2016-01-04 | reverse complement strand
GTAATTAAGATTGTAGTTATCAACATTTTTAGTTTATTAACAAAGAAAAAGAACCAAAAAGAAAGATAGTAATATTAATATTATTGTAATGTATAAATGAATACTGCAAATCTAAAGGCAGGTGTTGCCAACTTTAGCTAAAGTTGTTTTATTGGCGCAAACAGCTTCAATAACAAGGTCGCCCTGTTTTTTCTTTGTGTTCTTTTTAGTTAATAATTCTTCCTGACCGGCATCCAAACTTAAAAGCATGTGCTGGTCGCCATCTTCATCCGCACTGCTTTCTTCTATCACTCCTGTAACGGTTTTACATATATCGGTCACTTGCAATCTCTCCCGGTTGTAAACGTATTTCCAAAGTGAAGTATCGCAATCAATCGTGGTATTATTATCCTATACATTTTGAGATTGATCTTTTGAAGCTGTTTGTTCTTCCTTGTCTTTTTTCTGCTCGCAGGAAAATAATATTGAAAGCGAAAGTGCCGCCATTAAAAAAATGACACTTTTAGATTGTATGCGTATCATGTATTTTGATTTATTGATGAGAAATGCACTACCCAGATAGTTTAAGCAATACAATCTTTTGAGATTATAAGCCTAATAGACAAGTAGTATGAATATCATATTCGCCAGACCGAATTGCGAAGGAATATTTTGTTGCGGGAATGCTTATTGATCCTAAGGAATGGAGCCTTACTAAGCTCGCTGTAATGCCCTGCTATTTTGTAATAGCCGATGAACCAGGCTAAGAAAGCATACGTATCAGTTTGGTGTTGCTGAAGCGGGGTATTATCAAACGATACCTGTTCGGTTTTTACATAAGTATCATATTCATCAAAAAAAGTGTTGTGACATTCTCCTAAATCCATTTCTGTTGCTGAAACGAAAAAGGAAAAGCTAATAACAACAAATAATATTTTATACAACCATTTATGCATTTGTTATAATACCTCTTATTTGTTCTCAAAAAATCACACCCTATTGCTTAATGTGAGCGGTTGCCAAATAGTAAGGACCACTTCTATTACTCAAAAAGGCAAAAAACTACATTTGGGACTATCAATATCGAACTGTATAGAAGATACAGAAGCAACTAATTGATTAACAGAGAAACCGGCGCAACAAGAACATTGACAAAAAGGTGAACATTCATCACTTTTGGCGCTGTCCTGCCTGTGAGAGGACTTTTTAAGTTCCGGCCTTGCTTTACTATTATCCATAGCATTGGCATCATCAGCACAAGGCTTTACGCTTTATGCTAAAACCATTATAGCCATTAAAAAAGTAAAGAATTTCATTGGGTGCAAAGGTAAATGCTATGTTTTGTTAATGACAAAACAATATTTGAAGCAGGGTTGCACAGGGGTTTAATAACCCTTCCGCAACATATCTGCGTATTCGTTGGGTAAAGGACTTTCCTCAACTGCTTTGGCTGCCTTTTCTACATCATATTCAAATCTGATAAACTCTACCTGTACTGCGTTTTTGTTTGTTATGCTGCTATCTGCATTGATTGTAAGAATCACATAGCAGCCTTTTGGATTATTGTCTTTTGGCTTGCCTACTGAACCGATATTTATTGCATAACGGTAATGAGGATTTTCACCTGGTTCTGTTGGTAATATTCTGTGATAGGGTTTGTGAGTATGACCAAAGCACATAATGTCCTCATCTGCACCCTCCATTATTCTCATAATGCTTTTTTCATCCCTGTCTTCAAACAAATATTCAATTATCTTTCTTGGGCTTCCATGCACTAATAACAAGTTGAGCTTGTCATTATTCAACTGGAACTCCACTTTGATGTGTGCAGGTAATGTTCTCAAATATTTTCTCTCATCCGGTTTTACAATTGAGTTGGTGTAAGAGATGGAGGTTTTACCCATATCTTCTCTGGTTCTGTTTTATAAGCACAACCACATTCATCACTCATTAAACCAATGCCCTGGTCGTAGTTTCCTGCTATGGTTGGAATGCCTCTTCTTCTTATTTCATTTATCACTGCATTTGCCCAAATATTAACTCTCCACCGGGTACAGGCAAAATACCGATATACATAAGCAACTGCATCTACCGTATTTAATTTAGCTTCTCTTCTATCTCAAAGGACGTTCCCTGTCCAATTTATCCCCGTCAATGGGTTGATAATTCTTAACCGTTATCCATTATTTGTTAGTGCTACATCCGTTTAGCATTATGGTCATGTGTAAAAATAATTCAACATGCTTGTATGAAGTTAGCTATAAAGAATATGGTTTGTAACCGCTGTATATTGGTAATAAGCCAGGAATTGAAGAAGGGAAGATTAAAAACTACTGCCATTTCACTTGGTGAAGTGGAATTAGCGAAAGAGCCAACTCAAAATCAATTGGAAAAGTTCAGGAACAACATAGCCGCTCTTGGCTTTGAGTTGCTTGATGATAGCAAAAAGCTGGTTACCGAAAAAATTAAGAACATTATAATCACAGAAGTACACCACAGTGATAAAGTGAGTAAATACAATTTTTCACAAATTCCGTCTGAACATCTAAAAAGGGATTACTGCTATTTGAGTAACCTTTTTTCAGAGGTGGAAGGCATAACCATAGAAAAGTATATCATCAATCAAAAGGTTGAAAAGGTAAAAGAGTTGCTTGTATATGCTCAACTAAGTCTCCGTGAAATTGCAGACAAATTAGGGTACAGCAGCGTAGGACACTTGTCTGCTCAATTTAAAAAGTTAACTAATCAAACGCCAAGTCATTTTAAGAACATAGGCAAAAGCAAACGAAAGCCGCTTGATGAGGTATAAACACCTGGCAAGCTCTAATGATATGCCAAAAATTATGTAAAATATAATCAAGATTATGTAACAACCGGCAAGAATGATAAAAGTAACTTCACATGTATTTTAATTGAGTGGTACTGAAAAGAGTAATGGTATTACTTATGTATCGCAGGTTCTGCAGGTTTTCAAAGTAAGAACAGGATTTGAAAGTGTGGAAGACATAGAACGAAATAAAAAGAAAACTTAAAGCCTAACCCATCACAAAATCTTATAACATTTATCCATAATTGTGTAATCATAACGGGTCGAATACCTGGTAACTTTACATATCACTAAAAACAAAAAAAATGACAAAGAAATATTTTATAGAAGGCATGAGCTGCGGTAGCTGCGTAGCAAAAGTAAAAGCAGCCTTACTAAAAGTTGAAGGCGTAGAATCCGCACAGGTACAACTGCAATTTCCCCAGGCAACGATTAAAATGGAAAGTGAAGTTCCGGTTAAAAAGTTTCAATCGGCACTAAATGATGCCGGGCATTATCACATAACGAAAGCAGAGAACGTTCCTGAATTCGATAATAAAAAAGAAAGTTCAGGATGTTGTTGCTAAAACAAGTGGGAATAAAATGAATCAATAATTTAAAAAAAAGGATTAACTAATCACAAAATAAAAAATCATGTTATACAATTATCAATTATTCGGGTTGCCTTTGCTTTGCTGGGCTTTTATAATTCTTGCTGTCGCAATTATTATGTTTATGCCTTCAGGTAAACGCAGAAACAATTCAGCCAAAGAAATTCTTCTCAGGAAGTTTGCAGATGGTACACTGTCACAAGAACAGTACGAAGAAAGAAAGTCCATTCTTGCAAAGGATGCCACAAAAAAAAGTAGCAGTTGGTTTTAGATTTATCAGGAGCCGGTTCTCCGGCTTCTGTTTTTATCCGAAATTCAGTTTACTTTTTTACAGAAATGATAAACAATATTATTAGTAAATAAAATTTAAAAACGATGAATTACACTTATGATTATTGGGGTATGCACCTGCTTTGGTGGATATTCTGGATTGCCATGCTTGCTATTATCTTTTTCACTCCCTGGGGTTCAACAAGAAGGTCATCAAAAAGCAGCCTTTTGCATACTTTACAAAAAACTTATGCGGAAGGAAAAATTACCACACAGGAGTTTGAAGAACGAAAAAAAGTATTGGAAAAAGAATTTCGAAGAGAAAAAGAAACTAACGCTATATAACAGACAAAAAATAAAAATTCATGAATATTATAGAAGCAAAGGAGGCTCAACAACCAACTGGCATAGCAACTCCTAAAAAGAAGTAATAGTAGTAAGCGGAAGCAGCGGCTTAATTGGAACAGCCTTAATTAATAAACTGGCAAAATTCAGTTTCTGTTGCAATTAATTGAGGTAAAGAATTTAAAAAAACTATAATGAAATAACTGATGAAGAATTTATAAAAGTGTAAATGGTATTTCAATTTAAAAAAACAAAAATTTAAAAAAATGAAAAAGGAAAACAGTAATCAGAAAAAGCGTGTTACTCAAATTGACAAAAAGGGCAATGAAAGTATTAAAAAGACATCAAAAAAATCGTCTGCTTTACTTGCTGCTTCCAAAGGACGCAGTGCAGTAGATAATGTAAAAGCAGCATCCGGCAAGGATGTCAGGGGATCCAGTGGCTTAACAAATACAGGACCCTTTGTCTCATACAAAGATTAGGAAGGTCTTTGGTTTTTAATAATTATTGAAAAACACTTAATTCAGAAGTTAAGTAGTAAATAAATCGGGCAACAGCGATTCTGAAGACTGGGCAACAGCGATACTGAAGAAGCAATTAAACTATATAAAAATGGACAAACAACAAATGCAAAGCTGCATTGATGCCTGCGAGGCATGTGCAGAAGTATGTGAACAATGTGCAGAACAATGTAAAGGAAATCCCGGAATGGAACAATGCGAAAATTTATGCAGAGCCTGCACTGATGCCTGTCGTAAGTGTGCAGAGGCATGCAGAAGCATGAGCAGCACAGCTTCTCAAACAGCACAGCAATGTGCCGATGCCTGCCGTGTATGTGCCGAAGAATGCGAAAAGCACGACGACGAAATGTGCAAAAAATGCGCAGAAGAATGCAGAAAGTGTGAGGCGGAATGTAGAAAGATGGCGGCTTAAAAATTTAATGAGAGCTTTTGCAAACGAAAAGGCGCAGTGCAGTAGATAATGTAAAAGCAGCATCCGGGAAAGATGTCAGGGGTTCCAGCGGCTTAACAAATACGGGGCCTTTTGTTTCTTATGACAATGAGGGTTAGGTTTTTGCATTGGAAAGTATGACTTCAATCTTCAACGAAATAAACAGAAATATGGAGCACATTGCTTTTTGCGCTTTGGCATCCGTGGCTGATGTCCTCATGGTACTTCTGCTTTACTTTGGTCTTGCGCTTTTATACAAGAACCCATTTTGGGTACAGGATTTCAAATGGCAGGGGTTTTTATGGTGATGATAGTTGGCGGAGCAGGTGCCAATCTTATGGAGCGAAGACATATAGCTTCGGGAAACTGGGCTTACGGTGAGACTATGCCAATTATACCTGTAGCTGATGTTGGTCTTTCTCCGGTGTTGCAATTTACCATCCTGCCCGTCATCATTTATTATATAAGTAGTTACATCACAAAAAATAAAAGACAAAAAAATAAACCGCATTTTATTCACTCATAAAATTTACTGTTATGTACAATGGAACGTATTGGGGTATGCACATGATTTGGTGGTTTTTTTGGATAGCTATACTGGCTATGACATTTTTCACTCCCTGGGGCTCCTCGAAAAGATCAACCCGGAGCAGCCTGTTACATACCCTTCGGAAAACTTATGCTGAAGGTAAGATCAGCTCACAAGAATTTGAAGAACGGAAAAGAGTGCTGGAAAATGAGTTTTCAAAACGAAAAGAAGAAGGCACATCAGCAAAAAGGACATAAACTGGTAAGAGGAGCACATGTGGGCAATATAATTCACAACATAATTATAATGGCATTTTTAATTTAAAATAAAACTAAAAAAAATGAAAAAAAATAATAGTAATCAGAAAAAAGAGGAACTAAAAACAAGCAACCCCAGTGCAAATCAAAAAGACAAAAAAAATATTACACCTGGTAAGATTGCCGAAAAAAAAGGGGAAAAGTCACCGAAAAAATCGTCTGCTTTACTTGCTGCTTCCAAAGGACACAGTGCAGTAGATAATGTAAAAGCAGCATCCGGCAAGGATGTCAGGGGATCCAGTGGCTTAACAAATACAGGACCCTTTGTTTCATACGAAGATTAGGAGGGTATTTGGTTTTGGAAAGTATGGCTTCACTCTTCAACGAAATAAACAGAAATATGGACAGCAGTCAAAACATAAATAAAGAAGTAATTATAGTTTCGGGCAGCAGCGGCTTAATCGGAACAGCCTTAATTAATGAACTGGCAAAAAACTACCAGATTGTTGGTCTTGATAATGTCGGCTATCCTTTTCCACCGCCCGAAGCTGAATGTATATGTATCGACATTACTTCTGATGAGAGTATGGAAAGAGCATTTTCCCGCATACGTTATGCTTATGGAAACCGGATAGCATCTGTAGTTCATCTTGCAGCTTATTATAGTTTCTCCACAGAATCTTCTCCTCTATACGAAAAGATAACGGTGAAGGGTACAGAAAGGTTATTGCGTTTTTTACAAGATTTTGAAGTGGGACAGTTTTTGTTTTCAAGCAGCATGCTTGTTTATAAACCTTCATCTCCCGGACAAAAGATTGATGAAAAGTGGCCATTAGAACCAAAGTGGGATTATCCAAAATCTAAAGTAGCCACAGAAAATCTTATTCATACTAATAAAGGAAATATTCCTGTAGTGAATTTGAGGGTAGCAGGTGTATATAACGAAGAAGGCAATTCTATTCCTGTTACTAACCAGATTCAGCGTATTTACGAAAAACAAATTACTGCACGTTTGTATCCGGGTGACACCTCACATGGCAGTACTTTCATTCATCTCGATGACCTGGTGGAAGCCATTGCGACGGCAATAAAAAAACGCAAAGAGCTTCCTGAAGAAGTTGTGTTGAATGTTGGAGAGGATGAGACGTTATCTTATAAGGAATTGCAGGAAATCATCAGCTACGAAATTCATGGCAAAAAATGGGACATCATACATATTCCAAAATGGTTTGCAAAAGCCGGGGCATTTGTACAAAATCTTTTTGGTAAAGCTTTTATCAAACCATGGATGATAGACCTTGCGGATGACCATTTTGAAACTGGATAGCTCGAAGGCAAAAAATTTGCTTGGCTGGCAACCGAAGCATAGCTTAAGAGAAACACTTCCAAAGATGATTAAAGGTGTAAAGGCAAATCCTGAACAATGGTATAAGAAGAATGAATTAAAACAATAAACCAAACAATAAATTTTAAAACTTAAATCTTTAAATCATGAAATCAAAAATAATCCTTTCCGTCTCTCTCTTCTTAATTATTACAGTAACTGCCTGCGATAACAAATCAAAAGATGCAGATGGAAAAATGAGTGACCAAAGTAATATGCAAAGCATGAATATGAACAAAGATTCGGCTATGATGTCCATGATGAAAGATACTGCCATGATGAGCAGTATGATGACCATGATGATGGAACAATGTGAAAAGGATACTGCTATGTGCAGAAACATGTGTACCAACATGATGAAATCTCCGAAAATGAAAGCCATGATGATGGACATGATGAAAAAAGACGGCACAATGGATATGAACAGCGGTGATGATATGAAGGGAATGAAGATGGATAAATAATAAATCAGGATTGGCTTGTTAAACTAATATCATTTTTAAACAAAATAATATGGAAACGAATACTAACAAACCTGTTTACACCTGTCCCATGCATCCAGAGGTAGTTAGCGATGTACCGGGTAAATGCCCCGAATGCGGCATGAAGCTGGTGCCGAAAGGGTCTAAAATGGCAGGGCGTACAATTCGTATGTTACTGCTGTGTCTATTACCCATAATTATTGTTCTGCTTCTGCCGGTATTTGGGGTTCGCTTCGATGCCACATGGATACTTGTAATTGTGTTAGCATCCTGCTGTATTCTTCCCATGCTTTTTATGCGGCATTCAGGAAATAAACACAGCAATCATTCTTCAGAAAACAATTAGTATCGTTTATGGGACACAACCGATTTATGTTTGCAACCGGTATAGAAAACAGTTATCCAACTATTGTATTGCCAGATGGCACCACGCACAGGGTGGATGAAATGGAAAAGACCGGGCATTACAAATACTGGAAAGAAGATTTCAGTTTAGTGAAAGAGTTGGGCGTTGAATTTCTGCGTTATGGGCCGCCTCTTTATTCTGCATTTACCGCACCCGGTCAATACAACTGGAGCTTTACCGATGAAGCATTTGCAGGGCTAAAAAAATCGGGCATCATTCCAATTGTTGACCTATGTCATTTTGGGTTGCCAGATTGGCTGGGCAATTTTCAAAACACCGATTTTCCGCAGTACTTTGCAGAATATGCCAGTGCTTTCGCAAAACGTTTTCCCTACATTAAGTTTTATACCCCGGTAAATGAAATTTTTATAGCAGCAACTTTTTCTGCTCAATATGGCTGGTGGAATGAACGGCTTTCAAGTGACAAAGCTTTTGTTACCGCTCTCAAAAATCTTTGCAAGGCCAACCTGCTTGCTATGCATGCCATCCTTAAAGTACAGCCTGAAGCTGTTTTTATTCAAAGCGAATCCACTGAATATTTTCATGCCGAAATGCCGCAGGGAATATGTATGGATACTGCTGAGTTCTTAAATGAAAAACGATTTCTTTCGCTTGATCTTAATTACGGTTTTCGGATAAGATCTAACTTATATAATTATTTACTTGATAATGGTATGACCCGGGAAGAATACGAATGGTTCATGGCAAACGCATTAAAAAAGCATTGCATTATGGGCAATGATTACTATGTTACCAACGAGCACATGGTACATCACGACGGCAGCACCAGCTCTTCCGGTGAGATATTTGGATATTATGCAATCACACACCAGTATTATACGAGATACCGTTTGCCGGTAATGCATACGGAAACAAATATAATGGAGCCGGCCGATGAAGTAATGTGGCTGAGAAAACAATGGGCAAATGCATACCGCCTTAAACAGGATGGTGTGCCTTTATTGGGTTTTACCTGGTATAGTCTTACCGACCAGGTAGATTGGGATACTGCCTTACGGGAAAACAATGATAGCATAAACAAGCTTGGCTTATACGATTTAGACAGAAAAATACGACCGGTAGGTGAGGCATATAAAAAACTCATCAGCAAGTGGAAGGATATGCTTTCTTCGGAATGCTATGGACTGCATGTTGAGTAACAAAAGTTAAAAGAAATATTTTATAATATATTCCGCAATAAAAGGTCCAAGTATAGACTTGGGTTGAAAAAAATAAAATGAAAACAAAACTTTGGAAAACATGTAAAGAACTAAAAAAAGTAGCATGAATATTTTTAAATCTTAAATAATTAAACCATGAAGCAGCACGATGATATGTCAATGCCAACTGATATGCAGAAAGGAAAAAACGTTGTTACTTATACCTGCCCTATGCATCCGGAAGTTACCAGTGATAAGCAAGGCAAGTGTCCAAAGTGTGGGATGGAACTCGTGCCTAGAGAAGGCAAGACAGATCAGAAGCAAATGATCATCGCTCATCATGAAAAATTAATCTGGACACATTTAACCAATGCCCTGTTAGGTGTATTTCTCATTATGGCTCCTTTTACATTCGGCTATAAAAGCAGCCAGATGATTTACAGCGATATCATTAGCGGTGTGTTGCTTATCGTGTTCAGTTTTTTATCAGCAAATCCTTTCCGTCTCTGGGCTCCGTGGGCTGCATGTGTGGTTGGTACATGGCTTTTATTTGCACCCATTATATTTTGGGCGCCCGATGCATCGGCATATATTACCGATAGCATTATTGGCATACTCGCTATTTCACTTTCTGTGTTAATACCTGAAATGCCTGGAATGATGAAAATGATGATGATCATGCCGCCTGGTCCTGAAATTCCACCCGACTGGACATACAATCCTTCATCATGGCTACAGCGAACACCCATCATTATACTGGGGTGGATTGGCTTTTTCGGCTCCCGTTATCTTACCGCTTACCAATTGGGTTATATTGAACATGTATGGGATCCTTTTTTTGCAAATGGAAGTGAGAAGGTATTGACTTCTGCAGTGTCTAAATCTTTTCCTATTTCCGATGCAGGACTTGGAACCATTTCTTACACCATAGAAGTATTAATGGGCTATATGGGTATGTCGAACCGTTGGCGCACTATGCCCTGGATGGTTGCCTTTTTTGGCTTCCTGGTTATACCGCTTGGTGTTACCAGCATTGTGCTCATTATTTTACAACCTGTAGCAGTCGGCTTTTGGTGTTCGGTTTGTTTGCTTACAGCAGTAGCGATGCTTATCATGATTCCACTTACATTAGATGAAGTAGTAGCCATGATACAATTTTTATATAAACGGGTAAAAAGCGGAAAGCCTTTCTGGCGAACCTTTTGGATGGGAGATACCATTGAAGGAGAACAAGAAGACAATCACACACCCGGTTTTCTTTCACCATTAAAAAAAACAATACCGGCTTCGTTATGGGGAGTTAATATTCCGTGGAATTTGCTTTTATCTACAGTCATAGGACTATGGTGGATGTTCTATCCCGGCAACTTTGGGATAGAAGGTTCTGCAGCCAACAACTTTACTACTCTTGGAGCTTTGGTAGTTACATTTTCTGTAATAGCTATGGCAGAAGTGGGGCGGGCAATCCGGTTTATAAATATTGCATTTGCAGCATGGCTTATAGCAGCAATGTTTTTATTAAAAAATGTTCCTGCACAAGCTTTATGGAATGCAATCGTATCCGGCGTTATTGTAATTGCACTAAGTTTTCCAAAAGGCAGGATACGGGAGAAGTATGGAACATTTGATAAGTATATTGTTTAAATGAAAAATTAAAATCAACTAAATGGAAAATAAAAAAAGATTTGAAAATAAAGTTTGTATTATAACAGGCGGCAGCTCCGGCATTGGCAAAGCCACTGCAAAGCAGATGGTGCAGGAGGGCGGCAAAGTAGTCATCCTTAACCGCAATGACGAAGAAGGAAAAGCCGCCGTGGTAGAAATGACGAGAGATGGTGGCGAAGCCATCTTCATTAAAACGGATATAGGTGATCCGGAAGATTTGCAAAACGCTGTAAAAATTATAACAGGCAAATGGGAAAAAATTGATGTGCTGGTGAATAATGCAGCTATGATGATGAATAAGCCTGTTAAGGAAGTCACCATTGAAGAATGGGATAAATTGATGGCGGTTAACCTGCGGGCTGTATTTCTTTTATGTAACTATTGCATCCCGTTTATGGATAAAGGAGTTGTCGTGAATGTAAGTTCAGTTCATGCACATGCCACCACTGCCGGTGCAATACCTAGAGTATGACCCATCTAAGCTTCGCATTAACTGCGTTGCGCCGGGGGCTATAGATACTCCGATGCTATGGTCTAATCCAAATGTAAAAAGCGGTAAAGAAAAAATTGAAGGCGCTGTAGGTAAGCCTGAGGAAATAGCTGAAGCTATTTGTTTTTTAGCATCAGATGAAGCCAGCTTCATAAGTGGAACTACACTGGTAGCGGATGGAGGAAGATTGGAAATTTTATAAAAGTCATTCGCAAAACAGTAAGAGACAAATTGCTAAAATAAAAATTTATGCAAAGGAAAATTCAACCTTTTGAAACACGTAAACATGATTTAACAGGATATGCTGCGCTTGATTTTGTGGATGGAAATTTCGATTCACTCACAAGTGCCTTTGCTAACTATAATCCGGAGCGTTTAAACCTGTAACCATTAAATTATAGCTTGAAGCAGGCAGCTTCGCTCTTACGTTGTATGCACTTGACAAAATCAAACAGGTGCAAACAATCGGCAATAAAAAGAAATTGCCGGTTAAAAAGTTCAAGATGATGATGGAAGCATCTGAATTTGCACAGCACATCTACCGATTTGCCGCAGCTTTGTCCATTGAAAAATTTGATATTGAAAAAATGCGGGTAATAAATAAATGATGAGGGCAGCTGATGAATTTTTTTGTAATATTTTTTAAACTTTTAAATTTTCGATTATGAATAACCCGGCACAACAAATTGAAATCTTCCGGCATTATGCTGAAGAAGAACTAAAAAATCATACTCAGGAATTGCAAACGCATTATCAAAACCGGCAACTTGCCTCGGAAGATTTAAAACAGGAGGCATTGGAAAAGCACAGGGAAATTTATAACAAAGAGCTATTAGATAAAATAGGTGAACTTATAACGGAAAACAATCAATTTTTAAGACCTGCTTTGAACGATCTTAAAGAAAAATTTGCGGAAAAGCTAAAATCTTCTAATTCACTTTTATCCTTGTAAATAAGTTTCTATAATGTGAAAAGCTTGTTGAATGAAATAGTAACACTTTAAATTATTTTTTATGAAAATCATTAAACCAATTTCTTTTTTCTTTTTTCTGGCAGTTTTTGTAACTGTTTATTCCGCTTGTAATCAGAACGGTAACAAAAAAGTTTCTGATACTTATAAAAATCCTGATAACGTTGCCGGTCGTGTGCCGGAAACCGGAAGCGGGCGAACTACAGAAATGGGAGTTGATACTATGTTGCAGAGTGAAAGCATGGTATTTAAAGATACCCTATCGCCTGCTTTTAAAGCCAAATTTGAGCAACTGGTAGATGCATATTTAAAAATGAAAGACGGCTTTGTAGCTGACAATGAAAAGGACGTTGATAAACAGGCTACCATGATGCTTGTAATAATAAATAGTATGCCGGACAGCCTGCTGAAAGGCGAAGCCTTAAACTACTGGAAAGAAAAGAAAGGATTTTTATTGGCACATTTAAAATTGTATAAAGGAGCTGAAAAGGATAAAGATAAACGGTTGAATTTTGTTTTTCTTTCTACGATTATGGTAAAATCGGTAAAGGCTTTGGGATACAATAAGCCGTTATATGTTGACTACTGTCCTATGGCAAATAAGAACAAAGGCGCTTATTGGTTGAGCCAGATAAAAGAAATTCAAAATCCTTACCTGGGCCAGAAAATGCCCAATTGTGGTGAGATAAAAAAAGTACTTTAAGAAAGAGCCATTGAATATAGCTAAAAAAAGAATTCGAACTCATTGCCTAATTCAATTACTTGACTTTAAAATTATAGAAGTACTTAATCAATTATTATAATATTATAAACAAATCAGTTATGATGCAAAATTGTTGCGGCGGAATGGGACCCCTGATGTGGCTATGGATGTTGTTAGGCATAGTGTTTTTAGTGGTGCTCATTATCTGGATTGTAAAGCAGACGAAGAAGTAAACATGGAAAATTTAAAGGCAACAGCATTCATAGTGCCCGTCATAGCACTCATCACGGTTATTATTCTGTACGTGCACTTATTCAAGCATTCCCATAATCGGGGCGTTTTTAAGAGGCTAACCTACCTGATAATAGCATCTTCCTTTCTGCTCAATTTTGCATGGGAAATGCTTCAAATGCCTTTATATGAAGGCATGAGGCTTAACATGCAAACTGCTATGTTTTGCGGTGTAGCTTCCATTGCGGATGCACTTATGGCTTTGCTGTTGTACTATGCCTTTGCTGTCATTTATAAAGACCCTTTTTGGGTACAGCATTTTACGCCGACGAGAATTTTATTGTTGGTAGTAGCCGGTGCAACAGGTGCTATTCTGGCGGAAATGCTACATCTATCAACAGGCAGTTGGAGGTATTCGCAGCGTATGCCCATTATTCCTGTTGTGAATGCAGGCGTTTCGCCTGTTTTACAGTTTATGATTTTACCCATATTGAGCTATCGCATCAGCTCATATTTTACAAAATTTATCAGGTATGAAAATGGTGTGGTAAAGCCTTATAGATAATCTTTTTACAAGTAGCACAAATTCAAATTGCATAAATTGTTGTCTATGCCATACACCTATTATTTTATTTTATTAGCCATGTTTTTCTGTACTGTAGCTTTAACCGGTTGTTTGTACCTGCTTAAAAAAAGCATGGGTAAAACTATAAAAGAACCTGCCAAAGATGTACCCGCAGAAGCGGGAAGCCTGCCGCAAAAACCGGCATGGGTAAGGTATCATGTTCATTATTATGGTTATGCATTGCTGTTCCTTGCCTTTGATATGGAAATGGCTTTTATGTATCCCTGGGCGGTTGTTTATAAAGAGTTGGGCATAACGGCACTCATTGATATGGGTGTTTTCCTGATGATACTTTTTCTTGGACTGCTTTACACCTGGAGCCAGGGTGGATTAAAAAGACAATAACTATGGAACATCAATCAATCGCATACGGAGGCAGAAAAGGAAAACAAACTGCATTTAAGCAAATGTTGTCGGACGTTGCCGGTAAATTATTGCGGGTATTTCCTATTCCTGGTTTGGATGTTTTGTTAGCCAAAGGATTTAATCCACATCAAAAAGGAGTAAACATTGCTACGACACCAAAGCATGCGAATGTCTTGCTGGTCACTTCACCGCTGCCTGAAAAACTATCAACGTATGCAGCGAATGTATATGCTCAAATGCCTCGTCCCCGTTTGCTGGTTTTTATAGGCAGTAGTTCCATTGAACCGTTACCACCTCCCCACTTTGTTTTGTCTGCTGATGAAATTAATATTCTTTCTCAAAGAATTTCTTTCTTCCATGCGTGGTCTGAAGAGGCTGTGGCTTATGAACTTCTTGCCACCGATGACGGCAAAAATATCTATACCTGCCCGATGCACCCGGAAGTGCAAAGTGACCAGCCAGGCAACTGCCCCAAATGCGGGATGGCACTGGTGAAAAAGGACGATGAAATGCAGTCAATGAACAAGCGCGGCAACGAAGGTGAAAAGCAGCAGCATGAACACATGCACGCTGAAGTAAAAGAAGAGAAAGATATTTTCACCTGTCCTATGCATCCTGAAATACAAAGTGATAAGCCAGGCAATTGCCCGATATGTGGAATGACGCTGGTGAAAAAGCACAATGAAGAACAGCAAGCAGGTATGACTAAAAATGAAGGTGATGGACACCATCTTCATGAATACATGCAGGAAGACATGATCCATCGTGAAGATGAAAGCAAGCAATCCCAAAATAAAGAAGTGTCGGATGATGAAAATGTTTACACCTGTCCTATGCATCCCGAAGTACAAAGTAATGAACCAGGTGAATGCCCTAAGTGTGGAATGAGGTTGGTAAAAAAGGAGGAGGAAAAAGAAAACGATTTGAAGAGCGATGAAGGAAAAAAAAACCAACACCCCAAACAAGATACTCAAAATCATCACCAGCATTCAATTGAAAACGATTTGGACACCCACGAAATGAAAGCGGATGTACATAAAGGTGATGACATGAAAGGGCATGATATGAGTAAAATGGAAGGGCAAGAGGATATGGCAGGCATGAGTGATATGGAGGGTGGCTTTATGTCGATGGTGCAAATGACGAAGGATATGCCCCGAAGTGAGGATGGCTTGGCAATGGAGATGAATGATGTTTTTTTTGGTCCGTTTCATCCCGGGTTACCGGGAGGTCTGCTGGTAAAAATGAAGCTGGATGGTGATACCGTCATGAAGGCAACGATTGAAAAGGAAATAGCCTCACAGCATCTGCTGCATCATTTTCCAAAATCACTTTCACAGCTTCCGCAGCATCTTTCACAACTCAATCCTTTACTGCACTCAACTTATCACCTGTTGATTTATAAAGCGCTTTCTAATATTGCTGATAGCAATGATTTGGTTGATGAAGTTACCATTCTTGAAAAAGACCGCATAGGCAGCCACCTGAATTGGCTGAGCCTTTTTAGCAGAACGGTTGGCGACCGTGAATTACATTATCATGCCTCACAACTTTGTTATGAATTTCAATCAGGAAAAGCAGGTAAAGCAAATATTCTAAAGCTTACCAATAGCACAAAGAAGACGCCTTATCTCAAAAAGCGGCTAAACAATATTGGAATAATACCGGAACATCTTCTTCAATCAGTTACCGGACCAATAGTAAGAGTGTCAGGTATGGAGAAAGATATGCGCCAGTCAATGTCTGCTTATCAGCAAAGAAATTTTAAAACAATAGTGCTTCATGAAAATAATGCGTGGGGTCAGTTGCAGGTAAGGCTTGCAGAAATAGAACAAAGCATAGAACTAATTGGCGATGAAAATTTAAATAAGAAAATCATTCTTCCTGAAATCAATAATAATATTTTGCAAGGGGAACAAAAAGGCGAAGCTGCTTTGGAAGCCCCGAATGGAAAGTTAGAATTGTCGATAGAAATAAATGACGGACAGCTAAAAAGCGTTGCCGTAAAATCGGCTTCAAAGGTGCTTGCCGGCCTGGTGCCTGAGATTACCAAGGCACAGGAACTTTCCAATGCATTGGTAAGTATCGCTTCGTTGGATATTTCGCCCCGGGAAATGGATGCGTAATTTCGCCGAGGGGGGTTCAGGATAAAAAATTAAATGAAAGGAACTATGTGGATACTACTAATTGTTTTTTATCTCTTTTCTGTTTACTTCTTATCCGTTCTGGAACGGCGGGTGGTATATAAAAAATGGGACTTTGCTGCACCCTTTTCATCACTTGCATTTTTGTTGGTACAGGAAGATGTAAAGCCTCATCAGCGGGATAGAATTTTTTATGAAACAGCGCCTGTTTTATTTATTGCCGCGGCATTAACGGCTGTTGGCGTATTGCCCTTTGCCAAAGGCTTCATCATTACCGGACTTTCAACCGGCGCTTTATTTATTAATGCCGCTTTTGCTTATATCATGGTGGCAATGGTGATGGCGGGATGGGCGCCAAACGGCGTATATAGCATGATTGGCGGGTGGCGTTTTCTGGCACAGTTAATTGCCTATTCAATGCCCATTGTAATGGCGATTACCGCTACGGTAATGAGGGCTGAGTCCATGAGCTTAGTGGATATTGTAACTTCTCAAACACATCTATGGAATATCATTTACCAGCCGGTAGGCTTTGTGCTTTTTTATGTTGCCGCGATGGCGCTTGCTTTCCTGCCGCCGTTTGATTTGCCACTGGCACCCGGCGAACTGGCAGAAGGAGTTTGGGCTGAATTTACAGGGGCAAGATTACTGCTCTTCCGGCTTGGCAGGCTGATGCTGATTTTATCACTTTCGCTGGCAGTAACGGTTTTGTTTTTGGGTGGATGGGAAGGACCGCTGTTGCCAGGGTTTGTATGGACGTTTATAAAAACAATTGTGGTGGCTGCTTCATTTTTCCTTTGCGGACAATTTGTACCGCGTTTACAGCAGGATGATCTGCTGGAATGGAGTTGGAAGCTAATGACACCGTTGGCATTATTTAATATTCTTTGGGTAGGTATTTTACTATTATTATGAACGTTGAACGAATAATTTTTTTGCTGTTGTTCGGGTTAACCGCTATCTGGTTTGCCTGGAGAGTGTTTATGACTAAATCCATGATACGTTCAGCGCTTTCTTTGCTGGCTTCAATGGTGGCAATAGGCATAATGTTTCTTGTAATGAAGGCTGAATTTTTGGGTGTTTTGCATATTATGATGATGGCTACTGAAATGACGATTATGGCAATCTTCATGATGATGTTTATGATGGACCCCGGTGGTATGGGCAATATGGATATGAGTCATCAAAAAAAGCCTTCCATTGTGTTTGCTTGCCTTACCGGTGCCAGTTTTGCAGCCGCCATTCTTTTTACCCAATGGCATATAACGGCGGATGTAGTACCTGCACCTGCACAGCAAAACCACGACCTGGGTATTGAATTAATGCAACGCTCCATGATGATTTTTGAAACGGCGGGTGTATCCATTTTAGTGGCGATGATTGCAGCAACGGCAACGGCACTTTCATTTAAATCAATAAACAAATGATGACCGAATTAATTATCGTACTGGTTATCGCGGCTGTTTTATTTGGGATTGGCATTTACGGCGCACTCAGTCAAACCAATCTGGTAATGATAATGATGGGTATTGAGCTGATGCTGGGAGCCGCCATGCTCAACCTTGTAGCCTTTTGGTTTTACCTGCATCCTAAAACATTTTCGCTGCAAATGTTTGTGCTGGTGGTCATGACGGTAATGGCGCTGGAAGCGGCTGTGGGATTTGGTGTGGCAACGCAACGGTTTCGCTCCAAAGGATCAGTAGAAGTGGAAGAGGCAGCAGATTTAAAAGAGTAAATCAAGGATATTAACACACTATACCAAAGAATGGAAATACTGTTACTTATTATCATACTGGCACCTTTTACGGCATCATTGCTAACGTATATACTACGCAGCAGGAACGGTTGGTTGCCTATCATTGCCGCATCTTTATCACTTATAGCTTCTTTATATTTACTTTTTTCGGTTAATAAAAATCTTTCAGCAAATTACTTTTATCCCGGCTTACCCAACCAGCCCTTTCAATTACAGGTAACGAATTCAGCGTTGGTGCTTACAACCGTAATTTCACTGGTAGCGCTTTCCATTTTTATTTATTCACCTCCATACATGCGAAAAGAAAATGGCAAAACCTGGTTTTGGGGAGGTGTCTCCTTATTCTTATCTGCTATGCAGCTATTGGTATTTGCTGGCGATTGGGTGCTGTTTATTACCGCTTGGGAATTCATGGGTTTTGCATCCTTTCTCCTGATAGCCACCTGGCACGAAAAGCCGGAAGCGCAACAGGGTGCAGTAAAGGCTTTCATGCTCACCCGGTTTACGGATATGGGTTTGTATCTCGGCATTTTCGTTATTGTACTCACTTTAGGAAATACGGAGGTTCTTTCGGGTACAGCAACACAAATCTCAACCTTAGGAGGTGTCTTTTTTTTACTTGCCGTGATGGGTAAATCTGCCCAGGTTCCTTTTCAAAGCTGGCTGTCCGGTGCCATGGCAGGTCCTACACCTGTTTCTGCATTGCTGCATTCCGCAACAATGGTGGCTGCCGGTGCGGTATTGCTTTTTAGAATTTATCCATTGCTCACCGAAGATGTTTTGTTTATTACCGGCGTAGTTGGTGGCATTACCATATTGTTTACCGGTTTCACCGCCGTCGCTGCGCGTGATGTAAAACAATTGCTGGCAGCTTCCACTTCAAGCCAGCTTGGGTTTATGCTATTGGCGATTGGTGCAGGCAGCCCCGGAGCAGCTTTTGCTCATTGGATAGCGCATGCATTTATGAAAAGCAGTCTCTTTATGGGTGCCGGTATTTTTCAGCATGAATACAACAGCACTTCTTTTCAAAAAATTGAGGGCACAGGAAAAAACAGGAAGGCAACAATGGTCGCCTTTTTCATTGCAGCCATCGCTTTATCCGGCATTCCGCCCCTGTTTGGTTATTGGTCAAAAGATGGGATACTGGCAGCAACTTCACAATCATCTCATACTGCTTTATTTTTTTCTATTGCTATTGCCGGTGCATTTTTAACCGCTGTTTATATGGGTAAAGCTGTAAAAAGATTGTGGCAGGGAGCGCACAAAAATGAGGAACGACCGGAGCCGAAACAAATGCTCACTGCCATTTTTATTCTTATTGCATTTGTAGTGGCGGGGGGCTTTTTTCTGGAGTACGTAGTAACGTTTGCCGGTTATGAACTTCCATCAGATAGTTTAAGTAAGGTTGTTGGTATTGTTACAGCAGTTGCAGGATTTGCCGCCGGTTGGCTTTCAAAAGAAAGCTGGTTTAATGGAAAGGTGTGGAGTACGGTAAGAGATAATTTTTCTATCGCCGGCGGTTACCAAAATTTGGTGGTTAAACCAACGCTGGCATTCGCAGGATATGTTTACAAAGTAGAATTGCTGATGCTGACTTTTATTCAAAAAACAGGAACTGCCTTTCTGCATATTGCCCATGCTGCTTTTAACACGGATAAGCTTTTGAATAAACTTATGGATGGAATGGGCACCGTCGGTGTAACGGTTAGTAACAGGACGAAATCTTTTGAAGAAAAAGGAGTGGAAGCGGGAGTTTACGGCGTTTCTGCCACTGTAAAGGAGAGCGGAAGATGGGGTAGAAAATTACAATCGGGTTTAGTACACAAAGAACTGGTGATAACCGTTGCAGGTATGCTGGTTTTGATTTTTATATTAATAGCACTTATCAATTATGCCTAATAACTTTCCCTTTCTCACCATTATTTTGTTGTTGCCATTGGCAGGGATGCTGCTCATACTATTGGTGAAATCAAAATATCCGAAAGCAGCTTACCCGGTCAGCATTGTTGTTTCCGGCGGTGCGTTATTACTGACCATCTGGTTCGGCGCATCGGGCAGGATGGGTAATTTTGCTCATATTGAAGAAGCAAGCTGGATACCTTCCTTAGGTGCGGCATACCGTCTTGGAGTGGATGGCATCAGCTATCCAGTGGTATTACTTTCTACTATTCTGTTCTTTTCGGTTTCTATTTTTTCTTCAAAAATTGAGAAAGAAATACCAAATTATTTTTCACTGGTGTTACTGTTGCAAACTGCCTGCCTTGGTGTATTTCTGTCGCTTGACTTATTGCTGTTCTATGTTTTTTTTGAAATAACACTGGTGGGCATGTATTTTTTGATTGCCGGTTGGGGGCACGAGAACCGCAAGAAAGCCGCCATTACCTTTTTTATATATACACTGATCGGTAGCCTGGTGCTGTTGCTGGCGCTGCTTTCTCTTTACCTGAATACGACACCGCACACGTTTGATATGCGGGTGTTGATGGAAAAACATGCTTTAACCGGAACGATTGCCGCTTTCACATTTTGGGGATTGTTCATCGCTTTTGCCATTAAAACGCCCTTGTTTCCCTTTCACACCTGGCTTCCATTGGCGCATACGGAAGCACCGGCTACCGGCAGCGCCATACTTGCAGGCATTTTGCTGAAATTGGGCACTTATGGTTTTATCCGTTTTGCTTTGCAAATGATGCCTGAAACATTCCGGCAGTATGCCACGTATGTGATGGTTATTGCTGTGATTTCGGCTGTGTATGGCGCCCTGGTTGCAATGGCGCAAACCGATATTAAGCGAATGGTAGCTTATACCAGTGTGAACCACATGGGCTACCTGGTCTTTGGGGTGGCTGTTGCAGCCGTTGCGCCGGCAAATGCAGGCGTGCTGGCATTAGATGGAGCTGTTCTTCAAATGTTTAGTCATGGTATTGTTACCGGCTGTTTGTTTTTGCTGATTGGCAGCCTGCAGGAGCGATTAACAACAAGAGAGATGCCGGCCATTCAGGGCTTATTAAGAACATTTCCCTTGCTAAGCGCACTTTTTATTATAGCTTCTTTTGCTTCGCTTGGCTTACCCGGACTGGCGCATTTTCCGGCGGAATTTCAAATATTTTTAGGGGGATACAGTGTCTATCCGTTTGCTGTTGGTGTTATGCTCATTGGTCTTGTTATCACGGCAGGTCTTTATTTGCGTGCCATTCAAATGTCGTTTATGGGCACGCCTGATAAAGCAATTTTTAAAATGCAAAATGATTTGAAAAGCTATGAGCAATGGGCTATCGTGCCCCTGATTATTTTAATCGTTGTGGTAGGTTTATTTCCAGGTATTGTCTTATCCATTATTCACCAAACTACCAAACTGTTCGGCTCATGAATATGGAAAAAGATATTTTATTGATTTTACCACAAATTATTGTCTTGCTTACAGCCGCAACAGCATTGGTGTTTACCATGTTGTTCAAGCATAAAAATAGTATGTGGACTGTTATCACCGGTATGCTGGCTGCGGCAGTTATCACTGCCATAAAACTCAATCAGTACGCTACTGCATTTTCCGGCACTTTTAGAATAGACGCATTGAGCCAGTGGGCAGTGCTTATTCTTTGCCCCGTTGTGGCGCTTATTTGTTTGTTAGCAAGAGATGAATTAAAAAAAACGCCCAGGGAAGGTACTGTTTACAGCCTGCTGGCATTTTCTGTCTTGGGATCTTTATTGCTGGCTGGAAGTGGTGATATAATGTTCATTGTGCTAGGATTATTAATTAGCAGTTTGAGTGGGTTTGCTTTAGCTGCTTATACTAAAACGGACGCAGCTACCGAAGGCGCTTTAAAATACTTTATATATGGCTCGGTAGCCGGAGGCATTATGATATTCGGGTTAACGTATTGGGTAGGTATGACCGGGAGTACTTTGCTATCCTCCCTCGAAAGTTTAAATAGCTCGCCTTATATTTTAGTGGTTGGGTTTATTGCGCTCCTTGCAGGAATTGGATATGCTGCTTCATTATTTCCCTTTCATTTCTGGACACCCGATGCTTTTGAAGGCGCTCCGGTGTCTATTGCCGCCCATCTTTCTGTGGTTCCAAAAATAGGGGCTTTGTTCGCACTGGCACAGGTAATGAAAAACATTCCGGATAATGGAAGCGTATCGCTAATTGTGGCCATCATAGCAGTCCTCTCCATGACTTATGGAAATATTGTAGCCCTTTGGCAAAAGAACGTCGTTCGGTTGCTTGCTTACTCAACCATTGCCCAGGCAGGTTATTTTTTATTAGCTATCACTGTATTTAAAAAAGGCAGTTTAGCAACACCTGCATTAATCATTTTTGCATTGGCATACGTGGCTATGAATATTGGTTCATTTGCCATTGTACAATGGGCAGGCAAAAGCCTTGATCACTTTAAAGGGCTGGCACAGAAACATCCCATAACATCAATTGACATGACCGTTTTCCTGTTATCTCTTGTGGGCGTTCCGCCGTTAGCCGGTTTTGCGGGAAAGTTTTTATTATTCGGTGCAGCGATGAACAATGGCTATGCGTGGCTGGCTATTGCCGCTGTCCTTAACAGTGTTATTTCTCTGGCGGTTTACCTGCGCATCATTGTTCCGATGTATGCAAAAGAAACGCAGGGAGAAAAAGAAAGGTCTCCAATTTCTGTTGTTTGGAAAATCTGTGTTGCAGTAACCGTAGTTGCAGGTATAGGAGTACAATGGTTACTGAAGATAATAGTAAAATAGAAACTAAACATTAATTAACCAAAGCTAAAAAGAAAATTTTACCTTAAGAGCAGCATTAAATAAACTGAAGAATAAAGTTCTGCAAAAAAAATTATTGCAAATCAATAAACACCTTTACATAATAATAGCACACAAACAACAGGGCAAGACCACTAACAATTTGAATACTTCTTCTGAGCCATGTAAGTTGTGCAAATTTGGTAACTGCGCCCGCAAAAGCACTAACAACTAAAAAAGGAAATCCTCTGCCAATACCGAAAGCTAAAGCAAGCATAAATCCATAGAATGGATTTGCTTTAGCAGCAGCTACCGAAAGGAGGAGTAAGAGCGGAGCGGCAGATGTGCCTAAACTAAAAATCAATCCATAAACAAAAGAGCCGCCAATACCTGGTCTCCTTAAATTTGCCAATCGGTTAACTTTTAATCTTGGTCCGTAAAAAGCTAATACAGCAGCTATCGCTGAAATTAAAGCCATTGACAAAGCCCAATATTGTCCAAATGTTTCTGTAAGGAAAATTCCTAACCTTCCGGCTAATGCTCCTAATAAAGCCAAGCAAAAAACAATCCCACAAAAAAAGGCAAATGCTATCATAAATCCTTTGTTGGATTTATTTTCTGTATTGCTACTTACGAGCCCGGCTATTCCAAGTCCGACAGGTAGCGTGCAGGGACAAACTCCAGTTGATATAATTCCTGCAAGTGCAGCAATCAATAAACTAAAAAAAGAACCGTTAGCCAATGCCTGGCTGAACTGTTCTATAAATTTTTCTAAATTCATTGCTTAACTTCTTGTGCCTTACCGGCAGTATAACCCTTATCGTTTATAGCTTTCTGGATTTGTTCTGGCTTTATCAAATTTGGATAAAAGGTAATAAAAGCATTTTTATTTTCAAGACTTACTTCCGCATCTTTTACGCCGTTCAAAGATTTGATTGCTTTTTTTACCGTTGATTGGCAGGCGCTGCAAACCATACCATCAACAGAAATTTTTATCTTTTGTGTCGCTATAGTTTTGGCTTGCCCGGTCGTATCGGCTCGGTCAGCTTTCTTTTGGTCTTGGGCACATGAAGTAATTGCAAATGCAGTTACCATAAAAAATAAAATGGATAATTTCATAAACAACGTTTTAAATTTCAATAGGATTATAACCTTCATTCGCTAAAACTTTTTTTATGTCTTCCTTTCTTATCCGCTCACTATTATAATTTACCTGAATTTGTTTTTGAAAGACTTTTGATTTTACATCTTTCACTCCGGACAAGGCTTTAAGTATAGTAGTGATTTTTTCTGCACATCCTTCACAAACCATGTTAGCTATTTTAAATCTTGTTTCTGTCAATGCAGGTATTATTTCATTCGCCATAATATAATTGTATAAGTTAATTTAAAAAAAGCGTTAGTCACTTAACATATTAAATGACTAACGCAATACATTAAACCGGTTGTCCAATTCCAGCATTTCGAAGTTCAATTTCAGAAACGCCTTTGTTTTGACAGCAGGAAAGGAGTTTTCCATCAACAGCAACTGCAGGCAGTGCTTTAATGCCGTAGGTTTTAGCCTTATCAATACATTCTTTGCTTTCACAAGGTTCAGCAAGGTTATATACTATAACTTCACAGTCGGAGCAAGTCATAGATTTAACCATATCTACCACCGGTGAACAAACAGAGCAACCTGCTGTAAACACTTCAATTTTTCTTTTCATAATCTTTCTTTTTTCTTTTTTGATTTAATATTAGGCAGCCATTTTGCTGCACATTTCAGCACACTTCCTGCATGATGCGGCACACTGTTTCATTTGCTTATCATCATACTTTTCGCACTCCTGGGCGCAGGCTTCGCAGATGTCGGCACATAATTGTGCCGCCTGATTGGCGTACGCGGAGCCGTTTGCACAAAAGGTTGCACACAAATTGCAGATGCTTGCACAGTCGAGACATAATTTAGCACATTCAGCCATTTCGGAACGTCCAATGCAATTACTTGCACAAATAGTACATTCTGTTTCGCAAGACTGGCAGGCATCAATGCATTCTCTTAAATTTTGATTAGCCATAACAATATTTTTTAGTGAAGTTCAAAGGTCAACCTGTAGTGGGGGTGTCCTCCAAATCTTTATTCAAATTATTTTTATTATGCTTTTCCAAACGTTTATCTATAGCATTAATCTCTTTCATATTGCTTGTAAGCTGGTCAAATTGAAGCATCGGAAACTCTTTTTTCATATACTCTATTTTTTCGGCATCCTGACAATTACCGGGACAGGCATTCATTACCTGCACAAGTTTTAAAGCAAGGCTTTTTCTAAAAACTTCATCCATAAGAAGGTAATGAGCTTTTTGTAACCCCTGGTCAGCAGCTTTAAACTGGATTAGTATTTTGTCAGGATCAGTTTCTTCATCCAGCATCTTTATAATTGCTTCAATTTGACCTTTTATGGTAGAAAGCCGCTTCTTCAAATCATTTGTTAATTCACTTGGTAACATATAATTAGATTTTTGGAATGGAGCGAAAGTAAATTGACCAGGGGGTGTCCGCAATCAATTTATTTTTATTTTTTTAAACTAAAGGTACAAAAAGTGTTAAATAAATTTAAGTAATTGCTTAAATAATTACTTTTACCTCATGGAGAATATAACTTGTATACGTCCCTTTGCCGACCAGGTATTGATTGGAGAATGCAAAAGGAAGCTACAAAAGGCACAAACATCATTCAGCAGGTTGAGCCAGGTGCTAAGCCTTGCAGGTAATGATGTGAGAATGAAAATGCTTTATCGTATGCGATAATGCCAAAATAAAGTCACCCTTTCATTTCCTCAAAAGTCAGTAAGTTCCTTCAGAATTTTTCATATCCTGTAAATGAAACAGGAAAAATCTAATATTCAATCCGGTTAACATTTAACAGTTGTTGCAGGTATAGGAGTGCAATGGTTGCTAAAGACTTTAAAATGATTGGTTTACAGTAAATTGATAACACATTGGTATGGAGCAAACTTTTCTTTTTACTATTATCCCAAAATTCTGTAAACATTAACCACAACTATGTAAATATTCTATTTAAAGTTTGATTACTTTTGTACTCTTAATGAAAAAATTTACAATCATATCACTCATCTGTGTTTACGCATTGGCAACAATGGGTTTTACATTGAAAGAGTTTTATTGTTGTGGAAAGTTTCAATCCGTATCCCTTTCACTTGCTGCAAGTGAAAATAATAAATGCGAAAAAGGTAATAGCGATAACGACAGGTGCTGCAAAAATAAATTCCAATATTTTAAAGTAAAGGACAATCATGTAACCTCCGCACAACTTAGTTTGCCGATTAACCAGTTTGCCGATTTACATCTTTATAATCCTTCTTTACAAAATATTATTTTCTTCCCGCAAAAAACTACTATTGCTTATAGAAGCAATGCACCGCCGTTATATGCCGGTGTTCCTGTTTACATTTCTAACTGCGTTTTCAGAATTTGATTTACTCTTCTTCAGTTGCAAAACATTCTGTTTTGCACTGCCATGCCTGTGAGTTACGTTACTCATTATTCTCAATTTTCTTATTCCTTATTATTGGTTAATCAATTGTTTGGTTAACGCTGGTAAATAGACTATATACTTCTTGTATAAATATCTAAAACATTAAAAATGAAAACAATTACAGTGTTTTTAACTGTAACCACACTGTTGGTTGCAGTATCATTTGTCAATGCACAAAGCGACAAATCTCAAAGAACCATTGGTATAAAAACAGAAGCCATAAAAGTATCCGGCACATGCAGTATGGATAAACGACGTATTGAAACTGCTGCAAACTCTATAGATGGTGTAAAATCTGCCACCTGGAATGAGTACACCCAGGTTCTTACCTTAAAATATGATGTCTTTAAAAAAGAGGCAGCAGATGATGTTCAAAAGAAAATAGTGTTAGCTGGTAACGATACTGAAAAATACAGAGCAGAAGATGCTGCTTATCAAAATTTACCGGATTGCTGCCATTATCAAAGAAAACCATTATAACTATCAGTGTTTAGGACTACGATAAGTGGGAGAGTTCTAAAAATTCATTCATTATACAATCAAAAAAAATTAAAATGAAAAAGTTAATCGTTTTATTAATAGCAATCACCGCTGCGTTTACAACTTTTGCTCAAAAGGAGAAAAACCAAATGCAGAAACCAAAAACAGATACAGCAATACAGGTAAAATATACCTGTCCTATGCATCCTGAAGTGGTGATGGACAAGCCGGGCAAATGCCCTAAATGTGGAATGGACCTGACACGTTCAAAAAAAGAACAGATGAAAATGGAGGTTATGAAAATGTACACTTGCCCCATGCATACAGATGTAGTAAGTGATAAGCCAGATAAATGTCCCAAATGCGGGATGACCCTTCAGAAGAGAAAAGTAGATACAGATAGTACTAAAATGAAAATGTAATATTCAATAGTGTGGGAGCATGGCTTGCTGCCACACTTTAAAACTAAAAATTATGAAAAAGATATTTTTTATTGCAGTTATGCTGTTTTCATTCGCTGTAGTTTTTACAGCTTGTTCAGATAATGGCAATAAAGCTAAAACAGAACAATTAGCAAAAGATGAAACCTATACCTGCACCATGCACAATGAAGTGATGAGCGACCACCCGGGTGAATGCCCTAAGTGCGGAATGAAGCTCGTTAAGCAAAAAATGACACCGGAACAGGAAAAAATGATGAAAGAAGGAACTTACGTAAAGCCAAAAGAATAAAAGTATGGTAAACAAGTTAATAGAACTCTCCCTTCGCAACCGGTACATTGTATTGGCACTTGCCATCGGTCTATTTGGTTGGGGCATTTATAATATTCAGCGAAATCCTGTAGATGCCATTCCTGATTTGAGCGAAAACCAGGTGATTGTTTTTACAGAATGGACAGGGCAGAGCCCCCAGATTATGGAAGATCAGGTTACTTATCCTTTGGTGAGCAACCTCCAGGGCGTACCGAAAGTGAAAGACATACGCGGCACATCTATGTTCGGGATGAGCTTTGTGTATGTGGTGTTTGAAGATAATGTAGATATCTACTGGGCACGTACAAGAGTATTAGAAAAGTTGAACTACGCACAACGTTTATTGCCGCAGGGCGTAACGCCCTCACTCGGTCCTGATGGTACCGGCGTAGGGCATATTTTCTGGTATCACTTGAATGCCCCAAGTATGGACTTAGGTGAACAAAGAGCATTGCAGGACTGGTATGTAAAACTCGCTTTGCAAACCGTACCTGGTGTATCCGAAGTTGCATCGTTTGGTGGTTTTGAAAAACAGTACCAGTTAGTGGTTGACCCGGTAAAGCTACAGTTCTACAATCTTTCTATGATGGATGTGATGAATAAAGTGCGAGCAAATAATAATGATGTGGGTGGAAGAAAGTTAGACATGGCAGGCATGGGTTATATCATCCGTGGGTTGGGCTACATCAAAAACAAGGATGATATAGAAAACATTGCATTGAGCAATAACAAAGGAATACCTGTTCGTGTAAGAGACATAGGCACGGTACAAATGGGTGGGGATATACGTCTCGGCATCTTTGACACCAACGGAGAAGGCGAAGCGGTAGGCGGCATTGTGGTGATGCGTTATGGAGAAAATGCCGATAATGTTATTAAAGCAGTAAAGAAGAAAATGGATGATGTACAAAAAGGATTACCTGCTGGTGTTTCTTTTAAAATTGATTACGACCGTAGCCAATTGATTGAAGCGGCCATTGATAACATCAAGAGCAAACTGATAGAAGAAATTACAATAGTCTGCATCATCGTTATTGTTTTCCTGCTGCATTGGCGCAGCGCATTAAGCATCATTATACAAATTCCTATTACAATAGCTGCCAGTTTTATATTGTTGAATGCATTTGGACTTTCCTCCAATATCATGTCGTTAACAGGCGTGGCATTAGCCATCGGTGTTATCGTTGACAATGGCATTATCATGAGCGAAAATGCGTATCGGAGTTTATCTGAATATCAGAACAGAGGGCAATAGGCAATGGGCAATGGGCAATAGGCAATGGGCAATGGACAATTGGCAATTGGCAATGCTGAATAGCAATCCGAACAGATGAATAAAGAACAGAAAGTACAAGTGAGTGACACAACAAAAGCTGAATAAAGAGTGATAGTTCACTACATAATTACTAAAAATGAAATGGAAAAAACCATATAACAAAATTTCTGAAGCTGAAAGAATGAACCTCATTGAGCGTGCTTGTAAACAGGTATCACGCGGCGTTTTCTTTTCAACCGTTATCATCATTACTTCTTTTCTTCCTGTTTTTTTATTGACTGGGCAGGAAGGCAAACTGTTTCATCCGCTGGCATACACAAAAACGTTCATCATGATTATGGATGCGTTATTGGTAGTAACATTAGCCCCGGTGCTCATCTCCTTTTTTATGAAAGGAAGGTTTCGCCCTGAAAGCGCTAACCCTATCAATCGTTTTTTGGAAAGGGTATATGAACCCATGATACGTGCCTGTATTAGATGGCGTAAAACAACCATTGGTGTGATGCTCCTTGCACTTGCCATCAGCGTTCCGATGGTAATGAGTTTAGGCTCTGAATTTATGCCGCCTCTTGATGAAGGCAGCATACTGTTTATGCCGGTTACCTTACCTGATGTGTCGAACGCTGAAGTAAAAAGAATTTTGCAGGTGCAGGATAAAATTCTTGCTTCTCAACCTGAGGTGAAATCCGTTTTAGGTAAAGCGGGAAGAGCCAATACAGCAACCGATAATTCCCCCATCAGCATGATTGAAACCATTGTTATGCTGAAGCCGAGAAGCGAATGGCGAAAAGGATTGACAAAGGATGATATCATCAATGAACTCAATAGCAAGCTGCAAATCCCGGGAGTAACCAATGGCTGGACCCAGCCTATTATTAATCGCATCAATATGCTTTCAACAGGTATCAGAACGGATGTGGGCGTGAAAGTATATGGACAAAGCCTTGACAGCATTTACTCCTTTGCACAGGTAATTAAAAATGAATTGCAGGGCATTCCGGGTGTTAAAGATTTGTATGTAGAACCGGTGACAGGCGGCAAATACATTGATGTTAACCTGAAGCGTGAAGAAATTGCCCGTTATAATTTATCTGTGGACGATGTGAATGCAGTTATTGAAAGTGCATTGGGCGGCGCACAAATTACCACTACGGTGGAAGGCAGGCAACGCTTTTCTGTGAATGCAAGGTTTGGTCAGGATTACCGTAATAATATGGAAGCCTTAAAACGCCTGCAGGTACAAACCATGAGTTTTGGACCTGTGCCATTGGAAGCACTGGCAGATATAAAAATTACTGAAGGTCCGCCGATGATTAATTCAGAAAACGCTTTATTGCGAGGTACTGTTTTGTTTAATGTACGGGAAAGGGATTTAGGCAGCACGGTGCAGGAAGCACAACAAAAATTAAACAATGCCATTGGCAAAATGCCAAAAGGCTTTTTTATAGAGTGGAGCGGGCAATATGAAAACCTCATTCGCAGCGAAAGAACGCTAAAAATGATAATGCCGGTTGTGCTACTGGTTATTTTCATCAGCATGTACTTTGCATTTCACTCGGCAAGAGAGGCTTTGCTGAGTTTGATTTCATTGCCTTTCGCATTGATTGGCGGCGCTTTTATGATTTACTTCTGGGGAGTGAATTTATCGGTAGCTGTTGCCGTTGGCTTCATCGCTCTGTTTGGTCTGGCCGTTGAAACAAATATCGTTATGGTTATTTATTTGAATGATGCCATGCAGCAACTTATTGCCAAAAAAGGCAATTCAAGAGAAACCATTACAAAAGATGATTTGCGGGAATACACTATCGGCGGTGCAGCCAAAAGATTACGTCCAAAAATAATGACGGTAAGTGTATCACTTTTTGCACTCGTGCCCATATTATGGAGCAGTGGCGTCGGTAGTGATGTGATGAAGCCAATTGTATTGCCGATGGTCGGAGGTGTGCTCACATCAGCCATTTATATTCTATTGGTAACACCCCTTATTTTCTTAATGAATAAAGAATACGAGTTAAAGAAATTCGGCAAGATTGAAGTAGCCGAGATAAAGCATTGAGGCAAAAGGCAAAAGGCAAAAGGCAATAAGTAAATTCAAATTCAAATAATTGTAAAATAAAAAGAGATGATGCACTTAAATCATATATTAAATTTCAAATCGAATAAATCGTGCAAGAGCAATCGGTTCACATATTTAATCATCATAATCATTCTAATCCTGCAAATCCAGGTTCAGACAACAGCATCAGCACAAATACTGGAGCTGCCTGACATTTTAAACAATGTGCAACGTTCCTACCCTTCTTTAAAGATGTATGATGCCGAAATTCAGTCGCTGGATGCAGCATCAAAAGGAGCAAGGAACTGGATGCCACCGCAGGTTTCAACCGGTTTGTGGATGACACCATACAATACCGGTCTCTGGAACGGAGCTAAAGCGGATGGCAATATGCCTACACAAAATGGAATGGGAAGCTACATGGTAAGTGCGGAACAGATGTTTCCCAACAAAAAATATAATGATGCCAATGAAGCGTATATGAAAGCCATGTCTGCGGTTACAAAAGAAAATAAAGGAGCTGCTTTAAATGATTTATTCGCTGCGGCAAAAAAGAACTATTATGAATGGATTGTTATAGAAAAAAAATTAGCAGTGGTCACTGAAAGTGAAAAGCTGTTGAATTTTATGATTACAAACGCCGAGACAAGATATAAGAACGGCTTGGGTAAAATTAGCGCCTATTATAAAGCAAAAGCATCGCTTGGCAATATTGAAAATATGCGTGTGGAATTGCAAAACGAAATCGTTCAAAAACGTATTGCATTGAATACACTGATGAATCGCAATAAACTCACCGATTTTTTGGTTGACACCAATTATGTAATTAAAGATTATTCAACAATAGTATTCGACAGCACTTTGTTTTATAAAAACAGAAGCGATATAAATGCAATTGACAAAAATATTCAGCTTGCCAACCTGCAGCAGGATATAGAAAGACAAAGTCAAAAGCCACAGTATGGTGTTCAATACACTCATATGTTTGGTTTCGGCGGTTCGCCGATGATGTTTAGTGTAATGGGTACAGTAAAAATTCCAATGAACTGGTCAACACGGGCAAATAAGGCAAACATTGAAAGTTTAAAATTCAAGGCACAATCATTAGAAGAACAAAAAGCAGCAATGGCAAATGATTATTCGGGTACGGCATATCAAATGCAACAGGATATACAGGCGAAGAAAAAGCAGGTGGCGTTATACGAGAATAATATTTTATCTGCACTCAGAAAAAATTACCAAAGCAATTTATTGGCGTATCAACAAAACACAGAAGAACTGTTTGAGTTGTATGATGCATGGGAAACTTTGAACAATACGCAATTGGAATATCTTAATCAACTGCAACAGCTTTTACGTATGCAGGTTGATTTAGAAAAATTACTGGAGATAAAATAAGTCAATGGGCAAAAAGCAATTGGTAACAGGCAATTAGCAATAGGCAATTAGCAATAGGCAATTAGCAATAGGCAGTTTTAAAAAGAAAAAATGAGTTATAAAAAACTTAGTGAAACAAAAGTGTATAAACTCTCTTTTGAGCTTTCAATGAAAATATTTGAAATTTCAAAGCGGTTTCCAAAAGAAGAAACTTATTCGCTTACAGACCAGATAAGAAGATCTAGCAGAAGTGTTTGTTCTAGTTTGGCAGAAGCACATAGAAAAAGATTGTATCCGGCTCATTTTGTTTCAAAAGTTTCTGATGCCGATATGGAAAATGCAGAAACACAAACCTGGTTACAGTTTGCTCTTGCTTGCAGATACATCATAGAACAAGAACATGATGAACTTTTAAGATTATCAGAAGAAGTTGGTAATCTCTTACATCATATGATTCATAATTCGGAAAAATATAAATAGCAATGAAAACCTTTTTCAAGAATAGTTCTTTTTTTGCTAATTGGCAAATGGCAATTGGCAATTGGCAGCCGATAAAGAAATTGCTTATTGCCCTTTGCTTATTGCTTGTTGCCTTTTGCTTATTGCTTATTGTCTCAAGTTGCAATCAAATCAACAAAGATAAAATCACATCAACAAACGCTCTCTATACCTGCTCTATGCATCCGCAGGTACTGGAACATCATCCCGGCAATTGTCCCATCTGCGGTATGAAGCTAATTAAGAAGAATGCGAAGCCCGTTGCTTTAAACAACGTTCAACTGGAAACATTGCTTAAACCAACCAATGAATTTGTAGTAGCGTCACTTCCGGTTACAACACCGGAGCAAAGCAATGTCAATATTCCCGTAAAAGTTTATGGAACTATCGAAGCCGATACAAGAGCCGCCGGTACTGTTTCTACAAACGTATCAGGTCGTATTGAAAAATTGTATTTACGTTACCGCTTTCAAAAAATAGAAGCCGGGCAAAAAGTAGCGGAAATCTATTCACCTGAATTACTGACTGCACAGGAAAATTTATTGTTTCTTCTGAAGAATGATGCACAAAATACTTCTTTCATCAGTGCTGCAAAACAAAGGTTGTTGTTATTGGGCATGAGTTCAACTGAGCTGAATAAAGTAGTAAGAACAGGAAAACCGATATATAGCGTGAGTGTTTATAGCAAATATAGCGGTCATGTACATGATGCTGGTATGAGCCATAACGTGGACGAAAGCAACATGAACGAGGCTTCACCGGTAACTCAGGAACTGTCATTGAAAGAAGGCATGTATGTAAACAAAGGGCAAACACTTTTTATGATTATGAACCATCATAAAGCATGGGTCGCATTACAGATATTTCCCAATCAACAATCAATTGTAAAAAAGGGAAATGCCGTCCAAATCATTCCGGAAACAGATACTACTGCTGTCGTCAATGGAACCATTGATTTTATTGAGCCTTTCTTCCGTGGAAACAGTAAAACCCTTACGGCACGTGTATATTTTCACAATATGGATATGCTCACTCTCGGCAGCCAGGTAACCGCAAATATTTATACAAAAAGTAAACAGGGTTTATGGTTGCCCCAGGCAGCAGTGTTGACACTGGGGATGAACGATGTGGCATTCATAAAATCAGCAGGTGGGTTTAAAGCGCATAAAATTACAACAGGCATTCGCACAGATAACAAAGTGCAAATTCTTTCCGGCTTAAATGCGACTGATACGGTTGCAGCCAATGGGCAGTATTTGATAGACAGTGAAAGCTTTATTCAAATAAATCAATGAGCAATGAGCAATAGGCAATGAGCAATAAGCGATTGTTAACAGGCAGTTTTAAAAATGAAAAAGTATGAGTTATAAGAAAATAAATGAGACAAAAGTTTATAAACTCGCTTTTGAGCTTTCAATGAAAATTTTTGAAATTTCAAAACGATTTCCGAAAGAAGAAACTTACTCTCTTACTGACCAAATAAGGCGTTCCAGCAGAAGCATATGTTCTTGCATGGCAGAAGCGCACAGAAAAAGATTATATCCGGCTCATTTTGTTTCAAAAGTATCAGATGCAGATATGGAAAATGCGGAAACTCAGACCTGGTTACAGTTTGCGTTTGCTTGTAGATACATCATACAACAAGAACATGATGAACTTTTAAGTTTATCAGAAGAAGCTGGTAATCTCTTACATCACATGATTCATAATCCGGAAAAATACAAATAGAATATGTCAATTGGCAACTGACAATAAGCAAACTAATCCGAAAATATAAATAGATATATATGATAAGTTTTTTTAAATACATTTTTATTTCTAATAATAGGCAATTAGCAATTTGCAATAAGCAAGCTAAAAGCACAACATATATTGCCTATTGCCTGTTGCTTATTGCCTTTTGCCTTTTTGCCTTTTGCCTTTTGCTAATTATTCCCTCCTGTAAAGAACAGAAAAAAGAAACAGTTGCAACGGTAAATAAAGATGTGTATTACACTTGCAGTATGCATCCCCAGGTGCATGAAGACCACCCCGGCAACTGCCCTATTTGCGGCATGAAGCTGATTGCCGTTCCGAAAACAAACATGAGCGCAAGCAAAGCAATGCAAATTCAATTAAGTGCGGAGCAAATCAGGTTGGGGAATATTCATGCAGACACCATTGGAAAAGAAAGCATTGGTGATAAATTGGTATTAACCGGAACACTAAATTTTAACCAGGATAAACTTTCCTCCGTAAGTGCCAGAGTGGAAGGAAGAGTTGATAAACTGTACTTTAAAAACATTGGTGATTATGTAGCAAAGGGAACGAAACTATATGATTTATACAGTGAGCAACTCAATAATGCCAAACAGGAATACGTTAATGCGCTGCAACAGGAAAATTCTATCGGTAATTCGTTAATTAATTATAGCGCATTGGTGGAAAGTGCCAAAACGAAATTGTTGTTATGGGGAATGACGGAAGGTCAGATTAAAGAGCTTGCCCAAAGCAAACAACCATCTACACATACCACATTTTACAGTACGGAAGCAGGCTACATTACATCCATTAATGTAGACGAAGGTGAATATGTAATGGAAGGTGGTCCTGTTATACAGCTTGCCAACCTTTCTACACTTTGGGCAGAAGCACAGGTTTATACTACGCAAATGTCTTCCATCAGCAAAAATGGGAATGTAACGGTGCAAATCCCGGACTTAAATCAAACCGTCAATGGCACCATTGATTTTGTAAATCCCGAAATAAATCCGGATACAAGAATAAATCTGGTAAGGGTTACCATCCCCAATAAAAACAACCAATTACATCCCGGAATGCCGGTTTATATCACTGCAAGTAACAAACAACGCAAAGTCCTTACGCTTCCGGCTGATGCCGTGTTGAGAGACAGCAAGGGAGCAACCGTTTGGGTGCAGGCAAAGCCGGGTTTTTATGAAATAAGAATGATAAAAACAGGTATCGCTGAAGGTAACGCTGTTGAAATTACATCTGGTCTTAATGTCGGCGAGGTGGTCGTAAAAACCGGTGCATATTTATTGAACAGTGAATATATATTTCAACATGGAGCGGACCCTATGGCTGGCATGAAAATGTAATATTATTGAAGATGCCTTAATGACTGGCATTCACTTGTGACATTAGTAACCTTGATATGACCAGAAATGTCCTAAAACCCAAATAGACTACTTATGCAGTTCAGTTAATGAAGATACTGTAGTAGGTTTTGCCTGTGCAATTGGTATAGATATGGGTTTCAATTCAAAACACCAATCGTGAGGAAGAAGGTCGACGAAGCAATTAATCAACACAAGTCAGGTAACGATAAAGATGATTGCTGCAACGGCTTGTAATCTTTTACTAAAAAAACATTTAGTCAACTAATTTTAGTTTTCTTTGACTATAAATACCCATAGTCAAAGATAATTCTCAGCCCTTTTTTATCACTAAGTGGCTTAATCCCGGGTCACTTAAAATCCGTTCCATCTCGGATTGGATTATATCCTGAACATCCTGCTTGATCTGTAAATAATTCCGCTGCACCATTGAATTGTCAAGCTTGCTAATGACCGGGATTTCCTTATAATTATCCTGTTCCCGTTTCAAGGCTTCGTGATCATTTATAATTTCACAATGGAATGCTTTAAGTTCGATTTTACAACCCGGATCATCTGCTACCATACCTACAAATTCCCCTGAAGAAAGGGCTGAGATTTTGGATGGAAGAATAGCCGCTTCCAGTTGTTTTGAGCGACTTATGGAGGTATCAGACCACTTAATAGAAAGACTTTCCCTATCCTGCATAATCTTCCCAAAACGCTCCGAAAGCTGTTTTGCAGTATCGCCAGTAACCTGCCCACTAACAATATTTCCGGTAATGTTCATAATAACGTCAGCCTGCTCTTTGCCGTAATCCTTCCGAAGCTGGCGAAAGTCCTGCACACCCAGGCAGGTCGCCACTTTATTGCTTCTGGCTGTGGCAATCAGGCTATCCATGTTATTGAGATAAATGGTCGGAAATTCGTCAAAAATGAGGCTGCTTTTTTGCTTGCCTTTTTTGTTCACCAGCTTTACTAACCGGGTTACATACAGGGATAAAACAGCCCCGTAAATCTGTATCTTTTGTGGATTATTACCCATGCAAACAATCTTTGGGCGATCGGGATTATTAATGTCCAGCTTGAAGTCATTACCAGATAGCACATAGTATAATTGCGGCGAAGAAAGTCTTGCTAAAGCAATTTTGGCGGCTGCAATTTGTCCTTCCAGTTGCTCCATTACATCACTCAGGTAGGCATTGACAAAAGGGTTAATCAGCACCTCAATTTCCTTTTCTGTACGCAGGGCGGTAAAGAGGCTGTCATAATCTACCTGCATCAATTCAATTACATGAGGAAACGAACAAAATTCTCCGTCCTTATACTTTCGTAAATACCAGATAATAGCAGTTAGAAAGTTGATGGGTGACTCTACAAAAAAGTCTCCCTGCCGCTTAATCCACTCCCTGTTTAAACCCATTAAAATGGTGCGGGCGGATTCGGCTGCATCCGTAATATCCATCATGGTTTCATGGTCCAGTGGATTGCATCGATGGCTGCGGGTGAGGTCGTCGAAATTGATGACATAAAACGCCGGTTGTACAGGATATTTCGATTTGTATTTGAGCCAGGTATTATATACGATTTTGGATAAGTCATCGAACTTAAAATCGTACACAAACATGGTAAAACCCTTCTTAATATGGCTGGGTGATTACATGCCGAATAACAAAGTAAGATTTACCGGCTCCTGGTGAGCCAAGTACCAGTAATGCACGGAACGGATTAATGATATTTATCCAGCTTTTCCTTGTTCTGCCTTTTAGGTTGTATTGCGCCGGAAGGTTAATGGAAAACTCATTTTCAAGTAGCCTTTCTTCCTGTGGGAAGGTTTCATTTTCTTTATTGAAAATGTCTTTGCTGTTTAACTTTTGCTGAATAACACGAGAGAGCAAAGTACCCCCTGACAAGACCAGCATAAAGCCAATGGCTGTAATCCCAATGTAAAGCATGGCAACCGTTGTCAGGGCAATTTTAGGCAGCAAAGAAAGGTAACTTAAAAAGTAGATTGATAGTCCTGTGATGATGTATGCAAAGGCAGTTTTATAGCTTAATTTTTCGTCCTTCCTACCTCTTGCACCCATCAGTGATATAGCCAAAAATCCTAAAGCAAATAGCCTGGAAGTTTGAGAGTTGTTAAACAATCCGGTGTTGCGAATGTTACCCATTAGTCTGTCAGTAAGAGTTACTGTAAGATGCCACTGTTCAAAAGCAGTATAGCAGTAATAATAGAAATGTAATACCAAAATGGCTATGCTGATCAACCTGGTCATGTCCAGGATTTTTCTCAGCGCTTGTTCATTTTCTCCAGTTTGCATAGCTGTATTTTTAAAAGATTAAAGACGTTTGTTAATCCGCTTTTTGCGTTTTCTTCCTCCCTTTTTTGTTAGCTAATGAGGAACATAACCAGATGTATGCTCGGGCCGTAATAGGGTTTCTAAAAGGTCATTGTCACCCTTATTTTGTGAAGCTGTAGGAATTGTGCTTTGATCTTCTGGAAGTAATGTTCCCCGTGATGGTTGTTTAACAATGTCCTGCTTTTGTGTAGGTTGCTCGCCTGGAGTCAGACCTGCCGTATTGCACCTTTTGGGTATAAGCTAACTTAAAAGTTCATATTGCTTCTTATTTATGCCTTCAGCCCTTACTAAATCGTGCGCTATTTCGATTTCTTTTCGGGCTTTTTCGGACTGGTTCCGACCTATGTTTTGCGTGTCTATCCGGCTGCCATCGGCTCTCACTTTTACTGATACAATGTGAATGTGCGGATGCCCGGCATCGAAGTGTTGATATACTAAATAAGGCTGTTCTCCAAAGCCTATTTTTTGCATATAGCTGTCCGCGATGTCTTTTAATTGCTCGTTGGAAAGCTTCTCACTGGGGTCAAAAAGGGTGAGGGCTGTCGGTTGTTTTTGGAACAAAGCTGCGGGGTTGAATAGCTTTCAAATCATGCTTTTTGAGTACTTTACGTACTTTGTAAGCGCTCACCTTGATCCCTCTTCCCTTTAGTTCCGCTAACACTCTTAGCACACCATAGCGCCTGCGATGCTCATGAAAAATACTGATGAGGGTTTGCTCCACTTCTTTTTTCTTTTCATCAGCACAAGCAAACTTCGGTTCTTTCCAGCTATAACAAGCACTGAGGCTCACCCTGAGCACCTGGCACTGACCTTCCACAGGATAACAAGCTGCATGAGCTTCAATAAAACTATACAATTGATTTATGTCTGCCGGCTGAAAATGCCCAAGGCTTTTTTTAAAATATCCCGCTCCATCTCAAGTTCCTCAATGCGCCTGTACAAAGCCTGCTGTTCTTCTGTTACAGTAATAGCGGCAGTGCAGGGAACTGTGCCTGACTGATGCTTCTGACTTCGGCTCTTCCAGCGGTAAATCAGGTTTTCTCCAACACCGAGACTTTGCGCAACCTCGCTTACCGGACGACCATTGAAAACCATTTTCAATACTTCTTCTTTGAATGAAGCATCATACTTGCGGCGCTTTGCACCTGTACTTTTCTCTTTCATTTGAATTGCTATACTTCTCGCCCTTTAATATTGTGCAATGCTGACTAAACTAAAAAAAGTAAGCACCTTTGAAATACCACTTCCAAAAGATGCTTACAAAATTAGAAATCAGTTCCGAAGAACTTGCAAGGCTAAACTACGAAAGATATCATTATCCTTGCCCTTTAGTTCAAAAAAGATTGCACAGCATTTATATAAAAGCAATAAGCGGTCTTAGTAATGAAGATGTTGGAAACTTAACCGATGCGCATCGCAATAGTATTAGCGAATGGATGAAGGTTTATCAGCAAGAGGGCATTGATGCACTGCTGAAGATGAACTATGGCACCAATAAAAGTTTAATGGAAAGTCATGCAGCTAACATTGGTGAATTATTTACCAAAGAA
>JAABUT010000891.1_pt1 | contig 39970 bp, 42 predicted proteins | sample 5559281 | NCBI WGS metagenome assembly JAABUT01 (sample SAMN10711880, study PRJNA513359) | rock metagenome | isolation source: Antarctica rocks | place: Antarctica: Victoria Land, Ricker Hills nord | collected 2016-01-04 | reverse complement strand
ACCATCTCCAGGTACGGCTCGATCTCGTCATAGGCGTCGGCGAAGAGCCGGTCGCTGACCGGCTCACCGTCCAGCACGATGCGCTCGGTGATGGACGACAGGTGCGGGCTGGTGTAGCGGCCGGTGCGAAGGCCGAAGGCCCGCAGCAGCTCGTCGATCATCCGGGCGGTCGAGGTCTTGCCGTTGGTGCCGGTGACGTGGATCGCCCGGTACATCCGCTGTGGCTCGCCGAGCACGTCCATCAACTGCTCGATCCGCTGCCGTGACGGCCCGATCTTGGCCTCACCCCAGCGAGCGAGCAGTTTCGCCTCGACCTCGCGACGCCGCTCGCTGTCTTGCTGCTTGCTCGTCTTCGAGGTCGGCGCTGCATCGGTCACCCTCTGAATCCTACGGACGCCGGCACCCGGGGCGCGCGGAGCCCGCCGGCTGTCATGCTCGGCCCGCTTCGACCGTCCCGGCGCCTGCACTCCCGGCGCCTGCACTCCCGGCGCCTGCACTCCCGGCGAGCGGCACCACGGTGTAGGACACCCGTACTCGGCGCGCACCGGCCGGCGCGTGCTCGTGCTGGCGGCGCTGGAAGTCCAGCAGCAGCTCCGACATCTCGGCCGCGAGCTGCTTGGCCTCGGCCTGGTTGAGCCAGAATGCCGAACTCCGTACTGTCAGCGCCTCGTACCAGGCCGCGGACATCTCGTTCTGGCTGCCGATGCAGCGCAGCGCCTCTTCCCGCTGCCGGTCGAGCAGGTTCGCCACCAGCACCGCCTCGCCGGCGGCGGACGCGCGCGGCTCCGCCGAGTCGACGGTCAGCAGCTCACCTGCCGCCTCCCACGGGCGCTCTCTGCCGTCACCCGTCGCGGCGGAGCGGCGGATGATCCCCCACTTCTCCAGAGCGCGCAGGTGGTAGCTCATGGCGCTCGCGCTCAGGCCCGCGATGTCGGCGCACTCGGTGGCGGTGAGCTTGCGCCCGGCGAAGAACTCGTCGATGACAGCCAGCCGTGCCGGATGTGCCAGGGCCTTGATGGCCCGAGGGTCGCGGAGCACCACCACGTGCTGATCGCTCGGCTTCTGCGCAGGAAAGGGTGCGGTGGCCATATGCTCAGCGTAAGGGCGGGCGGGTGATCCGGTGTGGGCAAAGCGCCCGCTATGGAACTGGAAAAATCGGCTCGCCGCTCAGCCCCGCTGCTGCGGGACTGAGCGAGGCGTACAGCGCACCCGGGGTCAGGCTGACTTCTCCCGAGGCGGGTCGAGCTCCGCCCGGGGAACCAGCGTGGGGTAGACGTGCTCCAGCACGGTCTCGGCGGTGATGACCACCTTGGCGACGTCCTCCCGGGAGGGCACCTCGTACATCACCGACAGCAGGACTTCTTCCATGATGGCGCGCAGGCCACGGGCTCCGGTGCCCCGCTTGACCGCCTGATCCGCGATGGCCTCGAGCGCGTCGTCGGCGAACTCGAGTTCCACGCCGTCGAGCTCGAACAGCCGCGCGTACTGCTTGACCAGGGCGTTCTTCGGCTCGGTCAGGATCTCGATGAGCGCGGCCCGGTCCAACGGGCGGACGGTGGTGATCACCGGCAGCCGTCCGATGAACTCCGGGATCAGGCCGAACTTCATCAGGTCCTCTGGCATGACCTCGGCGAAGCCGTCCTTGGTGTCCAGCTCGAACTTGGTCTTCAGCTCGGCACCGAAGCCCAGGCCCTTCTTGCCGACCCTGCCCTCGATGAGCTTGTCGAGTCCCGCGAACGCGCCGCCGACGATGAACAGCACGTTGGTGGTGTCGATCTGGATGAACTCCTGGTGCGGGTGCTTCCGGCCGCCTTGGGGTGGCACCGCGGCCGAGGTGCCCTCGAGGATCTTGAGCAGCGCCTGCTGCACACCTTCACCGGAGACGTCGCGGGTGATCGAGGGGTTCTCGGACTTGCGGGCGATCTTGTCGACCTCGTCGATGTAGATGATGCCCGTCTCGGCACGCTTGACGTCGTAGTCCGCTGCCTGGATCAGCTTCAGCAGGATGTTTTCGACATCCTCGCCGACGTAGCCGGCCTCGGTCAGCGCCGTCGCGTCCGCGATGGCGAACGGGACATTGAGCATGCGGGCCAGCGTCTGGGCGAGCAGCGTCTTGCCAGAGCCGGTCGGACCGAGCAGCAGGATGTTCGACTTGGCGAGCTCGACGTTGGAGTCCGACCGCTTGCCGCTGTTCTCACCGCCTGCCTGGACCCGCTTGTAGTGGTTGTAGACGGCCACGGCCAGGGTCCGCTTCGCCTGCTCCTGGCCGACCACATAGGAGTTCAGGAACTCACAGATCTCACTCGGCTTGGGCAGCTCGTCGAAGCTGAACTCGGTGTTCTCCGACAGTTCCTCTTCGATGATCTCGTTGCACAGGTCGATGCACTCGTCGCAGATGTACACCCCAGGACCCGCGATCAGCTTCTTGACCTGCTTCTGGCTCTTTCCACAGAAAGAACACTTCAACAGGTCACCACCGTCACCTACACGTGCCACCTGAGAAATCCCCTCACTAGGCATTCCTGCCCTACAGTCGACGCCGTCACTGTGCCGCGTCGGCATTGAATCCCTGCTGCTGCCAGCCGGCTCGGGCTCGATATGACCGGCACGCGGCAACGATGTTGCGAAACGCTACCCCGTGCTGGTCGAGATGTCTCACCCATAGCCGCGTGTTCGGCGGACCGGCGAGTAACCGCACTGTTGATCGCGTGGGCCACCCGCCGGCCCAGCAGCCGTCCGGTGGGACAGCCACTCAGTCGTTGACGACCTTGCGGGTGGTGATGACCGAGTCGACGATGCCGTATGCCTGGGCCTGGTCCGCCGTCAGGATGCGGTCACGCTCGATGTCCAGCTTCACCTGGTCCACGGTCTGGCCGGTGTGGGCGGCCAGGATCTCTTCGAGCTGCCCACGCATGCGCAGGATCTCGTTGGCCTGGATCTCGAGGTCCGTCACCTGGCCCGAGCCCTCACCGGAGGGCTGGTGGATCAGAACGCGTGAGTGCTCGAGGGCGAAGCGCTTGCCCTTGGTGCCCGCGGCGAGCAGCACCGCGGCCGCCGATGCCGCCTGGCCCATGCAGTACGTCTGGATCTCGGGACGTACATAGCTCATCGTGTCGTAGATCGCGGTGAGCGCGGTGAACGAGCCACCGGGCGAGTTGATGTAGATGAGGATGTCGCGATCCGGGTCCGTCGACTCCAGGCAGATCAGCTGCGCGATGACGTCGTTGGCGACCACATCGTCGATCGGCGCGCCGAGGAAGATGATGCGCTCCTCGAACAGCTTGTTGTACGGGTTGGATTCCTTCATGCCGTAGTTCGTCCGCTCGACGAACGACGGCAGGACGTAGCGGCTGGAGGGCAACTGCGGGGCGCTGGCCGCGCCACCGGATGAGGCCCAGCCGGCGCTACCGGGGGTATAAAGATCGCTCATGTTCGTGTGTCTCCCTTACTCCGGCGCCGGGGCAGAGCCGTCGCTCATCTGGGCAACCCGGCTCACCACGTGGTCGACGAAGCCGTAGTCGAGTGCCTGCTGAGCGGTGAACCAGCGGTCCCGCTCGGAATCCGCGCGAATCTGCTCTTCGGTCTGGCCGGTGTGCTCGGCGATGAGCTTGGCCATCTCGGCCTTGGTCAGCTTGAACTGCTCCGCCTGGATCGCGATGTCGGAGGCGGTGCCACCGATGCCGGCGGACGGCTGGTGCATCATTATCCGCGCGTGCGGCAGGGCGTAACGCTTGCCTCGCTCTCCGGCGGAAAGCAGGAACTGCCCCATCGAGGCGGCCATTCCCAGCGCGTACGTGGCGACGTCGCACTCGACGAACTGCATGGTGTCGAAGATGGCCATGCCGGCGGTGACGGATCCACCGGGCGAGTTGATGTAGAGGTTGATGTCGCGACTCGAGTCCTCGGCCGACAGCAGCAGCAGCTGGGCGCAGAGCTGGTTGGCGATGGTGTCGTCGACAACCTGGCCCAGGAAGATGATCCGGTCGCGGAGCAGGCGGTCATAGATCGAGTCGTTGAGGTTCATGCCAGCGCCGGCACTACGCGCCTCGATGATCCGGATCGGTTCCGGCGCAGCGCTGGCCTGCGGGCTGGTAAACCCAGCGTCGAATCGGCGCTGGTGGTCAGAGGAGCTCACTGGCATTTCCTTCCCAAGAAGTGTGGATCTACTTCGACCCTAACGGCACGGGCGGGCCTGGGAGTCCCAGACCCGCCCGCGTTCGCTCAGGGCATCAAAGGCCTACAAGGCCGCTTCCGGTGCCGTCACGCCCTGCCGTCATGGGCCCCGCGGCAGCTTCGCCTACCGGCTTCGCGCTGGCGTTACCCGCCGCCTTGCGCCTGACGGGCCGACGGCCCTGCGCCTGACGGACCGCCGAGGTCGCGAGGTTTACTCGCTGTCGCGGCTGGCCACCTGGTCCGTGCTGGCCACCTGGTCCGTGCTGGCGGTCTGGTCCGTGCTGGCGGTCTGGTCCGTGCTGGCCGACTCGTCAGCGTCGTCGACGACTTCGATGTCATCGAAGTCGTCGAGATCGGCCACGGCGTCGTCCAGCTGCTCCAGCTCAGCCTGTCCCTCGGGCGTCGCCAGCGCGGACAGGTCAACCTCGTTGCCGGACTGATCGGTGACATTGGCCGCTTCGAGCACCGTTGCCAGCGCCTTGTTCCGCCGGACGTCGGCCACCAGCGCGCCGATGTTGCCGGCCTGCACGATCTGGTCGGCGAACTCCTGCGGCGCCATGTTGTAGCGCTGTGCCTGCCGCACGATGTACTCGGTCAGCTCGGCGTCGGACACCGACACGGCCTCGGCGTCGGCGATGGAATCCAGGACGAACTGGGTCTTGACCGACTTCTCGGCGACCTCGCGGAGTTCGGCGGTGAACTCGTCCTTGGTCTTGCCCTCTGTCTGCAGGTAGTTCTCGAACGCCGCGTCGTCGTGGCCCAGCTGGTGCACCACATCGTGCTCGCGCCACTCGATCTCGGCCTGTACCGAGGACTCCGGCAACGGTACCTCGGTCTGCTCGACGAGCAGCTCCAGGACCTTGTCACGGGCCTCGGCGCCTTGGCCCAGGACCTTCACGCGGTCCAGCCGGATCCGTAGGTCGGCCTTGAGCTCGTCCACGGTGTCGAACTCGGACGCGAGCTGGGCGAACTCGTCGTCTACCTCGGGCAGCTCGCGCTCCTTCACCGAGTTCACCACGACGTTGATCTGGGCGTCCGAGCCGGCGTGGTCGCCGAAGGCGAGTTGGGAGGCGAACTCCGCGGTGTCGCCGGCGGACTTGCCGAGGATCGCGTCGTCCAGGCCCTCGATCAGGTTGCCGGAGCCGACCTCGTAGGACAGCCCCTGAGCCGACCCGCCCTCGACCGGCTCGCCGTCCACGGTCGCGTTGAGGTCGATCGAGACGAAGTCGCCGGTCTGGACCGGGCGGTCGACGCTGTTGAGGGTGCCGAACCGGGCGCGGAGCTCGTCCAGCTGCTCCGTCAGCTCGTCGTCGGTGACGACGGCGTCCTCGACGGTGACGGCCAGGTTGTCGTAGGCGGGGACGGTGATGTCGGGGCGGACGTCGACCTCGGCGGTGAACGCGATGTGGTCGTTGTCCTCCAGCGTGGTCACCTCGATGTCGGGCTGACCGAGGGCCTTGACGCCGGTTTCGCGGACCGCGTCGGAGTACGCCTTGGGCAGCGCCTTGTTGATCGCCTCTTCGAGAACGGCCGAGCGTCCGACGCGCTGGTCGATGATGCGGGCCGGAACCTTGCCCGGCCGGAACCCAGGAACGCGAACCTGTGAGCCGATCGCCTTGTAGGCCTCGTCCAAGCTGGACTTCAGCTCGTCGAAGGGCACCTCGACGGCGAGCTTCACACGGGTTGGGCTCAGGGTCTCGACGCTGCTCTTCACGGTGTGCTCTTCGCTCCTCTGCGACGAACTTAAATTCGCGGTATTCGGCGGTGGCGCCTGTCGTAATCAGCCGCCGCGGCGCGGTCGACCTTCGTGCACCTCTACGGAAAAGTTCTGCTCAGTTCTGCCAGTCGGGGTGACAGGATTTGAACCTGCGGCCCCTCGCTCCCAAAGCGAGTGCGCTACCAAGCTGCGCTACACCCCGATACCCGTATCGCCACGCTCCGCGAACGACACACGTACCGAGGGGCAAGTGTACGGGTGCGTGAGCGTCGTACCTTCACACGCTAGGCTGTCATCGCACCTCACGAGCGGCCCAGGTACGTTCAGGGTATCGGGTTGTTCGCGAGTCTTGCGGGTGTAGCTCAATGGTAGAGTCTCAGTCTTCCAAACTGATTGTGCGGGTTCGATTCCCGTCACCCGCTCGTCCCAGCCGCTCGCCCCGGCAACCGATATGCTCTCGGGCCGCCATAGCGACCGCACGGCATACCAACCTGCCAGGACACGGCACGGACCAGCCGGAAGTTACCGGGCCGCCAGTAGTCGCCGGGTGGCCGCCAGCGCCGGCGCCGGATCGCTGAGTTTCACCACGCTGTGCGCCGCGCCGACTCCCGCGCACAGAGCGCCGGCAACGTCGCGCAGCCGTGAGCCGCGCCGTTCCACCAGTGCTCGGCGGACGTCCCCCTCGAGCCACGAGTACCGAACCCCGGGCCGCACCGGCCTGGCCGACCCGGCGTCCAGGCCCCGGTCGGTGGCCAGCGCCGCCCACACCGCCGGCAGGTTCGCGCCGGCCTTCACCGCCAGCGCGAGCGAGCCGTAGAAACGCCCGTTCAGGTCTATCAGGCGCGGCACCCCGTCGGCGGGCACCAGGAACTGCAACTGGGCCAGGCCGAACCACCCCAGGTGCGCGAACAGCGCCGCGGCCCGTCGCGCGATCTCGTCCTCGACGGGCACGCTGACCGCCCGGCAGCTTGCGCCGGCGTCCGGCGGCCAGACCCGCGAGGCGACCTGCATGGAGTGGGCGGCCACCCGCTCCCCTCCCCTGGTCGCCACGGCGGAGTACGCCATCAGCCGGCCCTGCACGAATTCCTGCAGCTCCGCCTCACCGCCCACCGCGGCGATCTCGGCGACCCGGCGGCGCGCGGCTGTCGCGCCGAGCACCACGGCGGTGTCGATCCGCGGCGGCGCCCCGGAGTGGCCGGGCCGGGCATGCAGTCGCGCCTTCACCACGAGCGGCTGCTCCTCGTCCACGCAGGATGAGAGGTCGAGCGTCGCGGGAACGGCGAAGCCCACGGTGGCAGCGGCCACCGCCAGCCGGGACTTGTCCAGCGCGCCGAGCACGGCGTCGTGGGGGGCGTGCGGCACCACCGCCGGAATGGCCGACCGGTGCTCGGACAGCGCCAGCACCTCTGCCTCGCCACCGCCGAAGACGACCTCGTAGCCGCCTTGGCCGACCGCTTCCACGACGGCCGCCACAAACCCGGTCGGGTTCTCGTGCGCCGCCGGAACGACGTGACGTCGTGCGCAGTGCCGCGACGAGGACGCGAGTCCACGGCCCCGGGACGTTCCGACGCCGACCTGCCAGCCGGCCGCGGAGAGCGCCCGCACGGCCGTCAACGTCCCCCGGCTGAATCCTTGCTCGACCACTAACGCGCGCACCGGGCCCCCCTCGCCACGGATGGCGCGCGGACCCGGTGCGGTTCACAGGAGCTGTCGCGTCGCCTCGAACAGTAAACGTGACACCCAGCAAAGCAGCTACTGGTGAAGCCGGCACGAACGCCAGCCGACCAGCGGGGGTGGTCAGCGAGACCGTCGGATGTCCGGACGGCAATGGCGCAGCGCCACCCGGACGAACGCCGCCACGATCTCGTCCACCGCCGCGGCGCACTCGGCGCACCGGGCACTCTCGGACGGGGTAGCCCATCCCCGTACGGCCGCCGGAAAGGCGACCCGCGGCTCCTGGCCCGCGTGCGCGGCCAGGGTTGCCGTCTCGAGCCCGTACGCGTGCTCGAGCACGGCAACCCGCGCGGTATCGCGGTGCGGATCGATATCCGCACCGCGATACTCGATCGCGACCACGAAGGGCTGCATCACGGTCGTCGCCACTTCAGCGCACGCAGGCTAGCCGGCAGCGACCGTCAGGACCGCAGCGACGAGCGGCTGCCGACCTTGAGCCAGATCAGCAGCACGATGATCGCGCCGATGATCGAGCCGATGATGCCGGACGGCTGGAAGAACCCGTTGTGGGAGTCCTTGTGGAAGATCAGGTACCCCAGAAAGCCGCCGATGAACGAGCCGATGATGCCGATCAGGATCGTCATCGGAATGGACAGGTCCTGCTTACCCGGTACGACCAGCCGAGCAATCGCGCCGGCGATCAGGCCGATGACGATCAGGCTGATGATGAGACCGATCATGGTGTCCTCCTACGCACTGTGTCGCACTGTGTCGCGATGTGTCGCGGTGTGTTGCGGGTCAGCGCTGGTCGGTGCCGGCGTCGGTCTCGACCTGGTCGATCTGCTCCTTGCGCACCTGCTCGGAGACGGTCTGGTTCTCGGTGACGGTCTCGGTGGTCAGGCGTACCCGCTCGACCGGCACGGTCTCTTTCTGGACCACGGGGCGCTCGGCGTGCAGCGTGACCTCGTGCTCCTCTTCGGTGAGGTCGCCACCGGCCATGGCCTGCGCCCGGTTGGCCTCGGTGATCGGCTCGCGCTCGATGCGAACCTCTTCGTGGCTGACCGGAACCGTGGTCGTGACGTTCTCGGTGACGATGTACTTGCGCAGCCGGGCCCGACCGGTCTCGACCTGCTGGGTGCCCACGCGGAGGCGCTCCTCGGAGCGGGTCATGGCGTCGTCGGTGTTGGGGCCGGAGGTGTCGTGGCCCGGTGAACCGGCGTATTCGGCGTTGCCCGTGGTGGTCTGGACCTGCTCGCCGAGGTAACCGTTGTAGTACTGGAAGAGCGCGTCGACCTCGGACTCCTCGAGGTGACCGTCGTTCTCCACGTTAGGGGCGTCCTTGACCATGTTCTTGGTCACGGCGAGTACGAGCTGGTCGCCCTCCACCCGCGAGCCGTACAGCGGCGCGAAGGACTCCTTGGAGCCGAACAGGCCGGTGCTGACGGTGACCCACTGAGGCTGGCCGGTGCGGTCGTCCAGATAGATCTGGCCGATGCGACCGATCTTGGCGCCCTCGGCGTCCACAGCGTTCTGGCCGATGACGTTCTGCAACTGCTCTGGTGTGGTCATGCTGATCTCCTTGATAGCTGGTGCGGGTTGGTTGCCTGCGACCGTGGAACGGCCGCGGTTGGGTGGGACGGTTCGCGGTTGGGTGGGACGGTTCGCGGTCAGTGCCGGTGACGGGTCAGCGCTGTCCGGGAGCGGACGCGCCACCGTGGTTGCCGGACCGTCCGGACGTGGAAGATTGGCCGGCTGCCTGGCGCGCCTGCTCGCGCACGCCGGGGGCATTGCGGGCAGCGGCGGCGATCCGGGGCTTCTCTTCGTCGTAACGGGCGGCCGTGGCTTCCCAGCGGGAGGACATGGTGCGGACTCCGCCACCGCCGACGGCGACGATGATCACGCCGACCACTGCGGCGAGCACTGCGTAGAGCACCGCGTCGACCACCCGGGTGGCGATGTGCAGCTGGTCCAGCGCCGCGACGACGCCCAGCGCCAGGATCAGGCCGGACGCGGAGTTGGCCAGCACCCGGCCGTAGGGAAGGCCGGACAGGCTGCCCTGGATCAGGGTCTTCACCGCGGCGGCCACCGCCGAGGCGATGACGACGATCAGGATGGCCACGAACACCAGCGGCAGGTACGCGATGACGGCGTGCAGGTAGTCACTGATCGGGTTGGGACCGAAGACCCCGAACGCGGTCGACAGCACGAACAGCATGATGGCGTAGAAGACCAGCTTGGCGAGGATGTCGGAGGCGTCGTACTGGCTGCTCTCCAGCGCCTTGCGGATGCCGCCGCGCTCGACCGCCCGGTCGAAACCGACCTTGGTGAGCACTCGCGACAGGATCTTGGTGACGGCCTTGGCGACGAAGTATCCGACGACCAGGATCAGCAGAAAGATCACGAGCTTCGGGATGAAGGTGGCCACATTGGACCAGGCGTTCTCCACGCCCCTTTGATAATTGATGGCTTCGACCATGTTGGGATGTCTCTCTCTGAGGCTGACCGGCCCGCATTCGGGGTCGGCGGCGCCTGACGGCCCACGGTGTCGGGACCGTCACGCGAAAGATGGAGCGTCAGGAGACGCCGGACGGATCAGCCGACCCGGCTGGCCTGACGGTCGGTCACGTTGAGATCCAGGCGGACCGGCAGTTCCGGGTCAGCCATCGCCTGACGGGCGTGGCCGATGGCCTGGCTCTCGATCCGACGACGCAGGCTCGGTAAGTCGGCGGAGTCGTGCAGGGTGGCGCCCACGACGAGCGTCGGCCTCGTTGCGTCGCCGATCAGCCGCGCTCGCGCCGAGTGGACGCCGGCGTAGCCGCCGATCTCTTCCGAAACCGCGTCCGTGAGCGCCCCCGGCGCCAGGGTGGTGCGACCGGCCGAACGGTTTCCGGTCATCGTCAGGTCGCTGGCCCGGTCGGTGGAGAACAGCAGGACCAGCAGCCACCGCAGTGCCAGCAGCGCCAGAATCGCCGCGGCCACGGCGATGACGGGCCAGAGCCAGTCACCATGATCGGAGAAGTAGGCCCCTACACGGTTGGACAGCAGGCCCCCGTGCTTGGTGACCGAGCCGAAGGCTCCGAAGCCCGCGAGTGCGCCGATCACTCCGGCAGCCAGCAGCAGGATCGCCAGCAGCAGCGCGGCGGCCCGGTTGGTGCGGTCGGCGTGCATCAGCGGCTCCTTGTGCTCACGCGGACGGACAGCGACGGCGCCGGGTCCAGTTCGAGGGCGTCCAGCCGTTGCTGGGCCGCGGTAGTGACCGGCTCGCGCAGGCTCTCGGCCGTGAACGGCTGCAGACCCGCGGTCGTGGCCGAAACCTTGACCCTGCGACGCTTGACCGTCACGTCGGCATGGTTTATCCCGTCCACCTTCGCCACCGCGGACCGGACCGTGCCGGCCACGCCACGCCGGGCGTAGGCCGAGTCGACGTCGGTGGAGGTGGTGCGAAGCCTGGACGGCCGGCTGGGCTTGAGTTCGGCGAGCAACAGGATCAGGCCGAGGACGGCCAGCGCGATGCACGCCACCCGGACGCTGCCCTGCTGCCACTGGGTGCGGTGTGCCCAGTGGTAGGCAGGGTGCCAGTGCACGATCGCCGGGGCCTTGCCCAACCGATCGGCGATCACCTCGACTACCAAGAGGACACCGATCACGATCAACGCGACGCTGATCAGGGCAGCCAGCAGCCGATTGAAGAGTCTCATCAGTTCTGTCCTTCCTGCTCAGCGAACACGGGGCGGCGGGGCTAGGTGGGTGACGAGGCCGGTCACGGCGATGGTGACCTCGGCGACGTTCAGCCCGGTCAGCTCGGTGACCCGGGATCGCACGCTCTCGCGTACGGCCTCGGCGGTGCCGGGCACCGACGCGCCCCAGCGCACGCTGATGTGCAGGTCGAGCAGAGCCACCGAGCCGTCCACGTGGGCGCTCGCCTTGGGCAGTTCCTGCAGGCTGCTTTCCCGGCCGAGTCCGCCGGCCTTGCCCAGCGACCGGCCGAGCACCCGAGGTGCGGCCGCGCCGGCGTCGGGGACATCCAGAGCCGCGCGCGAGGCGATCTTGGCGACCACCGAATCGTTGATGGTCAGCGTGCCGAGCTCACCCCGCCCGGGCACCGCGGGCTGTTGCGAGGACTCGCCAGGTCGCGGTTGGCCCGCATCACTGATCATTGCGGTCATCGCTGATCGCGGCGGCCGGAGAGCTGGCTCAGGTCGAGGTCACCGTCGAGGACCTTCGCCACGACGAAACCAATGACAGCGAACAGGGCGACGATCAGCATCTGCCCGAAACTGCCGAATGCCAGGGCGAACCCGAGCGCGAGACCGATCAGGATGCCGAGCGTGGTGCGGGTCATGTCATCTCACAATCTGCAAGTGTTTCCACGTTCACGATTTTCCTCCTGGCAACGGACCTGCACAGCGAGGCGGCTGCTTACCGGACCCGCCGCCGCTGCCTGAGCCGGTGGCGCCTGGTGATGCCTCGGACGGCCCGGCTGACCAGGCTTACCGGCCAGCGCGGGGTCGCCACGACGAAGACCCGAGGTGGTGGCTCGCCCACTGCCTGGGCGGATGGAGCGTCGAAGCGGCGCAAGCCGACTATGAATTCGTCGGGGTCTCCGCCGCGGTCGGGATGGTGGTTGCGGACGAACTCCCGACGCTCGGCTTTACGCCGGCGCTCGGATTCGTCCATGTCTCCACACTCCCACCAGTAGGAAGCGGTGGCGGCATGGAGGTGCTTGGGATGCCTGAGGTGCTTGGGGTCAGGACCGCCGACTCGGCGGGATCGGCGACATCAGCGAGGGCGACATCCACGACCCGGATACCCACCAGGGGCGCGAGTGCGGCCCGGATCTCACTCGCCACCTCGGCGACCGGCACGTTCCACCTGCCGCGCACCTGAACGGTGACCCGGTCCGGCTCGACTCGCAGCCCGGCGATCTGCCGACCCGGCAGGTAGGTCGCGACACTGGCGAGCCTGCCGGCGGCGAGGTCATCAACCCCTGAGCAGGCCCGCACCGCCGCGGCGACGCTGTCGATGTCGACTTCGGCGCCATCCCTGACGGCTACCGGGTTGCTGCTCATGACACGCGCGACGGGGTCTCCTGCTGCTGGTCGTCGTCCGAGGGTAGGTAGACGTCGTCGACGTTGATGTTGACCTCCACCACCTCGAGTCCGGTCATCCGCTCGACCGACTGCTTGACGTTGCGCTGGATGCTCCGGCCGAGATCAGCGATCGACACGCCGTACTCCACCACGATGTCGAGATCGATCGCGGCCTGCGTCTCACCCACCTCGACGCCGACGCCCTGGGCGACATTGGGACCCGAGCTGCCCGGGATGCGCTCACGCAGGGCGCCGAATGCACGGTTGGGGCTGGTTCCCATCGAGTGCACGCCGCTGATCTCACGGCAGGCCATTCCGGCGATCTTCTGGACCACGCCTTGCGCGACGCTGATCTTTCCCTCGTCGGTCGCCAGCCGGTCAGGTGCCGCGGAGCCCGCTGAGGAGCTCGACACCGCGGAACTCGATCCGGGTGGGTTCTTGCTCAGTGTGGTGCTGGATTCAGTCATTGAGAGTGATCTCCTGAACTGCGTCTGTGCCGGGCGGGCGGGCGCAAAAGCGGAACACGCACCGAAGCGCCGGCTGTGAGGATGTGCATGTTGTTGTGCAGGGTCCTCTGCACAGTAAGACACCGCCCGTTGGAAAAGATCGCACACCAGTTTCCGAAGTTTCGACCGTTACTCGCTCCGACCCGGTCGCGGCTCGTCGGCACCGCGCCCGAGCGGGGGAACGGAGCGTCGGCGGCGCAAGTTACGCTGCCACTCGGCGGGGGCCGACCTCGCCCACGACGAAGGGGACGCGTTGGAGCACGAGGTCGATGACGACTACCTCGTCCAGCGCGCGCAAGAGGGCTACCTCGACGCCTACGCCGAGCTCGTCAGCCGACACGCGCCGCTCGCCTACCGGGTCGCGCTGCGCATCGTCGGTGACCATCACGACGCCGAGGACGTGGCTCAGGAGGCGCTGGTCGCCGCGTGGCAGCAGTTGCCGCGGTTCCGGGGCGAGTCCGCCTACTCGACGTGGCTGTACCGCATCGTCACCCGCCGAGCGCTGAATCGAATCCAACGCGATCGCCGCCCGGACTCCCTGGACCTGCTTGCCGACCAGCCGGACGAGTCCAACGAGCCGGCCCGGACTCTGGAGCGCGACCTGACCACGGACGCGGTGAGCAACGCGGTGCAGGCGCTTCCGCCGGCCCAGCGAATAGTGGTGGTCCTGCACCACCTGGAGGGCCTGCCGTACGCCGAGGTCGCCGCGATCACCGGCTCCAGCGTCGCGGCCGTGCGCAGCCATCTCTTCCGTGCGCGGCGCACACTGGGAACAGCTCTAGCGGAGTGGAGGTGAGCAGCCGATCATGAGTGACCCGACAGCGGGCTCCGGCGCGCTCCGCGATCTGCTCCGTCATGGGTCGCGCGAACTGGCCTGCGGAGCCTCCGTCGACGAACTGCTGGAGCAGGTGGCTGACGGGCAGGGTGACCAGCTCACCGCCCACCAGCAGCAGTGCCCGCACTGCGGAGCCGCGCTGGCGGAGTTCCGCCAGCTCTGGGCGCCGGTGCACGAGTACGCCCGCGCGCCGGTGCACACGCCGGCGCGCCTGAAGAACTCCGTGATGAAGCAGGTCGACAAGCTGGTGCAGGACGTCTGGTACACCCTGCAGCTCACCGAGGGCGGTTCCATCCGGATCGCGGCCAGAGTCGTCGCGGCGGTCGCCCGTGAAACCGCCGCGCTGGTCCCCGGAGTCCGCGTCGCGCTGGGCCGTACGACCGACTCGCGAATCGCCGCGCTGGTCGCCAAGGCGACTCACCGGCACCGGCACCCGTACGCCGCGGTCGGGGTGCTGGGCCGCACCGCCGTGGTCGAACTTGCCGTGGCCGTGACCTACGGCGACCCCGCGCACCAGGTGGCGCACGAGGTGCAGCGCCGGGTGATGGCCGAACTCCAGCAGAAGATCGGTCTGCAGACGGTCACCGTCAACGTGATCGTGGACGACGTGCTGCCCCGGCCCGCCAGCTAGTCCGCTCGAGCAGCCGGCCCCACACACCCGATGTGCCAGCCGCCGATCCGGCCCGGGTGGAGCGCGCGCTCAGGCTTTGACGGGCCGCCGCGGTTCGGCCAGCAGGTAAAAACCAGCGGTAAGAGTTCGGTGTGGCGGGTACTGCGCCGGGGCCGACGACCTGAGAGAATCGACGGGATCAGGGGTCGCTGGCCGACCTGGCCAGCCTGGCCAGCCTGGCCACGCAGCTGGAACCTCGCGGCCGAGCTCGGTCGCGAGGCGAACACCGGATCGGGAGGGGACCGCCCTCGACTACGAGAGCGATCCAGACAATGTTCCAAGAGGACCTGAGCGGGCGCAACGGCGCCGTGGCCACCCGGCCCGCCGCCGTTGTCGCGCCTGCACCGATGCCGGTGGTACGGCGACCGCGAGTGATCGGCGAGATCGTCGTGGTGCTGCTCCTGCTGCGCGCGTACGACCTCGTGCGGACCCATGCCGAGGTTCGCCAGCAGGCCGCCCTGCGACATGGCCAGTTCCTGCTCGACGTGGAGCGCCGGCTGCACGTCGATATGGAGCGGGTGCTCAACGGCTGGGCGGTCCGGCACGCCGACGTGTCCCTGCTGGCCAGCTACTGGTACCAGTTCGCGCACGTCTCGGTGACGCTCAGCGTGCTGGTCTGGTGTTGGTGGCGGCGGCCTGCCAGTTATCGTCGGGTCCGCAACGCGCTGGTACTGACCAACGTCTTCGGCTTGGCGATTTTTCTCTGCTATCCGGCCGCCCCGCCCCGTTTCCTGCCCGGCGGCGGGTTCATCGATGCCGTCGCCAATGCCGGGTTCGGCACCTCGCACGGCGGTCCGGTGACAGCTGACCAGTACGGCGCCTTTCCCTCGCTGCACCTGGCCTGGGCGGTCTGGACGGCACTGGTCGCCTACCGGCTGGCAGGTCCGATCAGGCTGCCCGGCGCCCGTCGGTCGATCTCGCCGCGGTGGGCCTGGCTGTGCTATCCACTGATTACCGCGACGGTGGTGGTGGTGACCGCGAACCACTACCTGCTCGACGTGCTGACCGGTGGCCTGATCGCCGTGCTGACGCTCGCCATCGCCCATCGCTTTCCCCGGCGGGCCACCGGCCCGTACGCCCGTCCGGGGCGGGGCTGGGCCGCGGAGTCGGACGGCACGCCATCGCCGTTGCCATGCCGACTGCTGCCCGCGGTGGACCTGGCCCGCTGGCCGCACCGGCTGACGGCCCTGGTGCGCTCGCTGGCCCGGCTCAGCCACCTCGCCCAGACCCGGCAGCTGTGGCACGATCGACAGCTTGCGCGACTGCGCGAACTGCTGCGCCGATCCACCTCGCAGCTGCCGCGGTGAGGGCATCTACCGCAACCTCACGCTCGTCCCGTCGCCGGAAGGGCAAGTGCGGCCGTCAGCACCAGTGGCGCAGCCTGCTCGCTGACCCGGCCGGAATCATGGTGGTGCAAAACCCTCTCCGGGCTGCGAAGATAACCGGATGAGCGCAGCGGAAAATGCCGGCGCGCGGGGCCGGCGTCGCGGTCAACGGCAGGCCGGACCGCCCGCTGCCGCCGGTCCGGCGGAAACCAACGAAAGCCCTAAAACCGGCGAGGCGGCGGAGAGAGGCGAGGCGGCGGAGACGAGCAAGACCCTCACCCGCCAGCACGGCGGAGCGGGCCAGGGCCAGCAGCGCGGCCGAGGCAAGGCCAACTCGAATCACGCGGGGCGGCCGCACGGCCGCGACTCCGAGCATGGCTGGCGCGACCTCGCGGGCAATACGCCGTCCCAGGTCGGGGTGCAGGGAGCGCTGCGCGTCCGGGATGTGGCCCGGCCACGGCCCGAAGATGTGGCCGCCGCTGAGCGGGACGTCGTGGTCGTCCGACGGCAGTGGCAGCCACCCGCCGGTTAGCTGTGACGCCCGCCGCTCAGCTGGACGCCCGCCGGTAGCTGGACAATGCGCCGCTCTGCTCGTACTCGATGAGCATGCCGATCCGGCGGGCGTGCCTGGCTTCCCCCGAGAACGGCGTTGCCAGGAACACGTCGACGATGGCGAACGCGTCCTCCTGCGGATGCATCCGGGCACCGAGACCGAGCACGTTGGCGTCGTTGTGCTGGCGGGCCAGGGTCGCCGTCTCGATGTTGTACCCGAGCGCCGCCCGCACACCGTGGACCTTGTTGGCGGCGATCTGCTCGCCGTTGCCCGACCCGCCCAGCACGATGCCGAGGCTGCCCGGATCGGCCACCACCCGCTGTGCGGCGTCGATGCAGAAGGTCGGGTAGTCGTCCTCGGCGTCGTAGTCGAAGGCGCCGCAGTCGGTCGCCTCGTGCCCGGCCGCCCTGAGCCGCTCCAGCAGCGCGACTTTCAGCTCGAAGCCCGCGTGGTCACTGCCCAGGTAAACGCGCATGCCACTAAGAGTGCCAGCTAACCGGAGGCGGACAATGGCCGGGTGGCTGCTGTATCCGCTCTTTCCGCCGGCGCGCCCTCGGCGTCGAAGATGCTGACCACCTGGACCGTCCAGCCGGTGGCGATCATCCTCGCGGTGGCGGCCCTGACCTGGTACCTGCGCCTGGTACGCGGCGGCAACCGGACAGCCGTCGACCGGACAGCCGTGAACCAGACAGCGGCCAGCGCTGAGAGCGGCTGGCCCCGGCTGCGGACCGCCTCCTTCGTCACCGGTCTGGTCCTGCTGTTGCTGGTGAGTTGCGGCCCCGCGGCGGTCTACGGGCGGACGGTGTACTGGGTGTGGGTGAGCCAGTGCCTGGCGCTGCTGTTGATCGTGCCGTTCCCGCTGATGTGCGGCCAGCCGGTGGAACTCTCCCGGCAGGCACCCGGCGCCGGCCTGGTGGCACGGCTGATCGAGTCGCGGCTGGGCTCTGTCTTCACCTCACCCCTGGTCGGCCCGGCGCTGGTGCCGGTGCTGTGCGTGGCGGCGCTGTTCGGCCCGGTGCCCGGCTGGGTGGCAGAACATGCCGGAGTCAACTGGCTGGTCCAGCTCGCGCTGGTGCTGTTCGGAGCGCTGATCGTGCTGCCGCTGGTGTCGGTCAATGACCGCGCCAGCTCCATCGCGGTGGGTGCCGCCGTCGCGGTCGGCTTCGTGGAGCTGCTGCTCGACGCGGTCCCGGGCATCGTGCTGCGGCTGTCGACCAAGCCGGTGTCGGGCTTCTTCGTCCACCGCTCCAGCTCCGCATTCGCGCCGCCGTGGCTGCATGACCAGCAACTGGGAGGTGCTGTGCTGTGGTGCGTCGCCGAGCTGCTCGACCTGCCGTTCCTGGCGCTGGTGTTCGGGCGGTGGCTGCGCGCCGATGCCCGAGAGGCCCGTGCGGCGGACCGTGAGCTCGATGCCGCCGAGGCTGCACTCGCCCAGCATCGCGCGGCTGGCGAGCTCAGTGCGGTGGCCGAGGCCGAACAGCCTTGGTTCGTGCGTGATCCTCAGCTGCGCGACCGGCTGCGCTGAGCGGGGAGTTCGCTAAGCCTGTTCGGGCATCTCGTCGGCCAACGTGATGGTCACCAACTGCTCTGCCGCCTCGACCAGTTCGACCTCGGCGACCGTACCGGCAGCCTGGACGTCGACCAGGGTGCGCCGAAGGACGGCCAGCACGTCAGCGCTGTCCTGCACGCGCAGCAGCTGAACCGGCCAGCGCATGCCCTTCTTGGCGTCCGTCTTTGCCTTGCGAACATGGCGCAATATCGTCGCCGCGGTGTCGAAGGCCGTCGTCACGCTCTCGTCCAGGCCGCCCAGTTGCGGGGTGAGCGAGTCGGCGGTGGGCCACTCGGCGCGGTGCACCGAGCCCTCTTGCCACCACGCCCACACCTCTTCGGCGACGAACGGAAGCACCGGGGCCAGCAGCCGCTGCAGCACCGAGAGCGCCGCGGCCAACGCCGCCTGCGCCGAGCGGGCACCATCGTCGCTGCCGTAGGACCGGGATTTCACCAGCTCGACGTAGTCGTCGCAGAAGCGCCAGAAGAATTCCTCGGTGATGTCGAGCGCCTGCCGGTAGTCGTAGCGGTCGAACGAGGCCGTGGCCCGGTCGGCCACATCGGCCAGCTGGCGCAGCATGGCGAGGTCGACCGGCTCGGTGACCGCGCCACCCTGCAGGTCTTCCGACACCAGACCGAGGACGAACTTCGACACGTTGAGCAGCTTCACCGCGAGCCGGCGGCCGACCCGCATCTGGCCGCGGTCGACGGCGGTGTCGACGCCCTGACCCGCGCGACAGGCCCAGTAGCGGACGCCGTCGGCACCGAAGTCCGCCACCAGGCTCGCCGGAGTCTCGACGTTGCCCTTGGACTTGGACATCTTCTTGCGGTCCGGGTCCAGGATCCAGCCATTGATGCTGACATTCGCCCAGGGCAGGCAGTCGTGCTGCAGGATGCCGCGCAGCATGGTGGAGAACGTCCAGGTCCGGATGATCTCGGGCCCCTGCGGGCGCAGGTCCATCGGAAAGGTGCGGCCGAACAGGTCGTCGTCCTCGGTCCACCCGCAGACGATCTGCGGGCTGAGGGACGAGGTAGCCCAGGTGTCCATGACGTCGGGGTCACCGGTGAATCCGCCAGGGAGTCCGCGCTGGGACGCGTCGAAACCGATGGGCACGTCGACCTGCGGGTCGACCGGCAGCCGCTCGACCTCGGGGACGATCGGCTCGCTCCAGATCGGCACCCCGTCGGCGTCGATCGGGTACCAGAGCGGTAGCGGCACGCCGAAGAAGCGCTGCCGGCTCACCAGCCAGTCGGTGTTGAGCCCGGCGATCCAGTGCTCCAGCCGGGTCTGCATGAACTCGGGGTGCCAGTTGAGCTCGGCGGCGCCACGCAGCAGCCGGTTGCGGAGCTCGGTGTCCAGCGCGCCGTTGCGGATGTACCACTGGCGGCTGGTGACGATCTCGAGCGGCCGGTCGCCCTTCTCGTAGAACTTGACGTCGTGCTCGATGGGCCGCGGCTCACCGGCGACCAGCGACGCCTCGGTCAGCAGCTCGACGATCCGGGCGCGGGCCTGGGCCGAGGTCTTGCCCGCGAACTCAGCCCACAGCTCCTCGGCACTACTGAAGCTTCCAGCGACGGACGAGAGCCACTCCGGAACCGCCCGTCGCAGCCGGCCGTCCCGGTTGATGATCGAGCGCAGCGGCAGCCGCAGCTCGCGCCACCAGATGACGTCGGTGTTGTCGCCGAAGGTGCACACCATGGCCATGCCGGTGCCCTTGCTGGCGTCGGCCAGCCGATGGGCCAGCACCGGAACGGCAACGTTGAACAGCGGCGTCGTCAGCTCGGTGCCGATCAGGTCGGCGTACCGGGGGTCGTCCGGACTGACCACGACGGCCACGCAGCCGGGCAGCAGTTCCGGACGGGTGGTGTCGATCTCGACGGTGCTGCCGTCCGGGCGTTGGAAGAGCAGCCGGACGTAGGAGCTCTTGACCGGACGGTCCTCGACTTCGGCCTGCGCGACGGCGGTCTGGAAGTCGACGTCCCAGAGGGTGGGGGCCTCGGCGATGTAGGCGTCCTGCTTGGCGACGTTCTGCAGAAAGGCACGCTGGGCGATCCGCCGGCAGCGGTCATCGATGGTGGCGTAGGCGAGGTTCCAGTCGACGGACAGGCCGACGTCGCGGAACACCTGCTCGAAGACCTTCTCGTCAAGCTCGGTCTGTTGGTGGCACAGCTCCAGGAAGTTCGGACGCGAGACGTCGCGCTGCGGCGCCCTGCCCTTGCGGTTCGGATCGGCCTCGATCTTCAGGTCGGGGTCATAGTCCAGGGCGGGATTGCACCGCACACCATAGAGGTTCTGCACCCGGCGCTCGGTCGGCAGGCCGTTGTCGTCCCAGCCGATCGGATAGAAGACCGCGCGGCCGCGCATTCGCCGGAAGCGCGCGATGGCGTCGACCTGCACGTAGCCGAACACGGTGCCCAGGTGCAGCTCACCGCTGACGGTCGGCGGCGGGGTGTCGATCGAGTAGACCTCAGCCCTGCTCTTCGTCCGGTCGAATCGGTAGGTCTCGTCGCGTTGCCAGACTTGGTCCCACTTGGCTTCCAAGCCGTCAACCGTGGGACGGTCGGGGGCAGTTGTCACCGCGCAAGCATACCGACAGCACAGGCGCCCCGAACGCCACCGGTTGAGCGCTCATCCGCTCGACCGGTGGCTTCGGCCGGCCTGGGGTCAGAACTCGAACTGGCCGTGCGGCGTGCGGCGCAGCGGGTGCTCGGCCACCGCGGCTGACGTCGGAATGGCCGCGTACACATGCGGAAACTCCTCGTCGGCACCGTAGAGGTCCTCGTCCACGACTGGCTGCCCGAGCCTGGCCGGGTCCACCTCGACCACGATCAGGTCCTGCTTGTCGGCATAGAGCCGGTTGGCGGTCCCGGCGACCTGCTCACGGTAGGAGAAGTGCACGAAGCCCTCCGCTGCCAGAGAGGCCGGCGCGTACACGCCGGCCTCTCTGGCAGCACGCCACTGCGGCTCGGGGACGAGGTGAAACAGCGGTTCTGGTGCCGCGGGTGCCATGTCAGTCGAACCGCGGCGACTCGGTGCGGGTGCGCTTGAGCTCGAAGAAGTACGGGTATCCCGCCAGCAGCCGGGTGCCGTCCCAGATCTTGACCGCGTCCTCGCCGCGCGGGATGCGGGTCAGCACCGGGCCGAAGAACGCGACGCCGTCGACGTGGATCACCGGGGTGCCGACGTCCATGCCGACCGGGTCCATGCCGGCGTGGTGCGAGGTGGTCAGGGCCTCGTCGTAGTCGGTGGAATCGGCGGCGTCGGCGAGGCTCTCCGGCAGGCCGGCCTCGGCCAGCGCCTCGATGATCACCGCGCGGTCCAGCTCCCGTCCCTCGTCATGGCGCTTGGTGCCCAGGGCGGTGTAGAGCTTGCGCAGTACCGGTGTGCCGGCCTGCTCCTCCGCCGCGATCGCCACCCGGACCGGACCCCACGCCTTGTCCATCATCGCGCGGTAGTCCGCGGGCAGCTCGCGGTCGGCGTTGAGCACCGCAAGCGACATGACGTGGAAATTGAGATCGATGTCGCGTTCCTTCTCGACCTCCAGGATCCATCGTGAGGTGATCCAGGCGAACGGGCACAACGGATCGAACCAGAAGTCGACCGTGGGCCGCGCCGCATCCCCTACCGTGGTCATCAGATACCCCTAACGTCTTGGCAGATATGAAGTCTTGGCAGATATGAAAGAGTAACTTCACTAAACGCCAACGTAGCTTGAAGGAGCGGCATTCCGTGCGCCACGACCACACCGGTGCCGACGACGGTGCAAGCGACACCCTCATCGACGCCAACACCGTTCGCGTTCCCAATCTCACCAGAGAGGACGCGAGGCGCCGGCAGGAACTCCTCCAGGTATCCGGTTACGACGTCAGCCTCGATCTCACCGACGCAAGTGGCGAGCCGAGCGTCCGGACGTTCCGTTCGCGCACCACCGTCACGTTCACTGCCTCCGAGCCGGGGACGAGCACCTTCATCGACGTGGTGGCCGACCGCCTGCACGAGGTCGCCCTGAACGGCACGGCGGTCGACACCAGCGGCTATGACCCGGAGCACGGGATCACGCTGACCGGGCTCGCCGACCGGAACGTGCTCGTGGTCGACGCCGACCTGCTCTACACCACGATCGGGCAGGGCCTGCACCGCTTCGTCGACCCGGTGGATGAAGAGGTCTACCTCTACACCCAGTTCGAGACGACCGATGCCAAGCGGATGTACGCCTGCTTCGACCAGCCCGACCTGAAGGCGCCGTTCTCGCTGCGGGTCACCGCTCCGGCGCACTGGAAGGTCATCTCCAACGGCGCCGCGGGTGAGGTGACCGACGCAGGCAGGGGTTCGACCCGCACCGAGTTCGCGACGACGCCACCGATGAGCACCTACATCACCGCGCTGGTCGCGGGCCCGTTCTTCGAGGCTCTCGACCACCACGACGGCATCGACCTGGGGCTGTACTGCCGCACGTCGCTGAGCCAGTTCTTCGACACCGAGGACCTGTTCACGGTCACCAAGCAGGGCTTCGACTGGTACCACCAGAACTTCGGAGTTCGTTACGCCTTCGGCAAGTACGACCAGCTCTTCGTGCCCGAGTTCAACGCCGGGGCGATGGAGAATGCCGGCTGCGTGACGTTCCTCGAGGACTACGTGTTCCGCAGTCGGGTCACCGACACCCGCTACGAGCGCCGGGCCACCACCGTGCTGCACGAGATGGCACACATGTGGTTCGGCGACCTGGTGACGATGCGCTGGTTCGACGACCTCTGGCTGAACGAGTCGTTCGCCGAGTGGGCGGCGACCATCTCGCAGGCGCAGGCCACCCGGTGGACGCATGCCTGGACCACCTTCGCCAACACCGAGAAGACCTGGGCGTACCGGCAGGACCAGCTGCCCTCGACCCACCCCATCGCCTGCGAGATCCCCGACGCCGAAGCGGTCGAGGTCAACTTCGACGGCATCACCTACGCCAAGGGCGCCAGCGTCCTGAAGCAGCTGGTGGCCTATGTGGGGCTGGACGAATTCCTCGCCGGGGTCCGGCAGTACTTCGCCGACCACGCCTACTCCAACACCACGCTGCAGGATCTGCTGACCTCGCTCAAGGCGGCGTCCGGCCGCGAGTTGGCGGACTGGGCCAAGCGCTGGCTCGAGACCAGCGGCATCAACACCATCTCCGCTGACTTCACCGTCGACGAGGACGGGACTTTCAGCTCGTTCGCGCTGACCCAAACGGCCCCGACCACCACGGCAAAGGACAACGTGCTGCGCCCGCACCGCCTCGACGTCGGCCTGTACTCCTACGACGGCCACGGCAAGCTGGCGCGCACCGGCCGCGTCGAGGTCAACCTGGACGGCGACCGCACCGACATTGCCGAGCTGGTCGGGACGGTCCGGCCGGACCTGGTGCTGGTCAATGACGATGATCTGACGTACTGCAAGGTGCGCCTGGACGCGCACAGCCTGCAGACGCTGCTGGCCGGCGGTCTCGGCGCGCTGGAGGACTCGCTGGCGCGGACCCTGTGCTGGTCCGCGGCCTGGGACATGGTGCGCGACGGCGAGCTGGCCATCCGCGAGTACCTGGAGCTGGCAATGGCCGGGCTGCCGGCGGAGTCCGAGATCGGCGTCGTCCAGTCCATCATCCGGCAATCCCTGCGGGCGCTGGAGATCTACGCCGACCCGGAGTGGGCCGACACCGGACGGGCGGCCTTCGGCGACGTGGCGATGACCGCGGCGCGCAACGCTGCCCCGGGATCGGACCACCAGCTGGCGTGGGTGCAGGCCCTGCTCGGCTCGGCATGCACCGACGAGCAGGTTCAGTTCATCGCGGACCTGGTCTCCGGCGAGCGGACGCTGCAAGGGCTGGCGATGGACACCGACCTGCGCTGGTCGCTGCTGTTCGCCCTCGTCGCCCGGGGCCGGGCTGGGGAGGCCGAGATCGCGGCGCAGGCGCAGCTTGACAAGACCTCTGCCGGCGCCCGGGCCGCGGCCACCGCGCGGGCGCTGGTGCCGACCGCCGAGGCGAAGGCGGCCGCGTGGTCGGCGGCGCTCACCGACCAGAGCCTCAGCAACGCTCTGATGCGGGCGGTGCTGAACGGATTTCACCATTCGTTGCAGGGGGAACTACTCGCGCCGTACACGGCGAAGTACTTCGAGCAGGCCGCGGACGTGTGGCAGCGCCGTACGCCGGAGATGGCCTCCGACATCATCATCGGCATGTTCCCGACCTGGTCCACCGCGATCTCCGAAGACACCCTGCGGCGGGCGGACGAGTTCCTGGCGGACCCGAAGCACCCGGCCGCGCTGCGCCGGCTGGTCGGCGAAGGCCGCGCGGACGTGGCGCGGGCGCTGGCTGCTCGTGCCACCGACACCGCCGCAGGCTCGGCAGCGTAACGGACCGCTGTCGAGTGGCGGCTCCGATCGATTGACTGGCGATGGCGAGGGTTACCTGCAGCATCTCGTTCCGTACATGGTTGTTCGACGGCGTGCCGGGTGGACCTGCGGCATGATGACGGCCGTGACCAGTGACACGAACAACGTGACGATCCGCCCGCCGCTCCTCATCCGTGTCTACGTTGTTGCCTTCTTGATCTTCTGGCTCGCCATGGTCGGCTGGAGCACAATGATCCGCGCGCACGGAGCGTCGGCCGCCATCGGCCTCGTATTCATGGCATTCGGGCTCGGACTCGGCTACCGGCTGCTGCGGCTCGGCGTCACGTCCGCACCAGACGGCACACTGGTCATTCGCAACAACCTCGGCACCCGCGTACTCACACGGACCGAGATCGAGGAGTTCCGGCTCGGGACCAGCGGTGGCACCAGGCTCGGCCAGCAATCATTGCAAGCGCTACTACGGGATGGAACTGTCTACGGCATCGACGTCGGCAGGTACCCGTTGGCTATGGGCAAGAAGCAGAACGCCGAACGTCTGCAGGCCCTCACGACTTGGCTGCACACCACGTCCTGAAAGCCGGGGGGCGTCACGTTGCGGTGCTGCCCCAGTGATGGGCCGGACTCCCGGCACCAAGTCGTCGTGTCGAGAGTCTGCCGAGCGGGCTGGCTCAGGACTGCCAGTCGGGCCGCAGCGGAAAGCCGGCATCGCCGGACTCGGGCACCTTGACCGCCAGCACCTGGTGTAACTGCACGCCATTGGTCTCGAAGCCAAGCCGGGAACCGGCCATGTACAGGCCCCACACGCGCGCGGTCGCCTCCCCCACTTCCGCGACACAGGCGTCCCAGTTCGCGACGAGGTTGGCGTTCCACTCGCGCAGCGTCAACGCGTAGTGCTCACGCAGGTTCTCTTCGTGGCGCACCTCCAGGCCCGCGTTCTGCGCCTCGGTGATGATCCGACCGGAGCCGGTCAGCTCACCGTCGGGAAACACGTAGCGGTCGATGAACTGACCCGGCAGAGCCCTCGCGAGGTTGTCCGGGCGGGTGATGCAGTGGTTGAGCAGCCGGCCACCGTCGCGCAGCTTGCCCGCCAGATACCCGAAGTACGACGGGTAGTTCTTCACCCCGACGTGCTCCAGCAGGCCGATCGAGCTGACGGCGTCGTAATTCGACCCGGGAGAATCACGGTAATCCCTGTGCAGGATCTCGACCTGACCCGTCAGCCCGTCACGCTCGACCGCGGCCCGCGCCCAGCTCGCCTGCTCGGCCGACAGCGTCACGCCGAGCGCCTGCACGCCGTAGTGCTTCGCCGCGTGCCGCACCATGCCGCCCCAGCCGCACCCGACGTCGAGCAGTCGCATGCCCGGCGCCAAACCCAGCTTGCGGGCGACCAGGTCGAACTTCTCCTCCTGGGCCTCTTCCAAGCTGGCGTCCGGCTTCCGGAACACCGCGCAGGTGTAGGCCATCGACGGGCCGAGAACGAGCTCGTAGAACCGGTTCGAGACGTCGTAATGCTTGCCGATAGCGCCCGCGTCGCGGTTGCGTGAGTGCCGGAGGCCCTCGAGGTTGCGCCGCCAGCGGGGCAGCGATTCCTGCGGCGGTGGTGTCGGCGGCATCAGCCGACGCCAGCCGATCTCGCGCACCAGCACGCTGACCTCGCGCGGGGTGGGGCGCCGGAACCGCCAAGTACCCAGCGCCTTCAGCGCCTCGTACGGGTCACCTGGATGGGCGCCGGCGAGGTCGAGGTCACCGGCCACGTACGCCCGCGCCAGCCCCAGGTCACCGGGCGCGGTTGCCAGGTAGCTCAAGCCGCGTTCGCTCACCAATCGCAGGCTGAACGGCGCGCCCGCATCACCGAAGGCGCTGCCGTCGTAAGCCTCGAACCGGATCGGCGGCGCGTCCACCGTCAGTGTCTGAACAGCATCAGCAATTTTCATCGCCGCCCCACTGCCTTCTCGTAGAGGCCGGTCAGTCGATGACCGGGATCGTATTCTTCCTTGAGTTCCGCGTACACGGCCCCGCCGTAGACGGCGTTGAACGTGTCCTCGTCGTAGTAGGCGTCGGAGTACAGCGACTTGTGCCCGGCGTGATCGGCGACGGCCGTCTCGATGAGGCGATTGACATCGCCGTCCTGCCTGCCCTCGGCGATCGGGACCGTTCCCCAGAATCCCACGTTGACGTAGCTCTGGCCCGGGGACAGCGGGTACAGCGGCCATGGCTTGGCGCCCACCGACTCGCTTTCAGCTCTACCACCGTCAGCCTGCTCGGCGCCAGTACCGCTGGCTGCAGCAGGCTCGGTCGCGGGCTGGCGCAGCCGGAGCGGGCACAGCCACACCGGTGACATCCCGACGTTGCGCTCGAACCAGCGCAGGAAGTCGGCCGTGCGCTCGAGCGGGATCTCGACGTCCTGCACCACCCGCTCGCGCGAGGGCAGCTTGCGGGCCCGATCGATCTTCTGGGCCACCCGGAAGCGGTGGTCCAGACCGATCAGCCGGTGATAGAAGTCGCTGCGCCGGTAACGCGCGGGCCACACCCGTCGCACCAGCGGGTTCTGCACGCCGAAGGCACCCGAGCACCAGAACCAGTCGGTATCCCAGCGCCAGATGTAGTCGCCGACGTGCAGGCAATCCCGGGAGAGCTCGCGGATGGACCGATAGAAAATTCGCTGACCGGTGTAGTCGCTGGCGGTGTCCACCCCCGCGTCGGCCGGGCTGCTGCACCTGCGCCCGAGGCTCAGGTACGCCTCGTTCGCGGCGAACATAACGCCATCGAGGAAGTCGACCGGCTCGCCGTCCCAGGACCGCCTCGCCGTGATGTCGGCGATAGCGCCGGCCAGGCCGTCCAGGTCGTCGAACCTGACGTGCCGCAGCGCGACGAAGGGTTGCACCGGGTCGAGCTCGATACGCAGCCGGACGGCGTAACCGAGGCTGCCGTAGGAGTTGGGGAAGCCGGCGAAGAGGTCGGGGTGCTCGCTGCGGCTGACCGTCAGCAATTCCCCCGCGCCGGTAAGGATGTCCATCTCGAGCACCGACTCGTGCGGCAGGCCGTTACGGAACGACGAGGACTCGATGCCCAGGCCGGTGACCGCACCGCCCAGCGTGATGGTCTTGAGCTGCGGCACCACCATCGGCATCAGGCCGTGCCGCAGCGTCGCCTCGACGAGCCGCTCGTACGTGCACATCCCCTGGACGTCGGCGGTGCGCGCGACCGGATCGACGGAGATCACGCCGGCCAGGCCGGACACGTCCAGACCGGCTGCCGCCTCAGCGGTGCGCGGTCGGAACAGGTTCGAGGTGCGCTTGGCCAGCCGTACCGGACGCCCGGGCGGGATCGCGGCGTACGAGGCTTTGAGTGCTGATACGGCCTCCGCATGCGCGGACCGATCAGGCAGGCTGGCAGTCATCGCCCACTACCCTATCGGGAAGTGTTTCGTTCGGCGAACAAATTTGAATCGGATGAGCGCGGGGTGGGTCACTTCCGGCCGGCAGCATCGGCAAGCTGGCGCAGGCCACTGACAATGCCGCCGGCAAGATCGCCGTTGCTGAACGACCCGCGCATGGCCAGCGCGGCCAGTCCGGCCGCGCGGTTCGGAATGCGGCGTGCCGACTCGCCGCCGGTGACGATCTCGAGCTTTCGCTCCGCGGGTGAAAGGGCAACCAAGACCGGGGCCGGGTGCCTGCTGCCGAGCTTGCCGAACAGCGCCTCGGCGGTGGTCCGCGGGTCCGCGCCGAGTTCGCCCACGTACACGCTGAAGAGCAGGCCGGTCTCGCGAGAGGCCAGGGTCAGCGCCTCGTCGATCCGGTTGAGCTGGGTCTGCTGGAAGGGCCGGTCGCGGCTGACCAGCGGGGCCCGCGGCACGGTGAAGTCGTGACTCTTGTCCTGCGGGCGGGTGCCCCTCGCCGGCGCCCCTGGCGCCACCGAGCCCGCGTCCGGCTCCGGATCTGTCCCGGTGTCGTCATGGCCGATCGCGGTGGCGCTGTGCCGGCTCATGCTAGTGCCTCCACTCACGCTGCTGCTACCACTCACCGCTGGCACCTCCACTGGCCTTGACCGGCTCCGCCACACTGCCCTGCAGGGCCAGCCGACTCGACGCGGCGGCGTTGGTACGGACCTCGAGGCTGGAGACCGGACCGCTGTGCTCGGGATGCGGCAGATACCAGACCGGCTTGTACTGCCACGGGGAGCCGGGACGGTAGCGCGGCGCGCGACTGGCCCCCGGACCCAAGGTCACCACTGCGAGGAGCGCGAAAGCCACCACCGGTATCCCGATGTAGATCAACACCGTCTGAACGATGCTCATACGCATTCCTCCAACCGATAACGGCCTGTCCCGCCAGCCTCGTAGCCGCGCAGAGCTGTCCTGCACCGCACACCTACGCGTCTGTCCACGGTATCGAAGGTCTTAGTCATGCCAGATCGCCGGGTGCCGCTCCGACCACGGCGACGCGGCCTCCAGCTGGGCCGACAGTGCCAGCAGCGATGCCTCGCCGGCGGGACGGCCGACCAGCATCACGCCGACCGGAAGGCCCTCGGGCGTCCAGTGCAGCGGCAGGCTGGCGGCCGGCTGACCGCTGGCGTTGTACACCGCCGTGTACGGGGTGAATCGCTTCTGGCGCTCGAAGTCCTCGGCCGGGTCGATCGGAGCGTCCGCAGTTCCGCAGAACCAGCCGATCGGGCGGGGCGGCAACGCCAGCGTCGGCGTCAGCACCGCGTCGTACTGTGCGGTGGTCACGATCGCCTGCCTGCTGATCATCGACAGCAGCCCCAGGGCGGCGGAGTATTGAGCCCCGCTCACCTCGGAGCCCCGGTGGCGCAGGTGCCTGGTCAACGGCCTCAGCTGGGACTCCTGGCGGGGGTCTACCGGCGTACTCGCCGCCGACACCGCCCACACCGTCTCGAAGGCCGGGATCACGTTCGGCGGAATGGGCATGTCGATGTCGACCACCTCGTGCCCGAGGCTCTCCAGTAACGCGCTTGCGTTCTCCCAGGCCAGCCGACACTGCGCATCGATCTCGGCGCCCGGGATGGGTGGCTGCAGGTAGCGCCCGATCCGCAATCGCTCCGGCGTCCGATCGCACCACCCCAGAAACGTCTGGCCGGCCGGCAACGGCGGCGCCCACTGCGGATCGCCCGGTTGCGGGGCGGCGGTCGCGTCCAGAAACGCCGCCGCGTCCCGGACCGTCCGCGCCAGCGGCCCCAGCACGGAGAGGTTGGACGAGTCGGCGTCCAGTGGGCCGCGCGAGATCCGGCCACGCGCCGGCTTGATGCCGTACAGGCCGGTGACGCTGGCCGGAATCCGGATCGAACCACCGCCGTCGGAGCCCTGCGCGATGGGCAGGAAGCCCGAGGCCACCGCCGCGGCCGCCCCTCCGGACGATCCTCCGGCGAGCCGGCTGGTGTCCCACGGCGTGCGAGCCGGCGGCCCGATGTCGGTCTCGGTGTAGCAGGGCAGCCCGAATTCCGGGGTGGCTGTCTTGCCGAGCGAGATGGTGCAGGCCCGGCGGAGCAGCGTCACCACATGGTCATCGACGGGCGGCACGAAGTCCCGGAACAGCGCCGAGCCGAACTTCGTCGGAACACCCTGGGTGAGGTTCAGATCCTTGATCGCGGTCGGCACTCCGTGCAGCGGTGCGAGATCCACACCGGCCAGCACCGCGGCGTCGGCCCGAGCGGCCTGAGCCCTGGCCGACTCGTCCGTGACCGTCACGAAAGAGCAGATCCGGTCGTCCAGGCGGTCGATCCGGTCCAGGTAGTGCCCGACCAGTTCGGACGGGCTCACCTCTCGTCGACGGATCGCGGCAGCGGCGTCGAGGGCGCTGAGATCGTGCAATTCGGCCATGACTCGCAGGCTAGCGCTCGGCCCTGACAGTCCCTCCGCGCTGTCAGTCAGCCACTCAGTAACCCGACTCAGCCCGGACGCACGGCTCAGGCGGTGGCCGTCAGGTCCAGCACTTCGGTGCCGTAGCCGAGATACCGCTCCCAGGACGGGTCGCGCACCGCCCAGCCGAGCACCAGCGCCACGTTGGCCGACGGCTGCACCGGAGCGTGCTGCAGGCTCCAGCCGAGCTCGACCAGCAGCTTGTCGCCCTTGCGATGATTGCAGCGGGCACAGGCCGCGACGACGTTCGTCCACTCGTTGCGGCCACCGCGCGAGCGCGGCAGGACGTGGTCGATGGTGTCTGCCCGGACCGCGCAGTACGCGCAGCGGTGAGCGTCCCGCGCCAGCACCGCCCGCCTGGTCAGCGGCACTTGCCGCCGATAGGGCACCCGGACGTAGCGGGCAAGGCGCACCACGTGCGGAATCGGGACGGACGTGTGCGCCGAGTGCAGGAAGCCCTGTCCGGACTCCACCACATAGGCTTTCTCGGACAGGATCAGCACGACGGCGCGGCGCATCGGCACGACGCACAGCGGTTCGTACGACGCATTGAGCACGAGCGTCCCCGGCACCGGCCTCACCTCCGAGTGTGAGGTCCAGTGAACCTGACGAAAGCGGTTCGCGCATCACGTATTTTTGGCCGCCCTCCAGAGCGCCCGGCCGAGCACCGGTAGCGCACCCGTCACAATGGAGGCATGGTCAGTTCCGAGTTCTTCGAGAAGGCGGGCGGCAGCGAGACCTTCCGGCTGCTGGTAGAACGGTTCTACGAGGGTGTCGCGGCGGACCCGATCCTGCGACCGCTCTATCCCGAAGAAGATCTCGCACCCGCGGCAGAGCGGCTGACCCTGTTCCTGATCCAGTACTGGGGTGGCCCGACCACCTACTCCGAGAGCCGGGGGCATCCCCGGCTGCGGATGCGGCACGCGCCCTTCGTCATCGGGGTCGCCGAGCGGGACGCCTGGCTGCACCACATGCGGTCGGCGCTGGACTCGCTGGACCTGCCGGCCGACATCCACGACCGGATCTGGAACTACCTCACGATGGCGGCCGACTCTATGCGCAACAGCATGGCCTGACGTCGAGCAACCGCGCCGCGCACCGGGAACGGCAGCTTGACTGCCTTCTCTTAATCGATAAAGAATGACGCTGCAAGGGCTTACAGAAGACCCGTGCCGCAGCCAACCCACTCCGGAGGAACGCGTGTCCGACCAGCCCAGCAGCACCCCGAACCAGCCCTCGGACTGGGAGGCGGGCTTCGGTGACAACCCGTTCGACGAGGACACCGGCTTCGACCAGCACGAGGGCGCGGCGGCCCTCAGCGGCGCGAACTGGTGGCGCAGCGCCGTGTTCTACCAGATCTATCCCAAGAGCTTCGCGGACGGAAACGGCGACGGTATGGGCGATCTGATCGGCGTCCGAAATCGGCTGGACTACCTGAAGTTGCTCGGCATCGACGCCATCTGGCTGAGCCCGTTCTACACGTCGCCGATGGCCGACGGCGGCTACGACGTCGCCGACCCGACCGATGTCGATCCGATGTTCGGCACGCTGCGGGACTTCGACGCGCTGGTCACCGATGCGCACGCCCGCGGCATCAAGGTCACCGTCGACATCGTGCCCAACCACTTCTCAGACCAGCACGTGTGGTTCCAGCAGGCACTTGCGGCCGCTCCTGGTTCCCCCGAACGAGCCCGGTTCATCTTCCGCGACGGCAAGAGCCCGGACGGCTCGGAACCTCCGAACAACTGGCCCGCGATGTTCGGCGGGCCGGCGTGGAACCGGGTACCCGATGGCCAGTGGTACCTCCACCTGTTCGCCCCCGAGCAGCCCGACCTGAACTGGGACAACCCCGAGATCTCCGCCGAGTTCGAGCGCATCCTGCGGTTCTGGATGGACCGTGGCGTCGACGGGTTCCGCATCGACGTCGCGCACTCGATGGCCAAGCCCGCCGGGCTCCCGGACATGGATCTGTCGCACTACAACGGCCCCAACACCCAACTGGACCCCGACCTCCGCTTCGACCAGGACGGCGTCCACGAGCACCTGCGGATGTTCCGCCGAGTGTTGGACACCTACCCCAACCGGATGGCGGTCGGCGAGGCGTGGGTACCCGACGACAAGCGGCTCGCGCTCTATGTCCGTCCGGATGAGCTGCACCTGACATTCAACTTCCGACTGGTCCTGGCGGAGTGGTCGGCCAAGGACTTCCAGGGCGCCATCGACGACTCGCTGACCGCCATGGCCGAGGTCGGCGCGCCCTGCACCTGGGTGCTGTCCAATCACGACGTCGTCCGCCACACCACCCGCTACGGCGGCGGCGAGCTCGGCAAGGCCCGCGGTAGGGCTGCCGCCCTCGTGATGCTGTCACTGCCCGGCACCGCCTACCTTTACAACGGCGACGAGCTGGGCCTGGAGAACGTCGACCTGCCGGACGAGGTGCTGCAGGACCCGACGTGGGAGCGCAGCGGGCACACCGAGCGCGGCCGGGACGGCGAGCGGGTGCCGCTGCCATGGGAGGGTGTCACCCCGCCGTTCGGCTTCGGCTCGTCCCAGGACTCGTGGCTGCCGATGCCCGCGGAATGGGAATTCTTCACCGTCGAGCACGAACTGGACGACGCCAACTCGACCCTGTCGCTGTTCCGCGAGGCGCTGGGGTTGCGACGCGGCCTCGCCGAGCTGCACGGCTCCTCGTTCCACTGGCAGCAGGCACCGGCCGGCTGCCTGGCCTACCGCCGCGGCCCGAACCTCGTCGTCGCGCTCAATGCCGGTGACACACCCGTTGACTTGCCGCCGGGTGAGATCCTGCTGTCCTCCTCGCCGATCGAGGGCGACACGCTGCCCCCCAACACCACCGTGTGGCTACGCGTCTGAGCCCGACCGCTTTCTGTCTGAGATTCTGAGATCCGCGTCGTTGGCTTAGCGTGGAAAACGTGAGCACCCCGACGCTGGCCGTCCAGTTTCGTAACCATGCCCAGCAGATGCGGGGGCTCTACCGGTTCCTGCTCACCCACCTGGCCGACGACTGGGAGTCCGGCGGCGTGGTGCGCGAGATCTGCCGGGACTGGGAGGACGCGCCGACGGAGTCCCTGGTCCAGCTGCGCCTGCTCGCCGGGCTGCAGCGGCTGGTGCTCACCCGCCGAGCCGGCGAACTCGGCAGCTACTACCCGAACCTGGGCGGGTCGGCGGCCTACCGGAACTCGTGGCCGGCGTTTCGCGCCGTCCTGGCCGAGCACGTCCAGGAGCTTCGCGACGCCCTGCAGGTGGTGCCGCAGACCAACGAGGTCGGGCGCGCGACGGCGCTGCTGGTCGGCATCTTCGACGCCGTGCGGCTTTCCGGGCTCGACCGCATCCGATTGCTGGAGCCCGGCGCGAGCGCGGGGCTGAACCTGCTGGTCGATCACTTCCGCATCGGCGGCGGCACCCCGACCGGGTGGGCGAGTAGACCGGCCGACTCACCGCTGCGGCTGGAGCGCGCGGTGATCGGGGCGGTGCAGCCGGTCGACTACACGATCGTGTCGCGGCGGGGATGTGATCTCGCGCCCGTCGACCCGACAACCGAAGAGGGACGCCTCACGTTGACCTCGTTCGTGTGGCCGGACGACCTGGAACGGCACGAGCGGCTGAAGGCTGCCCTGCAGGTCGCCGCGCACCATCCGGTGACGGTGGATCGCTCCGCCGCGAGCGAGTGGCTGGACGCCCGGCTGTCCGAGGACGCCGGCCACCGGGTGCTGACGGTGGTGTGGAACTCCGTCACCGCGCAGTACTGGCCGCGGGACGAGCAAGACCGGGTGCACGACATCCTGAGCGCCGCGGCCGGCCGCGTCCCGCTCGCGCAGGTGTCGATGGAGCACGTGTCGTCCGAGGAGCATCAGGGTGCTCAGCTCACCGTCGCGGTGAGCGTGGGGTCGGCCGACCCGGGCACCTTCGAGCCGGTGCGGGTGGCCACGGTCGCCGATCACGGCGTACCGGTAAACGTTCTTCCCTGAAGCGCCGTACTGCCGTCGTTCAGAGGCTGAGCATGCCCAGTGCGTTGCCGGTGCTGACGAATGTCGAGCCGAGCGTGGTCGCGACCCTGATCCAGCCCGGCGCGACGTCCACGGCGGCCTGAGCGTCCCGCGGCAGGAATCCCATCCGGGTGAGCGCGCTGAACGGCCCGAGCGGCACCTCCACTCGCTGACCGGGCGCGGTCGCGGTGAGCACGACCGAGGCGAGCAACGCCTCCTGGCCCCGCCGGTTGGCAGCATCGGGAGCAAGCGAGGCCCCCGACCGGATGAGGTCGCGGATCACCGAATCGGGCACCAGCTCCACCCGTTGCCAGCCCGCCCGGGGCGGTAGAGCGCTGAGCCAGTGCGCGTCCTTGGGCGTCGGTACCGCGGCCGGATCCTGCATCCAGTGCAGGAAGTCCGCCGCGGCCATCGTGACATCGAGGGACGGCTCGTCTCCGGCAGCCACGGCAAGGGTGCGACCGGCAAGGACGTCGTAGGGCAGCCGGACGTAACCAGCCACCGTTGCCGGACCACGCCGGAACCGGATCAGCGACGCCGCGTCGACGGATACCGCCCGCTCTGCCAGCGGGGTGAAGTCCCGCAGCTGCGCGCCGTCGAGAAGGGAGGTCGTCATCGCTTTAACCCGCGCTCTGCCGGGTGGCAGCCGCGTCGGCGGTGTCGCCGGCGCTCTCGGCAGACCTGTCGGTGTACTGGTCGAGAATGGCCCGCTCCTCGGTGGTCAGTCGCCGTGGCCGGTCGGTGTCGAAGTCGAAGGTCACCAGCGTCGTCCGGGCCTGGGCCGCCAAGGTGTCACCGTCGAACACGTCGTACAGCACGTTGAAGGACGCGCCCCTGATCCGATCCACCCACAGCTCCAGGCGCAGGGGCTCCGGGTGATAGACGACCGGACGGAGGTAGGTGATCTCGTGATGGGACACCACGGTGCCACGCGAGAAGGACGAGTCGTAGCGGTCGAAGAACATCGACACCCGAGCCTGCTCGAGGTAGGCGAGGTAGGCGGTGTTGTTGACGTGGCCGTAGGCGTCCATATCCGACCACCGCATCGCGCACCGAGCGATGAAACGAGCCATCGAAGTCCTCTTCGCCGGCGTTCGCGCTAGTCGCGGGTCAGCTTGCGGTACGTGACAGCGTGCGGGCGAGCCGCGTCCGCGCCCATCCGCTCGACCTTGTTCTTCTCATAGGACTCGAAGTTGCCCTCGAACCAGTACCAGTGCGCCGAGTTGGTGTCGTCGCCCTCCCACGCCAGGATGTGGGTCGAAACCCGGTCGAGGAACCAGCGATCGTGGCTGATGACCACGGCGCAGCCAGGAAACTCCAGCAGCGCGTTCTCCAGCGAGCCGAGCGTCTCGACGTCCAGGTCGTTGGTGGGCTCGTCCAGCAGCAGCAGGTTGCCGCCCTCTTTCAGGGTGAGGGCGAGGTTGAGCCGATTCCGCTCACCACCGGAGAGCACCCCGGCGGGCTTCTGCTGGTCCGGGCCCTTGAAGCCGAACGCCGACACGTAGGCGCGGCTGGGCATCTCTACCTGGCCGACCTTGATGTGGTCCAAGCCGTCCGAGACGACCTGCCAGACGTTCTTCTTCGGGTCGATACCGCCGCGGTTCTGGTCGACGTAGCTGATCTTGACGGTCTCGCCGACCCGAACCTCGCCGGAGTCTGGCTGCTCCAGGTTGACGATGGTCTTGAACAGCGTGGTCTTGCCGACGCCGTTCGGCCCGATCACGCCGACGATGCCACCACGCGGCAGCGAGAAGGACAGGTCCTTGACCAGCACCCGGCCGTCGAAGCCTTTGTCGAGGTGGCTGACCTCGACCACCACATTGCCCAGCCGCGGACCCGGTGGAATTTGGATCTCGTCGAAGTCGAGTTTGCGAGTCTTCTCGGCCTCAGCCGCCATCTCTTCATAGCGCTGCAGCCGCGCCTTGGATTTGGCCTGCCGGCCCTTGGCGTTCTGGCGCACCCACTCGAGCTCTTCGGTGAGGCGCCGCTGCAGCTTCTGGTCCTTCTTGCCCTCGATCTTCAGGCGCTCGGCCTTCTTCTCCAGGTAGGTGGAGTAGTTGCCCTCGTAAGGGTGGGTGCGACCGCGGTCGATCTCGAGGATCCACTCGGCGACGTTGTCGAGGAAGTACCGGTCGTGGGTCACGGCCAGGATGGTGCCGGGGTACTTGGCCAGATGCTGCTCGAGCCACAGCACACTCTCGGCGTCGAGGTGGTTGGTGGGTTCGTCCAGCAGCAGCAGGTCAGGCTGCTCCAGCAGCAGCTTGCACAGCGCGACGCGGCGGCGCTCACCACCGGACAGGTGGGTGACCGGCTCATCGCCGGGCGGGCAGCGCAGCGCGTCCATCGCCTGCTCGATCTTGGAGTCCAGCTCCCAGCCCTCGCCGTGCTCGATCTTCTCCATGAGGTCACCCTGCTCGGTGAGCAGCGTGTCGAAGTCGGCATCGGGATCTGCCATTGCCGCCGATACCTCTTCGAACCGGGCCAGGTAGCCACGCATCTCGGCCACCGCGTCCTCGACGTTCTCGCGGACGGTCTTCGTCTCGTCCAGCGGCGGCTCCTGCTGCAGCAGCCCGACCGACGCGCCGGGTGCCAGCACGGCGTCGCCGTTGGAGGCCTGGTCCAGCCCCGCCATGATCTTGAGCACGGTGGACTTGCCGGCGCCGTTCGGGCCGACGACGCCGATCTTGGCGCCGGGCAGGAAGGCGAGCGTCACGTCATCGAGGATGACCTTGTCACCGTGCGCCTTACGCACCTTGTTCATGGAGTAGATGTACTGAGCCACGTCTGGGTCCTTGCTGCCATCGGGTCGTGCCGGAGTCGGTGTTCGCCTCCAGTGTCCCAGTTCTCCGACGCTGACGCTGCCAGCCCCCCACTGAACAGTGTCGGCGAATGGCTGGCAGACGGAGGGCTGACAGTGAGAATCGTGGTGAGCGGCCCTACGGGAGCGTGCTCAGATGCGGTGAGACGGTGTTGACGAAGTTGTAGCTGGCGTTGGCGTCCAGTTGATGTCCCAGTCCATCGCGCCGCGGATGCTCCACTTCGCCGGCGGGTGGAAGGTGCCGCAGTTAGTGCCGCTGGCCAGGCAGTCCAGTGCCGCGTTTTCGACGGCGTGGACATCGACCTGGCAAATGGAGTGAACGCGACCTATATGGCTAGGCGCTCAACAGCCTGCGAGCCGTAGGCCGTCATGATCGAGTACACGCTGGGTTGGTAGTGGACGACCGGCGTTAGGTTGGACGGGTGGCCGACTCAGGACAGCAGCTTGCCAGCCTTATCACCGAACTCGAGCAACACGAGCTGGAATTGTGCTTCGACCGCTTCACCAATGAGGACGCCTGGCGACTCGGTGTCAGCCTGGTGGAACTGGGACGTTCGCGCGAACTTCCGATCACCATCGATATCCGCCGCTCCGGGCAGCAGCTGTTTCACGCCGCCCTGTCCGGCACGACGCCTGAGAACGATTCGTGGATCGAGCGCAAGGTCCGGGTCGTCGAGCGGTTCTCGGCATCGTCCTATCTGGTCGGACGGCGGCTCGCCGCGAAGGGCCACGTACTCGACGAGGCGTACGGCGTCGACCCCGCGCTCTTCGCCACCCACGGTGGGAGCTTTCCGGTCCGGGTCCGGAACGTGGGAGTGGTCGGCAGCGTGACCGTTTCCGGCCTGGCGCAGGCCGATGATCATGCCCTGGTGGTGGAGGCTCTCCGGGCCTTCCTCGCCGCCGGCTCGAACCGTCAGGCCGCCACCTGAGAGCGGTGACCGAGTCGTGCCGCTCCCGCGAACTAGCACGACTCTCTCCCTGCGGGCTGGCCCAGTTCCTACCCGGACTGGGCCAGCCCGCACCACCTCGCTTCCTCCGGCGGGCTGGCGGTGTTGGCAGGACTGCCGCGCCGGCCGGATCAGAGGACGGGATCAGAGGGCGGGATCAGCCGGTGGGCATCAGCTCCCGGTCGCCGAGCGGGCCGGCGGTGCTGAATGGATCGGCATTGCTGAACTGGTCGGCGTCGGCGAAGTCGGGCTCGCCGTCCGCCAGCAGCTGGTAGCCCTCGTCCTCCAGGCGCATCGGCAGGCCGTCGGCGTCCAGCTCGACCGATCCGGAGAACCCGGACTTGCGCTTCTTGAATACCGACGTCCCGCGGGCGAGGTCGTGGCCGATGGACTCCGGCTCGATCTCGTACGCGATGTGACTGTTCTCGTCCTTGACGTACTGGCGGGAGTAGATCTTGCCGTTGACGACGACCGGGTCGCCCTTCTTGAGCGAGGCCGCGACGTTCTCGGCGAACTCGCGCCAGAAGGTGACGTTGACGAAGAACTTGTGGCCGTCAACCCACTGACCGGTTTCACGGTCCTTGCGGCGCTGGGTGCTCGCCACCCGGAACGAGGCGCGGGACAGTCCCGACTGGGTAGGCTTGTTCACGACCTCGTCGACCACGTTGCCGACGATCGTGATGTTGGTTCCGTACATGCGATCTCCTTCTCGTATCCGGTTGCCCGGGGCCCGGTGCGGGTTGTGTCCACTACATCGCGCCGCGGGCGGGCTCAGGGGCTCACGGACCGAACTGTGGACGGTGGCCCGAGCTGGGGATAACGGGCCGCTGCTCGCGCTCGAGGAGCTGCCGAACGAGGAGGCCGGACGGCGCATCCGACAGTGATCGTCGCTAGCATTGCCCCAGCGCCCTCGTAGCTCAGCGGATAGAGCTCCCGCCTTCTAAGCGGGATGTCGCAGGTTCGAACCCTGCCGGGGGCACCATCGGTACCTGTAGCGACGGATCAGCTTTGTACGCTGGTGGTCGCACATCATCCCTCAGTAGCAACACGGCTTCCAGCCGATTTCGGGCACCAAGCTTGGTCAGGGCGTGCGAGATGTGGCTTTTTATCGTCGAGGGCGACACGTGGAGCAGGCAAGCCGCCTCCTTGGTGGAGCAACCGTCGGCGAGCATCCGGAGCACTTCTCGTTCCCGGCTGGTCAGCATCGCCAACGGGGGTTGCGCGACGGCCCGCGCCTCTCCTGCGGACCTGCGCTCGTCGTGCATGTTGGCCGCAGGAACGACATAGAGCTGAAGCAGTTCTGGTGATAAGACGCAATGGCCGGCCGAGACCGCCCGGGCTGCCGACGCCAGGTTGGTCAGATGCGGCACTTTGACCAGGCACCCGCTGGCCCCCAACGCAAACGCAGCGTCAAGACGGCTCCGGTTCCACTGCGTGCCGAGCAGCAGGACCTGCGAGCCGCGCCCCACCAGCGGGCCGATCGTAGGGCGCAGGTCCTCATCCGGACCGACGCACAACAGCACGACGTCGAACTCGTAGCGCTGCCAAAGGCTGGGGGACTGGCGGCTGTCGACGCTGGCGACGAGGCACAGTCGGTCGGCGTGTTCGAGCACACCGCCAAGGACATGACGTGATATCGGATCGTGGTCGATCAGCAGGATCCGCACGTCCGGCTCATGGAGAGTAAGCGGCGCGAACCGACTGAGTGGAACGGTTTCGGCGGGCATTTATACGGCTCTTCCGGATTGAGGGTGTAGGTCTGGGCGCGTCGGTGTCGGGGTGAGGGTCGAGGTCTTTCGATGATGGGAGTTCTCACGCTGCCCACCCGGAAGACCTCGACGTGCCTGACGCTACCTTCG